>Ga0209948_1000216_pt1 | contig 17565 bp, 18 predicted proteins | sample SalPonR2_C_D2_MG_FD_185709 | JGI IMG/M metagenome (GOLD analysis project Ga0209948, IMG submission 185709) | Salt pond soil microbial communities from South San Francisco under conditions of wetland restoration - Salt Pond MetaG R2_C_D2_MG... ... | reverse complement strand
CAGATCGCGGGTGGAGCGCAGCGCGGTGAAGGTCATCGTCGGATCGGCCACGCGGAATGGGCTTTCGGCGGCGATGGCGGCCTCGTCCCAGCGCCGCTCACGGGCGAACTGGACCAGCCAGATGTATCGGTCGTAGTCGGCCTGCGTGGGCCGCATCCGCGGGTCCACATGGCCCGTGTCCCGCCGCGTATAGGGCGCGACGCCCACAGGATCGATCCCGGCCATGGCCTCGTCCCAGTCCGGCGCGTTGTCGCGGCCCGCCTCCCACGGATGGGTGATCGCAACCGCCCCGCTTTCGGCGCGCGCCGCCATGATCCAGCGGTGATAGGCTAGAAGCTTCGGAAACAGCGCCGCGAGCCGGTCATGCCCCGCCACGGGATCGGCGAGGTAGATGCGCCAAGCGAGCGACGCCACCACCGGCGGCTGGCTGATGCCCGAAGACGGAACCGGGCACGCGCCGCGCCCCAGCGCATCCTCGGTGCCCCAGACATCCGGCCCCGGGAAATAGCCCGCGTCGACGCGGTGAAACAGGATATGCGGCACCATCCCGTTGTCCCACTGGCCCGAGAACAGCGTCTCGATCTCGGCCCACGCGCGGTCGATATCGAAGGCCGCGAAACCCAGCCCCGCAAAGGCGCTGTCCCAGTTCCACTGGTAGGGATAAAGCCCCTCGGTCGGCACGGTATATCCGCCCCGGTCGTTCAGCCGCAGGATGCGCTCGGCCTCCCGGTCCAGAGGCGCCGCGTCAATGGTATCGAACACGTCAGTCATCCTTTCACAGACCCCGCCGTCAGGCCACGGGTCATGAACTTCTCCAGCCCCAGGAACAGAGCCATCACCGGCACCGTCGCGATCACGGCCCCCGCCATCAGGTGCTGGCGCGGCACTTCCGAGGAATTGAGCGAGGCGATCCCCCGCGTGAGCGTGAATTTCGAGGGGTCATCCAGCAGCATGAAGGCCAGCAGGAACTCGTTCCACGCGATCATGAAGACATAGAGCGAGACCGAGGCCAGCGCCGGCAGGCTGAGCGGCAAGGTGATCTTCCAGATGACCTGCAACCGGTTGAGCCCGTCCATCAGACCCGCTTCCTCGATCTCCGAAGGCAATCCGCGAAAATAGCCCTGCAGCATGTAAAGCGCCACGGGGATCGTCGTGACCGGGTAGATCATCACGATGCCAAGGATCGAGTTCCTGAGACCGGTCATCGAAAAAGCGATGTAGATCGGCAGCGCCAGCACGATCATCGGCACCATGTAGATCAGCAGGATCGACCGGCCGAGCGCCTTCTGCCCCCGGAACCTCAGCCGCGCCACCGCATAGGCGCCCGGGATCGAGAACAGCAGCGTGATCAGGACCGTCAGCACCGAAACGTAGAAGGAGGTCCACATGTACTGGCCGAAATTGAAGTCGCGGAACAGCTCCTCGTAGGATCTGAACAGTGCCCAGCCCTGCGAAAGGTCGATGGAGAAATCGAGCGGGTTCGCGATGAGTTCGCCTTGCGTCTTCAGCGAGGTCATCACCATCACGTAGAACGGAATCGCGACGGCCGCCGTGAAGAAGACATAGCCGAAACCGGTGAGAAACCGGATCACCGCCTCCTCCCACTCGTGGCGCGTGAGCGCGCCGCGCGGGGCATCCGCCATCATGACCGACACGGGCCACACCAGCGCGAGGCCGAACCCCGCCCCCGCGGCCAGATGCCCGCCCGCCCCCACGCTCCCGGCCACGTGGATCGGAGAGAGCCCGGTATAGCTCAGCGCAAAGCCGATCACCGCGGCACCCGCCGCCAGCAGCCAGCGCGCGCGGTTTTCGGGCGCCGCGAGCCCTACGAGGGCGCCCATCAGCACACAACCCCAGAGCCCTGGCCGAAAGGCCCCGCCGGTGGCGAAGGACAGGAGCACGGCGACGGTCGTCGCCGCGACAAAGGCCCAGAACACGCCCAGGATCGGGCCCGTCAGATATCCGTACCACAGCGCCTTCACGGCCCGTCCCCCTTCATCTTTCCGAAAATACGCAAAGGGGGGTGCGGGGGGAGGCACTCTCCCCGCGGGTCGGCGCCGAAGGCGACGAAAGACCTCCTGCAACCAGGCTCCGCCGAACCGCCACCGGATTCCGCCCGCTGTTCGCAAGAAACCTCAACAGGACGTTTCATCAGCTTCGCTGAACCGCCACTGGGCTCCGCCCGCTGTTCGCTTGAAACGTCCACTGGACGTTTCATCAGCTTCGCTGCACCGCTCACAGCCCCTCCTCCCTCGACATGAACCGGAAGAAAAACCACGAGAAGATCAACAGACACAGAAGGATCACCACGGCCACCGCCGCGCCGGCCCCGATATTCGACAGCGCAAACGCCTGTTCGTAGACATTCACGGTCAGAGTGCGCGTGCCCGCGTTGCCGCCCGTCAGAAGGAAGATGTCGTCGAACTTGTTGAAGGTCCAGATGAAGCGCAGCAGGAACAGCACCGACAGGATGCCCATCAGCATCGGCAGGCTCAGGTAACGGAACTTCTGGAAGGGCGAGGCACCGTCGATATCGGCCGCCTCGTACATGTCTTGGTCGATCGACTGCATCCGCGCGAGGATGAACAGAAACGACAGCGGGAAGTAGCGCCAGATCTCGAAGACCGTCACCATGATCAGCGCCAGGGGCCGCTCACCGAAGAAATTGATCGCGTTTTCCGTCACGCCCATCTGCACCAGGAGCGCGTTGACGCTCCCCGAAAACGGGTCGAGCAGGATCACCCATGTGAAAGCCACGGCGATCACCGGGGCGACATAAGGAAAGAGGTAGAGACCCCGCAGCACCCCCTGCCCCCGGAAGGACTTGTTGAGCAGCAGGGCGGCGAAAAGCCCCACGATGAGCGCGCCGAACGTGCCGACGACGGTGTAGAACATCGTGGCCCAGATCACCGCCCAGAACTCGCGCGCGTCGAACACCTCGCGGAAGTTCTCCCAGGTGAACTCGAGATTGGTCAGGATGTTGTCCGCCTCGCCCGTGACCGTGGCCGGCGTGACGTCCTCGATCTGCGCCTCGAGCGCGTCCACGTCGCCGGAAAGAACCGCCGGGATCTCCAGCGTCACCCGGTCTCCGCCCTCCAGCGTGCCCAGCGCACAGCGGAGCGTGGTCCCGTCGAGGGCGCAGTTCTCCGGCAGGGTCTCGATGGCGACGCCCTCGGGGATCGTGTCGGTCAGGATGACGGTCTCGATCACCTCCTGCTGGCTGGAATTGCGGATGCGGTAGCGCAGGGTGGCCACCGGTGCGCCCGCGTCGCGCAGATCCTCGCGCACCACCGGCGCGGGCGGGCGCAGGTCGGCAAGCTCCACCGGCTTGGCCGAGATCCAGAAGATCGCCAAAAGCGGCAGGAGCACGACAAGCGTCACGCTCAGAAGCGTGGGCAGCATCAGGCTCCAGGCCAGCCGCGCCTCGCGGCGCGCAAGCGGCCCCTGCCCTTTGGGTGGGGTGGCGGTGGTCATGACAGCGCTCCGGCCGAGGTAGGGCGGCCCGGCGCGCGAACGCCGGGCCACGCGATCATTCGATCGCCGCTAGCTCCTCGTTCAGAAGCTCCACCGTTTCCTCGGCACCGCGCACACCGTCGATGTATTCGCGCACCAAACGGTTGATCACCTGGCTGTTGATGATGTTGGAGGCCAGCGCCAGCTGCCCGTCCGCCACGCCCCAGCGCTGCGCCACGTCAAGCCCGCCCACGATCTCGTCGATCATCTCGGCCGCGTAGAGATCACCCAGCGGCGCGCGTCGGTCGACGCCGACGTCGAGCTGTGCCCAGGCCTCGGTGAAGGCGGACGGGTTCTCGCCGTCGCCGCGCCGTACCGGGAACTTGCCCTCGGGCGCGATGGCCAGCGTCGCGGTGTAGCCGTCCGACATCGAATATTCGATGAAGGACTGCGCGGCCTCGGTGTCGGCATCGGCCGTGATTCCGAAATAGCGGATATCGGCCCAGGCGGCACCTTCGGGGTTCGAGGGACCGGCGAAGTTGGTCACGATGCCGGTGCGCTCGGCCAGCTCGCGGCTGGTCGGGTCGTCGTTGATCGTCGGCGGCGCCTGGTCGCGCAGGCCCGCAAGCTCGTCGAGGATGAAGGGTGACCAGATGATCATAGCCGCGCGGCCCGCGAAATAGAGCTCGCGCGACTGCTGCCAGAACAGCTCGCCCTCGGGGCTGGCCTCGACGATCGCCTTGTAGAACTCCAGCACCTCGACGGTCGGGCCGACCTCGAGCGGCTGGAACCCGTCGGGGCCCACCGGCGAGACGCCATTGGCTAGGAACACATGTTCCAGCACCTGGCTCATGAAGTTCTCGTCGACCTTGGTTGCGGCCACGAAGCCGAACATCTCCGGCGGATTGTGCAGGGCCTCGATGGCGACCAGCACGTTTGCGTAGGTGGTCGGCGGCTCCAGCCCGTTCTCCTCGAACAGGTCCGAACGGTAGACGATCATCTGCGTCCAGCCATCCACGGGAACGGAGGCGTAGCCCTCCTCCACGGCGGCCATTTCCAGCGCGCCGGAGGCAAAGGTGTCCGTCCCGAGGCTCTCGATCACTTCGGTTGCCGCCTCGGCATCGAGGATGCCCGCGTCATACCAAGGCAGCGCGTATTGCAGCGTGTGGTAGATCACGTCCGGCAGGTCACCGGCCGCGAAGGCCGCGGTGGCCCGCGTGCCCAGATCGCTTTCGGTGACCGGGATCACCTCCACCTCGATGCCTGTCTCGGCAGTGAAGCCCGCAGCCATGGCCTGCTGGCGTTCAAGGCGCTCGGGCTGTTCCTCGGTGGTCCAGAAGCGGATCGTGTCCGCACCGGCCGCCGTGCTCAGCGCCAGCACCGAGGCCGCCGCCATCAGGGCCACGCGCCCCAGGGGTTTCGTCATAGTCATGTCTATCCTCCCATTGGTTTTTTGTCAGGCAAGTGTCGTGGTGATGGTCCCGTGGGCCGTCTTTTGCAGCGCATCCGTGACCGGAGTGAAAAGCCTATCGGAGGCGCGCGGGATCAGGCGCGCAGGCACGATCCGTTGCAATTTCTCCGGCGCGGTCCCGCGTATGCGCGCGATCAACATCTCGGCCAGCGCACGACCGGCGGCACGGGTGTCGACCGCGTAGCTGGTCAGCGGCGGATCGGCGACGGCCGCCTCGGGGCTGCCGTCATAGGAGATCACCGCGAGGTCCCGGCCGACCTTGCGCCCCGCGCGTATCGCGGCGCGGTAAAGCCCCAGCGCCGCCACGTCGAGCGCGCAGACCACCGCCGTCGGCGGATCGGCATGATCGAGCAGCTTGAGACCGGCGACCGCGCCGTCCTCGACAGTGAACACGCCCTCCACGATCAAAGCCGGATCGGCTGCCAGACCGGCCTCGGCCAGCCCGTCGAGAAACCCCTGCCGCCGCAGCCGGGAAAAATGGAATTCGGGCAAACCGCCCATATAGCCTATGCGCCCGTGGCCGAACCCGGCCAGCCGCTGCACGGCGGCGCGCATCGCGCCTTCGCCGTCGATGTCGAACCAGGCGCAGTCCACGGCATCGCCCGTGCGCCCGAACAGGATGAACGGCACGCCCCGGCCCCGCAGCAGCGAGATACGCACATCCCGCGTCTTGGTACGCGGCAGGATGAACCCGTCGACCTTCCGCTCGTCGAGAAGGCGCGTCATCGTCGCGACCTCGTCGGCCTCGTCTTCGGAGGTGGCGACGGTCAGCGTCCAGCTTTCCTCGCTCGCGCCACGGCTGATCCCGTCGAGGAAATCGGTGAGGAACGGCTTGTGCGCGTCCGACCGCCCGGCATTGAGCACCAGCCCCAGCGACCGCGCGCGGCCCGTGCGGATGGCCTGCGCCTGCGCCATGGGCCGGTAGCCCATACGCTCCGCCGCCCGGCGCACGCGAAGCCGCGTGGCTTCGGCGATATCCGGATAATCGTTGAGCGCACGGCTGACGGTGCCCTTCGACAGCCCGAGTGCTGCGGCCAGATCGTTGATCGTCACCCGCTTGCGGCCCGGTCCGGCATTGCTGCTGTTCAGCATTGGTCTCACTCCCCGGAGGCAGTGTTTTGTTCCGAAACCGGTTTCGGCAAGGGCTTTTTTAAGCGGACGCCATCTCGGCCCGGAGATTGGTGTCGAAACCGGCGGGTCGATGGCCGACGTTTCGCGGTCGTCGGGGCACGCGTCGCGCCGCACGCGCATGTCGGGAAGGCGCGACGTGGGCGACGCCATCATCGCTGAGGAAAGGATAGCGCCCGCCCCAAATCTCAGGCGAGCGCGAGGACTTCCCCCATCGCGCGGGTGATCGTATCGAGACAGGCGGGGTCGGAGAAGCGATGGTCCGCGCCCTTCACCAGTTCCAGACGGATGTCGGGGCCTTCCATATGCTCCAGAAGCCGCAAGGCGACCGACATGGGCACATCCGTATCCGCCGTGCCTTGCAACATGCGCACCGGCACGGCCACCTCAAGCAGGCCGCGCAGCACGAGGTGGTCGCGGCCATCCTCGATCATGCGGCGCGTGACGATCATGTCCTCGCCGTACTCGGACGGCAACGCGACCTGCCCCTCTTGCATGAGCGTGGCGCGCTGCTCCTCGGACCACTCGCCCCACATCCCGTCCTCGGTGAAATCGGGGGCGGCCGCGATGGTCACCAGACCGGCGATCTTCCCGGGCAGGTGCCCGGCCATCAGAAGGCTGATCCATCCGCCCATTGATGAGCCCACCAGCACGACCGGTCCCTCGGTCAGCGCCGTGATCGCGCCCTCGGCATCCTCGGCCCAGTCGCCGATGCACCCTTCGGTGAAGTCCCCGCTGCTTGCCCCGTGGCCGGAATAGTCGAACCGCAGGAAGGCACGGCCCGTCCGCCGCGCCCAGGCCTCCAGATGCACGGCCTTGGTTCCGGTCATGTCCGAGCGCAGTCCGCCCAGGAACACCACGCCCGGCTCACGCCCGGAAAAGCGGTGATAGGCAAGCCTGCGGCCCTGCGCGGTCTCCAGAAACTCGGTGTCGTCCATGGCGTATCCCTCGTGTCGCCGGCACCCTGCCCCGTGGGGGCGGCGCAGACAATCCCCGGACCCGCTGGCCGGCAGATCGACGCGCATGGCCCCATAAAGTGACCCTATTGTCACGTGACTATGGAATCACGTATAAGCCTCCCATGGACATGATCTTCAAAGCCCTGAACGACCCCGCCCGCCGCGCGCTTCTCGACAGTTTGCGCCAGCGCGACGGGCAGACCCTCGGGGAGTTGGAAGAGCAGTTCGACATGACCCGCTTCGGCGTCATGAAACACCTCAAGGTCCTTGAAGGGGCCCATCTGATCGTCACCCGCAGGCAGGGGCGGTTCAAGTACCACTACCTCAATGCGCTCCCCTTGCAGGAGATGCTCGACCGCTGGGTCGCGCCCTTCCTGCAGCCTCAGGCCCGCGCGCTGAGCGATCTCAAGTCAAGATTGGAAAGAGAGACGAGGATGGGAAAACCCGACTTCATGATGCAGACCTTCATCCGCTGTTCGCAAGACGCGCTCTGGGAGGCGCTGACACGGGCCGACCAGATGGCGGCCTATCATTTCATGTGCAACGAGGTGCATGGCGACGCGACACCCGGCAACATCACCCGGTTCGTGAAACCGGATGGTTCGGACATGCTGCGGCAGGTCACGACCGAGATGGACCCGAAATCGCGCATCGCCATGACCTTCGAGCCGCTCTTCATGGGGCCCGACGCGCCGGCCTCCCACATGGTCTACCTGATCGAACCGCAGGGAGAGGCCTGCAAGCTGACCATCGAGCATTACGACATGGCGCCGGGACAGGAGGGCTTCGCCGAGGGCTGGGCCCGTCTGGCGGCCTCGCTCAAGTCCTACCTCGAAACCGGCACGCCGCTGAAGGCGGCCATGTAACCCGGAGTAATCACGCGTAACCCCGAAAGGTGATCCCCATGTCGAAACCCGACTACGTCCTGTCGACCTACATAAAATGCACGCCCGAGGCGCTCTGGACCGCGCTTCGCGATCCCGCCCAGATGGTGAACTACGACTTCCTCGGCCAGACCGCGACGCTGGAGGGCGAAGTCACCGTCCTGCGCGCGCCCGACGGCACCGTGACGCTGCATACCCGCGAGCTGGAGGTCGAGCCCATGACCCGTCTCGTCACCACCTTCGAGCCGAAATGGGACGACGTCACGACACCCTCCCGCGTGGTCTACCTGATCGATCAACAAGGCGATTACTGCCGCCTGACGGTCGAGCATCACGGCCTGAACAACGACCCGCAGGGCGGCACCGCCGATGGCTGGGAACGGTCCATCGCGGGGCTCAAGACATGGCTCGAGACCGGCGTTCCAACCTGCTTCGGCGGCGATCACCTCTGGGCCGAATTCGAGGAACAGGACGGCTGACACCGATACGACGCCGCTCAATGTAGGAACCGGGCGGCGCAGGAACCGCACGGCATGGGGTGGATGACACCAGCGCGGGGAAGGCGTGGACCGTTCCCCCGGTCATTCGAGCGTCGACACCTGGCTCCGTCGTCGAATTGCGTATTTTTGGAAAGTTGAAGGGGGGCGGCGTTGACAGTGCCGCCCCTTTCGCGCATCTGGACGCCCGAGACAACATACCCGCAACCGGGCGTTCCGTAGGCGCCAAACCGACGAGGAGACTGGCCGATGAGCCAAATTTCCCTGACCTTTCCCGATGGCAATTCGCGCGACTACGCCGCTGGCGTGACCCCCGCCGAGGTCGCCGCCGACATCTCGCCATCGCTCGCGAAAAAGGCCATCAGCGCCACCGTGAACGGTGCCCACTGGGACCTGCAATGGCCGGTGGAGGCCGATGCCGAGATCGCCATCCACACCATGAAGGACGAGGCCCAGGCGCTGGAGCTGATCCGCCACGACCTCGCCCATGTCATGGCCCGCGCCGTACAGGAGATCTGGCCCGAGGTGCGCGTCACCATCGGCCCGGTGATCGAGAACGGCTGGTACTACGATTTCGACCGCTCGGAGCCCTTCACGCCCGAGGATCTCGGCCAGATCGAGGCCAAGATGCGCGAGATCATCAACCGCCGCGATCCCGTCACCACCGAGATCTGGGACCGCGAGCGCGCCGTGCGCTACTACGAGGCCAATAACGAGCCCTACAAGGTGGAGCTCGTCGGCATGATCCCCGAGGATCAGCCGATCCGCATGTACTGGCACGGCCACTGGCAGGACCTCTGCCGCGGCCCGCATCTACAGCATACCGGCCAGCTTCCCGCCGATGCATTCAAGCTGATGTCGGTGGCGGGCGCCTATTGGCGCGGGGATTCGGATCGCCCGATGCTCCAGCGTATCTACGGCGTGGGGTTCCGCAACCGCGATGACCTCAAGGCGTATCTGACTTTCCTCGAAGAAGCCGAGAAGCGCGATCATCGCCGCCTCGGGCGAGAGATGGAGCTGTTCCATTTCCAGGAGGAAGCGCCCGGCATGGTCTTCTGGCACCCCAACGGCTGGACCATCTACCGGGCGCTCGAGGATTACATGCGCCGCAGGCTCGACCGCGCGGGCTACAAGGAGATCAGGACCCCGCAGGTCGTGGACCGCAAGCTGTGGGAGGCCTCCGGCCACTGGGACAAGTACCGCGAAAACATGTTCATCACCGAGATCGACGAGGAACATGCCAACGAGAAGCGGACCAACGCGCTCAAGCCGATGAACTGTCCCTGCCACGTGCAGATCTTCAACCAGGGGCTCAAGTCCTACCGCGACCTGCCGCTCCGGTTGGCCGAATTCGGCTCCTGCCACCGCTACGAGGCGCATGGCGCGCTGCACGGGCTGATGCGCGTGCGCGGCTTCACCCAGGACGACGCGCATATCTTCTGCACCGAGGACCAGATCGAGGCCGAATGCGCGAGTTTCATCGAACTGCTGTCGGGCATCTACAAGGATGCGGGCTTTTCCAGCTTCGACATCAAGCTGTCGACCCGGCCCGAGGTGCGCGTGGGCTCCGACGAGATCTGGGACAAGGCAGAAACCGCGCTGGAAAAGGCGATCCTGTCGGTGCGGAACGACTACGAGATCGATCCGGGCGAAGGCGCCTTCTACGGACCGAAGCTGGATTTCAAGCTGACCGACGCGATCGGGCGGGAATGGCAGTGCGGCACCTTCCAGGCCGACTTCAACCTGCCCGAACGGCTTGACGCCACTTACATCGGCCCGGACGGGGAAAAACACCGCCCCGTCATGCTTCACCGTGCGATCCTCGGCTCCTTCGAGCGGTTCATCGGCATCATGATCGAGAACTACGCGGGGCGCCTGCCCTTCTGGCTCGCGCCGCGGCAGGTCGTGGTGGCCTCCATCGTATCCGAGGCCGATGAGTACGTGCAGGAGGCCGTGGGCGCGCTGACCGCAGCGGGCTTGCGCGCCGAGGCCGACATCCGCAACGAGAAGATCAACTACAAGGTCCGCGAGCATTCGGTGGGCAAGGTCCCCGTGATCCTGGCGGTGGGGCGCAAGGAGGTCGAGGACGGCACCGTCACCGTAAGGCGACTGGGCGAGAAGCAGACGCAGGTGATGGCCCTTGACGCGCTGGTGGCCGAACTGGCGGCCGAGGCGGTTCCGCCGGACCTGAGGTAGGGGCGCGGAAAAGCCGGCTATTCCGGGAAGGATTTGCCGGCAAATCCGCCCGCCAGAAAGGGGAAACCGATGCGCCACTGGTCCTTCGAAACTGGCTTCGGCTACGGGAACCTCGTGCTGCGGGAGGCCGAGATCCCCAGCCCCGGCCCGCGCGAGGTGCTGCTGGAGATGCGGGCGGCCGCGCTCAACTTTCGCGACCTTGTCGTCCTGCGCGGCCAGCACGGGCGGCGCGTTCAGCCGCCCCTTATCCCGCTGTCGGACGGGGTGGGCGTTGTCGTTGAGACGGGCCCCGGCGTGACGGACCTGAAACCCGGCGACCGGGTGGCGCCCTGCTTCTTCCAGAACTGGGAGGGCGGCCCGCCGCCCGAGGACCTGGAGGCAGGTCGCCTCGGCGGGCCGCTCGACGGGGCCCTGGCCACGCACCGGGTTTTCCCGGCGCGCGGCGTCCTGCGCGTGCCCGACCACCTGAGCGACGCAGAGGCCGCCACACTGCCCTGCGCCGGCGTCACGGCGTGGAGCGCGCTATGCGGCGCGCGTCCCGTCCGACCGGGCGAGACAGTACTGATCCTCGGCTCAGGCGGCGTTGCGCTGATGGCGATCCTGCTGGCCCGGGCGGCGGGCGCCGAGACCATCGTCACGACGTCATCGCCGGAGCGGGCCGCGAAGATCTCCGCCCTCGGCGCCGATCATGTCATCGACCGCTCAGCCAGGCCCGACTGGGCAGCGGAGGCGCGGCGACTGACCGGCGGCCGTGGCGTCGACCGTGTCCTGGAGCTGGGCGGTGCTGCCACGCTGGGCCAGTCGATCCGCGCCACGCGAACGGGCGGACAGATCATCCTGATCGGCAATGTCACGGGCAACACGGCGGAGCTGTTCCTGCCCGCGATCCTGACCCGCCAACTTGCCCTGCGCGCGGTGACCGTCGGCTCCAAGGAGCAGTTCGCCGCGCTGACACGTGCAATCGACCGCCACATGCTTCGCCCCGTCGTCGCGACGCGCCACGCCTTCGACGCCGCCCCCGACGCGTACCGCGCGCTGGAGGCCGGCGAGGCGTTCGGCAACCTCTGCATCGACATCGCCGACCGGGGCTAGGATCGAAGCTCCTCGAGCGTGGACTGGATGTCGTAGACCACCCGGATGTCCCGCAAATGCGGCAGGGCCTCAGCCACGTCATCGGCCGCCGTACCGCCCAGCAGAATCCGGACACTGAAAGGTAGAGCGCCCAGATCGCCGATCAGCTTCTCGAGCTGATGCTTGCGGTCGAGATTGCTCACGCTCAGCCCCACCACCTCGGGACGCAGGCGGCGCACCCGGTCAAGGATCTGCGCCGTCGCGCCATCGAGCAGCAGCGTCACCTGCCAGTCGGCCTCCCGGAACGCCTCTGCCGCGAGCACGAGGCCAAGGTTATGGGACTGCCCCGGCATCGTGGCGAACACCGCCTGCCGGAGCACCGGGTCCCGCCGGATCGCCATGTTCCGCTGAGCATGTTCGTGGTTGAGACGAAAGATCAGCGACACGCCGATAGACACCTCGGGAAACGACGCCTCGTCGTCCTGCCACATCTCGCCCATGCGCCGCGCCGCCGCGCTCAGCAGGCCATCGGCGATCTTGGCATAGCCCTCGCGGCGTTGCGTGGCGGCCCCCAGCATGCGCTCGGCCCCCATCTTGTCGCCCGCCATCAGGAGCTTGCAGAAACTCTCGACGAAAGCGTCCGACACCCCGGCGTCGCCCACCCCTTCGGCAAGGCGCTCCAGCACACGCCGGGCAAGATCGGAAATGGTATCGGTCGTGCTGTGGAGTGGAGGCCGTCCGTAAGTGTCATCGTCGCCGCGGGCCATTGTGCACCGTCCTTTCGGCGCACCCTGTGCCCACCCGACCTTGTGGTCCGGTGATCATAGACACTGGTGCTGCCTCCCCGCTCTCACACCACCACTGTCAGCTTCGCGTCGTCAACCGTTTCGCGCGATAATTTTTGCCTGCCGGAGAGATTCTCAGAAGTGGGCCTTTTCCTCGTCGGGTTTGCCGGCCACGATGGCAAGCACCCCGCCCAGCCCGCAAAAGACGATGGGGAACATGGTGAAGACCCCGAAGCCGAACGCGTGGTAGATGCCCGCCGCCGCGATCAGCAGGAGGATCCCGCCCCAGAGTGCGCGTGCACGCGCCATTGCAGCTCCTGCAATCGCCAGAAGCGGCGAAAGGATCGACACCGTCCGGAAGAGCGCCGGATCCTCCACCTGTCGCGCAAGGTCCGGCACCTCGCCGAACCAGTCGACGAACTCCACATAGCCATAGACGAAAAAGCCCACGGTCATCGCCCAGAGTCCGCCGATCAATCCCAGTATGAGCGCCGCGTTGCGCATCTTTTTCGTCCTCCGAGTGTCTCTCAGGACCTCACTTAGCCATCAAGACGCACACACCCAAGCCCCGATCGGTGCCGGGATGGGTGAAACATTTGCAGCCATCCCCCGCTACAGCGCGGGCTAGCGCGGACAGCCACCGGACTTGCGCAGGGCGGGCAATCCGACCAAAACCATGAAAATATTACGCTTTTCGAAAATCCCCGCATGTCACACCTGCCTGACATGCGCTCACTTGGGCGTGCCCCACGGGCCTGTGATTGGCGCGTGAACGCTCTGACGGACCACTGTTCTGCTCAGCGGTCCGTGAAACGTGCCGCCAGTATCATCCAACCTTAGGGAGCTACGGAGTACCCATGACCACCGCAACGAAAACCCTCGCCCTGATGGGCGCCGTCACCGCCGCCGTCACTGCACACGGCGTCACCGACGCCCAGGCGCAGGCAAACGAGAAGTGCTTCGGCGTCAGCCTGGCCGGCGAAAACGACTGCGCCGCAGGCCCGGGCACGACCTGTGCCGGTTCCTCGACGGTCGACTACCAGGGCAACGCCTGGACGCTCGTGCCCGCCGGCACCTGCGGCGATATCGAGCTGCCCGACGGCCGCGTCGGCGTGACCGAAGCCGAACTCGAGGCCGGCGGCTATGCCGGTCTTGCCCGTGACCTGCCCGACGGCACGGACGCGTCCAACTACATGTCGGCCGAAATGTAACCGGCCCGCGGCCAACGCGTTCCCGGACGTGCGTTCGGGAACGCATCCCCCCAGCACCCACCGGACTGGACCCGATGCTCGACCTGACGCCTTCGCCCACCCTGCCCGCCGCCCCCGGCGTGGGCTACAAGTCGCGGCACTTCGCGGATCTCACCGAGGCCCCGGGGCCCGTACGCTGGATCGAGGTGCATGCCGAGAACTACATGGGCTCCGGCGGCCGGCCACTGGCCCAGCTCCGCGCCCTGTCCGAACGCTTTCCCGTCTCGGTCCATGGCGTGGGCCTGTCGATCGGCGGCGAACGCGTGCTCGACCGCGACCATCTCGCCCGCCTGCGCCATCTGATCGACTGGCTCGACCCGGCCAGCTTTTCCGAACACCTCGCATGGTCGACCCACGACACGGGCTTTCTGAACGACCTGCTGCCGCTTCCGTATACCGAGGCCACGCTCGCCCGCGTCGCGGCCCATATCGACCAGGTGCAGACTACCCTCGGTCGTCGCATGCTGCTGGAAAACCCGTCCACCTACCTCGCCTTCGAAGAGAGCGACATGGACGAGGTGAGTTTCCTCGCGGAACTGGCGCGGCGCACGGGCTGCGGCCTGCTGCTGGACGTCAACAACGTCTTTGTCTCCGCCACCAACCAGAACTGGGACGCGCGCGCCTATATCGACGCCTTCCCGCTCGACGCCGTGGGCGAGATCCATCTCGGCGGCCATGACGAGGACGAGGACGACCATGGCGCGCCGCTCCTGATCGATAGCCACGGGCGCGCGGTGGTGAACCCGGTCTGGACGCTCTACGCCCACACCATAGCCCGCGGCGGACCGCGCCCCACGCTGATCGAATGGGACACCGACGTGCCCGACTGGCCGACGCTCAGGGCCGAGGCCGAACGTGCCGCCACGATTCTCGAGACGTTGGAGGCGCAGGCGCATGACTGATCAGAGCAGCTTCGGTGCCGCCCTGCTTGATCCCGCAGCGCCGCCGCCCCCCGGCCTTACCGATGCCCAAGGCCGCCCGGCCGGACGCCGCTTCGACGTCTATCGCAACAACGTCGCCGCCAGTCTGACGGAGGCGCTTGCCACGGGTTTCCCGGTGATCGCGAAGCTGCTGGGCGAGGATTTCTTCAAGGCCATGGCCGGCGTCTTCCTGCGCGCCCATCCCCCGGGCGACCCGCGCCTGCAGCTCTGGGGCGGCAAGTTCCCGGGCTTCCTCGCCCGGTTCGAGCCCGTGGCTCACCTCCCCTACCTGCCCGACATGGCGCGGCTCGAGCTTGGCCTGCGCCAATCCTACCACGCCGCCGACACCGCCCCTCTGCCCATTGCGAACCGCGACCCGGCCGAGGTGCTGGCCCTCAGGCCGCGCCTTGCCGCCGCGACGCTGATCCAGTCCTCGCGCTTCCCGATCCTCACCATCTGGAAGAAGAACACGGGCCAGCCCAGCCTGACCATCGGCTGGACGCCCGAGACCGTCCTGATCACCCGCCCGGACTTCGACCCCGTGCCGCGGCTGCTGCCCGAGGGCGGCACGACGCTCGCCCGCCATCTCAAGGGCCGCCTCACGCTGGCCGAGGCCGTCACCGCCACCCAGACGCTGGAGTCCGAGGCGGATGCCGCGGCCCTCCTGACCCTGTTTCTCAGCGCGGGCGCCATGACGCTCGACCCCACCCCGTCCGAAGGAACCTGACCGATGCGTGCCCTCATTTCCCTCCATGACCGCGTGTTCGGCGCGCTCGAGTCCGCAGCGCCCATGCTGATCCCGACGCTGGCGCGCGTCGTCTTCGCCGGGACGCTCCTCGTCTACTACTGGAACTCCGGCCTCACGAAATGGGGCACGGGCCCGTTCAACCCGGATCTCGGCGCCTATATCCAGATCCTGCCCCGCCAGTTCGAGGCGGCGGGCTTTGACCCCTCGGGGCTTGGGCCGCTTGCCACCCCCATCGTTCTGCTCGGCACATGGGCGGAGTTCATCCTGCCGGTTCTTGTCGTCATCGGGCTGTTCACGCGCATCGCCGCACTCGGCATGATCGGCTTCGTCATCGTGCAGACCTGGGTCGATATCGTGGGCCATGGCGTGGCGGGTGAGACCATCGGGGCGTGGTTCGACAACTCCCCCTCCGCAGATATCGTCGATCAGCGCGCCTTCTGGCTCTTCCTGCTGATCGTGCTGGTGCTGCGCGGCGCGGGGCCGCTGTCGGTCGACGCGCTGGCCGGCCGCTACAGAAGCGCAGATCTGACGCCCGCGTCCCAGCCGAGGTGAAGCGCGCCGGTGCCCGTCTCGATCACCGGCCGCTTCATGACCGCCGGATGATCGGCGAGGATGTCTCCAGGCGGCCGGGCGCGCTCGGCCTCGGGCAGGCCGCGCCAGGTGGTCGAGCGGGTGTTGAGCAACCGCTCCCCGAACGCATCGAGGAACCGGGCGCGCGTGACCTCGTCGAGCGGCGTCTCTCGCACATCCACCAGAACCGGGTCATGACCCGCCTCGGCCAGGGCGCGAATCGCCTTGCGGCAAGTGTCGCAGGCGCGCAATCCATAGACCTTCACGGGGTTGCCTCCTTTTTCAATGATTTGCGCAAATTAGCGCCTTCGCCTGTGGGCGCCAGCGATAAACTCTTGTCAAAACCCGCCTGCGCGCCACCATTCTTTTGACGACGTACGGGTTCATGGCGAACCGCCCGCTCAAGAAGGCAGCACACTTGTCACGTCTCGACGGCTGTACCGAAGCGCCGCACCAACGCGCGCGCATGCTGACTTGAGAAGGAAAGACCGATGCCGACAGGCACCGTTAAATGGTTCAATACTACCAAAGGCTATGGCTTCATCGCTCCCGATGACGGGGGCAAGGACGTCTTCGTTCACATCTCGGCCGTGGAACAGGCCGGCATGACGGGTCTGCCGGACAACACCAAGGTAAGCTACGAGCTGCGCGAAGGCCGCGACGGTCGAGCCTCCGCGGTGGAGCTGCAAAAACTCTGACAGCCCGCCCGGCGCGGTGCAATCGGCCCGCGGTTGCACCAGCGCCAAAGTCGGCGACCCCTTCGCAGGAAAACCTGGCAGATCGCCCCCGACACCTCCGCCATGCCGCAATGGCGACCGGCGCGATTCCCCCGTGGGGTGCCTAGAGGGCTCAGCCCGCCAGCGCGCGGGCGGCCAGAACGCCGCCCCAGGCCGAGCCTCCGGTCAGGACAGCGCCCCATGTCACGTCGATCGCGACCATCTGCGGATGCCAGTCGCGCATCACCGCCCACGAGGTGAACTCGTAGGTGCCGTAGGCCACGAGGCCCAGGATCGCCCCGTTCAGCAACGCCAGCCCCGGCGCGTCGGCCCGGAGTGCGGGCAGCGAGGCGAAGTAGAGAATGCCGCCCATATAGGTGAAGTAGAACAGGATGGCCGGCAGAAGGCGGAACCCGCCCGCATAGAGCGTGTCGCCGAGGTGCCGGGCAAAGACCGGCTGGATCACCGAGCGCAGCATGATGGCGTCGGCCACAAGGAAGATGAGCGACGTGGCGAGGAAGAGGACGACATAGATCATGTGGGGTTCCTGAACGGGTTTCGCCCGCCACAACCTAGCGGTCCGGCGCAGGTTGCAAGGCCCGACCGCAGCGCCGCCCGGTTGCGAAGACGTGATCGCGCGGCCCCCCGCGCCCCGGCTTGACAGGCTCGGGGGCGCCACGGTCTCCTTTTCCACGGAAAGGAGCCGCCCCATGGAGCAATTCCTCGCCCTTCTTCTGGCCTACTACACCTGCGACGCCGCCGCGCAGACGCAGGAGCCGCTGGGCGGCGACCGCCTCGCCTGCGTGGAGACCTACGAGGAGGTGAAGGACTACTTCGCCCCCCTCGACCCGGCGCCGATGGGGACGGTGGAATACGCGGAGCAACGCATCGCGACCTACCGCGCCTTCAGCGCGTGG
>Ga0209948_1000213_pt1 | contig 17625 bp, 19 predicted proteins | sample SalPonR2_C_D2_MG_FD_185709 | JGI IMG/M metagenome (GOLD analysis project Ga0209948, IMG submission 185709) | Salt pond soil microbial communities from South San Francisco under conditions of wetland restoration - Salt Pond MetaG R2_C_D2_MG... ... | reverse complement strand
AAAAGAGTTTGCCTTGGACTTTTTCATCTGATCTACTGATAATATTCCGGTGTCTCTTATGAAAAATATCTTATCTTGTCCATAAGTCTTAAGTATATCGGTAAACTGTTTGAAAAAGTTGCCACCGGGAAGTATATGATCTTGATAAATATCGCTACCACCGAAGTCGAATCCCGCTAATAAAATACGGTCATAATTTTCTTCTAAAGCGTCTACTATTGCTAAATTACCAGTACTCCATCCTAAACTTTTTTTAAAGTATTCATCTACCCACTTTTTATCCACCCCTTTATTAGAGTGTATAGAATATGAAAGCTTATAGTTTCGTCGGAATTTGAACGCTTCTTCGATAACTTCTGAATGAACAGAATAGATTCTGTCTATATCATATTGAACGGCTTCTTTGTAGGCCCAGTTACAAGCCCACAGATCAAACTTCCATTTTTGGATTTCACTACGAATTTTCTTTCGGCTTATTCCATTGCCTAGAATTAAAACTTGCTTCACCTAATTATTATACCCCTCCGAAGAGGGGTATAGTCTCCTTAACCTTGAATTCGTAGTTTCTTGGGCTTTCTTTCTTCTTTTGCAGGAATCTTAACTTTAAGTATCCCGTCTTCGAAATTAGCCGAAGCTTTTTCTACATCATACTTAGAAAAAGGTATGTAATACTTAGACTTCGACTGACGCCTAGAAATTCCGTGCTGCAAAGCTTCTCGATTATCTTCCTCTTCTTTCTTTTCAGGCATAACCTCAAGATAAAGATAATCATCCTCGAAACTAATGTCAATCTCATTGAGCTTAAATCCCGCTAAGGCATATTCAAACTCAAGATCCAAAGTCTTTTCGTCAACAAAAATGTTGCACGGTGGAAACTTAGTATCATAAATACTGTTTTCCATAAAACTACTTACTCCCGAAGGAAAATCCCTCGTTAGTAGATCAAATAACTCACCAAATGGTCGATAATAAAACCGTTGTGTCATAGCGTACCTCCTATAAAGCGTGCGCTGTATAATTTTTACTCCCTCATACGAGGCGAGTTTTAAATCAAAATAATTGTTTGTTAGCTAAGTTTGACTGTCAGTCCATGCTGTGATCTGAAATGGAATTTGTCTTCATTAAGACCACCCCAAACATTAGAAATGTTTTTCAAGTTAAAGGTCAAAGTCTTCAAGTCATTCTGCCGAGTTCCTACATTCACCATAAGCATCGTATCCGAAGCCAGGGTATTGAAGATAGGTTCGTTGTTTATCACTACTCCTTCTTCAGCTTGCACATGAATTTCTGAAAAAGAAACCTCTTCTTCTAAAGACTGAAGAAGAATTCTATCCCCAGCTTCCAGAATAATATCAGTTCCTGGAATTCGAACTTCTTCTTGAATCTCGATCGATTTGCTTTCTTTTCTCACTCCACTTGCTCCTTTAATCTTTATTGTTTTCATTTTGTCTATATTTATAGTTTCAACGCAATAAAATCTCTTATTCTTCTTAGAGTAGTTCCATCTAACTCTCTAATCACTCTTTCAGAAATCATAACAGGCCATGCTAACTTCCCATCAGGCATTGTTACTTCTAATGAGATATACCCTTTCGAATCAGGGGAGGTCCATTTTAGCCCTTCTTTCAAAACCTCGATCTTATCTCCAGCTTCCAGAATAATATCTGTTCCCGGAATTCGAACTTCTTCTTTAATTTCGATCGATTTGCTTTCTTTTCTCATTCCGCTTTCTCCTTTAATTCTTTATCTATTAACATCAGTGATGTTTTGTTATCCCCGAATGATTCTATACGGGCTAATATATCTTGATACTTAGCTTCTTCTTCAACTTGCTCTTCGCTAAAGGCCAGTAGAAATTTTTCTGTATTGAAATCTTCAAGACTTCTTGAAGCACTCATCAACTGTCGAATCTGAGCTGTAATTTCTTTCTCATGAAGGAGCGCCGCTTGAATCATTTCAGTAAAGCCCGTAGGAACATCAATAGGCTCAAAAGTCTCAGTCATAAGACGAGGTGTAACTTCTAAATCTTGAATAATTCCAGCAAAGTCTTGGGCGTGGACAAATTCTTCCTGTGCAGCATGACGGAAGTATGCTGCAGCCCCAAAATACCCCTGATAGAAAGCTTGATTAGCGAGCTGCTCATATATCAATGCAGATTGAACTTCTCTATTGTATTGATCATTTAGGCTGGAAGTTATCATCGAAGTAGCTTCTTTTAAAGTTTCCATCGGTTCAATACTAATCTTATCTCCAGCTTCAAGGATGATATCAGTGCCCGGAATTCTTACATCTTCCATAATTTCGATTGCATTCTCTTTTGCTTCTTTTCTCATTAATATTTCCTCTGGTAATTCAATATGTAAGTTAGGATCATAGTCTCCTCTATCATTTAATAGTTCTGCTTCTTTTCTAAGATAAGATAAGGCTCGTCCCTTATTTTTAGAAAGAAGCCACTTAAACTTAGAGTTTACAATCTCATCTGAAGCATAGTAATAACGCTTTCCGTTAATGAGTAGAGTTATTTGTGTAGGATCTTCTGACTCGATCGTTATATTTAGCATTCTGTTATAATAGTTCGTAAATAAATAAAGATTCTTCTTTACTACTAGAGAGATGGTTTTTCTTTTTTACTGTTGTAGTTTTCTTGTCTAGTAATGTATATCCTTCTTCTTCTAAAACTCTATTCATATCTTCCTCAAAATCTGTAGAGATAACGTAAGCAAATATAGGTGCTACCTGTTTTGAATTCCTAACAACATTTCTCCACCAAATCTCAATCCATTCTTTGTATTCTGGAAACAATTTGCTTGAGTCATATTGAAAATTATAATCCTCTACATTGAAATAAGGAGGGCAAGTAAATACGGCACCAAATTTTTCATCAGGAATAAAAGAAGAGGCCTCTTCAGAAGAAAAGGTTTTCTTTTCAGGCTCTTGAAATCTAGAGTAAAATTGGCACATCTCTTTTACTTTTTCCACAAGAGATTCATTAGCATCGTTGTAATGGTAGCGAATGTCCCAGGCTCCTAGCATTCGGCTACCCCACCCTCCAAATGGATCATATATGCTAGATATATTAAAATCTCTTATAAAAGCTTTTACTATAAGAGGAGAAAAAGTAGAAAATCCTTTCATTTTACCTGAGATAGTGGCCCCGTCGAGAAGGTCTCGTGGGGTTAACTCCTTGTATCTTTTATTTTTAGATAAAACACGATTTTGGATCAAAGAAAATCTTTTTTCATAATTAGACAATAATTCTTGTTCTTTAGAATAAAATAGTTCTTGAATAAAAGGAACAACAAGCTCTTTCTGTTTATGAGAAGGATTATAAATCTTCTTTTTTTTGTTTAATGACAGGAACGACTTTTTAAGATCATCTTCCTTTGTTTGAATTATTAGTGGTTCTAGATTTATAGATACGTGCTCTTTTTTTATTGAGTCTAGCCATATATGAAAATCTTCTTCTGTATAAAAAGTTAAATAATTAAGATTATTTTCTTCTGCAAAAAGAAATTTTTCTATATCTCTAATAGTCCAGGTGTTCAAAGCATTTTTATAAAATTGTCCATTTGATTTTCCATATTCTATATCAACAAGATGCTGCCAATGTTTTGCTCTTTCTAGATCCTCTTGTGAGTCAATATTAAATAGATGTCCTCCATGGGTCCAATCATAATTAAACTCTATAAACAAATCGTACTCTGGAAGATAAGCATCACATTTAAACGGATATCTTTCATCCCAATATTGAGAAAACACTTCGAAGACTTTTTCTTGAATTTCTTTTACAGATTTTCGTTCAAGTTTCGATATTCCGTTTCCATTCTCTTTATCTGTCTTAGCTTTTTTTTCTTTCACTTTTGGGATTTGTGAAGCCCAATTGTATTTTCCATCTGTTTTTTCTAAAAGAGTCTGACGTATTTTTTCCATTTCTTTATCTATATTTTCTTTTCTTTTTTCTGATCCAGCCCAAAATTTATTTCCATACTTTTTCTTTTGTGCTTCTAATCCTAAAGGTTGAGCGATACTTAAATAAGATCGAACACCATATCGTTTTAGATTTGTTTCAGCAGCTTTTTCGAATTGTTCTTTTTTGTACTCTCTATTGCGGTGTATTTCAGCATTTTTGTGTATAACATCCCACTCTTTTTCGGTTAATGGACGACCTTTTTTCTTTTTAGCTACTTTTTCGCCAATAACACGCATAGACTCATTGGTTTCTTTGGTGAGACCTTTATTCCATGCTTCTCTTTCTGAATATCTGCATTCAAAACAATGATCTTTGAACTCTTTGAGTCGTTCATCAAAAGAAGCTTCTTTTCCGCAATGTTTACAATATTCTGGGTTAAATGTTTTATGTTCTATCATATAGAAAATTCTTGAGAAAGAATAATCATCAAAAATAGGATATTTTTCTCTGAAAACTTTTCCTTTCGAAGAATTAAGCCTTCTAGCCGATAGTTTCCCATTTTTATCTAAAAGAGATTTAAAGTTTTTTTTAAGCTCATTCCATTCTGAGTCAGTTAAGACGTTGTTATTGTGTTCCATACTCTTATAGTTATTATACTATTTAAATCTCAGAATTTTTGCAAAAAAAGGGACAGCCGAAGCTGTCCCTTATTAGTTTAACGAATTAAACCTTAAAGATTCTGGAGTTCGCCTCGAACGAGGTAGGAGCTATTAAGTACTTTCGCATCTCCGAAGAAAGCCATTCCAGTTTCCTTATAGAACTCTTTGTACTCAAGAGTCTGAGTACGATAGAGGGGAATAAGCGTGCCAAAGGCAAGGCTTACATCTTCAGGAACATCCGCATTATGATAGATGAATAGCATCTCATCATCAGGAATGATTGAAGTAGGTGCCTTATAGAGACCCATTCCGTCAAGATTACCAACTCGATGTACTCCAACCTTAGGCTGAGCATTTGCACCATCAAATCGTCGGTGAAGCTTAACATAAGAAGTTGCATCTGGTCCACCAACCATATGAGTAACTCCACCACGCTGTACGCTATTGAACATAACGTCTGAGGCCTGATCGATTGTTCGGCTGAAAGCCATTGCACGATCAACTTCACTCTCACCAGTTGCTCCAGTGGTATTGAAGGTTACAGCAGTATTCTTTCGGCTTGCCTGATATGCCATTCGAATAGCATGGAAGTCAAGAGATTTCTTAAGCTCATCAGCAGCACCACGAACAAGAGCATCCTCTGCATCAATATTAAGAGTCGTATTGATTAGAAGCTCGGTCATCTTGCTCCAAGAAACATAGAGAGGGTGTGGCTTAACTCGGAACTGATAGTCACGAAGCTGAAGCTCAACACTACCAAGATCAGCATACTGAGTTGATTCCTCAGAATCAAAGTTGTATCCAACCTCAACTGCCTCAGAAGCTCCAGGAGCAGTGTCGAAAGTTACGCTAAGTACACCAGTTGTGTAGTTAACACTACCGCTAGCGATAGTTGATCCAACGATGCTGCCTGAACCGTCGTCAGTAGCTACCGGAGCGCCATTAACGAAGATCTTCACAGTATAGGGTCGAAGAGGAGCGTTTGCAACCTCATTGCTTGATCCAGGACCAGTAAACGCAACAGTTGAAGCATCACCGGTTCCAAGGGTTTCAACTTCCATTTCAGAAGCATATCGATAAGCAGCGCTCTCATGGGTAACGTTACCTGAAGTTGCTCCACGGTCAGTTGAACCATAAACTGGGCTGAGGTAGTAGATACTATCTCGTGCAGTTTCCATTGCCCACTCTAGGAAAAGTTCTCCACGAACTGAGTTCGGGTAACCTAGTCGAACGACACGAATAACATTCTCAGGAGTGGTTGAGAAGCTATTTGAGATTTGAGTCTCAGTAAGATTAGTCAGGTGAGTTTCCTGATTCTCTAGAACGAGACTTAGGTTTCTTGCTCGCTTGGCGTCCTTCTCATAGAGAGAATCGAAACCGTCGCCAATTCCTTTTGTCTTTGACCACTTTTCAACAAGTCGGTCTGCATATTCATTACGCTGAGAGAGTTTTTCTTTCATCTCTTCACGTACTTGTGCTTCACGCATTTCCTTACGCATAAATTTCTCCATTTAGTTTAACTTCGTTACTGAAGTTATATTTTGTTACTATTTAGCCGTTAGTATATTAACTAATATCACAAAGAGCATATATGCTCTTTTCTATTTTAATAGTTATCTTCTTTTCAAAACTTAAACTAAAAATACTTCCAGACTCTCATCCATTACTTCTTGAGAAAATCTTTGTAAATCTTCCTCATTTCCTGAAAAAGTAACTACTGGCCATCCACCAGGACCCCGGGGAACAATATTAACAGCATTAATAGAATATTGTCTCTCGTACATGGAAATACTTTCCATAAGCTCTCTTTGATCTATTGCTAAATCAAATTCAGCTGTTACAACTCTTCCTTCATGCAGAACCTCAATTCTGTCGCCAGCTTCTAGAATAATATCAGTTCCTGGAATTCGAACTTCTTCTTTGATCTTGATTGTTTTCACTATCTTCTCCTTATTGTTGATTGCGTTTTCTCTTTTCATATATATCTCCAATTTAATAATTTAGATATCTTTAAGGTATCGTTTCATAGATACTAAAAAATCATGAGCGTATTCAGGGTCTATATTGGTTTTAAACTTCTGAAAAGCAAAATCAATTGCCGCAGCAGCGGTCATTCCTACACTCCCCGAATCTATAGCCATTCCAGACAGAGTTACAAGTTTATCAGAAATATCTTCTGCAATTCCCATGTGAAGCCTATCTTCTTTCAGAACTTCGATTTTATCTCCTTTCTCAAGGATCACATCGGTTCCCGGAATTCTTACGTCTTCTTGAATTCTTATTGTTTTCATGTTATTCGAACTCCCTTTACTTTCTGTTACTACTATTCTAAAAGGATCATTGTTTTTAAGATACCCTTTGAAAACAACTTTCCCGTCACCATGATCTAATTCATCATACGAACGAATAAAATCCTCTACAGAACTCAGATATCTAATTGAATCAGAAGCAGAAGAATTATCAGCCTTTATTTTTGCCTTGGGATCAAACAAAAGTATGTTTTTCAGTTCTTCAGGGCTTATTGTTTTCATAATCTTTTCCTTAGTAGCGTTTGTGCTATCGAAGTTCGGGTGCTCGTTCCCAGTTCACTGAGATAAGAGCACGATAAGCTTTTTTAGCTGCTGAAGCATAAGTAGCTCCTGCATTATCATTATCATACCGATCTGCAAGCATCTCAAGATAATCAATTAAGTCTCCTACCCTTTTGCTTACGTCTTTATTGACACGCATTTTCGGAGCTGCTTCTTTCAAAACTCTAATACTGTCGCCAGCTTCCAGAATTACATCCGTTCCCGGAATTATTACGTCTTCTGTAATTGTTATTACTTTCATACTTTTATCTCTCTCTATTATGAAATTGTAAGTTTTTTCATCGACATGTAATAGGCTATCTCTTCAAAAGCTTTTAGAACTTTAGCTAACCCTGGTTCTCCGTACATTTTCGCAAGACCAGAATCCCAATCTTCTTCGACACCAACTGCTGAAGCTGTAGCAGTTCCCTCTACAGTATCCACAAATATAATATAAGTGTCTAATTTTCCATCGTATTCAAAAAGAGGTAAATCTCCCCGATTAGAAGCTTCTGTCAAAAGTTCAATCTTATCCCCAGCCTCCAGAATGAAATCTGTTCCCGGGATTCTAATATCTTCTTTGATTTTGATTGTTTTCATAATATTCCTCTGTTATATCTTTCCGACTCTTTCATTAAACCCAGCCTTCTCGATGAGGCTTAAAACTACCGTCGTTATTGTCCTTAATTCTTCGAGAAGAATCTTCTCTGAAAAACTTACTCTTTGAAGAAGGCATTTGACGTCGTTCGTGATCCTCTGAAAAAACTAGGCTCTTAAGTCGAAGATAGGTTCTCTGAGCTTCAATAAGAGTTCTAGATGAAAGAATTTCATGCTTAATTTCTTTCATAGCCGGCTGAGCATATTCCAGATCTTTGTAGTAATCGAGAATCTCAGGCTTTACATGAGCATAACTCTCTTCTACCTCATCTTCATCTTCATCTTCATCTTCTTCGCTGTCGTCATCGTCCTCATCTTCTTCATCGGACATCTTCTTCTTTTTCTTTTCATCTACTGATTCTTCATTCATTTCAGAAATCTGATCTCGGAGAGACTGAAGGTTGTTTTTTAATTCTTTCTTCTCTTCTTCTAGAGAGTCAATATAGACTAAAGTTTCCTTGTATTCGGTTGCAGTAATCATTCCGTTCTTTTCAGCGAGTGCAACTTCATACATTTCCTTAAGCTTGTTACTATAAGCTTTCATACTGTCTAGAAGCTCTGTAGCTTTATCAAACTTCTCAGTCATTTGCTCGAGAGTGTTTTGCATCTCTTCTTTTTCAGCGAGAATAGAATCAACTTTCTCAGTTAGTTCTTTCTTACTTTCTTCAACTTTCTGATCAAGAGTAGCACCTTTTTCAGCCAGTTCTTGAATCTCTTCTCTAGCTTTTTGTAACTTTTCTTCTAGACTAGAGCGTAAATCATCTGCTACTCCATCCTCAAAATAAGAAAGAAGATCAACGTACTGAGCTTCTCTGACGGAAGCTTTTTCTTCTTTGTCGATCTCCTTAATTCGAGATTGAATATTAAGTCTAAAGCTTTTCTCTTCGAAAGCGCTCATTTTATCATTCTTCATTGATTGATCCTCTTCTTCTTGATGAATATCTTTTTTAATAGTAGTCTCTACGTCTAAACTCTTAGAATCTTCGTCTTTATTCTCAGAAACTACTTCTTTTTCTTCTGACTCTTCCTTAGTTTCAATAGCATCTTCTTTAGTACCAAATACCGAATAGGACGGATTTAGCACATGATCAGCAACTCTTTCTAATTCATAAGAATCAGCTTTAACAGTAATCTCATCTTTTTCAAATTCACCGAATCCAGAGGTAGATAGACCGATGTTTCCACCAGCTTCTAAAGCTTCGTTAACTTGGCGCCCCCAAGGTCCAAAAAGATAAGCATCTGCTAAAATTAACTTTTTATCTTCAGAAAAGCGAACATTTCGCCATACACACCATCCATCCTTAGTAGAACCTTCATCCGCAGGATGATCCATAAGTCCGTAACTGCCCTCGCCCATCTTCTTCTTAATAACATTTTCCCATAGCTTAACCGGATAAATGCGTTCATTAAGATTCTTTTCTCCAGGACGAGAAATTGGAAAGGTATAAACTGCTTCTGCTTTATAAGTCTTTTTCTTGCCTGCTTCATTGATAGAAAGAGTTTGCTCGTTTTCTGTTAATTCAGAAGTCTCTACTCTCTCATAACTCTCAGGAGTTACAATGATTTGCTCTACGAGTCTCTTTTTGCTCATAATAAACCTCTATTATTATAGTTTTATACTATCTGAAAACTTATCCTTGAAGACTTTGAGACTCTGATCTTCTAATTAGAGAAAATAGCTCTCTTTCTTCAACGGAAAGTTTAGTAGATATTCTAAAATGTCTGAAATTAGCTACACCTTCTTGAATGTTGCTTCTTTTTAAAGCTTCAAAGTAAGAATCATAGATAATATCTTCACTTAATCTGTTTCTAATTTTTTCTGCTTCATCTATCTTCGTTCCAGCGAACATAGAGTCTGAATCGTCATCCGATCCTCCAGGATTATCTAATCCTAGTCCTTTGACGGTTTTCTTCATTATGTCTTTTACATCTTCTGGATCTAAGAAGGAAAGTTTGCTAAATATCATTTCGATTACGTCTGGAGGTAATCCGTCTCTAGTTCCCAAAGCACTTTGAATATTTCCAATAACATCATTGGCAAGTCTTAAGGTATCTTGCTTCATTCTGAGACGATCCTGAGCTTCTTCTATAACCGGGAAATTCATTGAAAGTTGAAACTCAGTAAACTCTTTTTCGAATTGACCGGTGATAAGAAAATGCATTTTTATCATCTTAGTAAGCTGTTCTAGAATAACACTTTGAATACTGTAAACAGCTCTTCCAAATGGTTTATGCTGCTGTAGTAGAGACTGTCCTGATGTTCCAAAAGATCCTTTGTCTACAACAAGATATCCCTTAGGAATACGGGTTCCCATTATTTCATCATCTCTTAGAAATTCGATATCAGCAATATTTTCAACTCTTAAGTTATTTTCTATTGTTTCATGACGAAGAAGGCCTTCTGGGACCCAAATTTCTGCTCCAACAGAAAATTCATCTTTATTTCTATTCATTACTCCTAGATTCTGAAACTCCTGACGAGCCTCATTGACAGCTTCCCACTGTTCAACCTCAGTCATATTTTCTGATACTTTTACTTCGTATTTATCTTTAGGAAAAGAAAGAGCTCTTGTTAGAGCCATTAGATTCTTCGCTGTCTTAAGTTGTCTAAAAGGAGCTATCGAATAGATAAACATTGATCGACCAAAGGGCCAAAATTCACTTTTTCTACTAAAATTACGATAATGGCATACGCCCCAAGGAGGAAGATTAATATCTCCCTGAAGATTAAATCCAAGCAGATATGATCTAAAATATGCGGCTGTATTGTTGGGTTTCTCTTCTAATTCTTGAACTAGAGCTTGAATTTTAGGATTATTACGTATGAGAGTTTTCGCTGAATTAGATAATTTTTTGGAAACTTCTGTGGCTTTAAATTCTACTCTTTCGACAATGGTTCTTACGTCTTGAGAAATAAGATCTTCGATTCCGTTTTCTTCTGTGATAATAGGAATATCAAAAGCATCTCCATAGACCGCTATATTCCAAGCAGTTTCTCTTATATGAGTTTGATCGATTCCCCATTGATCTAAAAGCGATTTAATTTCATTTCTAACAGCTGCTTTTTTCGCCTCAACACCAATCGGCTCTGTTTGAACATCTGCCTGAGCGGCTTCATCAGCATACAAATCCGCTGCCATTGACATAACAGAGTCATTGTACATCATATAATCAAGATCGTCGTATCTTTCGAATCTATTTTTTAAAGTTTCAGAGCTATCACTGGTCTGATTTACATACCAATCCCAGAGTTGTTTAATATGATCAGGAAGCTTTACTGCTTTAAAAGCCTCAGAACCATCTTTTTTCTTTTTAGTTTCAGCTGGAACTATTTCCTTGTTACCGAAACCTGAAGACTTCTGAGTTTTTATGTTAAAAAACTTCTGAAGTCGCTTTAATAATGAATCAGCCATGGTTTAATAGTATCGGAATTAAAAGAAACGCTTTCTTCCGCTTGGAGACTTACCATACTTTGGACGATTAATTGTTTCTCCCCATTGAAAAGGAACATGAACAGCCTTACTAAAGGCCCAATAACGAGTATACTTAACTCCTTCCTCTTCAAATTCTCGGGGAACCTCAGCCATAGGAAAATCCTTTTCTACAATCTCTCCTGTAGCAGTATTTTCAAACTCATAAATCATATGTTAACCACCTCATTAAGATATTCTTTTGTGTGCTTATCTACTGAGTTAATAGTCAGAAACTCAGAAAGAGCTTCTTTTAACGAAGAGAGTTCTTTTTCTTCAGCTTCAACACGATCCATAGAAGTTATAGTCTCTATTAGACGGATGGGATAGTCACTATACTTTTGTCTAGCTGCATCTACGCTGGGAGCATTTTTAATGGTTAAAATAGGATAATAATTCTTCTGAGAAGAAGAAAATCCTTCATCATATTCAACATCCTCATAGCTTGTAAAAATAGGAAGATCAAAATAAGAAAGTTCATCTTGAAGTAGGGTAGCATATCGTCCTATCTGTCCTTTTTCGTCGTATCTCGTCTGATAAGGGGTTCCAATATAATTAGATGACTTAACATGAATATCTCCTCCCAATCTCTTAATTGATGGATTTACCTTCTCAAATGGTCTTAGGTCCGTTCCTTGATAGCTTGATCCAAACATTATAGTCTCGTCACTAAAATGATAAATTAGAAAATTAGCTTCTTTAATCTTTGACTCAAACTTATCAGGATACTCTTTCTCTACTACCTCTTTAAAGTTCTTAATGGGCTGCCAAGGAAGAAAAAACACCTTCGTTCCCTCTTCATCCACATTATAGACATTAGGCTCATAAATTATTTCTTCAACATAATCCTTTAGAGGGTCTATACTGTATGTCCCCTGCCCATAATGATAATCATGATTTCCAGCGAGAAGATAGGTTTTAATATTATTTTTCTGAGCCCAGTTTAGAAAACTGAATATTAACTCATACTCTTTTGGAAAGGGTTTCGAAGTATGAAAAAGATCTCCTGCTTGAATAAGAATGTCATCTTGTCGGAGAATTGATTTCATGTGATTGAGGACATCTCTTGCAGCACTAAAGAACGGTTCTTCTTTACGAATATGAAGATCACCTAAAACATATATCATACTCCAGTACTCCCAAATCCACCACTACCTCTGTCTGAAGATTTCATAAAAACAGAAGCTTCATCTACTTCTTTCAATTGACTATGCTTAATCGGTAGCAGGACAAACTGAATTATCTTGGTTCCATACTTCAAAACCACAGAATCGTTCGAAGAATTATGAAGAGAAATATGAATTTGTCCCTGATATCCGTGATCAACTACACTAGCTAAAATATCTAGTCCCAAACTAGACGAAACTCCAGATTTATTGAATGCTATCAGAGCATAATTTTCAGGAACATTCATCTTTATACCAGAAGGAATTAAAACTCTTTCGTGAGGAGTAAGAATAATTCCGTCCTGATTTGTAGAAAGACCTGGATTCTTTTCTTTAAGTTGATTCTTAAACTCATATGAGTTATCAGGAATAAAAAAATCAATACCAGCATCGGTATCATGGGCCTTATATGGGTCTCTTACCTTGAGAATCTTAGCGTAATTCATATCTTTTCCTCTATAGATTGTAATTCTTCAATGGTATTAAAGGAGAATGATTTTTCTGATTTTCTAACATTGAACATAATATTTCTGGGAATATTGGAACAGATATTAAAAATCTCAAGGAGATCAAAATCTCCTCTATCTGGAATCAGATACTTCTTTCCAGCATAATCATAGTGTTCAAATCTTACCTCTTCAAGAGTTTTCATCAAAGGTCCAACTCTGAAGAAAAAGCAGCTTTGATCATGATATCCATGATCATTTGGCCCAGAATATTTTGAGAAAAGTACCTCTGCCACAGAAGCATCTTCTCCTATAACAAATCTTACATAAGGATCCTTTTCTTTATAAACTGGAACAGAGAAATCTACCTCGTCCAGTCTAGCTAATCCGTTATGGATTACTGATGTTGATGTATGAATTGAGTCTCCCCAAATTAAGACGATTTTATCATCGTCATTTAGCTTTAGACTCTTGCATACTTTATAGATAGCATCTCCACTTCCTAAGCCAGAGTTAATGACAACTAGATTTTCTGCGTAATTAGAAAAATAATCCTTTTTCTTAGGATTAACCGCAATATAGTAGTCCTCGACAACTTGATTAAGAACGAAAATGTTACGCTCCAGTACAGTTTTTCCTTTTACTATCTGAAGAGACTTTGGAAGATCATCATCAAAGCGAGTCTGATTACCCGCGTCTAATATAATTCCATATACCATTTAAGTATTATACCTTTTCTCAAGTACCTTTAAAAAGGTATTCGTCTCATACACGGATGTCACATGAAGAGAATAACGACTCATAGATGCTATCTCCTTATCATTTCCTTCGTCCACTTCATCTCCTATATAGTAAAAATTAATACCGCTTGTAATGACATCCTTTTTAGAGTTAGATTTTGTCACAATATCAATAGTTGAGTAACCGGTTTCCTTAGCTACTAGGTCTAATTTTTCTTCTCGAAACCAAAGATTCAAACACTCTGTCGTTATTTTTCTAAGCTTTCCTTTTATTGGTTTTATTGATAAAGTGGTGATAATGTTGAGATATCCTCTACGCTCCACTCGGTCAATTTCAAGAGTAGAATTTATATATTTCTCCACCATATCAATGTCGTTTACAATATTCCTATCGATATGAGATATATAATTTGAATTTCGATAAAGGATGCTGTTAGCATCGGCCCAAATAGAAAGATCATTCTTTTCTGTTCCAAATACTCTTAAAAGTTTTGATTGTATACTCGAGAAACTATTTCCCGATACTATCGTGACAGGAACTTTTGAAGAAAGACCTTTAAGAATCAGCATATTCTCTACTGAAATGGCATATAAATCAGAATCTTCTTCCCATTTTCTGCTCCACAGTGTATCATCAAAATCAAGCATAAACTCTATAGACGAATTGTCTACTAAGTCAAAATAAACCTGAGCCACGAATTCTGACAACTTTCCTGGATCATGCTTACCATTAGTGTTTCCCAAAGAAGATGAATAAGTAAGAGGGTTTTTCATCTGAAGAGAATGAACAGCATCTTCATTAGAAATTATTCTAAAACTAGCTATATCTACAACCTCAGATAGGTGGCGATAAAAATCTACTGCCGAGACTCCGTAAGAATCTCCATCCTCTTCGTTATTTAGAATCCATATCTTTTTTGCTTCAGATTCATCTACATATTGACCTAAATTACCATAATGTAAAGTAGGATACAGAGAGCTCCAAAAAGTCCCAGATGATAGTATAATCATATCCGCTTCCCGGATTACACTGATAGCTTCCTGGTTTATCTGAGCCTCAACTAGGGCGTGTCTAACATAGTGCTCATATTCAACAGATTGTATCTTATCCTTACTTGTTCTATAGTCAACTATCTCATCTTCATTAAGTCTTAATCCACTTTCTGTTATTCCAACAAGACGTGTATTTATATTGGAATTCAGGATAACATGATCTTCGATCTTCAGCAAAGATTTTTCAAAAAACCTTATTGTCTCATCGTATCCTAATTCTAGAAAAGCACCTGAATATACAATATTCGAAAGACTGAAGTCAATAAACTCAAAATCGGAAGCCTTTTCTTGCTGAAAAAATACCTCAACAAATGGGATAAGATTTCTAAGCTCTAACTTTTCTAGAATTTCGATGGCATATTCGCGCTCTCGCCCCATAGGAAAATCATATCTGTTTTCATAGAACTCTTTTATAGAGTTATCTACTACAGAAGCAGACTTCTCATAAAGTCTGCTATGATTCTTTCTTATATCGCTTACTCCTAGTGTGTTGGTAATTTCTCTACAGATTCCTGTAGATTTTCCATCGTCATAAGCATTTACAATAACCGAAATATTTGTCTTTGGAAAGATTTGCTTTAATCCAGAAACAAGAGCTGCGCTTCCAGTTCCTCCAGAAAATACTACAATATTCACTTCTTGCTCCCAATAATGGTATAACATACCGCATGCTCGGGATATCGATAAGCAATAAGCGAACCAGCAAATCCCGAAGAAATGTTGTTGTAAGCATTATACTCTTCTCGCTGGGATTCGGTAAGATTTTTCTTAAACTTTTGAGCTTTTCCTAGCCAACCATTTACTCGTTCAATTTCAAAATAAGGCTCTAGCATTTCTTTCATTTCATCCAGAGAGAACTCTTGAACATGATTTTCAGGCCAAACAAATTCTTGACCTTCTTCCTTTCGAGGATTTGGTGACGAAGCTACAATGAATCCTCTATCAGTAAGAAGTTCATGCGCTTCTGCTATAATTTTCTTTACTGTCTCTGCGGGAATATGCTCTAGAATCTCTTGCATCAAAATGACATCATACTTTTCAAATCGGTTTGCTTCCTTAAGTGATTGCTTGACGAGATTAAACTGCAAGACTTCGCTAGAATTGACCTTACTCTTAGTATTAGAGGCGTTTGCTCTATCAACAACGTCCTGACGAAATTCGAGTCCTACGTAGTCTAGGCGCGGGCGTCCTGGACTTTCAAAGTTCTTACACCAAAAAGTGTAAAATGTTTTCTCTCCGCAGCCAAGGTCCAAAATCTTAATCGTATCTTCGATTCCATCTCTCTTAATTTTTCCTATTCTGTTACATGTGTTTGTATACCGAGTAGCGAAGGCCATCATCCACCCATTGCTAAACTTCATATTTCCTAGCATATCACTTTTGAAAATAAACTCTACGCTATCATCGAAGGTGTTCTTTCCTTCTACATAATCTTCTTCATTAATCTTTGACTTCATATAAACTCTCCATTAAAATATTTAAGCTGCTACAATATTGCTCTATATCGACTCGAGTATTTTCTTGTTGTCTCTTAGCGATATCCAGAATCATAGTATTGTCTTCCTTTAACTTTCGTATTCGGTCTATTACTTGTTCTCGTGTTCTAACGTAGAGAAAATTAACTAATTCTGGATCAGAATAAACTTGTCTCCTATGATCATAGGATTTATCGATGAAAGTTATATTTCCAACAAGAATAGACTCGTATATTCTCTGTGCTAGGTTACTTGTCTTCTTATACGCGGGGTCCCCGATGATGATAGTTGAAAGAGAAGTCATCATCTTTTCATGATATTGGTTATATGGAACTGACTTTTCAAATTCAGGAGCTGATAGGTCTTTTATCTTTGAGCTGTTGAAATTAGAAGCTTTAATTTTTCCAAACATTTTTACAGAAATATCTTCAGGATATCCCCAATAGAATTTGATCATGTCATCTTGTCTCTTTCCTCCTCTAAAAGTTCCTCCATACATTAAATCAGAAGTAATAGAAGAAAGATCGGGAAGACGAGAATCTATATTTAGAATTGGAAACTTTTCAAAAGGAAAATGATGGATATTCTTCTTCTGTAGTGGAATCTTCTTTTGAGCCTTGCTGAGAATAGGCAAGAAATCTCTAACCTGAGAGATGTAAATGATATCATCTCGAGTAATTTCTATATCTTCCCTACGATATTTTGATCCCCATTCTTTTTGTTCTACTAAAGACCAAATTTGATTCAAAAGAATATCAGCATCACAATGAAAGTAGAACACCTTACCAGGAAAGTGGTTGATGATATGATAATTTAGAATTTGAGATCGATCTTCTGCTCCGCCAAAAAAGTTAACATTTCCATTAACTACTACAAGAGCATCAAATCCCATATTCGGGATATCTTCAAACTTATCTTCTATTTCGTAAATATCAAAGTCTTCAGGTGATTCATCTTTATCCAAAATATGAGTAAAAACACTTACTTCATTATTTCCTCGAACAAGAATCTTTATGAGAGACAAAGCCTCTCCAGTACCACCAGAAGTTGATGTAGAGTTTATAGCTACTCGCGCTCCTAACTTAACCAATGCTAGTCTCATATATCTATTATACTTATTCCTCTATGATTTTTTGTACAAAATCGAAAGCAAGTTCATGAACTTCTTCTATTGACTTATTGCAGATATCGAGTATTAGTTTGTTAGAAATTGTAGAATTCTTTGTAGCATTAATAAATGCTACCATTTCTTTGTGGGAAGACTCCTCTGTTATAGAGAAAGAATCATCATCTTCACGATTGAGTCTAGAGTGAGAAGAATCGACAAGCATGATGAGAATTACGCTTTTATCCTGAGACGAGTTTGTTAGAAATATAGACTCTAGTCCTATAACATATTCTCCAGAATATCCACGATAGAGAGGAGCGTATACCATTTCGCCAATATGGGACCGATTAAGAATAAAGTTTTCATTGGGG
>Ga0209948_1000202_pt1 | contig 17943 bp, 17 predicted proteins | sample SalPonR2_C_D2_MG_FD_185709 | JGI IMG/M metagenome (GOLD analysis project Ga0209948, IMG submission 185709) | Salt pond soil microbial communities from South San Francisco under conditions of wetland restoration - Salt Pond MetaG R2_C_D2_MG... ... | reverse complement strand
ATTACTCATAGCGGAACCAATATATACATAGAATCCTGACCTTAGATCAATTGGTCCTAAGGCCCCTACATTAATAGTTTGATTTTGTTGATTTTCCAGCACCAGCATATAGCTGCCTGATTTTGTACAATTAGCCTTTATAAAATCGTATTTTATGGGAATATTCTTTTTAGAACTCAAATCAATTGTTGCCGGATTAACAGGATCAACCTTAATTGCTCTATAATTGACATCTTTCGAATCTTGAAAAATTTTACCGTAATCATAATCAATATGAAAATTTGGTATGAATTTCTCAGCATTGCTAGTCAACGCAAGAAAATAAACATAAACTTCATATCGACCTGATAAACTCTGTAAATGTTGGATGTGTTTTCTACCTCTAGCAGTAGGTGCATCTGGAAACATTGCTAAGCCATTATGACATAATGTACAGGATTTTAGTTCTATCAATATATTCCTTTCATTCTGTCTTTTCAGCCTGAAATCAAATCGAGATTTATCAAAACTGACTTCTCTATTTATGTCATAAAAATTCGAAAATTCATCAATATATCCAGTCTTAAGTAATCTATGAAAAATATCATTTACCCTAATGGTATCTAGTAATACTATATTATCCTGATATTTACTAGATATAACTCTATAATCTAATTTTCCCGAACTTTTTTCTGCCACGTAGAATAGATTATTTTGAAATCTAAATTCTGTCATTCTTCCAGTATTTGGAACATAAGCCTCAATTTTTTGTCCCTTCAATTCTAACAACATAACAAATCTATTTTTTCTGTCTATGTATCTGGCTGTGTGCCATTTATCTGCTATTTGATATAGATCATTCATTATTATGTATGAATAATTAATAGTTTTGGTTATATATTTAATACAGGCAGGAGTTATTTACAAAGACTTAAGTCCCTCTGCAAATCTTGCTATACCTTCTTTTATATTTTCCATACTAGTTGCATAAGAAAACCTTAAATTACTTTCCTTACCAAAAGCGGATCCTGGTACAATTGCTACTCGATAATTATTTAATAGATATTGACTCAACTCTTCCGTAGAATCTATACCTTTTTTCCCTATAATATATTCAGATACATTCGGGAAAGCATAAAAGGCTCCTTTGGGTAAATTACAATTTACTCCTCCAATTTTATTTAGCTCATCAACTAAATAATCCCTTCTTTCCTTAAAGGTATTGACCATACCTTCTAATTCTTCATCTTCCATTTGTAAAGCCTCTACTGCTGCTTTTTGTGAAATACCAGTGACACAGGATGCAGTTTGTCCCTGTATTTTACCCATACTATCAATTATTTCCTTTCTAGCTGCGGCATAACCCAATCTCCATCCAGTCATTGCATATGCCTTAGATACTCCATTTATTACTATTGTTATTTCTTTTATATCATCATCAATAGAAGCTATGGAAGTATGATTATAACTACCATAAATTAGTTTTTCATATATCTCATCTGAAATAATCATTACATCATTTTCATAACAAACTTCAGCTATTTGTGCTAGTTCTTCTTTATTATAGATCGCCCCAGTAGGATTATTAGGATAATTTAGAATCAGGGCTGTTGGCGAATCAGCGTTTTTCATTCCTTGCTCAAGTTGTTTAGCAGTAATCTTAAAATCATTCTTTTCTTTTGATTTGATTATAACAGGTTTTCCTCTTACAAGGTCTACCTGAGGAGGATAACTAACCCAGTAAGGCGCAGGAATAAAAATTTCATCCCCTGGATCACAAAGGACTGCAAGACTTTCTGCCAGAGCTGCTTTAGCTCCTGGAGTGACAATGATTTCTTCTTCATTGTATTTAAGTTGATTATCTTCTTGTAATTTATTGATTATTTGTTCCTTGAGCTCTGGTATTCCTGTTGTAACAGTATAATTTAGAAAATCATCTTCAATTGCTTTTATACCGGCTTCTTTAACCTTCTTTGGGGTGTTAAAATCAGGTTCACCAACACCAAAATTAACCACATCTATTCCTTCCGCCATCATTTTTTTTGCTTTCGAAAATAATTGAATAGTTGCAGAAGGTTCCATCTCCCTCGCTCGTTGAGATATTTTGATATCCATTATTCCCTCTAACTTTATATTAATTTATTGCATAGCAGACTTTTAATTATTCTTAAGAGATCTAGCTTTTATTTATAAAAACTAATTTATTCTATTATGAATTGTCCAATAAATTAATAACTTTTTTACTTACATACATAACGTTTTACTTTCTTCAATTTCTTCTTAACAAAGTAGATAATTCCTTTTCCATATCCAGCTTCCTGAATCATTCTATTAAACTTTCTGTTCAAATATTCATCTATCTCATCCATAGATTCAAAAGAAGAGGCATCCATATCTTTGACTGTATTTATAAATGATTTTAGAGCATTAATTTCATCTTTTAAAGTAACTCTATTTTCCAGAAAAACATATTTTGTGATTTCTCCTTTTTCATTTCTTTCTTTATTTCTACTAAGTAATTCTTCAATATCTTTCTGCAGATCCTTTAGTTCAATTGCTATAATTTCTTTATATCTTTCCAAATTTTTACTCATTTTATCCTCCCTTTTCTATTCCTTTAAAATTTGGTTAATCTATGGACAAATTTCAATATATATAAATATAATAAGAGGTGACGATAGGCTTAGCCACCCCTTACTTAATAATATTTCTTATTACTTAAAAATTAATTTGAACTTAACCTAAATCTAACAGGTATCGTTATCCAGACTCCTACTTTTCTATCTCTCTGCATAGCAGGCTTAAACGGCGTTCTTTTAATTGCATTAATTGCTGCTTCATTTAAACCTGTATTAGGTATACCTTTTTCTATTTCACATTCCTGAACATTACCATTTTTATCTATAAAAGCCCTAACAAGAACTCTTCCTTCAATACCTGCTTCTCTAGCTAAGTCTGGATATTTAATATTATTTTGTATTGCTACGTATCCGCCAATAGGCTTAGGAGGTTCATCATATGCAATAAAACGTCTTCTTGTAGCGTCTTCCTTATTTTGCTCAGGTGGGGGTGGCGGGGCACTCCATTCCTGAGCTTGATAATCTTCAAAACTTTGTTGTTGAAAAGTAACAGTATCATTTGCTAAACTTTCATCTTCTGACCTTATTGGAACTGTTGCTTGCTGTGGGGGAGCAGATCTTTGAACCTGTTGTTCAGTTATTACAGATTCGGTCTCTATATCTCTGGTTACTTTTTTCTGAATCACCTCTGCCTCTCTTTTAAACTTAGGATATGCTAACATCATTCCAATTAAGAAAACAAATGCAATAACAAGAGCAACTCTGATTATTACTGGATATCTGACCTTGAGACTCACATCTGGATTTTTTCTTATATACATATTCCCTCCTCTATTATCTTAATTTATCTTTTTACATTATTGCCACCTTTTTTATTATAATTAATAATTATTTTTTACCCATTCCTTCTATAATAAATTATCATATATTAATCAAAATTTCTAGATTATTTAATATATCTTTTTTTGTTAAATCTATAATAATACTGGAAGTTCCATTTAATTCTCATGCCAAATTAAAAAAGGGTGGTACCCTTTCGAGCACCACCCTTTTTCATAAATATTTTTCCCTTCTTAAAGCTACTATTTTGCAAGTCTAAATCTAACCGGTATAGTATACCATACTCCTACCTTTCTATCTCTTTGCATGGCTGGTTTAAAACTAGTTCTTTTCAAAGCATTGACCGCTGCTTCATTCAGTCCGGTATTTGGGATACCTTTCTTTATTTCAGCTTTTGTCACATTTCCATTCTTATCAATAAAAACATCCACGATAACCTGTCCTTCAATACCTGCTTCTCTGGCCATTTCCGGATATTTGATGTTATTTTGAATCGCAGCACGGCCTCCAATTGGCTTCGGAGGCTGATCAAAAGCAATAAATCTTCTTCCTTTATTATTACCTTGATCTTTTTCTGGTTCAGGTGGTGGTGCACTCCATTCATCTGCCTTATAATTATCAAAATCTTGTTGCTGAAAATCTACATTTTCGTCAGCGAGACTTTCATCTTCCGACTGGATCGGAACCGTTGCTTTGGAGGGAGGGGCAGATGTCTGCACCTGTTGTTCAGTAACCACAGATTCAGTTTCTACATCTCTCTGGACTTGCTTCTGAACTGCCTGTGCTTCTCTTTTAAATTTAGGAATTGCTAGCATTAACCCAGTCAATGCCAAAAGTGCTATAACAAGTGAAACTCTGATAACAAGAGGGTATTTTAGTTTTAAACTTTTTTCTGGCTTTTTTCTAAGTATCATATATTATTATCCTATGTAGCTTTTCTTGTTGAATAATTTACTTTCAGGGCATCAGCTTTTCTCAATTCCTGATGAACCGTATTTATCACATCCATTGATGTCTCTTGATCAGCTCTTATTGAAACAGTTAGCTGAGGGTCCGCCGCTCTTTTCTTGTACATTATATTTCTAATACTCTTAGGATTAACAATCTTACCATCAATTGAAATTCTACCAGTTTTAGAAATCCAGATATGGGACACATGAACTCGAGATTCTAATTTCTTAATTTGAGTAGCTGCAGGTAAAGTTACAGGGAGGCCTTCCGATTTTTTAAGAACTGAAGAAACCATAAAAAAGAATATCAGCATAAAAATTATATCTGGTAGGGATGCTGTTGGTATATCTGTCTTTCGTTCACTTTTTCTTTGTAAATCCATTATTCCTCCTATTTATTGAGCAATCGAAATATTTTCTGCATCTACTTTTTTCAGCACATCCAATACATCAACATAATCTTGATATTTAGTCTTTGAATGAGTCTTAACTGAAAATATCATATCTGGTTTACTCCTAATAATCTCAGTCAATCTATTGGGAAGCCTTTCCATAGAAACCTGACTTTCATTCACCAGAACTTTACCTCTAGGATCGACCATTATCTTGGTGATTTTATCTTTGTATATTTCCTTCTGCTCTCCCTGAGGAGGTAAAACGAGACCAATTCCCTTATCCATATTAATTGTAGTAGAGACCATAAAGAAAATAAGAATCAAGAAGGAAATATCAGCAAGAGAACCCTGAGGTATATCTGGTTCTTCTCTTCTTTTATCTTCATCTACTAACATAATTGCGCTCTCTTTTTATTACTCAATTATTTTTGGCCAACTTATCTACCAGATTAATTGTACTTTCTTCCATATCCACAACAATTTTATCAATACGAGAAGTAAAGAAATTATAGAAAATTTGTGTGAAGATACCTACGAGCAACCCAAATAATGTTGTTAATAATGCCTGAGAAATACCACCAGCAACAACAGCAGGTGAAATATTATTTGCTGCTTCAATATCCTGAAATGCTTTTACCATTCCAGCAACCGTACCAGCAAATCCAAGCATTGGCGCAACAGCAATTACCATTGACAACCAGACCATACCTCTCTCAAGAAACGCCATTTCAACTGTACCAGCATCACTAATTGCTTTTTCAACAGATTCAACACCATATTCCGCTCTATTCAAACCGGCTAAAAATATTTCAGAAATAGCACCTGGTGTATTTTCGCATACTTCAATGGCTTCATCGACCCCACCTTCTTCCAGGGCCTGATTAACTTTGGGGATGAACTTTTTAGTTGCTAATGTTGATTTAGTAAGAGTATAAAATCTTTCTAGAATAATCATAATAGCAAAAACTAAGAGACCTAAAATAGGCCACATGAATCCACCACCTTGATTAAATAATTCAACCATGCTAGGTTTTCCTCCTTTTACTTTTACTTGACTACATTTATCATTTTCTCAAACTTTTCTCTTTTAATCGCTACAAGTGGAGTTAATTTAAATATCAAAAATTAATAATACAACATATTTTTATTCTCAATACAGTTTTTTTAATACTTATGTAGCATATCTTTTGCTTCTTGCATTTTATCAAAAGCCTTTTTTAAATACTTATCTTTGGATCGGATAACTTCATAATATTCATCATATCCCCATATATTTTTTGCAATTTCAGCTTTAATCCGATTTTTTAAAAAGTTTTTATTTTGATCTAATCCCTTGAGATTTATTTCACCCTCAAACTTTTTATGAACTATGTTCTTGAAATTTTTAAATTGGGATGAAGTAAGACTGAAGTTTTTTATAAATTCATCTTTCTTTTTTTTCCAATCTGTGTGCAAATTTACATATTCAGTGCTATATTTAAAAATAAACCGCCTGTCAGAACGTAATACTTTTTGAGTTGCTTTTGTTAATTTAATTTCCTGATCAACATGATAATCAGGCTGTATTCCTCCTCCACCATAAACTACCCTCCCTCCTTGTGTCTGATATCTTGGCTTTTTAAGCGAATCTTGTTTCCCCAAGATAGAATCTCTATTTGCTATATACAAACTTTTATAATATTCTTTTTTCGTTTCTCCAAAGGGTCTCTGTATCAATCTACCGGATGGTGTATAATATTTAGCTACGGTTATCCTTATTGCCGAACCATCTTTTAAGTCATACTGCTTCTGTACTAAACCCTTTCCGAAACTTCTTTCTCCTATTAAAAGGCCTCTATCAAAATCTTGAATTGCTCCAGAAATTATTTCGCTTGCACTAGCAGTTCCTCTATTAATCAGTATAACTAATGGACATTTTTCATATTTATAATCTTTTCTTGAATAATAATCACTACTTGCTTTTTGTATCCGACCCCGGGTGTATACTATTCTTTTTTTATTCTTCACAAAATAATCGGCTATCTGTACAGCTTCTGTTAAAATACCTCCGCTATTATTACGAAGATCTAATATATATTTCCTTGCCCCCTGTTTATATAATGTATCCAGGGCTTCTTTTACTTCTTCTGCAGAAGTTTTAGCAAATCTATTCAGATAGATATATCCTGTACTATCACGATATTTGATAGTAGCTGACACACTATGAATAGGAATCTTATCTCTCTTAATTTCAACCTGAAACTTTTCGCTTCCTTTTCTTTTAATGGTTAATTGCACTTTTGAGTGAGCAGGACCTCTTAATTTTTTAAAAACTTCTTCCTGGGTGATACCTTTTACCAATTTCCCATCAATCTTCACTATTTTGTCACCTGCCTGTACACCCACCTTTTCAGCAGGTCCTCCTGCTATAGGAGAAATTACGGTTATATAGTCATCTAATATATCAAATTCTATTCCAATCCCTTCAAACTTTCCTTCGAACTTTTCATTGATGTCTTCTAATTTATCTTTGCCAATATATATCGAGTGAGGATCTAATTCTTTCATTATTCCCTGGATAGCACTATCAATTACCTGATTCCATTCTGGTATTTTTACATATTTATTTTCAATAAGACTGATTACATGGGTCAATTTTTTTAATTCAAAATGCAAGCGGTTACCAGCCCTAATAATATTATCAGAAAACTTTATACCGGCCATAATAATAAAAACTACAATTAATATTTTAATCTTTTTTTTCATTGTTTATTTATCTTTTTATAACCTTTTTTACTCAAACTTTTTTGCAAATCAACCTTTATCTTTAGGTAAATTTAAATCATTAAATTATAAAGACATAAAAATTTCTGGATATTTATCAGGGCTGGAAATATTTATTGGGAAATATGAGTCAACTGAAAAAAGTCATATAAACTGTCATTATGACCGCCCCAAAGGGATCCCTCCGGGGGAGTCGAATAATGATTACCACCTGTTCTCGTCCATGGTTCGACTCTCCCTTGGGTCACTTAGGACTCCCTGGGAGGAGCTCTATGAGGCGCTCACCATGACAATTTTATCGATTACCCCTCTTTTCAGTTGGCTCAAATATTATAAATTAAGAATCTAATTCCGGTGGCTTCGTAAAAAGTCCGACGACGATTATTCTAAGCATAGTTTAAGGATAGATAAACCATTTTATACCAGGAATTTATAAGATTGCATAAATCTCTAAAAATGTTGGAATAGTCTCTTTTAACGAAATCATCTATTCTGGCACATATAAATTACAAATATTTAAGTAATTATATCACAGATCCTGAACGTATAATTGTATTTTTAGGAATTACAATTATCCCATCTTTTATTTCCCAGTGATCTGATTTTTTATTCTTTATATTATCCTCGTTAATTATCTTGACATTATCCCCAATTCTTACATTTTTATCAATAATAGCATTTTTAATTAAGCAATTTTTACCTATTCCTAACTCTGGAAGGTTCCCTTCAGGTTCTTTCTCATAATAATCTTCTCCCATCAGAATAACATTTTGTAATTTTGCACCTCTGTCTATCTGAGAACGGAGTCCTACAACACTATTTTTTAGTTCGCAATCTTTTAAGCTACCTCCATCCGCAATATATGAATCAACAATTTTACCATTATCTATTCTCGTTCCCGGCAGTGATCTGGCTCGTGTGTAAATAGGCGCTCTCTGATCATGGAAACTGAATTTCGGGGACTGACTCGCTATCTCCAAATTAGTTTCAAAAAAGGACTGGATAGTCCCTATATCTTTCCAATAACCATTAAATCGATAAGCATAGACCTCATCAGTTTTAATTGTAGGCGGAATAATATCATGACCAAAATCATCTTCATCTATTTCATTTAGTTTTTCTATTAATTTTCGAGTATTGAATAAATAGATTCCCATTGAAGCTAGATAAGGGGTTTCTTCAGGCAATCCTGGAGATTTTAAATCCTCTAATTGCTCCTCATCAGGCTTTTCAACAAATTCAATTATTTTATGATTTTTATCTGTTTTAAGTATTCCTAGAGAAGTTGCTTCTTCTGCAGAAACAGGTTGTACTGAAATTGAAACATTTGCATCTACATTTTTATGAAATCGCCAAAATTTACGGTAATCCATCCTATAAATATGGTCGCCCGAAAGTATTAAGGTATAATCTGCTTCAGCATTCGTAATATAATGCAAATTTTGTCGGACCGCATCTGCTGTTCCTTGATACCAATCTTTATTATGGGCAGTTTGTTCCGCTGCCAATATATCTACAAAACCATGGGAGAACCTTCCTAGTTGGTAAGTATCATAAATATGTCTATGCAACGAATGAGTATTAAATTGGGTCAATACGTATATTTTTCTAATGTTACTATTTAAACAGGAACTCAATGTAACATCAATTATTCTAAATTTTCCTGCCACAGGGACAGCAGGTTTGGCTCTATATTTTGTTAATGGATATAAACGTGTGCCTTTTCCCCCACCTAAAATAACAGCCAAAAGATTCCGGCTTGCATTATTACTCATTATAAATCCTCTTTTATATTTCTAAACTTGATGTATATTACAATTTTTTCTTTTGAAAATCAAACATATTGTCTTAGACTAATTATAGAACATTTTATCAGCAAGCAGGATCATTCTGATTAAAACAAATTGGTATCTGATTGAACCTAGCAAAATATCCATTTTAAAGATAGGTAAACCAAAATTTAAAACCATTTTCTATTTTGAATAATCTAATTATATTGTATTTTTATATGAGATTGATTATAATCTATAATTAAATTTAACAACATTTTCTAAATTTATCGACCTGAATTCTTTACTACCTTTAAATCACCAAAGGATTAAATATGGAAGGGTACACTCAGATATATACGGGTAATGGAAAGGGAAAAACAACTGCCGCAGTTGGACTTGCCCTAAGAGCAGCAACCGCTAACCTAAAAATATATTTTGCTCAATTTATTAAAAGTACAGATTCAAATGTGGTAAAAGGTCTGAAGTCTAAATTTTCAAATATTCATGTACATAATTTCGGAAGGCACAAATTCATTGACTTTAATCTCGAAGATGAGGATAAAAAAATTGCTCAGGATGGTTTAGCCGAAATTAAAAAGGCAATTTCAGGTGGTAAATATGATCTAATGATCTTAGATGAAATCAATATAGCACTCCATTATGGATTAATTTCTGAAAAACAGGTTCTAAATATTTTGGAGAACAAACCCAATGACCTGGAATTAATACTTACTGGAAGACATGCTCCTAAAAGTATTATCCAAGCTGCTGATCTGGTTACAAAAATGGAGGCAATCAAACATTATTTTAATAAAGGAGTTACCGCTCGAGAAGGTATTGAATATTAGTGAATTTCAATCCATAAAAGTATAACCTTAGTCTAATTTATAATGTTTTTTTACATCTTTTTTAATTTTCCAGGTACATTCTGTACCTTGAGGAAAAGTTACCAAATCTCCCTGACCCATTTGCACTGTTTCCCCTTCTTCAGTAGTAACTTCTACTTTTCCATCAAGAAAGTAGCAAGTTTCTTTTTGATCATATGACCAGGGGAATTCAGAAACCTCTTTTTCCCATATGGGCCAATTAAAAACACCTAGTTTCTCTAATTTTTCTTTATTTACATTGTTTTCAACCTTGATTCCAGCCATTTTTTTCCTCCTTTTCAGAACTAACTTCAAGTTGCATAAATTTAATCTTTTTATACATCAATCTCTAGCAATTCTGATAACAATAATAATTAGGATGCTGCACACAAGTCAGAAGGGATACACCCCTTATTAATTTATCGACTATTATTGATTTTATTCTCTTCAATTAAATCATTAGCGATATAAAATTATCTTTATTAACTTTAGGTAGAAAAAAATTGGAGTAAAAATGGAGAATAGTTTTAAAATTTTTCCCGGTGGTAAACTAATTATCAGTTTACTTATAATGTCTACTTTTCTGATAAAATGCGGAAAAAATACTCAATCAGGGATTAGTTATTCAAGGGATATTCAAACTATTTTTCAATACAACTGTACATCCTGTCACGGTAATACATCACCTTCCGGTGGTCTCTCTTTAACCAATTATGATTCATTGATGGCCGGGGGAAATAGTGGTCCGGTAGTAAGACCCAAAGCCAAGCCAGAATTTAGTCTTTTATATAAAAAAGTTGCTTACAGTGAAGATAAAATACCATTCGGTTCCCGTATGCCTCCTAATGGACCTTATCTTGATGAATCTCAGATCAAATATATCTGGCAATGGATCAATAATGGCGCTAAAAATAATTAACAGCAAAATAATTGATATTTTTTTAACAGTTTGTCCTTAAAAATAAATAACTTGCTATTATTCTAAAATATAGTAAAATTGTGACCGACTATTGTATAGTTAGATTTAATTTCAGTGAAATTTAAAATAGAATAAATCAATATGCCGAATATTAAAGATTTTTCTGATATTTTAAAAATTGATCCCTTACCTCAAATATTAGAAAATGGCTCTCCAGCAGTCAAATATCTAGCCACCAAATACTTTTACCCCAGTAATCAACAAAAACTTAATTTACTCAAAAATAAAATAAAACAAAATCAAAATCGCAATAAACTGCTTCAAGAGATGGATGAGGATGGACATTGGGAACCCGATGAAAATTATAGCATTGAAAAAAAGAAGAAAGCAATTGCATTCCAAAAACAGTTACAAAATTTAACTCAACTACTCTACTTAGGTGCAGATAATGAATCGGAATCAATAAAAAAAGCATTGATCAGGCTGATTAAATACCAGAAGCAGGACGGTAAATTTCCACTCTCACTGGCACATCATGGTTATGCACTCTGGTTATTAGCCCAATATGGTTTGGCCACCAATCCCATAGTTGAAAGAGGCTACCGCTGGTTAGTCAAAAGACAAAGGGAAGATGGGGGCTGGATTTCATCTATTATGAAAACCTCCGCCGATTTGTCTGATAATACGTCAAGTTGTCTATGGACTACTGTCATCATCACACAGGCCTTTAGCAACCATACAAGATTAAAAAATTCTAATACAACAAAAAAAGCTGCAGATTTTTTAACCGACCATTTCTTATATAAAAATCACACTTCTCTCTTCCCAGAGAAGGAAGCCTGGGACTATTTATATACTGATCACACTGAAAAAGGTATGTTTAGAGGAGGAATGCTTCGATATTGTGAGGCCCTAGCCCCTTTAAAGCATATTCAAGATAATGATAGTCTACAGGAAGGAATTAATTACCTATCAAGCAGTCAATTAGATAACGGTCTATTTCCTGCCAAAATCAACTCGGATACCACCGGTGATTACCATGTCACCTTTCGAGTTCTAAAATTATTGGATCAATTGCAATAATTTCGGCATAGTAATTGAATGATTATAAACCCCTGTTTTGAATTTATAAAAATTTTAAGGAGAAAATAATGTCTGAACAAGGTCCTATAGAATTAGAAATAAAAGATGAAGACTATAACATGGAAGGCAAACATGAACTTCCTGTGCTCACCTTGCGGAATACGGTCCTATTTCCTCAACAAGTAATACCTATTTACATAGGCCGAGAACATTCTCTGGATTTGATACAAAGTCTTCCTGAGGATGATAAACGAATAATGGTGGTAGCACAAAAAGAGGGAGCTGTAGAAAATCCTACACCTGAAGATCTTTATAAGTTAGGTACAGTTGCTCAGGTATTGAAAATTTTTAATATGCCCGACGAGAGTAAAAGTGCTATAGTTCAAGGTTTGAGTAGAGCAGAAGTTTCAGATCTAAAAAAAGAAAAGTCATTTTTTACTGGCGTTGTAGAAAAGGTGGAAGAAGAGTCAGAAGATAGCATTGAAATAGATGCAATGGTTGGTAACCTGAAGAAACTCTACAAACAATTAATTGAAATCGCACCTTATTTATCAGATGAACATGAATCAATGCTAACCAATATTCAGGATCCAGGTAGACTTGTCGACCGCGGTATTCATTTGATGAAAATTCCTACTAAAGAGAAACAGCAAATTATCGCAGAATTAAATGTACGAGATAGACTCGAGCAGGCCATTGTTCTTATCAATAGGGAGCTACAGAGGATAAAATTAGGTGAAAAAATTCAATCTGATGTCCAGGATGAAATTTCACAAAACCAAAAAGAATATTTCTTACGTCAAAAATTAAAAAAGATTAAGAAGGAACTAGGCGAAGATGAAGGAAATGTTGAAATAGAAGAATTGAGAGAAAAAGTTGCTGAGACTGAAATGACCGAAGAAGCCCGGGAAGTTGCAGAAAAAGAAATTAAACGACTAGAAAGAATTCCCGCTGCTTCACCAGAATATAATGTGACTAGAACATATGTAGAATGGCTGACTGAGCTACCCTGGAAGGAATATACAGAAGACAATCTGGACATCAAAAAAGCCCAGGAAATTCTAGATGAAGACCACTATGGTTTGGAGGATATTAAAGAAAGAGTTCTAGAATATCTCTCAGTGAGGAAACTCAAAAAAGAAGTAGACGAAACCCAAGCCCCCAAGGGCCCCATTCTCTGTTTTGTAGGCCCACCTGGAGTAGGTAAAACCTCCATTGGACAATCTATCGCACGAGCAATGGGCAGAGAATTTGTCCGCATTTCACTTGGCGGAGTAAAAGATGAAGCAGAAATACGAGGTCATAGGAGAACTTACATTGGTGCACTACCAGGTAGAATAATTCAAAATATTAAAAAATGTGGTTCTAGCAACCCAGTTTTTATGCTTGATGAAATTGACAAAGTTGGTTCAGATTTTCGAGGTGACCCTTCCTCTGCTCTACTTGAAGTTCTCGATCCGGAACAAAATGATGAATTTAGTGATCATTATCTAGAAGTGGACTATGATCTATCAAAAGTTATGTTCATCGCAACAGCAAATTTAAAGGATCCGATTCTTCCTGCACTCAAAGATCGAATGGAAATAATTGATTTCAGAGGATATACAGAAGATGAAAAAGTTAATATTGCCCGCGAACATCTTTTACCAAAGCAAATAGACGAAAAAGCACTTACAAATTTAAATGTAGATTTCAAAGATGAAGCCTTCAGAGAATTGATTCGACATTATGCCAAGGAATCTGGTGTAAGAAATCTAGAAAGAGAAATCGGAAATGTTTGTCGAAAGGTTGCTCATAAACATGAACAAGACAAAAGACGCAAGAATTTTACTATTGACAAAGAAACTGTTTCAGAATATTTGGGCCCGAAAAAATATCTTATGGACGCTGCAGAAAGATTAGCCAAACCCGGAGTCGCTATTGGTCTTGCCTGGACTCAGGTAGGTGGAGATATTCTTTTCGTTGAGGCTACCAGTATGAAGGGAAAAGGGAAACTAAATCTGACTGGAAAGTTAGGTGATGTAATGGAAGAATCTTGTCAGGCTGCTGTTAGTTACGTTCGGGCTAATGCTGAACGTTTTGGTATTGACGAAGATATTTTTTCTGAAACTGATATCCACATCCATGTACCTGCCGGTTCTGTTCCCAAAGATGGACCTTCTGCCGGAGTAACAATCCTGACTGCAGTCTATTCTCTATTAACAGGAAAAACAGCAAAAGACAAATTTGCCATGACAGGTGAAATTACCTTTCGGGGAGCTGTACTTCCTGTTGGTGGAATAAAAGAGAAAGTTCTGGCTGCAAGGAGAGCAGGTTTAAATAATGTAATCCTGCCAGAGAAAAACAAAAAAGATATGCCCAAAGTTCCTGATAATGCCAAGGAAAACATGAATTTCCATTATGTTTCACGGATGTCAGAGGTATTAGAATTGTCAATTGATGACAATGAAGGTCAAATTCAAAATAGTGATGCAGATAAAAAAGAATCCGATTAAAATGAACTGATTTTTCCTTGCATTGTATTTCCAATCTCTTTAAATTTCATTGCTTTTTAAAAGTGATATAAAAGTGGGCGATTAGCTCAGCTGGTTTAGAGCGTTTGCCTTACAAGCAAAAAGTCACTGGTTCGAATCCAGTATCGCCCACAAAGACATAAAAGGGGAACAATTTTAGAAGTGTTCCTCTTTTTTTATTTATTACTTCAAATAATTTATTCAAATCCTAATTTTTGTCACTATTTTGGTTTAATTTCACTTCAATCCATTTATCCAGTTCTACAATTTTTTTAGTAGAATTATTGTTTTGCCTGCTTCTTCTCCTCCTTCTATTAGTTCTGCCAGTTCCAATCCCTGTATTTGTTGGTGATTGGGATTGCTGGGTCCGGTCTTCTCCTAATTCAAACCCTACTCCAATTGTTTTATTATGCAGAGAATCAAATGTAACCTGATCGACGTCTAACAAATTAAAAGGTAAGGCTAATTCATAAATAGTCCTATTAGAATGTCTAACTATCTTCAATTTTACATTTTTATTATTCTTATTTACCGGTAAATATTCCTTATTTTTACTATTATCAATCAATGCAAATTCTGTCAATCTGTTTCTATATTCTATTTCTTCAGACTGTGAATTACTTTCTTTATTTCTATTATTCTTATTTGGTCCTCTAAGATTCGGAAGTGGAAATTCAATCCCAAAAGTTTCGCTTCCACCTCCTGATGGATCTATCCAGGTAGTTAATCCCCTTTGAAAAAGCGCCTCTATCCTTCTAGGGTCCATACTCACCATACACAAATATAATTTTTCATCAGTATTAGAAGCACTAACTGCCAATTTACCCTTTTCAAGGTAATTTATTTCATTCTGCCAATCAGCAATATTACCATCTATATGAATACTATTCTTTATATAATGACTTTCCAATGTTGGACTACACTGAAAAATAATTAACATGAAGAAACCGAGCATTAATATTAATTGAAAGTATTTTTTCATACATATTCTCCTCTTTTTGATTCCTTATTATACACTCCAACTTATCAATATTAAATTTCTTTTTTTAGTAATTTTATCTATCTTTAAAAGATAAAAGATCTCTCCTAAATTAGTAAATAAATAATAAATTTAAGCTAAATATCTTTAAATACATCTCAACATTTATTAAAATCAAAAGTAATTATGTAGAATTTTTTTCTACATTTGTCCTATTTTATAAACCTATAAAAGGAGCGAATCATGAACCGCAGAAATTTTTTATTTAAGATTTTCGCAGGGGGAGGAATGTTTCCTCTACTTGCTAACAATCAGCAATGTAATCCCGAAGACGGTGAACAGAGCTATGAGTCTTTATTAGAAAAGCGGGAAAAAGTAAAATTAGCGATGCTAACCATGCAAAGAGCCCCCTGGGAACAAGGTGTAGCCGCCCAGGCTTTTCTCGAATTAGGGGACGAAAGAAAAATGATCCTGATGGCTAAAGAAGCAGTATTGAGGCAAAATGAAGAAGGCCATTTGGCGATTCTATATAATAAGTTGGGTAATACTGACCCTGCTGCTTCAGGTGAAGCAGTTTTAAGAGCAGGCAAAATTTTAGATAATCAAAAAATCAAAGATGCTGCCCAAAAGATGGCAAATTATTTACTTAACGAAGCTTCGAAAACTGAATCTGGCATTCTTTATCATCTTCTTGACAGACCGGAGATATGGGTTGATTCTTTTTATATGGCTCCCCCATTTTTGTCAGCAGCCGGTCATCATAAAGAAGCAATCAAACAAATCCGCGGTTTTAGAAATTATTTATGGGATAAAAAAGCACAATTATTTTCACATAAATGGAACACAGAAAAACAGAAATTTACAAGAAAAGAATTTTGGGGAGTAGGTAATGGCTGGGCAGCAGCAGGAATGGCAAGAGTTATAAAATCATTACCCCAAAATATGAAAACAGAAAAAAAAGAGTTAATCAAATATACAAAACAAGTACTTGAGGGTTGCTTAGAACACATCAGAGAAGACTATTTCTTTCACAATGTCATTGATGATCCCAGTACATTCGTGGAAACAAATTTATCGCAAATGTTAGCGTATACAATTTTTAGGGGAGTTAATCAGGGTTGGTTAGAGCAGGATAAATACTTAAGCACTGCTAAATCAATGCGAGAAGCCGCTCACACAAAAGTTGATAAATTTGGATACGTCCAGGATGTTTGCGGAGCTCCTTATTTTAACAGTCCAGGTAGAGCTACTGAAGGTCAGGCATTTTTCTTATTGATGGAAGCTGCTTATGATGACTTACAAGCTTGATTCCATCTGTTAATGATTGGCATAGCAGTACAAACATTTATGCTCACAGGTATTGTAAACTCCAATATCTCTACTATAAAAGCAACCGCATCCCTCACGAGTGGGCTTCTTTTCCTTAGTAAAAATAGTATCCGGATAAATTTCTGAGAGGTAAATACTATCTATACAATGTCCTTTCTTTATTTTTGTATTTTGTAGTAAGTGTGGTTCACAACAGGAATATAAGGGTAGATTATAATCCGCAGCTAGGCTTTCTAATTTTTGGACAAATTCAATCAACTCTTTTTTATTAGCCTTATATAATTCTATGTTCCTCTTCTTTAAGCGGCGTATTACCTTATTATACAGATCTAAAAAGCTAATATAACATCTTGCAGAATAATCAGCCAATTTTTCAACTAAATATTCGAATTTGATTAACCTTTTTTGCAGATTTTCTTTTTTCAAAAATATTATAGGATCGTATCTCCAAAATATTTTTTCGGCGCCAAATTCTTCTGCCAATATTTGTAAATTATCAATTGTCTTTTCAGTAACAGGCGAATTTGGTTCTAATTCCTGTTTGATTGTATTTTCATATCCAGTGATCGTATAATGAAAAAGAAAATGTTCATCATAAATCGGAGAAATCTTTCTTAACATTTTCATTGCTGGTTTATAATTTTTAGACCAGAAGACAAAAGCTCCAACATCCTCGGGCAATAAGGAAACTTCATATTTGTTCTTATTAAAAGGATTTGGGACTAAAATATTCCCTTGCTTAATTTTATCCAACAACCAATCTGAGTGAAAAGCCGGAATATCTGTTCGCCTACTAGCTGATATTATAGTTTTCATTATTTTTTTATCTGATTATGCAGAATGAACTACATAGATATAGTTATTATTGTCAAATAAAAAAGGCGTCCATTTGTTATTGGACGCCTTATAGAGTAGGGTACCGGTGATGACCTACTTTTCCGCTTCGCTTCCGAAGCGGTATCATCGGCGCTGGAGG
>Ga0209948_1000200_pt1 | contig 17990 bp, 16 predicted proteins | sample SalPonR2_C_D2_MG_FD_185709 | JGI IMG/M metagenome (GOLD analysis project Ga0209948, IMG submission 185709) | Salt pond soil microbial communities from South San Francisco under conditions of wetland restoration - Salt Pond MetaG R2_C_D2_MG... ... | reverse complement strand
AGTGAATTACTGGTGATATAAAGATGCGTTAAATCATTATTTTCTAAGAGATTAATAGTTTGCAGCTCGTTATCAGAAACCAGTAATGTTTCTAACTTTTTATTTGAAATCACCTCTAAACTTTGCAATTTATTTGATGTTAAAAGTAGGTTTTTTAGATTTGGAGCTGAACTAATGTCGAGTGAATACAAATCATTATTACTCATATGTAAAACCTCTAACGACTCACTAGAAATACTAAAAGTTTCAAAATAATTCCAAGACAAATCCAAGTCTTTTAACTCACTCAATTCTGTTAAGCCAGTGATTGAGTTTAGTTGATTAGCTGTTAAATCAAGCAATACTAATTTACTATTAGAACTAAGATCAATACTAGATAAATTGTTACCTGCTAGATTTAAAGTATCTAAATTTATATTGTTGCTTACACCAATTTGTGCTATATCATGTTGGGTGGCTATTAATTTTCTTAAACTGGGAAAGCCTTCTATTCCTGTTAAATCAGTAATAGCTCCATATTCTAGATTGCTTAAGTCAAGTGTAGTTATTCCTTCAGCATCACTGCTTAGCATTTGCTGATTTATAATACCATCAGAATCTACACCTGTTTTTATAAGTATCGCTTCAAAACTTGAATCGGGTATACTTAAATAAGCACGATTAAAACCTGCAATATTATCATCATTTGAGCATGAAACTGTACTACCCATCAATAGTATTATGCAAAAATATGTTAGTGAAATTTGGTTTGATTTTTTCATTTTATTGACTGACTTCTCGATTATTTAAATTTTCGATTATTTTTAATGCTACATCTTTAGATGATAAATAATTTTGACCTGTTATTACATTTCCTTGTACCTCTACATGTACCGAGTTTCTGGGAGAATATTTAAATATTCCACCTCTTTCTTCTATGGTCTTTTGAATTAAAAAAGGGAATTGCTTAAAATATTCAGCACCCTCTTTTTCATAAGCTTCTGGGTATCCACTAATTATTTTATTATTTACCAAGTACTTCCCATCTTTTGTTTTTAAATCAACAATACCAGCCGTTCCATGACATACTGAAGAGACAATACCATTATATTCTTCAAAAATGGTCATTGTTATTTTTTGAATTTCTTTATTCTTAGGCACATCATACATTGCACTTCCACCTCCGATATAATGAACCGCTTTATAATCTTTTGCAATAATTTCTTTAGGCTTTTTGGTGTGTTTTAAAGCATACATAAAGTCTTCACTGTAAAGCAGATTTTTTTGGAGTGAGTCAGATGTATTAATATAAGCTAGTGGAATACTACCTCCATTCGGACTAACGAAGTCCACAGTAAACCCTTCCTTTTTAAACGTATCATAAGCATTAACAATTTCAGAGAAACTATTACCCGTTGGAAGTTTAGTTGTTCCATGGAATGAGGCATTTGATACTATAAATAATATTTTATCACCATTTTGGTTACTTTTTTCACTGCTAGCGGTTTTGCTAATAATTTTCCAATCGTTTTCAATTTTTTTTAAAAGAAACAAATCAATGTATCTTAAACCACTCTTAGGGATAATAATTTCTGCTTTTGCAGTAGCAACACCTTCAAAGTTGTCAATCGATAAAATGTTACCTATTCTTCCCGTAAACTCTCCTTCTTTTTTATTTTTATACCAACTTGCATATTCTTTGGCAGGAACGGTCCAAAGTGTTTTGTCATTTTTTTCTAAATACAGATTTGCTTTGGTATAAAATGCTTTTTCAATAAGGGCAGATCTATTGTAAGAAGTACCATTTATATAATTTAAAAGCGTGTTTTCTATTTTAGATACTTCCGTTTGTGCAAAAACTGAAGCGTTCAACATTAGAAATCCGATGAATAAAAGAAAATGTTTCATACGTATTTTTAGTATTGTTAATTAAATGGATTCAAAAATTAAGGCTTGTCTATAGTCTCCAACAAATTCTGCTCCTTCTCTATAAAATACCCTTATTGTTTCCATTTCTTTTTTTACCATTAAATTTTGCCAACCATTTTAAAATTGATTGATTAGTTTCACGTGGTAACTCTTGTTGAATGTGATGGCCACACTCTAAACTAATCACATCCAAATTTGGAACAAAATCCCGTAGCCTTTCAAATTTTGGAATCATATCCAGATTACCATAAATCATAAGAGTAGGCTGTTTGATGATTGGGTCTATATCTGCTAATACGTGCCAGTTTCGGTCAAGGTTTCTATACCAATTAATAGCGCCATTAAACCCAGAATTTTTAAAGGCCGATACAAATACAGACAAATCAACGTCGTTCATAATAGGCTCACCAAAAGGCTTTTCTGCTTTTGCAAGATTCATCATTAACATTCCTGGTTCTGGTGGTGCAAGAGGCACATTCTTACGAAATAAATTACGAAGAAAGTTTTCTACATGGTTCTCTAACACAGCAGCTGCTACTCCTGGTTTTTTATTAAAATGAACAAAATAGAAATCTTCACCAAAAAACGCTTCCATAAACTGAATCCATGGTTTTTCACCTCGTTCTTGATAAGGTAGTGCAAGATTTATGATTTTATTTACACGCTCTGGATGCAAGAGTGCAAGGTTCCATACTACATTTGCGCCCCAATCATGCCCCACAAAAACAGCATCTCTGTAGTTGTAATAATCAAGTAAGGCCACTAAATCATCTGTTAAATGGGTTATATCATATGCCGTTACTTCTTTAGGGCGCGATGAATTGCCATATCCTCTTTGATTTGGAACAATGACATGATAACCAGCTTTAGCAAGCGCTGGTATTTGATAACGCCAAGAAAAGGCATGTTCGGGAAAGCCATGACAAAGTACAATTGGATTACCAATATTTTCTTTACCCGCTTCAAATACTTCTAACTCAATTCCATTTATTGAAATTATATTGGATTTGGGAAATTTTAAAGATTTAATTTCTGGTATCATTTTAGTATCTGTTTTTTATCAATAATTAAATCTTCTATTTTTTTAAAATCCTTTGAATTTGGTACGTGTTTAGCCTCTTCAATCAAAACAACTTCTTCTATAGAAGAAAATATTCGTTTTGCTCTTTTAACCATTTTTTTTCCGGGAAACATGATATCCTTTTCACAGGCAAAAATGGTAATCGGTGTTTTTATTCTATTTGCATCATTTTTAGATAGTATTGGTAAAGGAGAAAAATCCATATTGCAGTGTTGAAACGTAGTAGACATAAACTCTAATGCAAAATCATCGTATTCAGAAAAAAGTACGGCCATTACTTTTTTAATGTACTTTTGATTGTTAGTTTTTATAAACTTTTTTAATGGTAGGAACATTTTAAACAAACCTACAAGAGGATTACCATTTACGATATAGACTGGAGCGATTAAGAAAACCCGCCTAATTGGTGTCTCGTTAAACTCCAGTGCTTTTAAGCTAATGAAACCACCAAAAGAAAAACCTACTAGGGTCACGTCTTTCAGTCTTAGTTTTATAACTACTTCAATAAGCCATTTTCCATAATCTAAAGATTTCATGTCTAATCTGTTCCCTGCACTTTTATTGGGCTGCGCTAAGACATCAATGGCAAAGACACAATATTTTGAAGCTAGATTGGGGAAAGAATCTAAAATTTGTGGTGCACAACCTCCTGTGCCGTGAATCAGTACTAATGGAGGGTTTTTAGTGTCGCCAGTAATGATAACATTAGTGACTCCAAACTTTGTTTCTATCAATTTTTCTGAATATTCAATATTCAGCTTATTTAACTTTTGATTGTAAAGGGATAAGATTTTTTCTTTTCCTTCTTTTGATTTGAAAAACATGTACTTTTTGTTTTTTGATGCTTCGACCGGGCTCAGCACGGGTTCATGATTACAATTTTTGTAATTGAATAGTTTCTAAAAAATAATTTCATAATGAATTTAACACCTCATTGAACATTATTTTTACTTGTTCGAGTTTTCGACTTCTAATAATAGGTTATCTAATTTTTCTCTATTATACCATTCACCTTTAATTACAACACCTATAATTGTCTTAGTATTTTTAATATCGTCTAAAGGGTTTTTTTCTAATAAAACTAAATCGGCTAATTTTCCTTCAGAAACAGTTCCGTTTTGCGAGATTGCATTTAAATATCGAGCGGGAACTACTGTTGCTGTTTTAAGTGTTTCGTAGTTTGAAAGTCCTGAACTTTGTATTAATTCTAGTTCGTGATGAAGAGAAAAACCAGGTAGGAATAAACCATAGGTGTCGCTTCCGGCCATTAATGGTACGCCTTGCTTATGCAGTAGAAATGTAAATTTCTTTTGCCATTGTAATTCCTTTGCAAGTCGAGTTAGCGATTCTTTATCCGTAAACCATGTGTTTTTTCTGTAATTAATTTTATCTGACTTCCAATAGTCCGAATAATGCTTTGGGAGATATTTATTGTTTTTACCTACATTCAGTTTAGCTGATTCTTCTTTGTTCGCATATCGACTAATCATTTCAAATATTCCAAGTGTTGGTGATACATAAATCCCGCTTGTTTTAATTTCCCTAGCTGCTTTTTGTAGATAGTCAATAGAGTTTCTTTCCTCTTGTGAAAAAATATTCATAAACTCTTCAACATGAGCAATAGATTTAATTCTCAAAGAAAATTCTAATGGTAATTCTCTTTGTGCGTGACCAACAATTTCAATATTTTCTTTTTTTGCTGTTTCTAATAATTTTAGATAAATATCTTTTGGAAGATTATCGGCAATTTTTAAGTAATCATAACCTCTTTTTTTATGATACTGTACAATGACATTAACGGAATCAATATGCTTAAAATCATGCCGCTTTAGATAAGGTCCCGTTGTAAAATAATGAGGTGATAAAATAGCATTACTTTGAGCAAGTTCTCTTATTTTTATATGGTCTTGACCATTGTATTCTGCCATATTCCTTGCAGAAGTAATTCCGTTAGCAATTAAAAGTTTGAACTCATTTTCAATATTATTTTGTAGATGGTAATGCGTTTCTACCAATCCAGGAATTAAATACTTACCCGAAGCATCTATTGTAATATCAATATTATTGGTTATCGTTTTAGATACTGGTTCTATTTTCAATATTTTACCATTTGCAATAACTACTCTTTGATTGGTAATTAATGTATCAATATTCATAGGTATTACATTTACGTTTTCAAAAGAAATTATTTTAGTTTGAGCTATAATAGTAGAACATAATAGTAGAATACATAGTAATAGATGATTTTTCAGTATTTTCATTTTGTTTGTTTTTTTGATTGCGTAAACTTAAAAAAGGTCTTTAATCAATTAAACTTTATGTGATATTCGAATGTTTTTTAATGATAAACTAGCTCTTATTAGTTACAAACAGAATTTGTACTTCATAGTTATTTGTTTGTACTCATTTTTCCTTAGTTCATCAAATACATAATAATTGAAAACTTGATTTTTATTTCTACAAAGATCGATCAAGAAGTAATTTGTTTCCAAACCCCTATGCAGCCTTAAGTATAAAGTTTGATGATAGATTAAAAATTATGACGCAGTTGTATAAATTATAATGCAAACAGGCCTTTCCATTAAATCTTACTCTAATTTTTCTGATTTCATATACATTTTCAGCAGCAGTTTATTTTTCAATGATTAAGTTTTCCAAATACCTAAGAGCAGTAGCTATTAAATTCTTTCGATTTTTTGCCTTTTCATTAAAAGAATCCAAAGTCGCTCTGTCCAATTTTCGCCCCTTCACAAAAACATAGGTGGGTTTTTTAAGCGAAGACAACTTAAAAAGCGGGTTTTCATCCACTAATAACAAATTAGCAATCTTGCCCTCTTCAATAGTTCCAAGTTGATTCATCATTGAATGCGTTCGAGAAGCATTGACAGTAGCTGTTTTCAACACTTCATAATTAGAAAGGCCAGCTTCTTTGTAAAAGGCCAGTTCTGTATGAATTGAAAACCCTGGAAGCGTAACTCCAATACCACCATCAGTGCCACAAATTATAGGTACTCCAGCTTCATGCAGTTTATTAACGATGTTCATGTGAAAATCATGCTGTTTTTTTATCCGCTCAACGGTCGTAGGATCTTCTTGCTTGGCATTATACCAACGCTCAAATTGTCTTTTGCTATCATCCATTTTAATGAGTGGATTCATATACTTCAATGATTCTGAATCTAAAATGTCATCATCCATCATCATTTGATAAATATTATGAAACACCGTAAGTGTAGGACTATAACTTGTATGTTTAGACGCGGAAATAGAATCAATAACAGCCTGAAGCTTAAGGGTATCTAAATCAAACTGCAAAGGTTGCTGCACAATTTCTTCAGCATGTTCAATGGATTTGATTTGTGGGTTTAAATGATATGAAAATGGTACTTTTTGAGAAGGGTGAGCAACAATGTCCATTTCAGAAATCTTGGCTTGTTCAATCACTGCATCAAAAACTTCCTTATCCAATCCATAATACGTTTTGATGAAATCGTAACCTCTGTCTTTATATTCTACAACCTTGTCTTTAGCTTCACTCGGATTACTTAGATTTAAATTGTCATCACCAATGAATTCAGAGCCTGTTAGTTTTGGTCCTGTTGTAAAAAACGATGGTGAAAAAATATTTTCTTCCATTACATCTTCTTTAATTCTTAAATGCATTGGCATACCCCAAAGATTTCTAACTGCTGTTACACCGTTGGATAGGTAGAGTCCGAGTTCATATCTATCCCACACATGCACATGCATATCTATAAGTCCTGGTGTTAGGTATTTGTTCTTTGCATTAATAATTTCAATCCCTTTGACCTCAATAGTGTCTGCAATCTTTTCAATAACTCCTTTTTTTATATACACCATTTTATCAACTAAAACAGTGTCCTGATTCATTGGGATGACATTGACTTTTTTTATCAGGTAAGAATTATTAGATGCAGTTTCATTCTTATTAATCTCAAGGTAATTTGTTCCTGATGAATCAACCCAAAGTGTAATGATTCCTATTAGCACAAGCAGGCCAATGAGAGCGAATACAATTTTTAAAAGTCGTTTTACTATTTTCATTTGGTTAAATTTAAACATCAGATTATATCAGTCAGAAATAAGTGGTAGTTGTGGTTATATTTTTTCTTTTCCTTCTTTTGATTTGACAAAAATACACTGTTCGTTTTTTGATGCTTCGACTGGGCTCAGCACGAGTTGATGATTTATAAATTGGGAAAATCCATAGCGAGCTAAATAGTGATGACCACATTTCCTCTTTTATGACCCATCTCCACATATTTATGAGCTTCGGCCATTTTTTCTAAAGAATATACTCTATCAATAACAGGTCTTAGTTTCTCTTGTTCTGCTAACCTTTTTAAATTAAAAAAAGCTTCTTTTGGTGTTAATGGAGTGCCATGATCTATGGATATGTATTTGCCATTCAAAGCCAATACTTTTTTGCTCTTTTCTTTTAGTATCGATGATTTTGAGTTGCCTACGGCATCAATCACATATTTATACCTTTCCAATTGTTTTTCAGCATTTTCTATCGTGTAGTCAATCACCTTATCACTTCCTAAAGAAGTTACTAATTCGAAGTTTCTACCACTACAAACACTAGTGACATGAGCACCCAAATGCTTCGCCAATTGAATGACCATTGTGCCTATACTTCCTGACGCTCCATAAATTAAAACATTGTCGCCCTTGTTTATGCTCGTCTTTTTTAATAAATGAGTAGCAAGCAAGCCACCATAAGGTATCGCTGCAGCTTCCTCAAAACTAAGGTTTACAGGTTTTAGGGCTAGATTCCAATCTTCCGGTAAACAAATATATTCTGCATAAGAACCAAAACGAAGTTTGGTAGGCGAGATTGAACCATACGCAAAAACCTCATCCCCAATTTCGAACAATGTTACATCTTTACCTTTACGCTCAACAATACCAGCTGTTACCATCCCCAATACAGGGTTTCTTGGACGGCCAAAACCAAATATGAGTTGGAGTATAAGTTTAGGAATGAAAGGTTCATTCATTCTCCGAATTAGAACATCGCTTGTGGTAACTGAAGTTGCATGTATCTTTATTAGTACTTCATTAGCTTTTGGTGATGGTTTTTTTACATGACTTAGCACCAGATTATCTACCTCCCCATATTTTAGACATTCTATTGCTTTCATAATTGTTTTTGTTGATAGCAAAGTTGGTTAAAATGTGGGGTACAAAAGTTCGCATTTTGAAATTGGAACAAACCTTTCCTTTTCATTATTCCTTTTTAAGAGCATAGATAACTTTTGCATCTACCCAAAAAACATCTACATTTTCAAAATCGTCTGATCCAACATTTCTACTAAAGAAAAGGTACTTGCCATCTGGCGTTATACTTGCTGAAGCTTCCCAGGCGTTGGTGTTTATTTTATCTCCCAAATTAATTCCATTACCCCAAGTACCATCTTTTTGTTTAAAACTGATGTAAATATCTGAATCTCCATAACCATCTTCTCTTTGAGCATCAAATAACAAATACGATTCATCTGGTGCTATAAAAGGATGGCTCAAAAAGGTTCCTTTATTTATTGCTTTGGGTAAGGCCTTGGGCTCTTCATGTTTACCGTTAATTAAACGCGAATAGCGAATTGGAAACGTTGAATCATTCTCTTTATAGGTGTCAAAATAGTACGTCCCATTTGAAGATGATGAGAGGCGCATAATATACATAGAATCATTACTTACAGTTGGAGGTTCTAGTTTTTGTAATTCTGACCATCCAGATTCCGTTCTTTTTAAATATCTGTCACCTAAATGCATGGTTTGTCCATCTGGGGATATTACCGGTCTTCCTATCCATGGAGATGCTATTTCAGATTTCTTCCATTCCCCATTAATTTCGCTGTATTTGTATTCGTAAAAAGCTGATTTTTTATTTTCTTCTCCTCTTCTAATAAAATAAAACGCTTTCATATCTGGGGTGAATGCACTATTGACTTCATACAAATCCGTAGACACAAGACCTGGAGCAAATGGTAAAGGTCTTAATCCTGGTGGTTTTTGTCCCAGATATGGGTTTTTAATGGTTGGTATATTATTATCTTTAGTTTTTTGTTTTTTTGCATCACAAGATTGCAAAGAAAGTATTCCAGCGATAAGTAGTGTTATGAAGGTCTTTTCCATTTTGATATTCAAATTATTATTGTTTTTGCTAAAACCTATATCCTATACGCAAGTGCATATTTAATTCCATTTCACTTTTGTTGTTTAAATAACCAGCACGTTTAGCAAATGTGTAACTAAATCCTGCACCAAGACCTGCTTCATAATTAAAGTGTTTACCTAAATTTCTTCTAATTCCCCAAGTGGGTATAATAGAAAAATCACTTACCACAGGAGCATCGTCAGTATTGAATAAGACAAACCAATCTGGATGATAACCCATTTTTAAAGCAATAAAGTTGCCACTATTCCCATCAATTCTTTTTGAGTTTTTTGAACGTTTTTCGAGGTTATAATAAAATCTTGGCTCCACAACTATTACAGGTGTTAGTAGAAATGGAGAATCATAATCATCATAATACGTAGATTCCCAAATACCAAAATCAAAACCAATCTCTGTTCTCAGTGCTAGGGTATTTGATAGTTTTGCTTCATTATATGCCCAGATTCCTAGAACTCCAGTTTGTAATCCGAATGTTGATTTTTCTACACTTGTGTTTTGAGCTTTGGCGATTAATGTTAGTCCGCACAAAGTCAAGGTAATTAAAGTTTTTTTCATGATGATGTTTTTTGATTAATGATGATTATTGATTGATTGATATTTGTATGAAGTTTACCTTCTTGAAAAAGTAGAATTAAATAATGGTTTTAGTTATTTTGTTTTTTTGAAATGCTTCCGTTCGCTTTATTTGTTCTTCGAGATTCCATTCAAAATCAAATCTATTCTTTCAAAATAAAAAGATTGAATCGAGTCCGATTTCAGTTCTTTGCTGGATGTAGTGCTATTATATTTTCATATTCATTGCCTCAGTGACTTCACTCAACGTTCCAATAGCTGTTTCTCTCGCTTTACTTATACCTTTAAGCAAAATATCCCTGACATAATCTTTATTTTTTTCAAGCTCTATTCTTTTTTTTCTAATAGGCTCAAAATATGTGTTTATGGCTTCTTCTGTTAGCTGTTTAAGTTTTCCTGAACCTTGGTCGCCAATTTTATCAGCAATATCTGTTGGACTTTTATCTGAACATAAGGAAGCTAACTTAAGTAAGTTGGAAACCTCTGGTCTGTTTTCGGGGTCGTAAGATATGTAACGACTTGAATCAGTTTTGGCAGATTTTATTAGTTTTGCTGTTTCGTCAGCTGTTGACTTTATCATAATTGAATTGTTGCGACTTTTACTCATTTTTTGAATACCGTCTAACCCAAGAATAGTAGGGGTATCAGTAAAAAATGCAACTGGTTCTGTAAAAATATTTTTATTGAATTTGGTATTAAAGCGCTTTGCAATTTTCCGAGTTAATTCTATATGAGGTAATTGATCTTTTCCAACAGGAACCACATTACTTTTACAAAACAAAATGTCAGCAGCTTGATGAACTGGATAGATATACATTCCTGCATTAATATTACTCAGTCCTGAAGCAGTAATTTCTTCTTTAACAGTTGGATTTTTGTTTAATTCTGAACTGGAAACTAATGTCAGAAATGGAATAGTTAGTTGATTTAATTCAGGAATATGACTATGTGGAAAAATATGAGTTTTATAATTTTCAGGGTCTAATCCACAGGCTAAATAGTCCAAAGTTAGTTCATAGGTGAATTTTGAAATTTCATTAAAAACATTTCTATCTGTCAACACTTGATAATCAGCAATTAAAATATAAGTCTCAATTCCCAAGCTTTGTAATTTTAATCGGTTTATAATTGAGCCAAAATAGTGTCCAAGATGCAAATTACCTGTAGGTCTATCTCCCGTTAATACGCGGTACTTTTGAGGATTCTTATACAAATCATTTTCTAATAATTTGCTTCGCTCTTTTGCTTTTTCAAAACTTTTATTAATCATTTTTTGTTTACTTTTATTCAAGAAAGTTCAATTTTTCTCATTACCCACAACGATCTCGGCTATGAGTAGTTTGGTGGATAATCACTTAACGTTGCAAGTATAAACCAAACTAAAAATTCGTGAGGATTTTCAGAATTAGGAGAGAAAAGCAATTACTTATAGCCACTGTTTTGTTCCGTTTTAATTTAATTTTACTTGTAGCTAGGTCTTATGCCAAAAATTAGTAAATAACCTATCATCCAAAATTCTCCAATGGTTGCAGGTAGAGTTAGAAATCTATTGAAGCTAAAATCAATTCCTGCGTAGTGTATAACTGTAGAAATTAGATAGCCTATACCACCTAAAATAATTACTCTTCCTAACCAGACAGGTAACCTTTTAGATTTGATAACTATGTATCCCATTGGAAATAGCCATAACCCGAAAAATAGGCCACCAATACCCCAAGCATTCGAAATAATATTTTGAAAAACCTGAATTAGTAAAACTTTGTCTTCCATAGCACTTATTTCAGAATTTGCAATACCTATTGCTGAGGCGATTGAAATTGCACTTATCATAATGGCTAAAGCATTTACCATTCCCCATATACCTAGAGTCCAAGCTTCCCATTCATAATTATCTTTAAATAATTTGAAAAACCAAACTGCGGTAAGAGCCTGAGAAATTACTATACCAAATTCTAATAGCAACCTAATTCTTGCTGTAGATTCTAATTCTACTAAATTTGTTAGCGTTTGTTCAGGATTACCAGACACAAATATTTGAGAATGAAAGACCATAAACCCTAGAATTCCTGTAATAGCCATCATTAAATACCATAAGCCAGTTATTCTAGCGGTCTTAATTAAATTTTTCTGTTCTGTATTTGCAATCATAGATTATTTATTTTTATTATTTTATACTAATTCAGACTCTGTAAAAGATTAATTGTTACAGTTTTGCCCTTATGGCACACAACGTGTTTGTATATGGTTTGTTGCGTGTTTTAAGCAACTAATTACCGACCAAGAAAGTCCGCAAAGACTTTCGCAAGTAGGCAAAAAGCCAGCAATAAATTATATACGGTGTTACCAAACGTATTTGTTGATATTACCAGCTTCGAAATCATTCCTCTTGATTAATATATTTTAACCCTTCGTATAGAGCTACTAATGGTACAGAGCGATGGTTTTCTTTTTCAAAATATTCTATTTCGATATTTAGAGGTTTATCCGATTTCTTTGTTATTAAAGTATAGAGAGAGTCGTGTCTTTGTTTATTCCTTTCGTAATTAGCCTCTCCTTGATTGGCAGTAGCGATATAAAGTTTTTTATCTAATGATATTGAGGAAGTAGAATCAACTTTGTTTTTCATCATCTCCTCATTCCACCAAATACTTGGGTCTATAGAAATGTAAGCATTGAATAGGCTATTTTCATCCATATAGGAATTTAGTGTAAGTAGTCCTCCTAAAGAGTGCCCAACAAGAGTTCTAAACGGTTCTGTCTTATACTTTTTATCAATATAAGGTACTAGTTCTTTCTCAATGAAATTCAAAAAAATCCTTCCACCTCCCATATTATTCGGTCGTTTGGTCTTAATTTTTGTAACTGTAAAATCTCGTTCTCGGTCAACATTCTCTATGGCTATAATAATACTTTCAGGCATTAAATTGTTTCGATTCCTATTAGAACTCATAAAATGTACTATTCCAGATGCTGTTTTAAAATGAGTATATCCATCCAATAATATGATAACTGGATATTTTTTATCAACTTCAGATGAATTATTGTATGAATCAGGAAGACTTATTAAACAGGTTCTTTCTTCATCTAAAATATTAGATTTAATAACGAACTTACTTCCTACTATAATATCATCTATTTCATTCTGTCCAAAAGTGGTTTGTACTCCTGAAAGAAGAATATATAAAATTACAAATGTCAAATTTTTCATAGTTTGCTTTATATGTTTGGTAACGATTAGTATATGGTAAGTAGGGCAGTAGAAAGCGATAAACTTTCACGTTTGCACTGAGCCAAAGCGTTATATTTTGTTTTTAATTTATTCATTCTTGAAAGCTAAATCAACGATTTGGCGGTGTTGGTAAACAGCATTGAACTTTTTTAAACCACCGAACGCCCTATTTGCTATATACCGTGTTGGTAATAGTTTTTAATTCTTCTTTTCGATACTGGATGGATTAGTTCTAAAAACATAACCAAATAGTATTGCGAAAATGGAATAGACTACAGTAAACGAAATAACTATTTCTGAATGGATATGAATTTTAGTGATTATTTTAATCAAAGCCAATGCCCCAACTGCAAAATGCATGAAATTCCCAATGGCGATAGGCCTATTGTAAATACCACCAATTAGAGATCCTTTTGCCATCCAATTCAGCATTGCGAATCCAAGATAAAGTGCACCTAATAATTGTAATAACAAGATTGATATTGAATCTGGTGTTATGCTAAAACCTGAGATGATTTCATCAGGCATAAAGGTGAGAATGACTCCCAGAGCACCTAAAAAAATACAGTTTGAAATCATTAATATTTTTGTGTTCATTTTTTTTGTTTTATTGTTGCCAACAATAGAATATATGCAATAGATAAATTTTTATAACCAACTAAACCCTAATCCTATATTAAAAATTACGGCATCTCTATCCGCACCTCCATCTAAAGACACATTGCCCAAAACTAATTTAGACTGCACATTGAGTGCAAAATTTTTCTTTTTGTAAATCTCATAACCTGTACTTGCCATAACAGCGACGCCAAAGTTCCAGTCGTCATTTATATTATCTTTAATATCATATAGTGCTGGCGAATCTATTGCTAGACCAATACCTCCATGAATCCACCAACGATCTTTTACCCAATATTGTACAGATGGAATAAAACCTCCAAAATTCCTGTCATTATCTTGAAATTCGTATATGTTTCCTGGCATAGCGGCAGTAATGGCAAGATTTTCATTCAACATATAGCCCAATTTTAAATCTGGAAACACGAAGGTTCCTTGAGATGTGTCAAACGTTTGAATACCAGCACTATCTTCTGTGCTTATAATACCTCCTCCTACAACGAATTCAAAGATAAAACCATCCCTTTGTGTTGTTGTTTCAGCATCTGCGTTTTGTGCATAGGTTATACTTGATACTAATGCAAAGGCTACGCAAGCCATTCTTGATACCATTTGTTTTTTGACTGTTTTCATTTTAATTGATTTCATAATTGTTCGTTTTTTGATTGATGATTTATTTTGTACTCTCAGTTGTTGCATTAAGATTTTTTTGAGTATTCTAACGCGGCACCAATGGCAATTCCAATGGGAAGCCACAAGGCTATGTTTGAGGTTAATAAGCCTACTAATACACCTGAAACTATGCCTATTGCAAGTCTAATTCCTTTTTTACTTTTAATTGAATTCATAATTGTTCACTTTTTGATTGTTTGTTTTTTTATTAGGGTAAACTTAAAAGAGGTCTTTAATCAATTAAACTTTATGTGTTATTCGAATGTTTATTAATGATAAACTACCTCTTACTAGTTACAAACAGAATTTGTACCTCATAATCATTTGTTAGTACTTATTTTTCCTTAGTTCATCAAATACATAAATGATTAAATTTGTAATAATTAAAAACTTGATTTTCGTTTCTACAAAGATCGATCAAGAAGTAATATGCCTCTAAACACCTATGTAGCCTTATATAAAAAGTTTGATGATAGATTGAAAATTATGACGCAGCTATATAAATTATGACGCATTTTAAAATATTGCCAAAGAATAAATCAAGTAATCTCTTACTGTTACTAATTTGATGAAGCAAAACTAATTGTAGCTTATAAAAGGAAGGTTCTATTTTTTAAATCAGAACTAACTATTACTCTTAAGGTAAGTATTTGGTGTTATCCCCTCTATTTTTTTAAAAAAGGTATTGAAGACTGTTTTAGAGTTAAAACCACTATCATAAGCTACAGCCATTAAGGTTAAGCCCTTGTTTTCCTCTAGAAGAACCCGCTCTTTAAATTCGTTAATTCTATAGGTATTAACATATTCCGAGAAGTTTTTTTGAAACCCCAAGTTTAATAATTGCGAGACATAATTAGCAGGAAGTTCCAAGTAAGAAGCTAAATCTTTTAAGGATAGGTCTGGATTTAAATACAGTTTGTAGTCTATCATTATTTGCTCTAGTTCTTTGCTGTACTTTTTGATTTCGTTGGAATCTAGTAAAGCCTGTTTATACTTCTTTTTCTGTTTATAATTTAAATTATCTGGAATGGCTTTTAGCATGATGTCTTTAAACCTTTTGTGATTTTTAACAGGTTTAAGAATTGGTGATGGATTAAGTAATAAAATTACGGGCAAACGATTATTGTATGCTTGAGTTATTAAATCAATTACCTTTTCGTTATTACCTAACAAGGCATTTACTAATATCAAAAACGTAAATGCCTTATCTACAAGATCAGTATTTAAATACGTCTCTAATTCTTTTAATCCATCATTACACTTTTCCGTTTCATTGAGTTTTGCATAGCACATGGTTTCACCTCCTAATTTGGTGAGGTCTTTCACAGAAACGCCTTCAAGTGAACCGAAATATGTTAAAGCTTCATTTGGTTTGCCTGACATTAATAAACAAATCCCTATATAAATTGGTGGAAAGGGTAACTTAGGGTCTAAATCTAATGCCTTTTTTAGATAAGGTATCGCAGTTTTATAATCTTCTTTCAAGTAGTATAAAAAACCCTTGTAATGATGATTTATAGCGGCATAAGGATCTAATTGTAAGGCTTTGTCAAGATAATTCAGTGCCGCATCTAATTTTCCTTCTACGGTCAAAAAATTAGAAATGGTTAAGTAAATATCGTCTGCTTGTTGCATCTCCAAAGCCTTATTGGCATGTTCGTAAGCTTTCTTAAGATTCCAGTTTTGCCAGCATTCTATCCAAGCCAAATTCAATTGTGACCTTGATGAGTTTGGGTCTAGCTCTAATGCCTTTAACAAATAAGGCTGGGCCTTCTCGTATGCTTCAAATGCGGGCAAAAGCCCCATAGTTCCCATATTAACATAGGCTAGATTTATATCTAAATAGGGATTTGAAAAATTGGGTGATTTATCTATTACTTCTTTTAAGATATTGATACCCTTTATAGAGTTTTTATAATCTAGTTTCATGATGTAGTACCTTCCTTTCAAATATTCTCTATAAATAGCTACAGGTACATCAATAGCTTCTACTAGCTTATCTTCGATCTCAAGATGCCCTATGTGTTCGCGTAATTTTTCAGCAATAAACACACTAATTTCATCTTGAATTTCAAAAATATTTTCAGGATTTCTATCAAAAGTTTCTGACCAGAAATGAAAGTCATCCAAAGCATCAATCATTTGCACAGTAATGCGCATTTTATTTTTGGATGTCCTTACACTACCTTCTATAAATGTAGCCACCTTTAGTTTTTCCCTTATTTCTTTAGAGGTTGCTTTTTTGTTTTTAAAATAGAAGGAAGAAGTACGAGAGGTCACTAATAATACCTTTATAGATGCTAAGGCGTTAATTATTTCTTCGGTTAAGCCATCGCAGAAATATTCATTGTTAATATCATTACTCAAATTAACAAATGGCAAGACAGCTATTGATTTCTTATCGATTACAGGCATTATTCAAAGCTAAATTTACAAAAACCATATAGTTTATTTAACGATATATGGGAGAACCTTGCAAATACTTCTAAAGCTTGAAATGCCATAGAAACAAGTAATCAATTTGGATTCCATATTTACTTCTATGTATATGAATGATACCCCTTTTCAAAATAACTTTTTCAGGGCCTTAAACCTAGATACCGAAAAACAGGAAGTAAAGGTCATGGACTTCACTCTATTCCATAACTATTTGTGAGATGATACCAAATCCATTAAATTAAGGGGCTCCTTTTCTCAAATATCTTTACAATGGAACTCACCGCATCGTTACTTTTGCTTCGATCAATAGGTGCAACCCTGCAGCCCCTGTCCACGGAAAAAAACAGCCAAAAGGAGAATCGAATAGGCTTTTTTTGCCAATGATATACTAATAAGAATTAGGTTATTCCTTTAGGGAATACCAAACCGGTAAGGAAATACTACTATTACCTGAAAATATAATTTTTAACGGGACTTCTGCATCTTTAATATTTTCTTCATTCACATCCTTCCCCGTTCCATAATTAAGTTGTGCATTATTGTTTTTATTGACGTTAACTATAACTACAATGCGACTACCTTTTTCTAATTTTTTACTGATTAGTTTCGAATTGTCGAAAGACACTTGCGTTTTTTGATTCGGTGTCAATAAATTTCTTTGTTCTCGATCTTTGGCATAGCTCGCTCTGCCTATATAATAACTTAAATGAAAGTAGTTACCTTTTGGCGTTAAGTGATATAGGATAACGGAATAATCAACATCTTTTTTATTGATAGTAAATTCTAGCTTCCCGAGAAAGGATCCATTTATAATCACATCCTCCTCTAAGGGTTCCGATTTAAAAAGCAATCCATCCTTTATATTGATGTTTTCTTTTTCCAAAGGCCAAGGATAATACCCTGTGTTATTCATGCTTTCTCTATCTTTAAAATCAACCGTTAAATCAATTTTAGAAGTATTTGATTTCGATTTAAGCGCATAAAAATTATCAGTTTTATCATCACTTAAATGAAAAGTCAACGTATCGTTGGTCATGGCACTTAAACTCGGTTTATGCATCCAGGTATTGGTATCCATTACCTGAAAGTTGACTTTATCTTTTAAAATGCTTGGTTTTTCTTTTCCTTTTAAAATGTAATCAAACCACTGAAAAAGAAGACCTTCTTCAATATTTAGTAAAGCCGATTTGTCTAATTTGTAATTTCTAAGGCTTTCATCTGGCTTCGTTTGCGCAGTCCAATGATCATAAGGACCAACTAATAAATAA
>Ga0209948_1000199_pt1 | contig 18024 bp, 14 predicted proteins | sample SalPonR2_C_D2_MG_FD_185709 | JGI IMG/M metagenome (GOLD analysis project Ga0209948, IMG submission 185709) | Salt pond soil microbial communities from South San Francisco under conditions of wetland restoration - Salt Pond MetaG R2_C_D2_MG... ... | reverse complement strand
GGCGGGTCCGCAACTCGCGTTCGTGCGTGCCGAACGGAGCGCAGGCCCGCCTCCCGCCCTTCGAGACTTATGCTGCGCATGCACCAAAGGTTCGTTCAGGTTTCCGAGCGGTCGTTCTCGGCACCGTCACAAATGCCCGCGATGGCGAGCATCAACAAAGATCAATGCCACGCTCCACAGCCATCGTATCGTGCCGCGACCTCTCCCGTCATTGTGGGTCCAGTTGCGAAACGCGGTGTGGAGTCTCACCTCTGCCAGGAGCCATGCACCAGGGAACCAAGCGTCCGCTCAGGTGATCAGAAGCATGCGCTCTCTGCTCGTTTCCGGTGCCCGATCGGGGACGCCTTTCTCATTACTGATTGAACCGTATAGCCCTGGAAGAGGGTAGCGTCGGGAAACCCTGGTTCGATTGATCGAGGCGAAGAACAGGAGTCCCGCGCTCCGTCCTCGGCCACCACTCCGGAAAAAAACCACGAATGGTCAACCGCGTTTTCTTCCGCTCCCGCGGCCGGCTCAGGTCGGGCCACTCGTCCGTTCACGCCACGCCGCCCAGTCCTCCGGCGTGTCGAGATCGGTAAGCGCACGGTCGTCCGCCAGCGGCACGAGGTGGACGCGGTCGGCATGCCGGCTGAGCACGTCCCGCGCGCCGGTGTCGCCGGTAAGCCGGCCAAGCTCGGGCAGCAGGTCGGCGGGGAAGAGAACCGGATGCCCCGGCGCGCCGTCCTCGGAAGCCGCGCGCAGGATGGCCGAGGGATCATGCGCCGAGAGCGCCATGAGAAGGTGCAGGTCCGACGCGCTGACATCAGGCATGTCGGACAGAACGACCAGAACAGGCGTCCTCAGCCCCGCCACGCCGGTGACGATGGAGGCCGCCATGCCCGCGCCTTCCGGGGCCTCGAGGATCTCAACCTCCAGTCCCTCCAGCAGCGCCGCGCGCTGGGGCTGGTCGGGGCCCAGGATCACGCGCGTCTGTCCCGCCCGCAGGCAGCGGCGCGCCATCGCCTGCAGGAGCGGCTGGTCACCGAAGGGCCCCGGCACCGGCTCCAGCAGCTTGTCGGCCCCGCGCATCCGCGTCGCACGGCCGGCCGCCAGCAAGAGGATCACGGGATCGCTCATCCCCGCATCCGCTTGCCGTCCGGGTCGAAGAGCGGCTCGGTCACCAGCCGCGCGGAGCGCTTGTCGCCGAGGATCTCGATCTCCACCTCGCGGCCTTCCTCGATCAGCTCGACGGGCAGGAAGCCGATGGCCACCGACACGCCGGCATGGTGCGAATAGCCGCCCGAGGTGCAGAAACCAACGACCTCGCCCCCGTGCCAGATCGGCTCGTAGGCCACGACATCGGCGTCGTCGGCCTTCACGACAAAGTTGCAGAGCCGCCGGGCAGGGCCTGTCGCGCGCTCCGCCTCCGCCGCCGCGCGGCCGATGAAATCGCCGGTCTTCGTCCACGCCACGAAGCGGTCGAGCCCGGTTTCGCCCACCGTGTAATCCGGCGAGAACTCCCGCATCCAGGACCCGAAGAACCTGTCGAGACGCAGGCTCATCATCGCGCGCATGCCGAAGGGTTTCAGGCCGAATTTTTGCCCGGCCTCCCACAGGACCGACCACAGCGGACGCTGCTCCATCGCGTCGACATAGATCTCGTAGCCCAGATCGCCGGTATAGCTGACACGCTGCACGACGGCCTGGCTGAGCCCTATGGTCAGCCGGCGCACATCAAGAAACCGCATGCCCGAGATGTCGCTTTGCGCTACATCTTGTAGAAGATCACGCGCCCGCGGCCCGGCGATCTGGAAGCCCGTGATCCGGTCCGAGACGTTCGTCACCTCCACGCCATCTTCCCTGTGGCGATCGAACCAGCGCATATGGAAATCCTGCGCCCCGTAACTCGCGGTCAGGCGAAAGTCGTTTTTGCCAAGGCAGGAGATGGTGAAATCACCCATGATCCGCCCCGACGGTGCCAGCATGGGCGAAAGCGACAGCCGCCCCGGCTGCGGTACGCGCCCCGCCATGATCCTGTCGAGCCAGGCCCGTGCGTTCGGCCCATGCACGGTGTACTTGCCGAAATTCTGCACTTCGTTGATGCCGACCGCCTCGCGCACCGCGCGCACCTCGCGCGCGGTTGCGTCCCAGGCGTTGGAGCGCCGGAAAGAGGGCGTCTCGAACCGTGGCTCCTTTTCGGTGTGGCCTACCGCTTCGCTGCTTGAGGCCCCATGACCTGCGGCGAAGTAATTCGGCACCTCCAGCCCGTATTGCTGCCCCCAGACCGCGCCCATGGCGTCGAAAACGTCGTACATCGGCGTGGTGCGCAAGGGACGGGCGGCCGGAAGCTCCTCGTTGGGGTAGGAGACGGAAAACCGCGTCCGGTAGTTCTCGATCACTTTGGGCAGCGTGTAGCCGGGCGTCAGGAACCGGCCGAAGCGGGCCACGTCCATGGCGAAGACATCACGCTCGGGCTCGCCCTCGACCATCCATTGCGCAAGGCTCAGGCCCACGCCGCCGCCCTGGCTGAAGCCTGCCATCACGCCGCAGGCGGACCAGTAGTTCCGCAGGCCAGGGACGGGACCCACCAGCGGGTTGCCGTCGGGCGCGAAGGTGAAGGGGCCGTGGATGACGGACTTGACGCCCGCGCGCTCCAGCACCGGAAAACGCTTGTAGGCGAAGGCGATGCTGTCCTCGATCTTGTCGAAATCGTCGGGCAGCAGTTCGTGCCCGAACTCCCAGGGCGTGCCGTCGACGGCCCATGGCCGGCAGGTCTGTTCGTAGAACCCGATGCAGAGCCCGCGGCCCTCCTGCCTCAGATAGCTCTCGCCGGCCGGGTCCATCACATGGGGATGCTCAGCCGCGCGCTCGTAGATCGCCGGAATGTCGTCGGTGACGATATACTGGTGCTCCATCGGATGCAGCGGCAACGCGATCCCGGCCATGTGCCCCACCTCGCGCGCCCAGAGGCCGGCGGCGTTCACGACATGCTCGGCATGGATCGTGCCCTTGTCGGTCACCACGTCCCACGTCCCGTCGGTGCGCGGATTGGTCTCCAGCACCTTGGTGTGGAGCACAATCTCCGCCCCGCCCATCCGCGCGGCCTTCGCATAGGCATGGGTGGTGCCCGACGGGTCGAGATGGCCGTCGAGCGGATCGTAGAGCCCGCCGAGGATGCCCTGGACATTCGTCACCGGCGCGATCCGCGCGATCTCCTCGGGGCCGATGATCTCGGTCTCCAGTCCCATGAACCGGTGCTTGGCGCGCTCGGCCCTGAACATGTCCAGCCGCTCGGGCGTGTCGGCCAGCGTCACGCCGCCCACGTGGTGGAGCCCGCAGGACATGCCGGTGATCTCCTCCAGCTCCCGGTAGAGCCGGATCGTGTAGCCCTGAAGGGCGGCCATGTTGGTGTCGCCGTTGAGCGTGTGAAACCCGCCCGCCGCGTGCCAGGTGGAACCGGACGTCAGCTCCGAGCGCTCCAGCAGCATGACGTCCGACCAGCCCAGCTTGGTCAGGTGATAGGCGACCGAACAGCCGACGACGCCGCCGCCGATGATGAGGGCCCGGGTGGTGGTTTTCATGTGCGGCCTCCGTTGCGCGTTCCGGCGCGACCTTGCGCGCCCACACCCGGCACCACAAGCCAGCGGGCGACATTCCAAAGCCCCGCCGCGCCCTCCTTCATCTTTCCGAAAATACCGCTCGGGGGAGCGCGAGGGGGCAGACGGCCCCCTCGCTTCCGCAACTCGTCAAGGGCGCCTGCGTTCAGAGCTTGCGCACCCTAAGCCGGGTCAGGCGGTTCTTGTCGCGCTCGGCCACTTCGAAACGCACGCCATGGAATGAGAAACACTGCCCCTCCACGGGGATCGTCTGCGCCTCGTGGATCACCAGCCCGGCGAGCGTGTTGGCCTCCTCGTCGGGCAGGCCCCAGTCCGTGGCGCGGTTGAAATCGCGGATCGTCATGGCGCCGTCGATTTCGTAATTGCCCTGCGCGTCCGGGGTGAGTGTGGGCGCTTCGCGGGTGTCGAACTCGTCCGTGATCTCGCCCACGATCTCCTCGAGGATGTCCTCCAGAGTGATCAGGCCGCGCAGCGCGCCGTATTCGTCGACAACCAGCGCGAAGTGGGTGTGGCGGCGCAGGAACTGCCGCATCTGGTCGTCGAGCGTCGTGGTCTCGGGCACGAAATAGGGCTTCATCGCCACTTTCGTGATGTCGAAGGCGGCGATGCCCGTCGCGTTCTCGCCCCGCGTGAGGCCGTCCATCGCGCGCAGCAGGTCCTTGGCGTGCACCACGCCCACGATGTTTTCCGTCTCGTCCTTGTAGACCGGCAGGCGCGTGTGCGGGCTTTGCAGCGCCTGGCTGAGAATGTCCGCGGGCGCGTCATCTGCGTTGATCATCTCGATGCCCGAACGGTGCAGCATGATCTCCTCGACCGTGCGCTCATGCAGGTCGAGCGCGCCCAGCAGGCGGTCGCGATGTTCCTTCTCGACCACGCCCTCGGAATGGCCGATGGACAGCGCGCCGATGATTTCCTCCTGCACCGACAGCATGTTGGCCCCGGCCTCGATCTTCACTCCGAACAGGCGCAGCACGCCGCGCACGATGGCGCGGACCACCGCGACCACAGGGGCGAGAACCGAGATGATCGCGCCCACGGGCCGGGCCACGCGCGCCGCCGTCTTTTCGGGATCGTTGATCGCGTAGGTCTTGGGCAGCACCTCCGAGAAGATCAGCACGAGCGCGGTCATAACCAGAGTCGCAACGGCCACGCCGCTTTCGCCGAGGATCACTGTGAACAGCGCCGTGGCCAGCGAGGTGGCGAGGATGTTGACAAGGTTGTTGCCCAGAAGGATGCCGCCGATCAGGCGTTCGTTGTCCTCCTTGAGGCGCAGCGCGCTGTCGGCGCCCTTCGCGCCCGCTTCGCCCTTGTCGGCGATCGACCGGAGCTTGCCGCGCGAGGCAGCGGTCAGTGCGGTCTCCGAGCCCGAGAAGAAGCCTGAGCAGAGCAGCAGGAACAGAATCACGGCGGCGGTGATCCACGTGGTCGGGTCGGAAAGCCCGGCGCCGAGCGCGGCGGTGTCGATTGCGGTCTGGTCCATGGGGAGCGTTATGGGGATCGGGAGGGCGGCCGGCAAGGGGCGTGGCTAGCCGTCATCGCGCGCCAGCGGATGGTGGTCCAGCACCAGATCGCGCAGCCGCGCGTCGAGGATATGGGTGTAGATCTCGGTCGTGGCGATATCGGCGTGTCCCAGCAGCGTCTGAATCGCGCGCAGATCGGCGCCGTTCTGCAGAAGATGCGTGGCAAACGCATGCCTCAGGCTGTGCGGGGTGACGCGGCCCGGGTCGATGCCGGCCTGCGCAGCGATCTCCTTGATCAGGGTGAAGAAGCGCACGCGCGACAGATGCCCCGCCTTGCCGCGTGACGGGAAGAGATGGGGGGAGGGCGGTGTGCCGCGTTCCACCCGCGCCAGATCCTCGTCACGGTCTCGATGGGACAGCCACGCGCGCGCCGCCTCCCGCGCGGGCGGCGATAGCGGGACCATCCGTTCCTTGCCGCCCTTGCCGCGAACCAGAAGCATCCGCGGATCGCCCCGAAGTGCCGCGACCGGCAGCGAGACAAGCTCGCTCACCCGCAGGCCGGTGGCGTATAGCAGCTCGATCAGGCAGGTGTTGCGCAGCCGCTCGCCCTCGTTGCGGCCGCTGGCCCGCGCGGCGTCCAGAAGACGCCCGGCCTCCTCGACGCTCAGCACATCGGGCAGGGTCCGCGTCTTGGACGGCCCCTTGATCTGCAAGCAGGGATTGTCCGCGCGCCAGCCCTCCTCATGGGCAAAGCGATAGAGCTGCCGCAGCGCCGAAAGCCGCCGGGCGCGTGTCGCGCGCGACATGTCGGCGGCCTCCAGATGGATCAGGTAGCCTTCGATCGCCGCCCGCTCGGCATTGTCGAACCCAGCCCCGCGCCGCCCCAGCCACGCCATGGCGTCCTTGAGGTCGCGGCCATAGGCGAGAAGCGTGTTGCGCGCCGCGCCGCGTTCGGCCGCCTGCGCCTCGAGGAAGGCGGAAATCCAGTCGCTGTCGGACCGCGGCGTCATGGCGCCGGCCTGTCGAGCAGCAGTTGCAGCGCCGCGCGCCGCGCGATGTCCTCGAACCCCACGCCACGCAGCAGGATCAGCGCGTCCGCGATGTCGCCGGGATCGCCCTCGCGGTCGGCGAGGACGAGGGCCGCGCGCAGAAACGCCTCGCCCATCCGGTCATTGTCGAGCAGCCACGTGTAGCGATGCGGCGGCGGCTCGGCGGAAAACGCGGTGGCGATCGCCTGCCCGATCGCGTCGCCGCCCTGCGCCTCCACCGGCTGGCCCTGCGCGATGGCAAAAGCCGTCCGCTCGGTGTCTGTCTGCGGCACCGCGGACCGGGCGATGCGTTCGTAGATCGGGGACAGCAGCCCGATGCGCCGCGCCAGGAGCCCCGCCTCGCCGGTCAGCGGCACGCGCTGAAGCCGTTCGGCGAAGATGGTCGCGAAGGCGACGGTCAGGCCCGCGCGCTGCATCTGGTCGTAGGCCTCGGGCAGGCTGCGCGCAACTTCCGCCGCGTCGCCCGCCAGAAGCGCCGCGTCCAGCGCCTGAACCGCCGCGACCCTGTCCCAGACCCCGCCCGATGCCGAGGGCACGCGCGACGTGTATATGGCGAACCATTGCTGCGGCTCGACCGCGCCCGAGCGGGTCAGCCGTTCGGCGGCGTCGAGCTGCGCGCGCCACCCCGCCAGCTGCGAAAGATCGGCATGCACCAGCGCCAGCGGCTGTCCTGTCAGGTCGGGCCGTTCGGCGATCGCCATGCGCATCTGGAACGACAACGGCGTAAGCGCGGGATCGGGGGGCAGCGAGCCTTCGCCCTCGAACAGTTCGGGGTCGAGGAACCGCGCGATCAGGTCGGCCATGGCCGGATCGAACCGCCCGAGCGCCTCGCCAGTGCCGAAGGACAGCGCCGCCGCCGGCCAGTCGCCGCCGCGCGCGAGGCAGAAGATGCGCGCGGGGAAGGTCGGCGCGATATCCGGATTGGCCTCCATCGCGCGGCAGGCTCGGTCGCCATGGCCCGTCAGCAGGCTCACGTCGAAGAACCGGCGAAAGACCTGCGGATCGGTGGGCCCTGCGCGTTCCATCAGCGCCAGCGCCGGATCGAGCGCGCCGCGTGCCAGCAGCATGTCGAGCCGGGCGAGGAACAACTCGCCCTCCGGCACGTCTCCGGCGGGGGGCGGGGCAAGCTCGGCCAGAGCCAGCATCTCGGTCAGGGACAGGGCGGCGGGCAACCCGGTGACAGGTTGAGCACGGAACAGCCGGGCGAGCACCTCGGGCTCCGACGCGCCCCAAAGCGTCTCGGGAAGCCCGGTGATCGACCGCGGCAGAAGCCCCACGGCGTCCAGCTGGACCGCGTCGATAGGCAGGATTTCGAATTGCGGGCGCGCGGCAGAGGTCGTGACATTGCCATGCGGGCGCGTCACCGTGTCCGACAGCCACGCCGGCGCGAAAGCCTCGGGCAGGTCGGGCAGGGTGGGGGGCATGACCTCTTCCACCGGGTCCTGCGCCAGCGCGGCGGCGCCGCCGGCGGCCCACAGAAGTGCCGCGGCGGCCAGCCGTCTAGTCACGGCCCAGGTCCACCGGTTCCGTCACGGTCTGGCGGTCGGGCTGCATGAAACCGGAATAGGAATAGCCGACGAGGCCGATGCCGGCCAGCACGATCAGGATCAGGAGAAGGCGTATCACACGACCCATTGCTTCGGTCCATATCCGCGGCGCTCTTGCGATGGCGCCGCCGTCATCCTCTGCTCCGCGCGGCGCGGGCAAGCGATGGCGCGCATCGCATTTGCCGTACCGTTCAATTCCCTATAAGCCATGGCTGACGCAATAATGCCAGTCAGGGGACACAGTTTTTCGATCATGGGCGAAAGCGCGCCAGAGCTCGATCTTGTGCTGAAGACGCCTGTCGTCCTGATCGGAATGATGGGCGCGGGCAAGACCGCCGTGGGGCGCGCGCTTGCGTCGCGGCTGGGCGTGCCGATGCGGGATTCGGACGCCGAGATCGTGGCCAGCGCACAGTTGAGCATCGCCGAGATCTTCGAACGCTACGGCGAGCCATTCTTCCGCGAGAAGGAGACGCAGGTGATCGAACGTCTGTTGAAGGGTCCGCCCTGCATCCTGTCCACGGGCGGCGGCGCGTGGATGACGGAACGCAACCGCGCGCTTCTGACCGGGCAGGCGGCGGTGCTGTGGCTCGAGGCCGATCTGGAGCTCTTGTGGAGCCGGGTGCGCAACAAGACGACGCGGCCGCTTCTGCGCACCGACGACCCGCGCCGGACATTGCAGGAAATCCTGACGGAGCGGACGCCAGTCTACAGCCTCGCCCCGCTCAAGGTGCATGTGGAACCGGGCTGGACGATTTCGCAGACCGCCGGGCGGGTTCTGCGCCGCCTGATCGAGGCGGGTGCGGTGGCGGAGGACGCCCCATGAGCGCGCTTCAGGACGTGAGCCCGCGCCACGACGTCGAGGTCGCGCTCGGCGCGCGCAGTTACGTGGTATGCATCGCACCGGGCCTGCTGCCCGTGGCGGGGCGCGAGATCGCCGATCTTCTGCACAGGCCCCGAGTCTGGATCGTGACCGAAAGCAACGTCGCTCGTCTGCATCTGGAGACGCTCACGTCCGGTCTGACGGCCGAAGGGATCGAGCCGAAGGTGCTGGTCCTGCCCCCCGGCGAGGCGACGAAAGGCTGGGCGCATCTGACCGAGACGGTGGAATGGCTCTTGTCGCAAAGGGTCGAACGCCGCGACGTGGTGATCGCCTTTGGCGGTGGCGTGATCGGCGACCTCGTGGGCTTCGCCGCCGCGATCCTGCGGCGCGGCGTGCGCTTCGTGCAGATCCCCACCTCGCTGCTGGCGCAGGTCGACAGCTCGGTGGGCGGCAAGACCGGCATCAACACGGGCCACGGCAAGAACCTCGTGGGCGCGTTTCACCAGCCCGCCCGGGTGCTGGCCGACATCGATGTTCTGGGCACGCTGAGCGAGCGCGATTTCCTTGCCGGCTATGGCGAGGTCGCGAAATACGGGCTTCTGGGCGACGCGGAGTTCTTCGGATGGCTGGAGCGGAACGGCCCGGCGCTGGCGGCGGGCGACGCCGCGCTCCGGGCCGAGGCGATCCGGCGCTCGGTGCAGATGAAGGCCGATATCGTGGCGCGCGACGAGACCGAGCAGGGCGACCGCGCGCTTCTGAACCTCGGGCATACCTTCGGGCATGCGCTGGAGGCCGCGACCGGCTATTCCGACCGGCTGCTCCATGGCGAGGGTGTCGCCATCGGCTGCGCGCTGGCCTTCGAGCTTTCGGCGCGCCTTGGGCTTTGCGCGCAGGAGGAGCCAAGCCGCGTGCGCGCACATCTCACCGAGATGAAGATGAAGCGCGATCTGTCCGATATTACTGGGGAATTGCCCGATGCCGACGGGCTTCTTTCGCTCATGGGGCAGGACAAGAAGGTGGTCGACGGACAGCTCCGCTTCATCCTCGCGCGCGGGATCGGAGAGGCCTTCGTGACCGCCGATGTGCCGCCTCAGGCGGTGCGCGGCGTTCTGGAGGACGCGTCGTCCGGGAACTGAAGGCCCGGCCGCCGCGTTCGAAACCCAGGCGGACTGATCGAAATGCCGTTTCAGAACGGCCATACGGTCCGATCGGGCCGAAACGTCCAACCCCGAACACACACCTGCTCGAGAAGGATCTCAATGCCACGCGATACCAAGCTGATCCTATGCCCGGTCAATCTGAGACATCTCAAGGATGACTACCGCGCCTACGAGGAGGCCATTGCCATGGCGAGACGCCGTGAGGCGAAGCTGCTGGTCGCGACGGTCGCGCCCGAGATGGAGCGAAACCTGAACATAAGGGACTCGAAAGGCTTCTGGGGCGAACAGCTGGCGAAATTCGTCAAGGATCATCCGGCCGATGGCGTCGAACTGGAAGCCATCGTGCGCATCGGTGCGGTTCATCGCCAGATCCTGAAACTGGCCGACGAACGGAATGTCGACCTGATCGTGATGGAATCCGCCAATCCCAAGGTTCAGGACTATCTTCTTGGCACCACCGCCAGCCATGTCGTTACACATGCGAAGTGCTCGGTCTATGTGGTGCGCGGATAGCCGACATCGCTTGAGCATGGCGGCCGATCCCCTCGGGAGGGCGTTGGACGGCAAACCCGGAACGGTCGCGTCACGCGCGATGCATCGGCATGGGTTAGCCCCGCACCACCAACTCACCGCGTTGGGACGCGTTGCGTTCGACCACCCGCGATCTCACTCGCCCTTAAAGGAGAGTTATCCATGGAAGCCAGATTTATCGCTGCCCTGATCCTGTTGCCCGTCGCAGCCATATTCATCTATGCGGGCATCCATGAATACCGGCGCTTCAAATCCAAGGGCCGTGCGAATTACGGGCTGGTCTACGACGAGGAGACGGGGACCACGCATGTAACCGAAATCCCCGAGGGCGAGGATAGCTACGATCTCGATGAATTCGACCCCGGTGACTACAACGTGGGACCGTCCAGGGACGAGACCGACGACGACCGGCGATAGAGGGCTCAGGACTATCTCAACCCGGTTCAGTTGCGAACACAGGACATTCCAGCGGTGTTCGATGCCGCCTCGCGGGTCACTCGGTCCCGCGATAGGGCTCCACGTATTGCAGCGCCATGTCCCATGGGAAGAAGATCCAGGTGTCCTGGCTGACCCCGGTGATGAACGTGTCGACCATCGGCTCGCCCTTGGGCTTTGCGTAGACGGTCGCGAAATGCGCCTTGGGATAGAGGAGGCGTACCAGTTCCAGGGTCTTGCCCGTATCGACAAGGTCGTCGACGATCAGCACGCCCTCGCCGTCGCCCATCATGGTCTTGTCGGGGCTTTTCAGCACCTCGGCCTCACGCTGGTGGTCGGCCTTGCCGCCGCCCGCGTGGTAGGATTTCACGCTGATCGTGTCGACGGTGCGGATGTCGAGTTCGCGCGCGACGATCATCGCGGGCGCCATGCCGCCCCGCGTGATGGCCACGACCGCGCGCCACGCGCCGTCCTCGCCCGGGCCGCGCTTGTCCAGCCGCCAGGCCAACGCGCGCGCATCGCGGTGGATCTGGTCCCACGAGACGTGGAAGCCCTTCTCGTGCGGCAGCGGGTTGATCATGGGCTAGGCTCCGTTGTTGCGTTCCAGCGTCATGTCGGGCGCATCGGGGTTCTTCATGCCGATGACGTTATAGCCCGAGTCGACATGGTGCACCTCGCCCGTGACCGCGCTGGAAAGGTCCGACAGAAGGTAAAGCGCCGATTTGCCGACCTCCTCCTGCGAGACGGTCCGGCGCAGCGGCGCGTTGTTCTCGTTCCATTTCAAGATGTAGCGGAAATCGCCGATGCCCGAGGCCGCCAGCGTCTTGATCGTGCCCGCCGAGATCGCGTTCACCCGGATGCCATCGCGGCCGAGGTCCTCGGCCAGGTACATGACCGAGGCCTCGAGCGCGGCCTTGGCCACGCCCATGACGTTGTAATGGGGCATGACCTTTTCCGCACCGAAATAGGTCAGCGTCAGAAGCGAGCCACCGTTGGGCATCATCTTCTCGGCGCGTTGGCAGACGGCGGTGAATGAATAGACCGAGATGTCCATGGTCATGGCGAAATTGGCGGGGCCGGTGTCCACGTAGCGGCCGCGCAATTCGTTCTTGTCGGAAAACCCGATGGCGTGGACCACGAAATCGAGGCTGCCCCATTCCTCTTTCAGCGCGGCGAAAAGCGCATCGAGGCTTTCGGCATCGCCCACGTCGCAGGGCAGCACGATGGAGGACCCGACCTCGGCGGCCAGCGGGCCCACGCGCTTGAGCAGTTGCTCGCCCTGGTACGAAAACGCCAGCTCGGCGCCTTCGGCGGCCACGGCCCTGGCGATGCCCCAGGCGATGGACTTGTCGTTGGCCAGCCCCATGATCAGCCCGCGTTTGCCTGTCATCAAGCCCATGGCCGTCTCCATCCTGTCGCGCCCGTGTCCCGGCATCCTCTAGGCCATCGCCCCGGACGCTGCAAGAACGCCACCGCTCTCTTGCCGCGCCAGGCGTGACGGATATGTTGCAGCGGCAGGAAGAAGGGGACACCCATGGCCGAGAGAACCGGAATTTTCGCGGGCGAGGATCCTTTCGTCCTGGCGCAGACGTGGCTGGCCGAGGCGGAGGGCACCGAACCCAACGACCCCAATGCCATCGCGCTGGCAAGCGTGGACGCGGACGGCATGCCCAATGCGCGGATGGTCCTTCTCAAGGAGATCGAGGCTGCGGGGCAGGGCGCGGGCGCATTCGTCTTCTATACCAACTACGAAAGCGCCAAGGGGCAGGAGCTTTCCGTTTCGGGCAAGGCGGCCTTCGTGATGCACTGGAAAAGCCTGCGCCGGCAAATCCGTGTCCGCGGCAACGTAGAGCGTGAAGAAGGTCCGCGCGCGGATGCCTACTACGCCTCACGCTCGCTCAAAAGCCGGCTCGGGGCCTGGGCCTCGCGACAGTCGCGGCCGCTCGACGGCCGCGCCTCGCTGATGGCCGAGGTGGCGAAGGTCACGGCGCAGCAGGGACCAAACCCGGCGCGCCCGCCCTTCTGGGGCGGCTTCCGCATCCGTCCGGTCGAGATCGAGTTCTGGGCCGATGGCGCGTTTCGCCTGCATGACCGGTTTCGCTGGACGCGTGACGGGGCGGGGCAGGAGATCTTGACGAACGGCTGGTCGGTGACGCGCCTGAACCCCTGATCGGAGACAGAATCCGGGCCGCGCCACGCCCCGTTCCAATGGCCGGCCCGTGAACGCATTCACGAAACGTGAATTTGCAAGTCCCGGAATTTTCGAAAAATTTTTCGGTTGCTCCCCGGGTCGGATGCCTGCGATATCTGGGCCGGGGACAATTTGCGGCACCACGTGCCAAGCAACGGGACTTTACCAGAATGACGGAGTGCGACACGGCGGACGAAGTCGTCCGCGGTCAGGTGAAATGGTTTGACGGCACACGGGGGTTCGGCTTCATCGTCGCTGATGACGGCGGTCCGGACATTCTGCTGCATGCCAATGTTTTGCGAAATTTCGGGCAAGGGTCGGTTGCGGAACATTCCGGCATCCTCGTTCGCGCCCATGAGACGCCGCGCGGGCTTCAGGCCAGCGAGGTGCTCGAGATCACGCCACCCGAGCCGGGGGAGGAAGCCGCGCGCAATCCGGGCGTGGCCATTCCCGATGCGCCGCCGGACGCGCCGTTCCTTGCGGCCCGCGTCAAATGGTTCGACAAGGCCAAGGGCTTTGGCTTTGCCAATGTTTTCGGGCAATCTGACGACGTGTTCGTACATGTCGAGGTTTTGCGCCGGTTCGGTCTGGCGGACCTGCAGGCCGGAGAGGCCGTGGCGATGAAGGTCGTGGACGGGCCGCGTGGCAAACTGGCAGCTGAGGTGCGGAGTTGGGATTTCGTGTGATCGGGGCGACGCATGCCCTTTTTTCGTGCAGAGGCCTTCGGGCGGCCATTGCGGCCGTGGGTGTCGCCGTGTTGGCGACGGGCGCGCAGGCGGCCTGCGACGCGGAGCGGGTCGAACTTCGTGGCGACTGGGGCAGCGCCCGGTTCGTGGTGGAGATCGCCGATACGCCGGAAACGCAGCAAAGAGGGCTGATGTTTGTCGAGCAGATGCCGCGCCGGGCCGGCATGCTCTTCGTGTTTCCCGATGAGCGGATGCGAACCTTCTGGATGCGCAACACGCTCATTTCCCTCGACATCATCTATTTCGACGCGACAGGCGCCTGGGTGAGTGCCCAGGAAAACGCAGTGCCGCTCGATGAGACGACGCTTCCCAGCGACGGCCCGGCGCAATATGTGCTCGAGATCAACGCGGGCCTCGTCGAGCAGTTCGGCATGGGCGCGGGTACCGAGATCCGGCATCCCGCCATCGATCAGGATCTCGCCGTCTGGTCCTGCGCGGCGGATTGACGGTGCAGCGACTGCGGGGCTTGCGCAGCGGTGGCGCGGGACGATAAGAGCACCGCACGGTCGGGGCGTGGCGCAGTCTGGTAGCGCACCTGTTTTGGGTACAGGGGGTCGTGAGTTCGAATCTCGCCGCCCCGACCACTTTCCTCACAGACACAATATCTGGTGGCTTTTCTGGCTGAGACGTCCCGATGCGGGGCTCCGCCTGTTCCCGATCGTGTCCAGAGCGCAACATCTGGTGTCTCGCCGGTTCACCCCCGCAGGTTTTTCACGACCCGATCCGACGGGCGTCACGGACATGGCGGGCGGCAGCGCTCCAGGGGTGAGTTTGGCGGATTCCCGCCGGTTCCGCCAATGATCGTGGGCGGTTGACGTGAGAGCAGTCTGGGGATGAATCATCAGCCCCACCCGGTGGTTCGGTTCGGGGCATTTTTGGCAAGCGAAAAAACTGTGACAAAGGCTTCAAAAATGCGTTGACGGTTTGGGTCCACCTACGTCAGTTTGTGTCCGTCGGGTGAAGCGCCACAACATATAGCGCAGCCGGACAGGGGCAGAGGGTCAACCTCGCAAACGAATGTTTGGATCCGATTTTACGCCGCGCAATTGGGTTGCGCGAGTGGAACCGGTTCGACGGCGTCGCATGCCCCGACGGACATCAACATGGCGCCCGACCGGCGAGCAGGGTCGGGACGCGACAGGGAACAGGGACAAGAGGCACCCATGAAAATCGAACGCAGATTCACCCGGGCCGGCGCGGACGCTTATGCGGAAGTGGACTTCACGACCACGAGCTCCGAGATCCGCAACCCCAACGGTACCGTGGTGTTCCGCCTCGACGAGGTCGAGGTGCCCGCAGGCTGGAGCCAGGTGGCGTCCGACGTCATCGCGCAGAAGTATTTCCGCAAGGCCGGCGTTCCCGCGGCCCTGAAGCCCGTGAAGGAGAAGGGCGTTCCCGATTTCCTCTGGCGCCATGTGGCCGACGAGAAGGCGCTGGAGGAGATACCGGAGGATCAGCGTTATGGCGGCGAGACGTCCGCCAGGCAGGTCTTCCGGCGCCTTGCTGGCGCCTGGGCCTACTGGGGCTGGAAGGGCGGCTATTTCTCAACCGAGGAGGACGCGCGCGCCTATTTCGACGAGATGCAGCTGATGCTCGCGCGCCAGATGGCCGCGCCGAACTCGCCGCAGTGGTTCAATACGGGCCTGCACTGGGCCTATGGCATCGACGGTCCTTCGCAGGGCCATCATTACGTGGACTACAAGACAGGCAAGCTGACTAAATCGAGCAGCGCCTACGAGCACCCACAGCCCCATGCCTGTTTCATCCAATCGGTGGCCGACGATCTGGTCAACGAGGGTGGCATCATGGATCTGTGGGTGCGAGAGGCCCGCCTGTTCAAGTACGGCTCCGGCACCGGCACCAACTTCTCTCACCTGCGCGGTGTGGGCGAGAAGCTCTCGGGCGGTGGCAAGTCGAGCGGTTTGATGGGCTTCCTGAAGATCGGCGACCGGGCGGCCGGTGCGATCAAGTCGGGCGGCACCACGCGGCGCGCGGCCAAGATGGTCATCGTCGATGCCGACCACCCCGATATCGAGGAATTCATCGACTGGAAGGTGGTCGAGGAGCAGAAGGTGGCGAGCCTCGTGGCGGGCTCCAAGGCCCATGAGCGCACGCTCAACGGCATCTTCGACGCGATCGCCCAGTGGGATGGCAGCCGCGAGGATGCGGTCGACCCGACGAAGAACGAGCCCCTGAAGAAATCGATCCGCGCCGCCAAATCGGCAAGCGTGCCCGAGACCTACATCAAGCGCGTGCTCGACTATGCGCGGCAGGGCTACACCTCTATCGAGTTCCCGACCTATGACACCGACTGGGACAGCGAGGCCTATTCCTCCGTCTCGGGCCAAAACTCCAACAACTCGATCCGCGTGACCGACGCGTTCCTCAAGGCCGTCGAGGAAGACGCCGACTGGGAGCTGGTCAACCGCAAGGACGGCACGATCGCCAAGACCGTGAAGGCTCGCGATCTGTGGGAAAAGGTCGGCCATGCCGCATGGGCTTGCGCCGATCCGGGCATCCAGTTTCACGACACCGTCAACGCCTGGCACACCTGCCCCGAGGATGGCGCGATCCGTGGCTCCAACCCGTGCTCGGAATACATGTTCCTTGACGACACGGCCTGCAACCTCGCGTCGATGAACCTGCTGACCTTCTACACCGACGGCAAGTTCGACGCCGAAAGCTACATGCACGCCACGCGGCTCTGGACGCTGACGCTGGAAGTCTCGGTGATGATGGCGCAGTTCCCGTCCAAGGAGATCGCGCAGCTCAGCTACGAGTTCCGCACGCTGGGCCTCGGCTACGCCAATATCGGCGGGCTCCTGATGACCATGGGTCTGGGTTACGACAGCCCCGAGGGCCGTGCGATGTGCGGCGCGCTGACCGCGATCATGACCGGGGTCGCCTACGCCACCTCGGCCGAGATCGCATCCGAGCTCGGCCCCTTCGCGGGCTTCGAGCGGAACCGCGAGCACATGCTGCGGGTGATGCGCAACCACCGCTCGGCGGCCTACGGCAAGACCGAGGGCTACGAGGCGGTCAACGTGAACCCCGTCGCACTCGATCATGCCAACTGCCCGGACAGGCGGCTGGTGGGTCTGGCCAAGCAATCCTGGGACGAGGCCCTGACGCTGGGCGAGGCGCATGGCTACCGCAACGCGCAGGCCACCGTCATCGCGCCCACCGGCACGATCGGCCTTGTCATGGACTGCGACACGACCGGGATCGAGCCCGACTTCGCGCTGGTGAAGTTCAAGAAGCTGGCCGGCGGCGGCTACTTCAAGATCATCAACCGCTCGGTGCCCGGGGCGCTCGAGACGATGGGCTACTCGTCCTCCCAGATCGAGGAAATCATCGCCTACGCGGTAGGTCACGGCACGCTGGGTCAGGCGCCGGGTATCAACCACACGGCGCTGATCGGGCACGGCTTCGGCCCCGCCGAGATCGAGAAGGTCGAGGCGGCGCTGCCGTCGGCCTTCGACATCCGCTTCGTCTTCAACCAGTGGACGCTGGGCGAGGCATTCTGCACCCAGACACTCGGCATCCCTGCCGAAAAGCTCAACGACCCGACCTTCGACATGCTCCGTCACCTGGGCTTCTCGAAGGCCGAGATCGACGCGGCCAACGACCATGTCTGCGGGACCATGACGCTGGAGGGCGCGCCCTTCCTGAAGGAAGAGCATTACCACGTCTTCGACTGTGCCAACCCTTGCGGCAAGAAGGGCAAGCGGTTCCTCAGCGTCGACAGCCACATCTACATGATGGCCGCCGCGCAGAGCTTCATCTCGGGGGCGATCTCCAAGACGATCAACATGCCCAACACGGCCACGATCGAGGATTGCCAGAAGGCCTATGAACTCAGCTGGTCGCTCGGCACCAAGGCCAACGCGCTCTACCGCGACGGCTCCAAGCTGTCCCAGCCGCTCGCCGCGTCCCTCGTCGAGGATGATGAAGAGGCCGCAGAGACGCTGGAAAGTGGATCGACCATGGAGCGGGCGCAGGTTCTCGCCGAGAAGATCGTCGAGAAGGTGGTCATCAAGGAGATCATCAAGGCCCATCGCGAAAAGCTGCCCGAACGGCGCAAGGGCTACACCCAGAAGGCCATCGTCGGCGGTCACAAGGTCTACCTGCGCACCGGCGAGTACAAGGACGGCTCGCTTGGCGAGATCTTCATCGACATGCACAAGGAAGGCGCGGGCTTCCGGGCGATGATGAACAACTTCGCCATCGCGGTGTCGGTCGGCCTGCAATACGGCGTGCCGCTGGAGGAGTTCGTGGACGCCTTCACCTTCACCAAGTTCGAACCGTCGGGAATGGTGCAGGGCAACGACTCGATCAAGAACGCGACGTCGATCCTCGACTACATCTTCCGCGAACTGGCGGTGAGCTACCTCGACCGCACCGACCTCGCCCATGTGGCGCCCCAGGGGGCCAGCTTCGACGACGTGGGCCGCGGCGTGGAAGAGGGCGTGTCGAACGTCTCCGAGCT
>Ga0209948_1000195_pt1 | contig 18083 bp, 31 predicted proteins | sample SalPonR2_C_D2_MG_FD_185709 | JGI IMG/M metagenome (GOLD analysis project Ga0209948, IMG submission 185709) | Salt pond soil microbial communities from South San Francisco under conditions of wetland restoration - Salt Pond MetaG R2_C_D2_MG... ... | reverse complement strand
TCTCGGGTCGGCCAGCGGGCGGAGACGTGTCAAATAGATCAGCCATCAGGTGACCAGACTAGCGGCAGCCGCCACCCGGCTTCAATGCATCTTGCTGGCCATGGAAACGAAGTAGCAGCGGTGGGCGACGCCGTCGAAATCCATCTCGGGGCCCGCCTCGGCCATGTCGATGCCGAGCCGCCTTGCCAACCGCGGGATCGATATGGGCAAAAGCCCCAACAGGATCGTGGCGCCGAGGCCGCGGGCCGAGCGGATCATCTCGCCCATGATCGACATCTGCACCCGGCGGCGGATCGACTGGTCGATATCCGAGACGACGAAAAGACGGTTGGCGTCCCAGATATGCGCTGCCACAGGCGCGTTTTCCCACAAGAGGTTGCCCGGGATCGTATCCAGAAGCCCCCGCTGTGCATCGCGCACCATGTAGGAATAGACGCCGCATTCCGCCGTGGTCGGCGTCAGTCGCACCCCGGCCATCACCCGGCCATTCTCGTGCACGCAACACCAGCGGCTTTGCGCGGTGTCGTACTGGTCGAATTCCATGCCCGATTCCTCGGGAAGCTCCCAGTTCTTCATCTCGATGAAGGTCCGGTGGCGTGCGCGCAGCATGTTGGGGAACAGCGCCCCATGTTCATGCATGTTGGCATAGGACAGCGTGGTGGTTTCCATGGGTCAGTATCTCCTGTCGGTGGTCGCATGGTCCTGCGTCACACCGCGGGAGGAGACCCCCACCACCTCGAATGTCGTCCGGGTTCAGATGAACCCGAATTCCTTGGCCCGTTGCACCGCCTCGGCAGTGGTTCGGGCCATCAGCTTTTGCCTGGCTGTCGTCAGGCGCGCCTTGAACGCGCTTTCGGATATACCGAGCTTGGCTGCGGCAGCGGCATGGCGGTCCCCTTCCGCGATGCATCTCAACGCCTCGGCCTGCGCCTTGGACAGGCGGGCCGGAGGCTCCGACAGGTCGTGCATGCGCTGCACGATTCTGTGGATATGTTCCATTTCGTCGTCAGTGAACTCGCGATCCGACCGGCTCGCCCCGGTGATCGTGCGCGACGACATGGGGCCGATCGAGGCGATCATGCCGTAGACAAGTCCATAGCTTGCCGCTTCGGGCAGGATGCCGAAGGGATCGGGCAGGCCGATCTCGCTCCAGCGTCGCGTGCCGGTGTGGCTCAGGCCCCAGGCCAGCGAGGGGTCGCGCAGTCCGTAAAGCTTGGCCGTGTATACCTCCATCCAGGCGTCCGGGTAGGTATTGACCATGATCAGCGGAGAGACGTAGCGGATGTGCAGGCCCACGGCGTACCCCGCCGGCGCAGCAAGCGCGAGCTCATGCAGAAGCAGGTCGAGTACCGGAGCCTTCGACATAACCTAGCCAAAAGTACATGTCCAAAAGGGTATGTACTTTTTAGACAGGTTGCCATTCCGCCGGTCAACAGAAGAAATGGTTGCATTCAAAAATGTATGGTGAGTGGGATGACCAAAAGGATCGACCGGGATCTTTTTGCCGGCCTCATGCGTATGCCGGCGCGGGAACGTGCAGACATTTTCGAGTTTCTCGGGCAATCGCCTGTGGACACGGACAGCTCATGGGGCGAACTGCGACCGTTGGCGCAACGTGACGAGCAGACGGACCGTCGCTCGCCGCCCGTCGCGGCGATGCGGACCTAGGCGCGCGCGTTCCGGCCCATCTTGACAGCATGCCGAAACGAAAAATGCCCGGCAGTCCGCCGGGCATTCTCGTTCAACGTGGCCGGTGGCGCATGCGCCGGGCCAGATGGATCACTCTTCGACTTCGAAGGCACCCTCGGAATCCATGCGGGCGCGGTCCGCCGCGCCTTTCGCGTCGGGATCACGGTCCACGAATTCGATGATCGCCATCGGCGCCATGTCTCCATAGCGGAAGCCCGCCTTCAGGACGCGGACATAGCCGCCCTGACGCTCGGCATAGCGCGGTCCGAGGATTTCGAAGAGCTTGGCAACGTGGGCGTCCTGCTTCAGCTGCGCGGCCGCCTGACGGCGCGCGTGCAGGTCGCCCCGTTTGGCCAGCGTGACGAGCTTTTCGATGACGGGACGAAGCTCTTTCGCCTTGGGCAGGGTGGTCTTGATCTGTTCGTGTTCGATGAGCGAGCCTGCCATGTTGGAGAACATCGCCTTGCGATGTTCGGCGGTTCGGTTCAGGCGGCGGTATCCGCGGGCGTGACGCATGTTTCTAACTCCGTTTCAATGCTTTGTCCGGGTCCCGTGCGTTGCGGGACCCTCCTTGTTGGGCCGGAATGGCCGGGTCATCGGGGTGGGCGCATGCGCCCACCGCTCAGAAGTTGTCTTCGTATTTCTTCGCCAGTTCCTCGATATTGTCCGGCGGCCAGTCGACGATATCCATACCGAGGTGCAGCCCCATGCCGGACAGCACTTCCTTGATCTCGTTCAGAGACTTGCGGCCGAAGTTCGGAGTGCGCAGCATCTCCGCCTCGGTCTTCTGGATGAGATCGCCGATATAGACGATATTGTCGTTCTTCAGGCAGTTGGCCGAACGCACGGACAGTTCCAGTTCGTCCACCTTCTTCAGAAGAAGCGGGTTGAACTCCAGATCGTCCTCGTCGTCGGCGCGGCCTGCGGCCTCCGGTTCGTCGAAGTTGACGAAGATCGACAGCTGGTCCTGGAGGATGCGCGCGGCATAGGCAACGGCGTCGTCGGGTGTGACGGAACCGTCCGTCTCCAGCTTCAGCGTCAGCTTGTCGTAGTCCAGCACCTGGCCCTCACGGGTCGGCTGCACGTCGTAGGAGACCTTCTTGACCGGCGAATAGATCGCGTCGATCGGCATCAGGCCGATGGGCGCGTCCTCGGGGCGGTTCTTGTCGGCCGAGACGTACCCCTTGCCGGTGTTGACGGTCAGCTCGATGTAGAGGTCCGCGCCTTCGTCGAGGTGGCAGATCACGTGATCCTTGTTCAGAAGCTCGATGCCCGCGCTTTCCGAAATGTCGCCTGCGGTCACGACCTTGGGACCGCGCACCGAGATCGACAGGCGCTTGGGCCCGTCGGTTTCCATGCGGAGCGCCACGCCCTTGAGGTTCAGGACGATGTCGGTGACATCCTCACGCACGCCGGGGACCGAGGAAAACTCGTGCAGAACGCCGTCGATCTGCACAGAGGTGATAGCCGCGCCCTGAAGCGAGCTCATGAGCACCCGGCGCAGCGCGTTGCCGAGCGTCAGGCCAAAGCCACGCTCGAGCGGTTCGGCAATTACGGTCGCCTTGCGTGCGGGATCATTGCCCGGGCTCACGACAAGCTGCGTGGGCTTGATCAGTTCTTGCCAGTTCTTGTGGATCATGCGTCGCCTCCATTCTTGTGACACGGGGATCCGTCCGCGCCACTCTCGAGGATCAAAATGACGGATACGGGCCACACGGCACGCGTGGCCCGTCCCAAACTAATCAGGCCTCAGACGCGGCGGCGCTTCGGCGGGCGACAGCCGTTGTGGGCGATCGGGGTGACGTCGCGGATCGACGTGATCTGAAAGCCAACGGCGGCAAGCGCGCGCAGTGCGCTTTCACGGCCCGAACCGGGGCCCTGCACCTCGACCTCGATGGTCTTGACGCCATGTTCCTGCGCCTTGCGGCCAGCATCCTCCGCGGCCATCTGCGCGGCATAGGGGGTGGATTTCCGCGATCCCTTGAAGCCCATCGTGCCGGCGGACGACCATGAGATCGCGTTGCCCTGCACATCGGAGATCAGGATCTTGGTGTTATTGAAGGACGAGTTCACATGCGCCACACCGGCGGCGATGTTCTTCGAGACCTTGCGCTTTGCGGGACGACGATCGCGTGCCATGTCTGATGCCCTCCCTTATTTCTTCTTGCCGGCAATGGCCTTTGCAGGGCCTTTGCGCGTGCGTGCGTTGGTGTGCGTCCGCTGACCGCGCACCGGCAGGTTCCGGCGGTGACGCAAACCACGGTAGCAACCGAGGTCCATCAGACGCTTGATGTTCATCTGCACCTCGCGGCGAAGATCGCCCTCGACGGTGAAATTGGCGTCGATATGCTCGCGGATCTGGAGCACCTCGGAATCGGACAGCTCGTTCACGCGACGCGACTGGTCGATGCCGACGGCATCGCATATCTCGCGGGCGGAGGACTGGCCAATTCCGGTGATATAGGTCAGCGCGATGGGAACGCGCTTGGCGGTGGGGATGTTGACCCCTGCGATACGTGCCAAGAAGTGTCTTCCTTCGAGTTGCGAGCCCGTAATGCCAGGCTCTTTTTTCACAACGAGCGGCCCAGGTCGACGAAGCGACCGGACCTTGATTTCAGGTCGATGGTGGCAGACGCGAATCTGCGCACGATCATTGTTTCCCGGAGGGAAGCCGCCAATTAGGCCTAATTGACTGGGGCGTCAAGGCCATCGGAGCATGGTGTCAAGGCTTTTTCGCCTAAGTTTCGATCAATCGAGAACCGCCGCGATCTCGGCCGCCACATCCTCGATTTCGCCCAGGCCGTCGACATTCCGCAGAAGGCCCTTGGCGTGGTAGTAGCCGATCAGGGGCGAGGTCTGCTTGTAGTAGGCCATCAGCCGCGTACGCAGGCTTTCCTCGTTGTCGTCGGGACGGCGCTTGAACTCGGTTCCGCCGCAGTTGGAACACTTGCCATCGGCCGGGATCGGCTTGGTGATGTCGTTATAGACCTCGCCGCAGCTGCCGCAGGTGGAGCGGGCGGTGATGCGTTCGACAAGCACGTCGTCGTCGACCTGCATCTGGATCACGGCATGGAGGGCCTGGCCCTCATCGTGCAGAAGGGCTCCGAGTGCATCGGCCTGCGCCAGCGTGCGCGGAAAACCGTCGAAGATGAAGCCGCCGCCATTGTCGCCTTCCAGCTTCTCGCGGATCAGGCCGATAACGATGTCATCGGTGACCAGCTCGCCGCGGGCCATGACCTCGGCCACGCGCTTGCCCATCTCCGTGCCGCTGTCCTTGGCCTCCCGCAGCATGTCGCCGGTCGAGAGTTGCACCATGTCCCGCTCCTCCACGAGACGTCGTGCCTGGGTCCCCTTCCCCGCACCTGGCGGGCCCAGAAGTATGATATTCATCGCCGTGCCGGCCCTTTCCGCGGTTTCGCGCCGCCTTTCCTCCCCCGGAGCTGGCTTTTTTCCAGCAGTCCCTCGTATTGATGTGCCAGCAGATGTGACTGGATCTGCTGCACGGTGTCCATACCCACGGACACGATGATCAGGATCGACGTACCGCCGAAATAGGCCGTGATCGCAAGCTGCGTACGGACCATCTCGGGCATCAGGCAGACGAAGGCCAGATAGGCCGAGCCCAGCACGAGAATCCGGTTGACGACGTATTCGAGGTATTCCGAGGTCCGCTTGCCCGGACGGATACCGGGGATGAAGCCGTTCTGGTTCTTCAGGTTGTCAGCGACGTCATCCGTCTTGAAGGAGACGTTCAGCGTATAGAAATACGTGAAGAACACGATCATCGACGCGAAGAACAGCAGATAAAGCGGCTGGCCGGGTCCGAAATTCGCGAGAACCCAGCCCATCACCGGGCCGCTCGCCTGACCGCCGCCGAAGGTGGTCAGCGTGGTGGGCAGCAGCAGCAGCGAGGAGGCGAAGATCGCCGGGATCACGCCGGCGGGGTTCACCTTGACCGGCAGATGGCTCGACCCGCCGTCATAGACCTTCATCCCCACCTGCCGGCGCGGATACTGGATGTGGATCTTGCGCAGACTTCGTTCCATGAACACGACGAAGAACAGCGTCGCGATCAGCATGAAGATCACGCCCAGAATGGCCGGGGTGGACAGCGCGCCGGAACGGCCGGATTCGAAGAACTGGGCCAGCGCCGCCGGGATCTCGGCGATGATGCCCACGAAGATGATCAGCGAGATGCCGTTGCCGATGCCGCGTGCGGTGATCTGTTCGCCCAGCCACATCAGGAACATCGTGCCGCCCACCAGCGTGATGACGCAAGCCGCGCGGAAGAACCAGCCGGGATCGGTCACCAGACCGCCCGATTCCATGCTGACGGCAAGCCCGTAGGCCTGCGCGGTGGCCAGCGCCACCGTGCCGTAGCGCGTGTACTGGTTGAGCTTCTTGCGCCCCTGCTCACCCTCTTTCTTCAGCTGCTCCATCGCCGGCACCATGGCCGCCATGAGCTGCACGATGATCGAGGCCGAGATGTAGGGCATGATGCCCAGCGCGAAGACACCCATCCGCGACAGCGCGCCGCCGGTGAACATGTTCAGCACGCCACCGAGACCGGCCGCCGCCTGATCGAAGAAGGCGCGCAGTTCCACGCCGTCGATCCCTGGGACGGGAATGTAGGTACCGATCCGGTAAATGATCAGAAGGCCGAGCGTGAACCAGATCCGCTGACGCAGTTCCGTGGCCTTGCCAAAGGCCCGCCAGCTCATGTTCGCGGCCATTTGCTCCGCTGCTGATGCCATGCCGCCTCTCTTGATGAACGGCGCGCCGCAAGGCCGGAACGGGTCGGGCGGCGCGATACAGGTTCAGTTCGATTTAGGCGGCCCGCAGGCCGCCCACAACCGTCATGACGCCCTTTTGGGCGTCATGGGGTTATTCCGCCGCAGCCGCCACCGTGGTTTTGAGGCTGCCACCCGCCTTTTCGACCGCTTCGACCGCTGCCTTGGAGGCGCCGGTCACGGACAGGTTCAGCTTGGAGGTCACGTCGCCCTTGGCCAGAACGCGCACGCCGTCGAGCTTGCGCCGCACCAGACCGGAGGCAACCAGCGCGTCCTCGGTGATCTCGGACTTGGCATCAAGTTTGCCGGCTTCGATGAATTTCTCGATCAGGCCGAGGTTGACCACGGCGAATTTCTTGCGGTTCGGCTTGTTGAAGCCGCGCTTGGGCAGACGCTGGTAGAGCGGCATCTGGCCGCCCTCGTAGGCGTTGATCGCCACGCCTGAACGGGATTTCTGGCCCTTGATGCCGCGCCCGGCGGTCTTGCCCTTGCCCGAGCCGGGGCCGCGGCCCACGCGCTTGGATTTCTTCGTCGCGCCGGGATTGTCGCGCAGTTCATTGAGTTTCATGTCGCTTCTCCTTGGCCGGAACACCTCCCCGAAGCGATGCGGGAGGGACACGGCATATCTTGATTGTCGGAATGGGCCCGGATGGGCCACCGCGGGCGTATAGACGCCTGCGCGAACGGGATCAAGCCTCGTTGTGGGTTCGCCCGGCGCAGGTATGGGGGCGGAAATCGCCGATCTCCCTGAGCGCCCGAATGGAGGGCACCTTCAGCCCGAGCGCCCTCAGGGCATCGCCCTCGGAGCGGTAGAGCTCGACGTCGATGCCGCCGCTGTTCTGGGCGAGGGTCTGGTACATTCGCCCGAGGCCAAACATGACTTCGTCCGGCGTAATCAGAACCGTGCGTGTCCTGACGCGCTGACCGGGAAGCTGGTTGTTGACGGCATTCAGGACGGACCAGAGGTTGCCGAAATTCGCATCCACATGCCGGGCTTCGGTCAGATCGGTCAACTCGGTGCGGCCGGGCCGGTAATGCGCGTCCGCCTTCAGCCGCACAAGCGTCTGGCGAAAATCATCCATCCGGATCGCACCCCGGCACCTTGTCAGAAGCAGGTCGAGTTCAAGCGAGGTCCAGAATTCGATGGGCATGATATCCGCACCGCTGATTATGGGCGGTGGGCGGGCCGATTGCCGTCGGCGCCGCGCCCACGCGGATGTTGCGTCCCTTGAATGTATAATGCCCCGACCATGTGGCCGGGGCAATAGCATAACGTTAACGGTCGGTTAAAGAGTGGGCTCAGCCGCGCTCTTCGACGATCTCGACCAGATGCGGGATCTTGGCGATCATGCCGCGGACGGAGGGCGTATCCTCCAGTTCGCGGGTCTTGTGCATCTTGTTCAGCCCCAGGCCGATCAGCGTCTGGCGCTGGACCTCGGGGCGGCGGATGGGCGAGCCCACCTGCTTGACGACGATGGTTTTTGCCATGGGTCTCAGGCCTCCTCGGCTACCTGGCTCGACTCGGCCGGGGCCTCGTCACGCTTGGGCAGGATGTCGGCGACCTTCTTGCCGCGGCGGGATGCGACCTGGCGCGGGCTCTGCAGCTTGCCGAGACCGTCCATCGTGGCGCGGATCATGTTGTAGGGGTTCTGCGTGCCCGTCGACTTGGCGACGATGTCCTTGATGCCCAGCATCTCGAACACGGCGCGCATCGGACCACCGGCGATGATGCCGGTACCTTCGGGCGCCGTCCGCATGATGACCTTGCCCGCGCCGTGACGCCCCTCGACGTCGTGATGCAGCGTGCGGCCTTCCTTCAGCGGCACGCGAAGCAGGCCGCGCTTGGCCTGTTCGGTCGCCTTGCGGATGCCCTCGGGGACCTCCTTGGCCTTGCCCTTGCCGAAGCCCACGCGACCGCGCTGGTCACCGACGACCACGAGCGCCGCGAAGCCGAAGCGCTTGCCGCCCTTGACGGTCTTGGAGACACGGTTGATCGCGACCAGGCGGTCGGCGAATTCCGGGGTCTCGTCGCGATCGTCGCGGCGGCGTCCCCGGCCTCTGTTTTCACGTTCTGCCATGTGATGGCATCCTTCTTGTCCGTGACGCCGCGAAGCGCCTGTTTGTCCGATCCCGGTGGACCCGCCCGAAAGAAGACCCCGGATCATCGAGGCGGGCGGACCCGCCTGCGCCTTGTCGTTTAGAGGGAGGTGGGCGATCCGCCCACCCCAGGCTCAGAACTTCAGACCACCCTCGCGGGCGGCTTCGGCCAGCGCCTTGACGCGGCCGTGGAACAGAAAACCGCCACGGTCGAAGAAGCATTCCTCGACACCGGCTTTTTTCGCGCGCTCGGCAATCGCGGCGCCCACCTTCGCGGCGGCCTCCACGTTGTTCTTGCCGACAATGCCCAGCGCCGCCTCGAGCGACGATGCGGAGGCGAGCGTCTTGCCTTCGGCGTCGTCGATCAGCTGCACGCTGATGTTCTTGTTGGAGCGGTGCACGGACAGGCGCGGACGCCCGTCTGCCATCGCCTTGATCTTGTTCCGGTTGCGCAGGCGGCGCTTCTGGAACAGCTCTCTTTTCGATAGTGCCATATCGCCAGCCCTTACTTCTTCTTGCCTTCCTTGCGGAAGATGTACTCACCCTTGTAGCGGATGCCCTTGCCCTTGTAGGGCTCGGGCGCGCGCCACTCGCGGATGTTCGCGGCAACCTGTCCGACCAACTGCTGGTCGGCGCCTTCGACGATGACCTCGGTGTTCTTCGGGGTCGAGACGGTGACACCGGCGGGAACCTCGAAATTGACATCGTGGGAGTAGCCCAGGGACAGCTTCAGGGTGTTGCCCTGCATCTGCGCGCGGTAGCCGACGCCCTGGATCTCGAGCTCTTTCTTGAAGCCGTCGCTCACGCCCGTCACCAGGTTCTGGACCATGGTGCGGGACATGCCCCACTGCTGTCGCGCGCGCTTGGACTTGCCACGCGGCTCGACGGTTATGGCGTTGTCCGCCAGGTTCAGCGTGACGTCGTCGGTTGCGGTGAAGCTCCGGGCGCCCTTGGGGCCCTTCACCTCGATGGTCTGGCCGGAGACGGAGGCGGACACCCCCGACGGCAGCTCGACCGGTCGTTTACCAATACGAGACATGTCGTAATCTCCTCAGAAAATCGTGCAAAGCACTTCACCGCCCACATTGGCCTGGCGTGCGCTCGCATCGGTCATCACGCCCTTGGACGTGGAGACGATGGAAACACCCAGACCCTGACGGACCTGCGGGATATCGGACACGCCGAGATAGACGCGGCGGCCGGGCTTGGAGACACGCGTGAGCTCCCGGATGACCGGGGTGCCCTCGTAGTACTTCAGGCTGATCTCGTAGGCCGGGTGACCGTTCTTGCCGGTCACCGCCTCGTATCCACGGATGTAGCCTTCGTCGGCCAGCACGTCGAGAACGCGGCCGCGCTGCTTGGAGGCCGGGGTTTCCACCACCGACTTGCCACGCATCTGCGCGTTGCGGATGCGGGTCAGCATATCGCCGATAGGATCATTCATCGTCCGATCTCCTTACCAGCTCGACTTGACCATGCCGGGGATCTGGCCATTGGAGGCCAGTTCCCGAAGCATGATCCGCGAGACGCGCAGCTTGCGGTAATAGGCGTGCGGACGCCCCGTCAGCTGGCAGCGATTGTGGAGCCGCGTGGGAGAGGAGTTCCGGGGCAGTTTCGCCAGCTTGAGGCGCGCCTTGAACCGCTCTTCCATGGGTTTGTCTTCGTCCTTCGCGATTTCCTTCAGCGCCGCGCGCTTGGAGGCGTATTGGGCCACCAGCTTCTGACGCTTCAGTTCGCGTTCGACCATTGCTTTCTTTGCCATGTGTCTTGTCCTTCCGCGTCAGGCGTTGAACGGCATGTTGAAGTGCTTCAGAAGCGACTTCGCCTCTGCGTCCGTCGCCGCGGTGGTCACCATGATGACGTCGATGCCCCAGACCTCGTCGACCTTGTCGAAGTTGATCTCGGGGAACACGATGTGTTCCTTGATCCCCATCGCGAAGTTGCCGCGCCCGTCGAAGGACGGCTTCACGCCGCGGAAGTCGCGGATGCGGGGCATGGCAATGGTGATCAGGCGGTCCAGGAAATCGTACATCCGGTCGCCGCGCAGCGTGACCTTCGCACCCAGCGTCATGCCCTCGCGGACACGGAAGCCGGCGATCGACTTCTTGGCCATGGTCGAGACGGCTTGTTGTCCGGCGATCACCGTCAGGTCATCGACGGCCGATTTGGCCTTCTTGGAGTCCCGGACACTTTCCGCGCCGCAGCCGATGTTGAGAACGATCTTCTCCAGCCGCGGGATCATCATGTCGTTGGAATAGCCGAATTCCTCTCTCATCGCGGGCTTGATCTCCGCGCGATAGAGGGCCTTCAGCCTCGGGGTATAGGTTGCCGTATCAAGCATCGATCACGTCCCCCGTGGTCTTGGCGAAACGCACCTTCTTGCCGTCTTCCATGCGGAAGCCGACGCGGGTGGGTTTGCCGTTGGTGTCCAGCAGTGCAAGGTTCGACAGGTCGATCGGCATCGCCTGCGGGATACGGCCACCTTGCGAATTCTGGCTTTGCTTGACGTGACGGACGGCGATGTTGACGCCCTCGACGACGGCCTTGCCGGCCTTGGGGTCAACGCGGGAGATCTCTCCCTCCTTGCCCTTGTCCTTGCCGGCGAGCACGACGACGCGATCGCCCTTCTTGAGTTTCGCGGCCATCAGAGCACCTCCGGCGCGAGCGAGATGATCTTCATGAAGTTCTTCGCGCGCAGCTCACGAACCACGGGCCCGAAGATCCGGGTGCCGATGGGCTCGTTGTTGTTGTTGAGGATCACGGCGGCGTTGCGGTCAAAACGGATGGCGGTGCCATCCTCGCGGCGCACTTCCTTGGCGGTGCGCACGACGACGGCCTTGCGGACGTCGCCCTTCTTGACGCGGCCACGCGGAATGGCCTCTTTCACCGACACCACAATGATGTCGCCGACGGAGGCGTATTTCCGCTTGGAGCCACCCAGGACCTTGATGCACTGAACTCTCCGGGCTCCGGAATTGTCAGCAACATCCAGATTGGTCTGCATCTGGATCATTTGGTTTCTCCCGACGTCCCGGACCGGCGTTTCAGCACATTGGTCCGGGGGTTTCGATCAAACCGGGGTATGGACGAACACGTCAGACGCGCGCGACCACCTCCCAGCGCTTGGTTTTCGACTTCGGCGCGCATTCCTGAATACGGACGGTCTCGCCGACCTTGTATTCGTTGTTCTCGTCATGCGCGCGGTACTTCTTGGACTTCCGGATCGTCTTGGCGAGAACCGGGTGCTTGAAGCGACGCTCGACCGAGATGGTCACGGTCTGGGCGTTGGCGTCCGAGGTGACGGTGCCCTGCAGGATACGTTTGGGCATCAGTTGGCCTCCCCTGCTGCAGCCGTGGCTTTCTCGTTCAGAATGGTCAGCACGCGCGCGGCGTCACGCTTGACGACGCGCATGCGGGCGGTGTTCTCGAGCTGGCCGGTGGCCTGCTGGAAGCGGAGGTTGAAGGCCTCCTTCTTGAGCTGGACGAGCTGATCACGCAGCTGGTCCGGCGTCTTCTCGCGAAGTTCGCTGGCGTTCATCGCCTTTGTCCTTTCAACATCACGGGGACGCCCCTGCACGCAGGGTCACGCCGATTCCCGTGGAGTTCGGTGAATAGAGGGCGCGTATAGGGGCAAAGCAGCATTGCCGCAACCCCATAATCCTTGCATGGCCATGGCCCAAGGTATATACATACGTGTATCCAGAGGGTGAAGCATGATGACGTCCAAAATCCGCAAGGTCGGCAACTCGGCCGTCATGACCCTCACCGCCGAGATGCTGGCCATTCTCGACGCCAAGGAGGGCGACACGCTCCATGTCGTTCGGGGCGATGACGGATCGCTCAGGATCATGGCGAACGACCCGGCGCTTGCCGCGGCGCTGGAAGCGGGCGAGGCAGTCATGGACGAGAACCGAGACCTGCTTCAGGCGCTGGCGTGAGCGCGCCAGTCTGGGTTCCGCTCCGCGCCGTTCTGACCTTCCATGACCGCCAGATCACCCGCCACGGCGGCGCCCCGGGCCTGCGGGATATCGGACTTCTTGAGGCCGCCTGCGCGCGGCCCGCGAACCGCGCCGCCTATGGCGAGACCGATCTGCATGTCCTCGGCGCCGCCTACGCCTTCGGCATTTCCAAGGCCCATGCCTTCATCGACGGGAACAAGCGGACGGCCTTCGTGACGACGCTCACCTTCCTGCGAGTCAACGGGTTGCAGATGCGCCCGGACCCGGTGGAAGGCGTACGGATGATGGAGGATCTGGCCGCAGGGGAAGTGGAAGAGGCCACCTTTGCCGATTGGCTGACGGGACAGACGCGGCCGCTCTAGTCGCCCCACCGGTAGTTGAAACTGACGCTCACCCGATCATCCTCGTCCATGTTCATCGGCACCTCGTGGCGCAGCCAGCTTTCCCACAGCAGCACGTCACCCTCCGCCGGCCCGGGATAGACGAAGGCGCGCAACTCCTCGCGGCAGTCCTTCTTGCGGTTCGGCGCTGCCATCATCATCGCGTGACGCGGGTCCTCCAGCTTGATCGAGCGCGCGCCGGGCGGGACCTGCACATAGGTCGTGCCCGAGATCACCGAATGGGGATGGATGTGGCTGGTGTGGATGCCACCCTCGGGGAGGATGTTGATCCAGATATCCTCCAGCACCAGCTTGCGGCCTTCGAGGTCGAACTCGAGATCTTCGGCGAAAGCCGCGACATGAGCATCCAGCGCCTTCACGAGCGCGTCGAAGATCGGGAAGCGCCACGGCAGGTCGGTGAGCGAGGCGTAGGAGGTGTAGCCGGGATAGCCGTTCTCCTCGCACCACGCCTGCCCGGCCTCGTCATCCTCGGCGATGGAAAAGCACGAGGCGTGGAGTTCCTCCGCATCCACGGGGGGCCCGAGCTCCGCAAGATGTGCGTGGTAGAGACGGGTGACGAAAAGGGATCTGATGCTGGCCATGGGCACGTGTGTAGGGCGGGACGTGTCCCGCCGCAACGGGAAGGCGGGACAAGTCCCGCCCTACGCCTTCCGCCGCGTGAAACTCATCTTCTGACTGGCCAGAACCTCCGGCGCACCGACCCAGGCATAGGCCAGGAGCGAGGGCTGCTGATCGGCAGTGGTGATCCGGTGCAGGTGCCCGGGCGGATTGAAGATAAGCGAGCCGGGCGCGTAGACGCCCGCATCGTTTTCGGACACCGCACCCGTGAGGCAGATGTAGCTTTCCGTGATCCCGACATGGGAATGGGCGGGATAGGTGCAGCCGGGGGCGAAAAGGACCAGCCCGAGGATGACGTCATCCACCACCACCGGCCCGAACGGTCCCGCCAGTTCGGCGAAGGCGAATTTCTTCTCCAGACCGCGCGGCACCTTCTCGTAACCATAGAGCCACTCCAGCTCAGAGCTGATCGTCTCCAATGTCGACATGAAGGGCGCATGACGCTCCAGCCGCCCGCGGGCGAAGGCGCGCGACAGATGCGCCGTCACGGGTTTCTGCATCGGCACCCGTTCCCGCAGTTCGGCATTGGAAGACAGGGCGCGCGAAATCCTCTCTCGCACGAGGCGCTGATGGTTGCGGATCGTCTTGCTGCCACCGGCGGGGATCGTCCGGTAGAACTCGTAGAGATCGCGCAGGAGATACATCCAGTCCGGCCGTGACGACAGCGTCACCCTGGCATCGGTACCATCCATCATCGCGACCTCCGTTCCTGCGCCCCAAACGGACGAAACCCCGCCAGTCTGGCGGGGTCCCGTGGTCGTTCCATTCCGTTTGCGACGGATTACCAGTCTTCGCGGACCACCGTGCGGGTCTTGATCGGCAGCTTCATCGCGGCAAGGCGCAGGGCCTCGCGGGCGATGGGTTCGCTGACGCCGTCGATCTCGAACATGATCCGGCCGGGCTTGACCTTGCAGGCCCAGAAATCGACCGAACCCTTGCCCTTGCCCATCCGGACTTCGACCGGCTTGGAGGTCACCGGCGTGTCGGGGAAGATCCGGATCCAGACGCGGCCCTGACGCTTCATGTGACGCGTCATGGCCCGACGGGCGGCTTCGATCTGACGCGCGGTGACGCGTTCGGGCTGAAGTGCCTTGAGACCGAAGGTGCCGAAGTTCAGGTCGGACCCGCCCTTCGCGTCGCCCCGGATGCGGCCCTTCTGCATCTTGCGGAATTTCGTGCGCTTTGGTTGCAGCATCTTCTCTACTCCTTACCGGTCACGGCGCGGGCGTGGCCCGCCGCCTTCCTGGAGCTCCTGGTTGCGACGATCACGAGCCGACGGGTCGTGCTCCATGATCTCGCCCTTGAAGATCCAGACCTTGATGCCGATGATGCCGTAAGGCGTCGAGGCTTCCTTCAGCGCGTAGTCGATGTCGGCCCGCAGGGTGTGGAGGGGCACGCGGCCCTCGCGATACCACTCCGTCCGGGCGATCTCGGCGCCGCCAAGACGGCCCGCGACGTTGACCCGGATGCCAAGCGCACCCATCCGCATCGCGTTCTGAACCGCGCGCTTCATGGCACGGCGGAACGACACACGACGCTCAAGCTGCTGCGCGATGCTTTCGGCCACCAGTGCGGCGTCAAGCTCGGGCTTGCGCACCTCGACGATGTTGAGGTGCAGTTCGCTGTCGGTCATCGCGGCGAGCTTCTTGCGCAGCACCTCGATTTCCGAGCCCTTCCGGCCGATGATGACACCGGGACGCGCGGTATGGATGGTAACACGGCACTTGCGGTGCGGACGCTCGATGATGATTTTCGAGACGCCGGCCTGCTTGGCCTCTTCCTCGATGAATTCGCGCATCCTGATGTCTTCGAGAAGAAGATCACCGTATTCCTTGGTGTCGGCGTACCAGCGGCTGTCCCAGGTGCGGTTGACCTGCAGGCGCATGCCGATCGGATTGACCTTGTGTCCCATCAGGCAGTCTCCTCGATCTGGCGGACCTTGATGGTCAGCTCGCTGAACGGCTTGTGGATGCGACCGAACCGGCCACGTGCCCGCGGACGGCCACGCTTCATCACCAGGTTCTTGCCGACATAGGCCTCGACGACGATCAGCTCGTCAACGTCGAGCCCATGGTTGTTCTCGGCATTGGCGATGGCCGACTGAAGGCACTTCTTCACGTCGCCCGCGATCCGCTTCTTCGAGAAGGTCAGATCGTTGAGCGCCTTTTCAACCTTCTTGCCGCGGATCAGGCCAGCGACGAGGTTCAGCTTCTGCGGGCTCGTGCGCAGCATGCGCAGTTTCGCCATCGCTTCGTTGTCCGCCACGCGGCGGGGATTCTTATCCTTGCCCATGGCTTACTTCCTCTTGGCTTTCTTGTCGGCGGCGTGACCGTAATAGGTCCGCGTCGGCGAATATTCCCCGAACTTCTGGCCAATCATGTCCTCGGAGACGTTCACCGGGATATGCTTCTGACCGTTGTAGACCCCGAAGGTGAGGCCCACGAACTGGGGAAGGATGGTGGAGCGGCGCGACCAGATCTTGATGACCTCGCTGCGGCCCGACTCGCGGGACTTTTCAGCCTTCTTGAGGACATAGCTGTCGACAAAAGGCCCTTTCCAGACGGAACGCGACATGTCTTAGCGCCCTTTCTTCTTGGCGTGACGCGAACGGATGATAAGCCGCTGCGACGCCTTGTTCTTGTCGCGGGTGCGACGGCCCTTCGTGTCCTTGCCCCAGGGGGTAACGGGCGTGCGGCCGCCGGAGGTCCGACCTTCACCACCGCCATGGGGGTGATCGATCGGGTTCATCGCGACACCGCGGACGGAGGGACGCTTGCCCATGTGACGGGTGCGGCCGGCCTTGCCGAAGTTCTGGTTCGAGTTGTCGGGGTTCGACACCGCGCCAACCGTCGCCATGCATTCCTGGCGCACGAGGCGAAGCTCACCCGAAGACAGACGGATCTGCGCGTAGCCGCCGTCGCGTCCGACAAACTGGGCGTATGTTCCGGCCGCGCGTGCAATCTGGCCGCCCTTGCCGGGCTTCAGCTCGATATTGTGGACGATCGTGCCGATGGGCATGCCGGAAAACGGCATCGCGTTGCCCGGTTTGATGTCGGCCTTGCCGCTTGCAACCACGGTCTCGCCGACGGCGAGACGCTGGGGCGCGAGGATGTAGGCCTGTTCGCCATCGTTGTAGCGCACCAGCGCGATGAAGGCGGTCCGGTTCGGATCGTATTCGATCCGCTCGACGGTCGCCGGGACGTCCATCTTGGTGCGCTTGAAATCAACGATCCGGTAGAGGCGTTTCGCCCCGCCACCGCGGCGTCGTGCCGTGATCCGTCCGGTGTTGTTCCGGCCGCCCTTTTTCGTCAGACCCTCGGTGAGGTTCTTGACGGGACGTCCTTTCCAAAGCTCCGAACGGTCGATCAGCACCAGCCCGCGCTGGCCCGGCGTCGTAGGTTTGTACGACTTGAGTGCCATGCTTTCTGTCTTCCGTTTGCTTCGCGCCGGGTAAGGGCCCGGCTGTCTCTGTGTATAGGGCCCCTGAGGTCCCCGGGTCATGGCGCCGTAGGGCGGGACTTGTTCCGCCATCCGTCGACCAAAAGCGAAGCCCCGGACGAATCCGGGGCCAGCCGATGGGGTCGTTTAGGGGGTTTGGTGTGGGGGGTCAAGGGCGGGTCGCCGTTTCAACCGAGCCGCGTGAAACCATATCCTGAAAGCGGTCGCATGAACGAAAACCCCGACCGCTCTCGCAGCCGGGGCTTCAATCTCTCACGCGGCGGGGTGAGCCCCGCCCTACGGCTCTCTCAGAGGCCCGTGCTCACGTCGATGGTGTTGCCCTCTTCGAGCGTCACGTAGGCCTTCTTCACGTCCTTGCGGGTGCCCATCTGGCCTCGGAAGCGCTTGTGCTTGCCCTTGGTGATCGTCGTGTTCACCGCCTTCACCTTCACGCCGAAGAGCGTCTCGACGGCTTCCTTGATCTGCGGCTTGTTCGCGTCGATGGCCACCTCGAACACCACCGCGCCGTGTTCCGACGCCATGGTGGATTTCTCGGTGATGACCGGCTTGCGGATCACGTCGTAATGTTCCGGCTTCACGCTCATTGCAGACGCGCCTCCAACGCTTCGAGACCGGCCTTGGTGATGACCAGGGTGTCCCGCTTGAGGATGTCGTAGACATTGGCGCCCATCGACGGGAGCACGTCGAGCCCCTCGATGTTGCGGGCGGCCATGGCGAAGTTCTCGTTCACTTCGGCCCCGTCGATGATCAGCGCGCGCTTCCAGCCGAGCTCACGCACCTGCTTGGCCAGCGCGCTGGTCTTGGGCGCATCCATGGATGCCGCGTCGATAACCACCAGCGCACCGGCGGCCATCTTGGCCGACAGCGCGTGCTTCAGGCCCAGCTTGCGGAATTTCTTCGGCAACTCATGGGCGTGGCTGCGCGGGGTCGGGCCCTTGTAGACGCCACCCTTGCGGAAGATCGGCGCGTTCCGGTCGCCGTGGCGTGCGCCGCCGGTGCCCTTCTGGCGATAGATCTTCTTGGTCGAGTAGCTGGTTTCCGACCGCGTCTTGACCTTGTGCGTGCCGGCC
>Ga0209948_1000194_pt1 | contig 18085 bp, 17 predicted proteins | sample SalPonR2_C_D2_MG_FD_185709 | JGI IMG/M metagenome (GOLD analysis project Ga0209948, IMG submission 185709) | Salt pond soil microbial communities from South San Francisco under conditions of wetland restoration - Salt Pond MetaG R2_C_D2_MG... ... | reverse complement strand
CTCATGAGCATGGCGATCCGTTCGAGCTTCGGGCTGTTCCAGATCCCCATCGCGGAGGACTTCGGCTGGCTCCGGGCGGAGTTCAGCCTCGCCATCGCGATCCAGAACCTCGCCTGGGGCGTGGGACAGCCGATCTTCGGCGCCATCGCGGAACGTTTCGGGGATCGCCGCGCCATCGTGCTGGGGGCGATGCTTTATGCCGCCGGCCTCGTGTTCTCGGCCTTCGCCATCACGCCGGGGCAGCACCAGTTCCTTGAGGTTCTCGTAGGCTTCGGCATCGCGGGCACCGGCTTCGGCGTGATCCTCGCCATCGTGGGGCGCGCCGCGTCGAACGAACAGCGCTCGCTCGCGTTGGGCATCGCGACGGCGGCGGGTTCGGCCGGTCAGGTGGTGGGCCCCGTGCTGGCCGAGGGACTTCTGGCCGTGATGCCGTGGCAGAGCGTGTTCCTGATCTTCGCCGGTCTGATCATCGCCAGCCTGCTCTTTCTGCCGCTGTTGCGCAGCCCCGCGCCCGCCAGCCGCGCGGAACTTCAGGACAGCCTGGCGGAGACGCTTGGCCGAGCGTTCCGCGATCCGTCCTACACGCTGATCTTCGTGGGCTTCTTTTCCTGCGGCTATCAGCTGGGCTTCATCACTGCGCATTTCCCGGCCTTCGTGACCGAGGTCTGCGGCCCGATCGAACCGGGTTCGGTTCTACACGGGCTTGGCATCACGACGACCTCCGCACTTGGGGCCGTCGCAATCGCGCTGATCGGGTTGACGAATATCGCAGGAACGATCCTCGCGGGGTATCTCGGCAACCGCTTTCCGCGGAAATACCTGCTCGCCTCGATCTACGTGGGCCGGACGCTGGCCGCCGCCGCCTTCATCGTCCTGCCGATGACACCGTTCACGGTCGTCGTCTTCGCGCTGGTGATGGGGTCGCTCTGGCTGGCCACGGTGCCGCTGACGGCGGGGCTTGTGGGCCATATCTACGGGCTGCGCTACATGGGCACACTCTATGGGATCGTGTTCTTCAGCCACCAGCTGGGCAGCTTCATGGGCATCTCGCTGGGCGGCTGGATGTACGACCTCTACGGCACCTATGACGCGGTCTGGTGGATCGGCGTCGCCATCGGCGCACTGAGCGCCGTGGTCCACCTGCCGATCCGAGAAAGACCGCTCGACGCGCCCGCCGTGCAGGTGGCCTGAGGCTCAGTCGCTCTGCACCGCGCCGAGGATATAGCGCGCGCACATCAGGTCCAGATGCGCGCCGCCGCCATTCTTGAAGACGGTGATCTCGTCCTCGGCGGTCCGGGCGAAGGCCCCGTCCGCGAGGTCGTAATAATCGGCGCGGATATCGTCCGCCCCGATGACGCCCTCCGCCATGGGGATCGCGATTTCGCCGATATGCCCGACGGTCGTGTGCCGCGCATCGACGAACAAACGCCCGCGCCGCAGAACCTCGTCATCGGCCTCGCGCATGTCAGGCCGGTAGGCGCCGATCAGGTCGACATGCTGCCCGGGGCGGAGCCATTCGCCACGGATCACCGGCGTCGTGCTCATGGTGGCGCAGGTAACGATGTCGGCCTTGCCCACGGCGTCGGCGAGATCCCCGGCCACCTCGGTATCCGGAAAGGCCGAGGCAAGCCGCGTCGCGTGGTCACTCGACCGGTTCCAGATCTGGAACCGCGCGCCCGGAAAGGCCGCGCCATAGGCTTCGCGCATGCTGCGCGCGACCGTTCCCGCGCCCACGATCAGGATCGTCCGCGTGTTGCGCGGCGCAAGCTTCGTCGCCGCCAGCAGACTGTCGCCGGCCGTCTTCCATTTCGTCACGAGGTGAAAATCGAGGATCGCCTCGAGCCTGCCGTCGGTGTCGGAAAACAGGCTGACGCCGCCATTGATCGACGGTGCGCCGAAGGCGGCGTTGCCGGGAAAGATGGTCGCGGTTTTCACCAGAAGGCCCATCCCGTCGATCCACGCAGACCGGCTGAGCAGGGTGTCGTCGCCCCGGTAGAGAAACGTATCCCCGATCTCGGCACGGGGCAGGTCGTGCCCGCCCTCAAGCGCCCGCGTCAGCGCCATCCAGTCAAGCCGTGCCTCGGCCTCCGCGGCCACGATGGTCACGCTCATGGCCGCGCCTCCTCCTCGGTCAGCAGGCCGTGGGCGACCAGCGCCGCCGCCCAGCCCTCCGGGCCCTCGAAGTGATGCGCCAGCCAGCCGCGCGCCCGCGCCGCCGCGATATTGTCCGCCCGGTCGTCAGTGAACAGGAGACGGCCACCCGAAAGGCCGCTGTCCTCCTCCACCATTTCGTAGATACGCGGGTCCGGCTTGATCACGCCCATGTGCCCGGACACGTAGGGTCGGTCGAACTCGCTCAGGAAATCGTAATGCGTCTGCGCGTGGTCGAAGCTTTCGATCCCGAAATTCGTCAGCGCGTAGACCGGCACGCCCCTCTTGCGCAGGGTGCGCATCAGATGAACCGAATGCGGTATGACCGGCGTGGCCAGCTTGATCCAGTTGTCATGCCAGTCGCGGATCTCGGAGCGCCAGTGGGGATAGGCCTCCGCCGTCTCGTAGATCACGCCGCGAAAGCTTTCGCCTCGGTCGATCCGGTCGTTCATGCCGTGCAGGTCGACCTCCGCGAACATCGCACGACGGCGGTCCTCGCCGATGGTGACGTCGTAGTAGCGTTCCGGCTGCCATTCGATCAGCACATTGCCGATGTCGAAGACGACGGCCTCGATGGCTTCGCTCATGCATCCGCCCCGTAAAGCGCCTCGGCATGGAAGGCGACGTGATCCTCCATGAAGGTCGAGACGAAGAAATAGGAATGGTCGTAGCCCGGCTGCAGCCTCAGTGTGGCGTGCTGCCGGCGCCGGACGATCGCCTCGGCCAGCGCCTCGGTCTTGAGCAGGTCACCGAACTGGTCCGCCGTGCCCGTGTCGATCAGAACGGGGCCCGGAAAACCCTTTTCGCGCATGAGCACCGTGGCGTCATGCGGCTCCCACAGGGCGGTGTTCTCGCCCAGATAGGCGGTGAACTGCTTGCGGCCCCAGTCGCTTTCCATCGGCGCGCAGATCGGCGCGAAGGCCGAGACCGAGGCGAAGCGGTCCGGAAAGGTCATCGCGATCGTCAGCGCGCCGTGACCGCCCATGGAATGGCCGGTGATGCCCTGCCTGCCCTCGTCCAGCGCGAAGCGCGCGAACACTGCGCGCGGCAATTCCTCGGTCACGTAGTCCCACATCTGGAAATGCTCGGCCCACGGGTCCTGCGTGGCGTTGACGTAGAACCCCGCGCCCTGCCCGAGGTCGTAATCGTCATGGTCCGGCACGCCCGCGCCCCGCGGCGACGTGTCGGGAAAGACCAGCGCGACCCCCTGCTCGGCGGCCCACATCTGCGCACCGGCCTTCACCATGGCGTTCTCATGGGTGCAGGTCAGGCCCGAAAGGTACCACAGGACGGGAACCGGCCCCGCCTCGGCCTCCACCGGCAGGAAGAGACCGAAGGTCATGTCGGTGTCCGTGGCGTCCGACCGGTGACGGTATACGCCCTGCGTCCCCCCGAAACAGCGGTTTTCCGAGATCGTGTCCATGACGTCTCCTCCCTCTTGGTGGCCAATCGGTAGCGCGTGCGGGTCCTGCCCTGCAACCCGTCAGCTGCCAACCGTGATCCCGCCCATCCCCGCGACCCATGCGATCACCGCCGATACCGTCAGGACCGAGATCGCCGTCGACACCAGGATCGAGGCCGACACACGCTGCGGCGCCACCCCGTAATGCTGTGCGAGGATGAAGACATTGCCCGCCACGGGCAGTGAGGCCGCCGCGATCATCACCGCGGCGGCGAAAGGTTCCACCGGAAACAGCCAGAGCGCGGCGAAGGCCACGGCGGCCGGGTGCAGCACCAGCTTGCAGAAACTCAGCCAGCCCGCGACCGACAGCCGTTCGGCCGATTTTCCGGCCAGAGACGCGCCGATGGCGAAAAGCGCGCCGGGCGTCGCCGCCGCCCCGAGGATTGCGAGAAACTCGTTCACCGGCCCGGGCACCGCCCATCCGGTCGAGGACCAGATCAGCCCGAGGCTGATCGACACGATCATCGGGTTCTTCAGCAGGCCAAGCCCGACATTGCGGAACGTCCGGTAGGTCACCTGCCCCTCGCGGCTGCCGGTGACGAGGATCACGATCAGGGTCGAGAACACGACAAGGTCGATCGCCAACACCATCAGGACGGGCCCCGCCGCCGCCTCGCCCAGCAGCACCACCAGCATCGGCACACCCAGGAACCCGGTATTGCCGATCACCGCGCATTGCGCCTCGACCGCGGCCTCGGCAATGGGCAGGCGCCTGAAAAGCGCCACCGCCGTGGCGATCAGGTAGACGATGAAACATCCCCACAGATACGCAGCCACGAACCACCAGTCGAAGATCTCGGACAGCGACAGGTTGGCCGAGAAGCGGAACAGCATCGCCGACAGCGCGAAGTAGAAGACGAACTTGGTGAGATACGCCGCAGCTTCGGCCGTGAAGAACCCGCTCCGGCAGGCCTGGTAGCCCAGCGCGATGAGCGCGAAGAAGGGCAGGGTTTTCAGGAATATCTCGACCATTTGGGCCCGAGCGCTACGCCGCCGGGCCGCCGCTGTCCAGTGGGCAGCGAGCGTTCCGACCCGCCACGGCCCGCGATGCCGGTTTCTTCCGCAGCAAAGATTGCAGTTGAAACGCTTGCCGAAACTGAACCGTCCGGTTTATCTTTTGCGGCGTGGAGGGGACGCCCATGAATGCAGACGCTCGGATCCGGAAGGGTCGCAAGTTCGACCAGGTGATCGAAGGCGCCAAGGCCGTCTTCCTCCGCGAGGGGTTCGAAGGCGCCAGCGTGGACGAAATCGCGCGCGACGCGGGTGTCTCCAAGGCGACGCTCTACAGCTATTTCCCGGACAAGCAGCATCTTTTCCTCGCCGTGATCGAGACCGAATGCGCCCACCAGTCGGATCTGGAGATCCTGCTCCATGCCTCCGATCAGGACGTCGAGGAAACGCTCCGGATCATCTGCAAGACGCTCATCACCTTCTTTTTGTCGCGCTTCGGACAGGACATGTTCCGCGTCTGCGTCGCCGAGGCGCAGCGCTTTCCCAAGCTTGGCCGCAGCTTCTACGACAGCGGCCCGCGCAAATGGGGCCGCAACATCGCCCAGTATCTCGACAGCCCCGGCGCACGCGCCGTGCTCGAGATCGAGGACAGCCTGCTCGCCGCCGATCAGCTCGCGCAGCTCTGCCGCGCGGACCTCATGCTCAAAGTGCTCTTCGGCATCGAGAAGGACCCGCCCGAGGCCGAGATCGACCGCATCGCCGAAGAGGCGGTGAAAACCTTCCTCGCCCGCTACCGCCGCGTCTGAGGCGTCACCCGCCGCGTTCTTCATCCTGGCGATAAACTCCGGGGGAGAGCGCCCTTGCGCGCCGGGGGCAGCGCCCCCGAAGGCGCGGGCGAGCGGGTCCCGGAGGGGCCCCCGAGGCCGCACCTCCCCGCCTCAGTCCAGCCGCCGCACCAACAGCTGGTTGCCCGGACCGCGCTTCACTTCCAGTGTTTTCAGACTTTCGACGAGGTCCGACAGCTTGCGCTTGCCATAGGTGCGGGTGTCGAAATCGGGGTTCGCCGTCGTCAGGTACTGCCCGATCTGGCCAAGCGAATACCAGTCGTCTTCCTGCTCGATCCCCTCCATCGCCCGGTGAATCAGGTCGCGCGCTTCGAGCATTGGGCGTTTGTCGACCCCCTTCGCCGCGTCCGGGGACTTCTGGTCCTTGTCCGGTTCCCCGAGGATGTTCTCCACGAAGATGAAGCGCTTGCAGGCCTTGCGGAACGCGTCCGGCGTCTTCTGCTGGCCGATCCCGTAGACATCGAGCCCCTGCTCGCGGATGCGGCTTGCCAGCCGGGTGAAGTCACTGTCGGAACTGACCAGCACGAAGGCGTCGAACCGGCCCGAATGCATCAGGTCCATCGCATCGATCACCAGCGCGATATCGGACGCGTTCTTGCCGACGGTGTTCGCGGGCTGGTGGTGCGGCACGATGCCGAACTCGGCCTGCACACCTGACCAGCCCTTCATGTGGCTCGAGGAAAAATCCCCGTAGATGCGCCGCACGCTGGCCTCGCCGAAACTGGCGATCTCGTCGAAGATCGCGCGGGCGTGCTTGTGGGACGTGTTGTCCGCGTCGATCAGAACCGCCAGAAGCGGGGTGTCATTGGCCATTCTCGAATACCTCCGGCCCCAGCGTGTCACAGCGCGCCCGCCCGTGCCAGAGGGCGCGCATTGCCTCGGCCCGGATCATGGTCGTCCCTGCGATATAGACCGTGCCGCTGCCGATCCTCTCCCGTACAACGGGCGCGATCAGCGGGGCGCCGCAAACGCTCAGCGTCATGGTCCGCCCGATGGCTTCTTCCGTCAGGTGCGCCAATGCATCCGAAGCGCCCGGCATGAGGCGCAGGAAGACGTCCGTGATCCCGCCGCTTTCCGAGATATCCATCTCGGCGATCGCCGAGGGCGGGATGTCGAGTGTCCGGGCGCCGACGCCCAGCGACAGCACGGCCTCCGCCGAAACCGGCGCGGCGAGCAGGCACAGCGCGACGCAGGCAGCCGCCCGGTCACGGCGCATCGGTCAGGTCCTTCCACATCACCAGCGCATCCACATAGTCCTCCGACGGATGCCGGAAGGCACCGGGCAGGCGGCCCACGGTGCGGAAACCGGCCCGTGTCCATGTCTCGACGGCCCGCGTATTGGTGGCCACTACGAAATTGTACTGCATCGCCCGGAACCCCTTATTGCGCGCCATGTCCAGCGAATGCGCCAGCATGGCGCGGGCAACGCCCCGGCCGCGCGCCGCCCCGGCGGTGATGTAGCCGCAATTGCAGACGTGATCCCCGCCACCCCCGGCATTGGCGCGGATGTAGTAGGTCCCCAGCACCTCCCCGTCGACGCTTTCGCAAAGAAACACCGTCTTTTCCGGCGCGGTCCAGTAGGCCAGCGCCTCGGCTGCCGAGATCTCCGGCGCCACGGTATAGGTCTCTCCCGCGCGGAACACCGGCAGGACGAGGGAGGTGATCGCCGCCCCGTCCCCCTGCCCTGTCTCGCGGATCGTGAGCTCCCGCACCCGGCCGGCGACCCGTCAGTACAGGACGACCGACCGGATCGACTCGCCCGAATGCATCAGGTCGAAGCCCTTGTTGATGTCCTCGAGCGGCATCGTGTGGGTGATCATCGGGTCGATCTCGATCTTGCCGTCCATGTACCAGTCCACGATCTTCGGCACATCCGTGCGCCCCCGTGCGCCCCCGAAGGCCGTCCCGCGCCAAGACCGCCCCGTGACCAACTGGAAGGGCCGGGTGGAGATTTCCGCGCCGGCCGGCGCCACACCGATGATGATCGACTCGCCCCAGCCCTTGTGCGCGCTTTCCAGCGCGGCGCGCATGACCTGCACGTTGCCGGTGGCGTCGAACGTGTAATCCGCGCCACCCTTCGTCAGATCGACGAGGTAGGGCACGAGGTCACCCTCCACCTCGGCGGGGTTCACGAAATCGGTCATCCCGAAGCGCTCGGCCATGGGTTTTTTCGCGGGGTTCAGATCGACGCCAACGATCTGGTCCGCGCCCGCAAGCCGCAGCCCCTGGATCACGTTGAGCCCGATGCCCCCCAGCCCGAAGACGATGGCGCGCGACCCGATCTCGACCTTGGCGGTGTAGATCACCGCGCCGATCCCCGTCGTCACGCCGCAGCCGATGTAGCAGACCTTGTCGAAGGGCGCGTCCTCCCGGATTTTTGCGAGGCTGATCTCGGGCAGAACGGTGTGGTTCGAGAAGGTCGAACAGCCCATGTAATGCAGGATCGGGTCGCCATCGAGCGTCGAGAACCGCGAGGTTCCGTCGGGCATCAGGCCCTGCCCCTGCGTCGCGCGCACCTTCTGGCAGAGGTTCGTCTTGGGGTGCAGGCAGTATTCACATTCCCTGCATTCGGCGGTGTAGAGCGGGATGACGTGATCGCCCGGCTTGAGACTCGTGACGCCCTCGCCCACCTCAAGCACGACGCCCGCGCCCTCATGGCCCAAGATCGCGGGGAACAGCCCCTCGGGGTCCGCGCCCGACAGCGTGAAGTCGTCCGTGTGGCAGATGCCGGTGGCCTTGATCTCGACCAGAACCTCGCCCGCCCTTGGGCCGTCGAGGTTCACATCCATGATTTCCAGCGGTTTTCCGGCTTGCGTCGCAACGGCGGCACGGGTGCGCATGATTTGTCCCTCCCTCTGGGCTGTTTTGCCAAATCGTGGTTCAATATGGGCGCCGATGCAATGGAGATGACCATGCGGATTGCCAGTCTTGCCGCCGTCCTGCTGCTTGCCGCGTGCCAGATGGCACCGCCCGCGTCGGAACCCGAGCCCGACGCCTGCAACGCGTCAGGCTGGATGTGGCTGGTGGGCGAGCCGGTCGATGTCGTGGCCGCCAGCACCTTCCCCGCGCCGATGCGGGTGATCGGGCCGGGCGATGCGGTGACGATGGATTACCTGCCCAACCGGCTGAACGTCAGCTACAACGAGGCCGGGATCGTGACCGACGTCTATTGCGGGTGATCCCGCCCCGGCGACTGCGGAGCTGTTCAGATGGACGCGCAAAGCAACGTCCCTTGCGCCCCCCTCCGATTCCCCCTATATGCGCTTCAACAGCGGTGCGTCGGGGTCCAAACCCGAGGCTCCACCGGAGAAAACGACGGGCCGCGCGCCCGTTTTTTTGTGCCCCGAGTCCTGTCACCGAGTCCCGCCAAGGAACACCCATGTCCGACCTCATCGCCAAGACCGCCATCGACCGGCGCATGGCCGAGATCCTGACCCCTGTCATCGAAGGCATGGGGTTCGAGGTCGTGCGCATCCGCCTGATGGGCGGCAAGACAAAGACGTTGCAGGTGATGGCCGAACGGCCCGAGGGCGGGATCGAGGTGGACGAGTGCGCGGAAATCTCCGGCGCGATCTCGGCGGTGCTTGACGTCGAGGACCCGCTCGAGGAGGCCTATACGCTCGAGGTGTCGAGCCCCGGCATCGACCGGCCGCTGACCCGGCTCAAGGATTTCGAGACCTTCGAGGGCTATGAGGCCAAGGTCGAGACGACCGAGATGATCGACGGCCGCCGCCGCTTCAAGGGCGTGCTGGCCGGCGTGGAGGGGGACGAGGTTCTCCTCAACCTCGACGAAGACGGCGAGACGGTCACGGTGGGCCTGCATTACGACTGGCTGTCGGACGCCAAGCTCGTTCTCACGGACGATCTGATCAAGGAGATGCTCAAGAGCCGCAAGGCGGCGGGCATCGTGGACGAAACGAAATTCGATGACATCGAGGAAGTGACCTCGAAGGCGGAGGACTGAGACCCATGGCCATTACGTCAGCCAACCAGCTGGAGCTTCTGCAAACGGCCGATGCCGTCGCGCGCGAGAAGATGATCGACCCGTCGCTGGTGATCGAAGCGATGGAAGAAAGCCTCGCCCGCGCCGCGAAGTCGCGCTACGGCGCCGATCTCGATATCCGCGTGTCGATCGACCGCAAGACGGGTCGCGCGACCTTCACCCGCGTGCGCACCGTGGTGGGCGACGACGAAGTCGAGAACGACAAGGCCGAGCTGACCGTCGCACAGGCCAAGCAGTACCTCGAGGACCCCAAGGTCGGCGACACGATCGTCGATGAGGTCCCGCCCGTGGACATGGGCCGGATCGCCGCGCAATCGGCCAAGCAGGTGATCCTGCAGAAGGTCCGCGAAGCCGAACGCGAGCGCCAGTACGAGGAATTCAAGGACCGCGTCGGCACCATCATCAACGGCGTCGTCAAGCGCGAGGAATACGGCAACGTCATCGTCGATATCGGCCGGGGCGAAGGCGTGTTGCGGCGCAACGACAAGATCGGGCGGGAAAGCTACCGCAACGGCGACCGCATCCGCTGCTACATCAAGGATGTGCGCCACGAAGCGCGCGGCCCGCAGGTCTTCCTGTCGCGCACCGCGCCGGAATTCATGGCCGAGTTGTTCAAGATGGAAGTGCCCGAGATCTACGACGGCATCATCGAGATCAAGGCCGTGGCCCGCGACCCCGGCAGCCGCGCGAAGATCGCCGTGATCTCCTACGACAGCTCCATCGACCCGGTCGGAGCCTGCGTCGGTATGCGCGGCTCGCGCGTGCAGGCGGTCGTCAACGAGCTTCAGGGCGAGAAGATCGACATCATCCCGTGGAACGAGGACGCGCCGACCTTCCTGGTGAACGCGCTGCAGCCCGCCGAGGTGACGAAGGTCGTTCTCGACGATGACGCCGGCAAGATCGAGGTCGTGGTGCCCGACGAACAGCTGAGCCTCGCCATCGGCCGGCGGGGTCAGAACGTGCGGCTTGCCTCGCAGCTGACGAATCTCGACATCGACATCCTCACCGAGGAAGAGGAATCGAAGCGCCGCCAGGCCGAGTTCGAGGAGCGCACGAAGCTCTTCATGGATACGCTCGACCTCGACGAATTCTTCGCGCAGCTTCTGGTGTCCGAGGGCTTTTCCTCGCTCGAGGAAGTCGCCTTCGTGGAGATGGACGAGCTTCTGGTCATCGACGGTGTGGACGAGGGCACCGCCGAAGAGCTTCAGGCCCGCGCCCGCGACTATCTCGAGGAGCAGAACAAGCTCGCCTTGGAGAAGGCGCGGGAGATGGGCGTCGAGGACAGCCTCATTGACTTCGAGGGCCTTACCCCCCAGATGCTGGTTGCGCTCGGGCAGGATGATGTGAAGACCCTCGAGGACTTCGCCACCTGCGCCGACTGGGAACTGGCCGGCGGCTGGACCACCGAAGGCGGCGAGCGCATCAAGGATGACGGCCTGCTCGAACCGTTCGACGTGTCGCTCGAGGAAGCGCAGAACATGGTGATGACGGCCCGTGTCAAACTGGGCTGGGTGACCATCGAGGAACTCGAGGCGCAGGCCGCCGCCGAAGCCGAAGCCGCCGCCGCGGACGTCGAAGGGGCGGGGGCCGAGGGCTGAGGCCCCTGGCCCGCGGAGCACCGTGATGACGCGGGGCGGTCGGAAAAAGGATCGGGAGGACGGCCCGGAACGGCGCTGCATCGCCACCGGTGAGGTGCAGCCCAAGCAGGGGCTGATCCGCTTCGTCGTCGGCCCGGACGGACAGATCGTGCCCGACCTGTCCGAAAAGCTTCCGGGTCGTGGCATCTGGGTCAGCGCCGAGCGTACCGCTCTGGAGCTGGCGGTGAAGAAGAACCTCTTCGCGCGCGCCGCGAAACAGCCGGTCACCGTGCCGCCGGACCTCGTCGACCTCGTCGAGGCCGGGCTGGCGCGGCGGTTGACCGACCTGATCGCGCTGTCGCGCAAGGCGGGTGAAGCCGTGGCCGGGTTCGAGAAGGTGAAGGACTGGCTGGCCACGAAACAGGTGAAGGTCCTGCTGCAGGCGACCGACGGGTCGGAGCGGGGCAAATCGAAACTCTGGACGCCGACGGGCGCCCGCTATTTCAGCGTCCTGACCGCCCGGGAATTGGGTTTGGCATTCGGACGTCAAAGTGTGATACATGGCGCGCTTGCCGCTGGCGGTCTTTCCCCTCGTGTTGTAGAGGGTGCCGCAAAGCTGCAGGGCCTGCGCAAGGCAGACGGCGGAGGGTCCGCCGGGAAGGACGATGGAGTCGCATGAGCGATCAGGACGGAAAAAAACCCCTTGGCCTCTCTGGTGGTGCGCGGTCCGGCCGCGTGAACCAGAGCTTTTCGCGCGGGCGCACCAAAAGCGTCGTCGTGGAAACGAAGCGCAAGCGCGTGGTCGTGCCCAAGCCGGGCACTCAATCGGCAGCGGCGCAGAACGCCGAGGGTGGCAAGCGTGACAAGGCACTCCCCGACGCGGAACTCGAGCGTCGTCTGAAGGCGTTGCAGGCCGCCAAGGCCCGCGAGGCCGAGGATGAGGAACGCCGCGCCGAGGAAGAGCGCGAGCGTGAAGAGGAACGCGCCCGCCGCCGCGCCGAGGCCGAGGCCAAGGAACGCGAAGAGCGCGAGCGCGAAGAAGCGCTCAAGGCCAAGGAAGAGGAAGACGCGCGGCGCAAGGCCGACGAGGAGGCGCGCCGCAACGCGCCCCCCGCATCGGAACCCGTTGCCTCCGAGGCACCCGCCGCGGACAAGCCCGTGCGCGGCGCCGGTCGCCCGGCCCCGACACCCGTTCGGCGCAAGGAAGAAGACGATCGTGGCGGCCGTGGGCGCGGTGGCGACCGGGGCGGCGAGCGCCGCTCGGGCAAGCTTACCGTGAATCAGGCTCTGGCCGGTGGCGAAGGCGGGCGTCAGCGCAGCCTTGCCGCCATGAAGCGCAAGCAGGAACGCGCGCGGCAGAAGGCCACTGGCGGCGCGCAGGACCGTGAAAAGGTCGTCCGCGACGTTCAGGTGCCCGAATCCATCATCGTGTCCGAACTGGCCAACCGCATGGCCGAACGTGTCGCCGACGTGGTGAAGGCGCTGATGAACAACGGCATGATGGTCACGCAAAACCAGCCGATCGACGCCGACACCGCGGAACTCATCGTCGAGGAATTCGGCCACCGCGTTCAGCGTGTCTCGGCCTCCGACGTGGAGGACGTGATCGACACCGTCCAGGACAAGGACGAGGATCTGAGGCCGCGTCCGCCCGTCATCACCATCATGGGCCATGTCGACCACGGCAAGACCTCGCTTCTGGACAGGATCCGGCAGGCGAATGTGGTCTCGGGCGAGGCCGGCGGCATCACGCAGCATATCGGCGCCTACCAGGTGACGACCGATAGCGGCGCGGTGCTGAGCTTCCTCGATACCCCCGGCCACGCCGCCTTTACCTCGATGCGGGCGCGCGGCGCGCAGGTGACCGACATTGTCGTTCTGGTGGTGGCCGCCGATGACGCGGTCATGCCGCAGACGATCGAGGCCATCAACCACGCCAAGGCTGCCGAAGTGCCGATGATCGTGGCGATCAACAAGATCGACAAGCCCGACGCGACGCCCGACAAGGTGCGAACCGATCTTCTGCAGCACGAGGTGATCGTCGAGAAGATGTCCGGCGACGTGCAGGACGTCGAGGTTTCGGCCATGTCCGGCCAGGGCATTCCCGAGCTTCTGGAAGCTATCGCGCTGCAGGCCGAACTCCTCGAGATCACGGCCAATCCCGACCGCCCCGCCGAGGGCGCGGTGATCGAGGCGCAGCTCGACGTGGGTCGCGGCCCTGTCGCCACGGTTCTCGTCCAGAAGGGGACGTTGAGGCAGGGCGACATCTTTGTCGTGGGCGAGCAGTGGGGCAAGGTCCGCGCGCTCATCAACGACAAGGGCGAACGCGTGAAGGAAGCCGGTCCTTCGGTGCCGGTCGAGGTCCTCGGCCTCAACGGCACGCCCGAAGCGGGTGACGTCCTGAACGTCGTCTCGACAGAGGCACAGGCCCGCGAGATCGCCGAATACCGCGAACAGGCCGCCAAGGACCGTCGCGCGGCCGCCGGTGCGGCCACCACGCTCGATCAGCTTCTGGCCAAGGCCAAGGCGGATGAAAGCGTGGCGGAACTGCCTATCGTGGTGAAAGCGGACGTGCAGGGTTCGGCCGAAGCGATCATTCAGGCGATGGAGAAGATCGGCAACGAAGAGGTACGCGTGCGCGTCCTCCACTACGGGGTCGGCGCCATCACCGAGAGCGACATCGGCCTTGCCGAAGCCTCCGGCGCGCCGGTCATCGGCTTCAACGTCCGTGCGAATGCGCCCGCGCGCAACTCGGCCAACCAGAAGGGCGTCGAGATCCGCTACTACTCGGTGATCTACGATCTGGTCGACGACGTGAAGGCAGCGGCGTCGGGCCTTCTGGGCGCGGAGGTGCGCGAGAACTTCATCGGCTATGCCGAGATCAAGGAGACCTTCCGCGTCTCCGGCGTCGGCACCGTCGCCGGTTGTCTGGTGACAGAGGGTGTCGCCCGCCGCTCTGCCGGTGTGCGCCTTCTGCGCGACGACGTTGTCGTCCACGAAGGCACGCTCAAGACGCTCAAGCGCTTCAAGGACGAGGTCAAGGAAGTGCAGTCCGGTCAGGAATGCGGCATGGCGTTCGAGAATTACGACGACATCCGCAAGGGCGACGTCATCGAGATCTTCGAACGCGAAGAGGTCGAGCGCACGCTGGCCTAACGGCCTCGGACATAAATGCGAAAGGGCGCCCGGCGGGGCGCCCTTTTTCGTTGGAAAGATGTGTAGAACCGGATCGAAGCCCTACCCCGCCGCGACCGCCGCCTCCTTGGGGTTCCGTGCCCAGACGCTGGCATTCAGCGCGCCTGCGACGGTCACCCAGATCAGATAGGGGATGAACAGCGCCCCGGCGATCCAATCCAGCATGAGAAAGCTGACCATCGTGCCCGCGACGGCGCTCCACAGGCCGATCATGACGACGAATGCCGCCTTGATCCGACGCAGTCCGAAGAAGACGGGCGTCCAGAGCGTGTTGAACGCGATCTGCATCGCCCAGAATGCCATGCCGTAGGCCGAGCCTTCCATCGGTGCGATCCGCGCCGCGGCATAGGCAGACGACAGGTAAAGCACACTCCACACGACCGGGAACATCCAGTCTTTCGGTGTCCATGGCGGTTTGTCGAGGCCACGGTACCAGGCGCCCGGCATGAACATGGATCCCGTGGTCGCCGCGGCGGCACAGGCCAGAAGAAAGATGGTGAACAAACCCCAATCCATGGACACGACATAGGGCGTCACGCCGTCTCTGCCAATCCACGTTTGTTGCGCTCGCGATTCTCGAGCTGTGTCAGCACCGACAGAACGTTGTCGCCCCACCCCGCCCGGCTGCGCTCGGGATGGGCCGCGGCCTCCACCAGAAAGGCCACTTCCGGAAGCGGCGGCGCATAGATGACCGGGTTCTCGGGCAGGACCGACACCGCACCCGCCCGCAGGATCGACAGGCCGAGAAGCCCGAGCTTGTGCCATTTCGTGGTGTAGGCGCGGGTGCTGACGCTGTCATACCCGCTGCGGCTGAGGTTGCGGCCAATGGCGTCATAGCAATGGCGCGCGGCGAAGATACCCGGGCGCGCATCCGCCGGCAGCCGCGCGATGCCTGGCTCGGAGCGGAAATAGAGACGGTTGGCCTCGGCCAGCAGGCGCTTGACGACGCGGCGCATCTGGGGGCCGGGACGCGGGTCGGCGAGGAAGGCGTCGATATCGACACCCTCATCCTCAAGCCAGTCCGTCGGCAGGTAGAGCCGCCCGGCGCGGGCATCCTCGCCCACATCGCGGGCGATGTTGGTCAACTGCATCGCCACGCCGAGATCGCAGGCGCGGGCCAGCGCATGGGGATCGCGCACCTCCATCAGGACGCACATCATGGCGCCCACGGCCGAGGCCACGCGCGCGGAATAGGCGCGCAGGTCCGACAGCGAGGCATAGCGCCGTTCCATCCCGTCCCAGGCGAGGCCTTCTAGCAGCGCCTCGGGCAGTTCGCGCGGCATGTGGCAGGTCTGGATCAGGTCGGCCATGGCCCGGTCGGCGGGTGCGTTGCGGGGCCGCCCGGCATAGGCCAGTTCCAGCCGGTCGCGCAGGGCGAGGACGGCGGCGGGCTTATTGTCGCCGAAATCGACCTCGTCATCGGCCACGCGGCAGAAGGCATAAAGCGCCAGCGCCGGGTCGCGGACACGGGCCGGCAGAAGCCGGGAGGCGGCATGGAAGGAATAGGACCCTTCGGCAATCGCCGCGCGGCAGTGGTCGAGGTCGTCAGGATCGATCATTCCGCCGCGAGCCTCACATCATGGGCGAAGGGGCGCGGCGCATCCGGCACCAGCTTCGTCAGCACTTCGGACGAGGTCACGACCGAGGGGATGCCTGCGCCCGGATGGGTGCCGGCGCCGACAAGATAGAGGTTGCGCACCTCCTCCGAGATGTTGTGCGGCCTGAACCACGCACTCTGGAAGATGCGCGGCTCGAGGCTGAAGCCCGCGCCATGGGGGCTGAGGTAGCGGGACACGAAGGTGTCGGGCGTGAAGACCTCGCTGGCCGACAGGTCCGCCTCGAAGCCGGGGATCAGGTTCTCGTCCAGCACGCGGGCGAGGTTGCGGCGGTAGTCTTCCGCCTTGTCGGCCCAGTCCACGGCGTCGGTGCCATGCAGGTTCGGCACAGGGGACAGCGCGTAGAACGTGTCGTCCCCATCCGGCGCGACGCTCGGGTCAGTGACCGAGGGGCGGTGCAGGTAGACCGACATGTCATCGGCCAGATGCTTGCGCATGAAAATATCGTGCAGCAGACCCTTGTAGCGCGGGCCGTTCAGGATGGTGTGGTGTCCCACGTCCGCCCATTTGCCGCGCGTGCCTTTCGTCCCGAAATACCAGACGAACAGCCCCATGGACCAGCGCGCGCGGCCCAGCCGCTTGTCGGTCCAGCGCTTGCGCGGTGTGCGGCGCAACAGGTGGCTGTAGGTATGGCCCGGATCGGCGTTGGAGACGACGATCTCGGCGGCCATCTCTTCCCCGTCAGTCAGACGCACGCCGGTCGCGGCGCCATTCCGTGTCACGATCTCGTCGACCTCGGCGCCATGACGCACGTTGCCGCCCTGATCCTCGATCACGCGGACCATGGCGTCGGCCATCGCCTGCACGCCGCCCATCGCGTAATGGACGCCGAATTCCTTCTCGAGGTGACTGACGAGGATATACATCGACGTCACATGGGCGGGATCGCCCCCGATGAAGAGCGGATGAAAGCTCAGCGCCATGCGCAGCCTCGGGTCGCGGACGCGCGCCTTGGCGTGGCCATAGACCGACCGGTCGGCGCGCAGGCGGACGAAACCGGGCAGCTCCCGGATCAGGTCCATCAACTTGTTCATCGGTCGCCGACCCAGCCCCTCGAAGCCGAACTGGTACCGTTCCTCGCTGTCCTTGAGGAACCTGCGATAGCCGGCCTCGTCGCCGGGGAAGAGGCGGCGCACCTCTTCGATCATCGCGTCCTCGTCCTGCCGCACGCGGAAGGTCGAGCCATCGCGCCAGCGAATCTCGTAATAGGGATCGACGGGCCGCAGATCGACGTCCTTGTCGAACTCGCGCCCACATTCCGCCCAGAGCTGGCGGAACACCTGCGGCACGGTCACGATCGTCGGGCCCAGATCAAACCGGTGCCCGTTTTGCGTGATCGAAGAGCCGCGCCCCCCGGCCCGGTCCAGCCGGTCCAGCAGCGTCACGCGATAACCCTTGGCGCCCAGTCGCATGGCCGCCGACAGGCCGCCCAGACCGGCGCCGATCACGATGGCGCGTGAGGCATGGGACGATGTAGAATGGTCGTTCATATCGTGTCCAATGGTGTCTAGTCGGATTTACATTATGGCATGGCGCGGCGTTTTGCCAAGGAAAAGGATGCGGGAATTCCCTTCCCACCTGCGGCATAATATGTAAATATAAGTTGACACATGGAGGACCGGCCATGCAATCCGTCACCTTGAGCCTGTTCCGCTTTGGCTCAGTCTCCGCACGCCTTTGGGCGTTTTCCCAGATGGCAACCGCCAGATTCGCGCTCAGGCAGATTCGCGATCTGCAGACCTTCAAGCTGTGCGGCTCCGGCACGGGCGAGGGCTTCACGCCCATTCCCAACACCTCCGTCTACGCGATTCTCGGCGCATGGCCCGACCACGATGCCGCGCGGCGCGCGATGCTGGGGACCTCGGTGTTCCGCGCCTATCGCGACCATGCCGACGAGGCGATGACCATCTTCATGACGCCCGCCAGCGCGCGCGGCAAATGGGCGGGCAAGGAACCCTTCGTGCCGCAGGACGTCGAACTCGATGGCCCCATCGCCGCGATCACGCGCGCCACCGTCAAACCCTCCGTCGCGCTGAAGTTCTGGGGGCAGGAACCCGGTGTTTCCCGCGCGATCGGCGCCGATCCCAACGTCATGTTCAAGATCGGCATCGGCGAGGTGCCGTGGATGCAACAGGTGACCTTTTCCATCTGGCCCGACACCAGAACCATGGCGGACTTCGCCCGCGCCGACGGGCCGCATGCCCGCGCCGTCAAGGCCGTCCGCGAGGGTGGCTGGTTCAAGGAAGAACTCTACGCCCGCTTCCGCGTCGATGCGGTCGAGGGCA
>Ga0209948_1000189_pt1 | contig 18406 bp, 15 predicted proteins | sample SalPonR2_C_D2_MG_FD_185709 | JGI IMG/M metagenome (GOLD analysis project Ga0209948, IMG submission 185709) | Salt pond soil microbial communities from South San Francisco under conditions of wetland restoration - Salt Pond MetaG R2_C_D2_MG... ... | reverse complement strand
GCTGGTTGCCGGGATTCATAATAACGAGCAGGAGAATTTTGCCATCAGTCTTTTCACCAAACCGGGTCGTTGGATTGAGGATCTTCTCCCTGTTTTGGAAGGGGTGGCCTCCGGGTTCGGCTGTCGGCGACTGCTTCTGACAGTTCCCTCAGCCCTGAGAGAGTGGGCGGAAGAGTTTAAACAATACGGCTTCAAACCACTTTGGGAGGAAGAAGACGGAAAAGGAACCAGGTCCATTGATGATTCGGTTATCTACCATGTGGAATTGAACTGGAACAAGATAGACAGGCAGGTCATTCCGAAACAGCTGAACAAAAAGAAACTCTTCGACAACTACTACAGATGCAGCAAGCGATGCCGTTACGGTTTCCCTCAGGTCATCGAGAGTTTTCCGCTCAAAGACGGCAGGCCATTTCCCACCACGTTTTATCTGACCTGCCCCTATCTGAGGTATAATATCTCCCAATTGGAGGAAAAGGGACTGATCGGGGAGCTGGAACCGTTGACAAAAGAAGAGGACTACAAGAAGACTGAGCAAAATTATATCGCTTACAGAAAACGACGAGTGATCAACACCCTCACAGATGGCAGGGATTATATTGAACGGTACAGAGAGACCTTTGAGAGTGGGATCGGTGGCATCAAAGGGGGAAGCGGTATCAAATGTCTTCATCTGCATACGGCAACCTATCTGGCCGGGATGATGAATCCGGTCGGTCGCCGGGTGATGGCGATGCTCGAAGAAAACGGTGTGGGCAACAGATGTGAAGACGTGGATTGTTTCCGGTTTATACATTGATTTTTGAGGTGAATGAGATGAAAGTTGGACTGATATTCGGGACAAGACCCGAGGCGATAAAGATGGCGCCGCTTTATCATGCGTTGAAGAGAAGCGGCATTGATGCGAAGGTTATTGCGACGGCCCAGCACCGGGAGATGCTGGACCAGGTTCTCGAAATCTTTGGAATAAAGGCGGATTATGATTTAAACATCATGAAGGACCGGCAGACCCTGTCAGGGTTGACCGCCAGGCTGTGTGAGTCACTTGAGCCGGTGCTCAGTGACGCCGGATTCGACTGGCTTCTCACACAGGGGGACACGACTTCAACCTTTGTGGGCTCTCTGATCTCTTTTTATCATAAGATCCCGGTCGGACACGTGGAGGCCGGTCTGAGATCCAATGAACGGTACGATCCCTTTCCCGAGGAGATCAACCGGCGTTTGACCTCCCATCTTGCCGGTTTTCATTTTGCCCCGACTGAACGGGCGAAGCAGAATCTTCTGAACGAGGGTGTCGATGAAGATCTGATTACAATAACAGGTAACACGGTGATCGATGCGCTGAAATGGATTGTGAGCCGAAAGAGCGATAAACTCGACAGAGTGATTGAAACAATGGGATTGACAGACAAGCGCTATCTGTTGATGACCATGCATCGGCGGGAAAATCACGGAGAGAGGATGAAAGAGACGATGAAAGCGGTCAAAAGTGTTCTAAACAGGTATCCGGATATTCGCCTGGTCTTTCCGGTTCATTACAATCCGGCCGTTCGCGATGTTGTATATCCTGAACTGGCCGGCCATCAACAGGTTATCCTGACTGAACCGGCAGAATACCTTGAATTTATTGCCCTCATGAGAGATGCCTTTCTCATTCTCAGTGATTCGGGAGGGGTTCAGGAGGAGGCTCCCACTCTTGGAAAGCCGGTCCTTGTTCTGAGGGAGACGACGGAGAGACCCGAAGCGGTGAGTTCCGGAGTGGCCAAGCTCATCGGAACCACCCGTAAAAGTGTCTATGAGAATACCTGCTCCCTGATAGAAGATGAGAGATTGTACTCAGAGATGTCAAGGGCGTCAAATCCCTTTGGCGATGGCAAGGCCTCGGAGAGAATAACCGATGTCCTGTTGAGAGGGCACGGGAAGGACTGAGAGCATGAAGCGAGATATGAAATTGATCCTGGCCCCGATGGCCGGTATCACAACGGGCCCTTACAGGGAGATCGTTCGAAGAAAGAGTGAGGGGAAGGCGGATATCATTTTTACCGAGATGATATCCGCCAGAGGCGTATTGGAATTCAACCGCGTTAGTCTTGATATGCTTCCCCGCAGAGATGAAGAATGTCATGTGCAGTTGTTTGGCAACAGTCCTGATGATTTTGTGAAGGCGACCCAATTCATCCTCGAGCATTTTCCCAATATAACGGGGATTGATATCAATGCGGCCTGTCCCGTTAAAAAGGTGGTTCGCAACGGTGCCGGCGCCAGTCTTGTCAGCGATCTCCCGAAACTGAGGGAGATCCTCTCGGGGATGGCTGGCCCGCTTCATGAAAAGGATAAATGGCTGAGTTTGAAGATAAGAAAAGGCTGGGAGGGTGCTGAGAATTATCTGCGTGTCTTCAATATCTGCGAGGAATACGGGGCGGATTTCCTATCGATTCACGGGCGTACCGTGGAGCAAGGATACAGCGGCAGAGCTGACAGAAGATTGCTTGAACAGTTTCCCGAAATCAGAAAGACGGCTGTTTATTGGACCGGGGACGTGAACACATTTGAAGACATCGATGAGCTCTCTTCCTATGAGGATTATCTTGATGGTATCCTTTTTGCCAGAGGAACATACGGGAACCCCTGGTTCATAGCCGATGCTTATCATTACATCAACGGTCTTGAGATTGAAAGTCGGGGACTCACTCAGCAGGTCGAGACCATTCATGAGCATATCGATCTCATGCTCGGGAAATATCACAAATCAAAGGTCCTCGGACAGTTTAAGAGATTTGTGGCCGGTTATACATGGGGGATTAAAAACGCCCGTGAAAAGAGGAATATCATCTATCGTTCAAGAGAACTGGAGACACTTATCGACCGTTTAATTGCTACAATTTCCGCTGAGTATGAAGACCAGGAGAAAATTAACGCTGAATAGAAGACTTTTTTGGTAAGGCACATGCCTAAATATTAATAATTGTAAGATTAAAAAGGGGAAAATCAAATCATATAACTGTATAATGGAAGAGAGGGTCCGATTCTTTCCGGTTTTTAATAAATCCGAAGACGGTCCCTTTTTTTGAGGAGATGTTACATATCGCAAAAAACAGCCGAATAATTGGAATTGATCCGGGTTACGGGCGGGTTGGGTATGGTCTTGTTGAGAAAAAGGGGAATCATATCTCGTATCTTGCCCATGGCGTAATAGAGACCACCAAGAAGAAGAAACTGGCGTACAGACTTTGTGAGATTGATGAGGAGATAGGCGCGATCATCGATGAATTTCAACCGACCGAGGCTTCGATAGAGAAGTTGTTCTTTTTCAGAAATGTCACAACAGCCATGGCTGTCAGCGAGGCCAGAGGGGTGATCCAGTTGTGTATTTATAAAAAGGAGATAGCCATCCACGAATATGCCCCCTTCGAGATCAAACAGGCGGTAACGGGGAATGGACGAGCTGAAAAGGGACAGATACAAAGGGTCCTGAAGATGCTTTTGAATCTCAGCAAAACACCAAAGCCTGATGACGCCGCTGATGCGCTTGCTGCTTGTATATGTCATGCCAATTCTCATCATCGCGGATAAAAAGGTAAAAACGGAGGCATTATGAACATAGGGATAAGCGAACTGCAGATTTCAACGAATAGAATGCTCAAGAAACTGGGTCTGGGAGAGATCAGCTTGAATGCCGTTGCAAAGAAGATCTGTTTTGAGCACAGGTCTGAAGGACTCAAAGGGAAATTGATCGTCGAGTGCTCGGATGAATTGGAAGCAGAGACAATCGATTTTTTTGAAAAGGCCTTAAACCGTTTTTTTGAGTGTCCCTTTAAGGTCGTTCTCAAGAATGAAGCTCTCTCTCCTGCACAGGAACTTGTCTTGAGATGGCCGAATGTCCTGAGGATTTTGAACGGCAGCTTTTCATATGTCACCGATAAGGTTTATGTGAAGGCAGTGGGAGAGAGAAAAGCCTCTGTCTATGTGCCGAATGAGTTTGTCTACCGTAAGATCAAGAAGAACAAAGGTCTTTTGAAGGACGCTATCCTTGAAGTAATCAATGAGGAGATTGAGGTCGACTGTGAGATTGACACCACTGCAAAGATGGCAATGGAAACGACGCATTCAAAGGAACGTTCCATACCAGTTGAAGTGGAGCCCCTGGCAAAAAAGGCCGTGAAACCCGTTAAGAAAACGGCCTCCGGAAAGGAGAATACCGGCCGTCGAATCAAGACAGCTCCGGTCTCGATCAACAGTATTAAATTCGACGATTCTGTTTATACGATAAGAGGAAAGGTCTTTTCAAAGGATTACAGGGAAGGGCCGAATGTCATCACATTCGGATTGTACGATGGCACAGATTCAGCCAAGTGCATAGCATTCAGAGACAACGCCCTCTGGCTCAACACCAACATGGACGATGATGATTACTTACTGATAAAGGGCAAGGCAACGCTTGACCAGCGTTCCTCAAAACCAACCTTCTTTATTAATTCAGCCACCCGGATTGAGAGTCCGGAGACGAGGAAAGATGATTATGAAGGCGACAAGAGGATAGAACTCCATGCGCATACACAGATGAGTGCCATGGATTCTATCATGAACATAAAGGATTACATCAAACGCGCTGCTGAATGGGGTTGGGAGAGTGTCGGTGTAACGGATCACTGTGTGGTTCAGGCATTTCCCGATCTGTACGAGGAATGCCGGAAAGAAGGGATCAATCCAATCTTCGGGATGGAAGGATCACTTGTTGATATAACCCCGGTCGTGTACAATCTGAAACGTTTGAAACAGAGCCGGAATCCTTTAAAGGAGATTGATTATGTGGTCTTTGATTTTGAGACAACCGGTCTGAGCCCCCTTAAAGATGAAATCATTGAGTTCGGGGCTGTAAAGATTTCAAACGGGGAAAAGGTGGATGAGTTCTCCGCGCTTGTCAAACCCCGAAAGCGTGTTTCGGCAAAGATAACCGATATCACCGGTATAAGCGAAGAGATGCTGAGGAACAAACCGTCGATTGAGCAGGTTCTCCCGGAGTTCATGGACTTCATCAAGGGTTCTGTTCTGGTTGCCCACAACGCCAATTTTGATTACCGGTTTTTGAAACAGCAGGTCAAAACGGTTTTAAACGAGGCGTTTCATTCCGTTTATGTGGATACCCTGGCCCTTTCAAGAGCGCTCTTAAAGACTAAAAGAAACTCTCTGGACAAGGTGGTTAAGAAACTGGGACTCGACGATTTTAACCACCACAGGGCCCTCGACGATGCGGAGGTAACCGGCAAGGTCTTTTTGAAGTTTATGCAGATGGCTCAGAAAAGAGGCAAGGAGACGCTTGAAGAGCTCGATTCTTTGAAGAGTGAAGTCAATCTTAAAAAACTCTTCGGACGGGATCTGACGCTGTACGCTAAGAACAAAAAGGGTCTTTTTAACCTCTATAAACTGGTGACATTGAGCCATCTTGACTATTTCGGAAAGGGTGTCCCGCTGATTCCCAAAGACGAGTTAACCAGGAACCGGGATGGGATTGTCATCGGAACCGGAAGTCCCATGAGTGAACTGGCCAATGCCTATCGATACGGACTCGACGATCAGGAATTGAAGGAGATTGCGCAGTATTATGATTTCATCGAGCTGATGCCGCCTGATGCCTATACAAAAGTCAATGAGGGATTCAACTCAAATGATCTTGAGAAGATGTACCGGAAGTTCTATCACCTTGGGGGAGAATTGGGATTGCCGGTTATGATGACCGGGAATACCCATTATCTTGATCCCGAGAACAAGAAACCCTGGTCGATTATGAAGATAAGCGAGAAGGCCTTGAGAAGAAGAGGCAAGATGTTTTCTGCGGATCTCTTTTCAGCTGTGAATCTTCATATGAGAACGACGGGAGAGATGATGGATATTGCTGAAAAAGTTCTCGGAGACCGGAAGAAAGCGGAAGAGGTTGTTATCAAAAACCCGAAGCAGTTTGCGGCTGACTTTGAGGCGATCAAACCCATCACGAGAAAACTCCATCCACCGTCTATCGAGGGCGCGGATGAGGAGATCAGGGAGACCGCTCTCCGGAATATGAACAAGCTTTACGGGGACCACCCGCCGGATCGGGTAAAAGAAAGACTCGAAAAGGAACTTGAGTCCATTATCGGGAACGGCTACTCGGTTCTCTATCTCATTGCCGAGAAGATTGTCAAAAAATCGAAGGAGGACGGTTATCTGGTTGGGTCCAGGGGCTCCGTCGGGTCCTCGTTTGTTGCGACGATGCTCGGTATCACCGAGGTGAATCCCCTTGCCCCGCATTATGTCTGTGAAAATTGCAAGCACACCGATTTTCCGGAAAAAACCGGGGTATCCTCAGGGTATGATCTTCCGGACAAAACATGCCCGGAATGCGGTTCAAATTTGATGAAGCTCGGTCAGGAGATCCCGTTCGAGACCTTTATGGGGTTTGAAGGCAACAAGATCCCGGATATCGACCTCAACTTTTCCGGTGAGTATCAGACAAAGGCGCATCGGTACATCGAAGAGCTGTTTGGCAGTGATCATGTCTTTAAAGCCGGTACCATCAGTACCGTTGCTGATAAAACGGCCTTTGGCTATGTCTTGAGATTCGAAGAGGTAACGGATGAGATTATCAAAGATGTTGAGAAACAGCGGATTGCCAATGAGATTGCCGGTGTCAGAAGAACTACGGGGCAGCACCCGGGAGGGTTGATGATCGTTCCCCGGGACAAGAGTGTTTTCGAGTTCACACCGGTTCAAAAACCCGCCAATGATCAGAAAACGGATGTCCAGACAACCCACTTTGACTATCACTCCATCCACGATGATCTGGTTAAAATCGATGCGCTGGGACATGATGACCCAACCTTTATGCGATATCTGCAGGATCTGACCGGCATCGATCCGCTCGATGTACCCATGGATGACAAAGCAACCATCCGTATATTCAGCAGTCTCGATCCGCTCGGCATTCAAAACGGGGATATACCCGGTGTGCACAACGGGTCACTCGGCATTCCCGAATTTGGAACCAATTTTGTCAGAGGGATGCTCATGGAGACAAAACCGTCGAGTTTTGCCGACCTCGTGAGGATATCGGGGCTTTCGCACGGAACGGGTGTATGGCTTGGCAATGCACGGGATATCATTGTGGGGGGGATTGCAACCCTGCAGGATGTGATTGCCTGTCGTGATGACATCATGAACATGCTGATCCACAGTGGAATGGATGCCATGGAGGCCTTTACCATCATGGAAAAGGTCCGAAAGGGAAAGGGTCTGAGCGACGAAGAGATTGATGATATGAAAAAACACGGGGTCAAAAAATGGTTCCTGAATTCATGCCGGGAGATTAAATACCTTTTCCCGAAGGCCCATGCCGTGGCCTATGTCTCGATGGCGTTCAGAGTGGCCTATTTCAAAGTGCATGAACCGCTCGCCTTCTACTCCACCTATTTTACTGTGAAAGGCGGAGAGTTCGATGTTCCTGTTATAACAAGTGGAACTGAGAAGATTAAAACCTGGTTGAACAATCCCGAGGCCTTTGGCGAGATGAGTAAGCAGAAGATGAACGCAGCGAGGGTGGTCAATGAGATTGCCCTTGAAATGCTGATGAGAGGGTTTGAATTCTTACCGGTGGATATCCGTAAATCAAGTGCCAATTCCTTTGATATAGAGGACGGCAAGCTCAGGATTCCTCTCAGTAGAGTGCAGGGGCTGGGTGACAGGGCTGCTGAATCAATTGTCAAAGCAAGAAATGAAGAGCCTTTTGTATCGGTTGACGATCTCAAGAGACGAACAAGTGTTTCATCGAGCATCGTTGATGTACTGCGGGATATGGGAGCCTTGAACAATCTGCAGGAACATGCCCAGTACAGTTTATTTTAATTTTGGAGGTTCGTTTTATGGAGACCAGCACAAAGATTGCAAAGAAAAAGCACATTGCCCTCATTGCTCATGATTACCGGAAAAAGGATCTTATCGAGTGGGTGGATTTCAACAGGGGAACGCTTTCAGAACATCACTTATACGGGACGGGAACAACCGGGGCGCTCATCGAACAGAAGGTTGGCTTGCCCGTGAAGCGTTTCATGAGCGGGCCGCTCGGCGGAGATCAGCAGATCGGGGCGAAGATTGCCGAGGGGGTTATCAACTGTCTGATCTTCTTTTGGGATCCATTGGCCCCCCATCCTCACGATGTCGATGTCAAGGCGCTTTTGAGGATTGCAACGGTTTGCAATATCCCGGTTGCCACGAACCGCACCACGGCTGATTTTCTGATCAGTTCGCCGTTGATGGAAAAACAGTTCGAGGTCCTTCTTTATGATTATGAGGCGCGCCACAAAAAAGAGGCGAAAAAGGCCCTTGAGAGTGACTGAGATGCCGGGAGTTATTATTTAACAAAACTTTCATACAGCAGCCAAAACTGAACCGTTCCCCATCGGGGCGGTTTATGTTATAATAATTCGAACATATAAGAGGGTTTGCAAAATTTATTTGTGAAGATAATCACGAATCGGAGGTGTTGCTGTTGCCGGCAAATGATACAAATACGATTTGTGCAGAGGAAAAAGAGCTGTACAAATCTCTTGACACGTTTATCGAAGAGGTCAGAGACAAGCCCGGTGTTTTGATAGAAGTTCTGCACAAGGGCCAGGAGCTTTTTGGTTACCTTCCCGTGGAAGTTCAGGAACATATAGCCAAAAGTCTCGATCTGCCTTCGAGCCAGGTTTATGGAGTTGTGACATTCTACAACTTCTTTACGATGAAGCCGAGGGGACAGAATCAGGTGAAGGTCTGTATGGGCACCGCTTGTTATGTTAAAGGTGCTGACAGAGTCCTTGACAGATTCAAGGAAGAACTCGGTGTTGAAATGGATGAGGTATCCGAGGACGGTCTTTTCTCGATTCACGGGGTGAGATGTCTTGGAGCCTGTAGTATGGCGCCCGTTGTCCTTATTGGAGAAAAGGATTTTTATGGTCGGGTAACGCCGGATGAAATACCAAAAATTATTAAGAAATACAGGGGGTGAGCCTTTATGGCCAAAGTCAAAAGCTTGGATGAATTAATGAAAATAAAGGAAAATGCGGTAAAGAACATTCAGATGAGAGACAGTGATAAAAGAGGAAAGATTGTTGTTGCAATGGGTACCTGCGGTATTGCCGCCGGCGCCAAGGAAACACTGCAGGCTATCGTTGGTGAGCTCGATAAGCAGAACATCGATGATGTGTCGGTTGTTCAGTCCGGATGTATGGGCCTTTGTGATGTTGAACCGACCATAGAAGTGGTAATGGAAGGTCAGGATCCCATCATATACGGTCATGTATCTCCTGAACAGGTGGAAAGAATCGTTGAACAGCATGTCCAAAACGGTAAGGTTGTTAGTGACTTGATGGTTAGAAAGGGAGAAATCTGAAAAGATTAGATGATAATGTGAGGTGAATCGAATTGCCTGTTGCAACTAATACTATACTGATGTGTGCAGGCGGAGGATGTATTTCCTCCGGTGAAGAGAGCTGTTTATCTGCATTGGAAAAGGCAATAGATAAATACAATTTGAACAACATTGTCCAGATCGTTGAAACGGGTTGTATGGGGATGTGTGATGCAGGCCCCCTGATGGTAATCTATCCGGAAGGGGTTCATTATCAGCAACTGGTTGCTGAGGATATGGAAAAGATCGTTTCTGAGCATCTGCTCAAAGGGAGGATTGTCGAGGATAAGCTGCTCGAAAATCCCGAGACGGAAGTCAGGACTCAGAATCCGTACGATGACCATCCCTTCTTTACGAGGCAGGTTAAGATAGCAACGCGTAATATGGGGGTTATTGACCCGCTGAAGATTGACGAGTATATTGCCCATGATGGCTATTTTGCATTGCAGAAAGCACTTGAAATGACACCTGAAGAGGTTATTCAAATCCTCAAAAAGAGTGGTCTCCGGGGTCGCGGCGGAGCCGGATTCCCAACCTGGTTGAAATGGGATCTGACAAAAAAGGTGGAAGGGGAAGAGAAATACGTTCTCTGTAACGCTGATGAGGGTGATCCGGGTGCGTTTATGGACAGGTCCATCCTCGAAGGCGATCCGCACTCGGTCCTTGAGGCGATGGCAATCGCCGGGTATGCGATTGGAGCCAATAAGGGATATATTTATATAAGAGCGGAGTATCCGCTTGCAATAGAACGATTAAAAGAAGGTATCAAGCAGGCAAAGGAGCTTGGTCTCTTTGGTGAGAACATCATGGATTCGGGATTCTCGTTTGATATTGAAATCAGGATGGGAGCCGGTGCATTTGTCTGTGGTGAGGAAACGGCCCTTATCGAGTCCATCGAAGGCAAGAGGGGCCAGCCAAGGGTGAAACCGCCATTCCCCGCACAGAAAGGGGTCTGGGATAAACCCACACTTAACAACAACGTGGAGACTTATGCCAACATTCCGCCGATTATCACGAAGGGAGCCGACTGGTTCTCGAGTATCGGAACCGAAACGAGTAAGGGGACAAAGGTCTTCTGTCTGACCGGAAAGGTTAAGAACACCGGACTGGTTGAGGTCCCGATGGGTATCACATTGAAGGAAGTCGTCTTTGATATTGGTGGCGGTATACCCGACGGAAAGCAATACAAGGCCGTTCAGACGGGGGGGCCGAGTGGCGGCTGTATCCCCGCTGATCATCTCGATACACCCATCGATTATGAAACCCTTCAGGATCTTGGCACGATGATGGGATCCGGCGGGATGATTGTGATGGATGAGGACACCTGTATGGTGGATGTCGCAAAGTACTTCCTCGATTTCTCCGTTGAAGAATCCTGCGGAAAGTGTGTCCCATGCCGTGAAGGAAACCGGGTTATGTTTGATATCCTCGAAAGGATCACGGAGGGTGAAGGCCAGGAGGGTGATATTGAAACCCTCGAAACACTTGGCAAAAGTATCATGGACACATCACTCTGTGGGCTTGGACAATCCTCTCCACAACCGGTTATCTCGACAATCCATTATTTCCGTGAGGAATACGAGGCCCATATAAAAGAGGGAAGATGCCCCGCAAAGGTTTGTAAACCGCTTGTGAGATACGTTGTTGATAAAGAAAAATGCGTTGGATGCACGGCCTGTGCAAGGGTATGTCCTGTTAATGCGATAGAGGGAGACGTTAAGAAACCTCATGAGATCGACCCTGAGATATGTACCAGATGCGGGAGCTGCATCGAGGTATGCAGATTCGACGCGATTAGTAGAGTATCACCGTAAACAGTGATTTGCAGAAGCGAAGACCTTTGTGATATTTTACACCGTGATAAAAATTTGGGAGGTGTAACAGTGGTATCGGATAAGGAGATGCAAAAAGTAGAAGAAATCGTAAACGGTGTAGTGAACGATGATAGTTTGGAAGAAGGAGACGTTTTAATCAACTGTCTTCATAAAATACAGGACCACTTCATTAATTTTGTGCCGGTGGAGGCTGCTGAAAAAGTAGCGGGTATGCTTGATATGCCTGAATCTTCGGTTTATGAAGTTCTAACGTTCTACACGATGTTCTCCGTAGAAAACCGGGGCAAGTATGTTATCAGGGTTTGCAACAGTCTTCCGTGCCATGTAACGGGCGGAAGGGATATCCTGGCAGCTCTGAAAAAAGAATTGAAAGTCGATTTTAACCAGACCACGGAAGACGGTCTGTTCACCCTTGAAAAAACAGGTTGTCTGGGGTTGTGTGGGGTTTCTCCTGTGATCATGATCAACGAGGAATTCTACGGCAATCTGACAGAGGAGAAGGTTATTGACATCATCAATAAAATTCGTAACGAGGAGAGTGGTTCTTAGATGAAGACGCAGACAGTATTGGTATCGGTCGATTCAAGTAGTGCTCTCCGGGGTGCAAAGTATTTCAAAAAATATCTGGATGAATGTGTTGACAATTTCAGCCTTACGGATATGGTGGAAGTCCTTGAAACCGGAAGTCTCGGGGTATACAGAGACGGAGTTGTCATCGCCATCTATCCCGACGAAGTCTTCTATGAAGTCAAAGACAAAGATGACGTCGAGAAGATTGTGGCCGAGCATCTTTTAAAGGGGAGAATTGTCAAGGATCTCCTCATCGATGAAAAACTGGTCAAAGAGAAGATACATCCTTCAGAAAAGGTCAACAAAGAGCAGCGCATTGTCCTGAGAAACACCGGTGTGATAGATCCGCACCTGATTGAAGAATATATTGCAAGAGATGGTTACATGGCTTTGGCCAGGGCCCTCAAGGAAATGAAGCCAAAAGAGATCATTGAAGAGATCAAAAAGAGCGGACTTCGCGGGAGAGGCGGCGCAGGATTCCCGACGGGTATGAAATGGGAATTCACGGCAAAGGCCGAAAACTCACAGAAGTATGTTGTCTGTAATGCGGATGAAGGGGAGCCTGGAACATTCAAGGACAGATTGATTATGGAAGGCGATCCCCATTCAGTCATTGAAGCCATGGAACTGGCCGGTTATGCAACCGGTGCCAGCAAGGGTTATATCTATATCCGGGGTGAATATTACGGATCGATTGAGAATATCCGCAAAGCGATAGAGGACGCCTATGAGATGGGCCTGCTGGGTCAGAATGTGTTTGGAACAGACTTCTCTTTCGACCTCTCAGTCAGACTTGGGGCCGGTGCCTATATCTGCGGGGAGGAGACAGCACTCATCGAGTCCATCGAGGGAAAACCGGGACGCCCCAGATTGAAACCCCCCTATCCGCCTGTTGAAGGTCTTTATGCCAAACCCACTGTCGTCAACAACGTCGAGACATTTGCAAATGTGCCCTGGATCATCAACAACGGCGCGGACAAGTTTAAGGCCATCGGAACAGAGAGTTCCGCCGGAACCAAGGTCTTCACACTGGTTGGCAATATCATTAACCGCGGGCTGGTTGAAGTACCCATGGGAACCACCGTACATGACCTCATTTATAAGTACGGCGGTGGTGTCCCCGGAGGTAAGGCTGCAAAGCTAATCCAGACAGGGGGTACGGCCGGAACCTTCATGAATACGGATAACCTTGAGGTGGCCCTGGATTATGATTCAGCTCAGAACGGTGCCTCTTTAGGGTCAGGTGTTATTCTCGTGGTTGATGAAGATGGCTGCCCGGTTGATTGTGCGAAAACAGCGATGGAGTTCTTTGCCCATGAATCCTGCGGTAAATGCACACCATGCAGAGAGGGAACAGGCACAGCGGTTCGAATACTCGATAAGCTATCAAAGGGGCAGGGAAAACCCGGGGAAATCGATCAACTCCTGATGCTCGCTGATGTGATGGAGCAGACGTCGTTCTGTGGTCTGGGACAATCAGCACCCATTCCCCTCAGAACGATCGTCAACTCATTCCGTGAGGAGTTTGAAGCGCATGCAGCCAAGAAGCCCTGCGGTGTCTGCGTCTATGAGGAACCGAAAAAGAAAAAGAAGAAGAAGGCCAGAGTTTAAGTGCCAGAAGACATATATGTAAATTTATTGTAAAACTTTCGTTCATGTGGCGGGTACGGTTGACAACGTACCCGCTTTAATAGTAAAATACCGCTGGTAAATTTTATTGGGAACGTTGAAGGGAGGAACAGGATTTTAGATGCCGACAATTAATCAGTTAGTGCGTAAAAGCAGAAAGATGTCAAAAGAAAAATCAAAGGCTCCGGCACTGCAGAATAACCCTCAGAAGAGAGGTGTCTGTGTAAGAGTTACGACGATGACACCGCGTAAGCCGAATTCAGCCTTGAGAAAGATAGCGAGGGTCAGATTGACAAATGGAATGGAAGTAACGGCCTATATTCCGGGAGAGGGACACAATCTACAGGAACATTCCGTGGTCATGGTTCGTGGCGGAGGCGTTAAAGACCTTGCCGGAATTCGTTACAGGATCATCAGAGGAGCTTTGGATACAGCAGGTGTTGAAGACAGAAGACAGGCTCGTTCAAAATACGGAACGAAAGCTCCCAAGTAATTCATCGCAAGGTAGGAGGGAATTATAAAAGATGAGAAGAAGAAGAGCAGAGAGAAGACAAGTTGAACCGGATCCAGTATACAACGACATTTTAGTCACCAAATTAATCAACAAGATCATGTACCATGGTAAGAAGTCAAAATCACAGAAGATCGTCTACGGCGCTTTCGAAATCGTTCGGGAGAAGACAGGCAAAGACCCGCTTGATATGTTTAAGAAGGCCATGGACGGTATAAGACCCGAAGTTGAGGTAAGACCGAGAAGAGTCGGTGGATCGACGTATCAGGTCCCGATGGAGGTTGAAGAACCCAGAAAGACCTCACTCGGATTGAGATGGCTTCTAACGGCCACCAGAGCCAAGAAGGGAAAACCAATGGAACAGAGGCTTTCCGAGGAGATCCTTTCGGCGATAGACGGAACCGGCGGTGCCGTTAAAAAGAGAGAAGATATACACAGGATGGCTGAAGCGAACAGAGCTTTTGCCCATTTTAAATGGTAACAGTTAAATGATGTTTCTGGAGGAATAAAGTGTCCTATAAAGAAATTCCATTAGACAATGTAAGAAATATAGGAATAATGGCGCACATAGACGCGGGAAAGACCACCACGACAGAACGTGTCCTCTTTTATACCGGTCGTAAACACAAGATTGGTAATGTTGATGAGGGGACCGCTACGATGGATTGGATGACACAGGAAAAAGAAAGAGGCATCACCATTACATCAGCGGCAACCACGGCTATATGGAAGAATCACCGCATCAATATAATCGATACACCCGGACACGTTGACTTTACGGTGGAGGTTGAACGATCGCTCAGGGTACTTGACGGAGCGGTTGCTGTCTTTGACGTTTGCGCGGGAGTGGAGCCCCAGTCCGAGACGGTCTGGAGGCAGGCTGATTCATACAACGTACCGAGAATTGCCTTTATGAACAAGATGGACAAACTCGGTGCTGATTTTGAGATGTCTCTCAAGAGTATGATCGATAAACTCGCAGCAAACCCGCTTGCTCTGCAACTCCCCATTGGAGAAGAGGATTCATTTCAGGGCGTTATCGACCTGTTGACGATGAAGGCACAATACTGGACTGATCAGGAAGGTTCTGTTTATGACACGAAGGACATTCCCGATGATCTGGAGGAAAAGGCGGAGGCCATGCATGAGGATATAGTGGCCAAGATGTCCTCTTTTGATGAGACGATTATGGAGCATTATCTCGAGGGTGAGGATGTACCGGTTGACAAGTTAAAAGTGGCAATTCGAAAGGCAACCTTGAAAGGCGAGTACGTTCCGGTATTATGCGGCTCGGCCTTTAAGAACAAGGCGATTCAGCCAATCATTGACGCTGTTGTTGATTATCTCCCTTCCCCGCTTGATATGCCACCTCTTGAAGTGATTAATGAAGAGACAGAGGAGATCGTTGAGTTGCCCCCCGATCCGAACGGACCATTTGCGGCCCTGGCATTTAAGGTTGCATCGGATCCGTTTGTCGGAAGATTGACCTATTTCAGAGTGTATTCGGGAACTTTGAAAAAGGGAAGTTATTTACAGAATATCAATAAGGGCAAAAAAGAACGGCTCAGCAGATTGATCTACATGCATTCTGATAAACGAGAAGATGTGGATGAGGTTTCAGCAGGAGAAATCGTTGCGGGCATCGGACTTAAATTTACAACCACGGGTGACAGCCTATCCGAAAAGGGGCATCCCATATTGCTTGAACAGATGAAGTTTCCCGAGCCTGTCATTCAGATAGCGATTGAGCCCGAGACTAAAGATGATCAGAACAAGCTGGGTAAAGGCCTTACCGCTTTGATGGAAGAGGATCCCACCGTCCGGATCAGGACAGATGAGGAGACCGGACAGACGCTTCTCAGCGGTATGGGAGAGTTGCATCTTGAAATCATTATCGACAGACTGAGAAGAGAGTTCGGCGCCAATGTCAGAGTCGGAAAACCGCATGTTTCATACCGTGAGAGTATTGCCCGCGAATGCGACACTGAAGCCAAATATATCAGGCAGAGTGGTGGCCGGGGACAGTACGGTCATGTTAAAGTCAAGTACGAACCGCTTGAAAGCGGCAAGGGATTTGAATTTGAGAACAAGATTGTTGGCGGAACGGTGCCAAAGGAATATATTGAACCGATAAGAATAGGAATAGAAGAGGCGCTTCAGGATGGCATTGTTGCCGGGTATCCGGTGGTCGATGTTAAAGCAACGCTCTATGATGGCTCTTACCATGAGGTCGACAGTTCTGAAATGGCATTTAAGATTGCCGCCAGTATGTCTGTTAAGCAGGCGCTCAAGAAGGGAGAGTCTTATCTCCTCGAACCTGTTATGGAAGTTGAGATAACGACACCCGAAGAATACATGGGAGACATAATAGGCGATCTGAACACGAGAAGAGGCCGGATAGAACGTTTTGACTCAAGATCGAACGCCAGGGTGGTGGAGGCTTATGTTCCCCTCTCGGAGTTATTCGGCTATGCTACGATTCTGCGATCGCTCAGTCAGGGAAGGGCAACACATACTATTCAGTTTTCACATTATAAGGAAGTTGATGAGAAGATACTTGAAAGAATTTTACATCACAGATAATCAGAAAATGACGTTTATTAATGAAAACCGAGGAGGGTATTAACTGATGGGAAAAGAGAAATTTGAAAGAAACAAACCGCATCTTAACATTGGAACGATTGGTCATATCGACCATGGGAAGACGACTTTAACGGCAGCGATAACAAAGGCTTTATATCTCAAGGGTCTGTCCGATTATTCGGCATTTGACACAATTGACAAGGCACCTGAGGAAAAGGCAAGAGGGATCACCATCAACACGGCACATGTTGAATACCAGACGGAGAACAGACACTATGCACACATCGACTGTCCCGGACACGCCGACTACATCAAGAACATGATTACAGGTGCCGCGCAGATGGATGGTGCGATCCTCGTTGTTGCAGCAACAGACGGACCTATGCCGCAGACAAGGGAACACGTGCTTCTCGCCTACCAGGTTAACGTTCCGGCCGTTGTAGTCTACCTGAATAAGACCGATATGGTTGACGATGAAGAACTGATTGACCTTGTTGAGATGGAAGTAAGAGACCTTCTGACAAAGTATAAGTTCCCCGGCGACGATGTTCCGGTTGTCAAGGGTTCAGCACTGAAGGCTGGAGAATCAGATGATCCCGACAGCGAGGATATGAAATCAATATTCGAGCTCATGGATGCCTGTGACACATACTTCCCCGAACCTGAAAGAGATACGGAAAAACCGTTCCTGATGCCGATAGAGGATATCTTCTCCATCACCGGTAGAGGAACAGTTGTTACCGGAAGAATTGAGAGAGGAACAGTCCATCCAGGAGACAACGTTGAGATGGTTGGTATCAGAGATACATCAAAGACAGTTGTTACGGGTGTTGAGATGTTCAGGAAGTTACTTGACGAGGGAGTTGCCGGTGACAATGTCGGTTGTCTTCTCAGAGGCATTAAGAAAGACGGCGTCGACAGGGGTCAGGTTCTTGCTAAGCCCGGTTCTATCACACCGCATACGCATTTCAAGGCGAACATCTACGTTCTTAAGAAAGAGGAAGGCGGACGACATACACCTTTCACAAAGGGATACAGACCTCAGTTCTACATCAGAACAGCTGATGTGACAGGCGAGATTGTTGACCTCGGTGAGGGCGTTGAAATGATTATGCCCGGAGACAACATCGTTAGTGAAGTAAAGCTCATCAAGCCCGTTGCTCTGGAAAGCGGAATGAGATTTGCTGTACGTGAAGGCGGAAGAACTGTTGGAGCAGGTGTTGTTTCAGAGATCATTGAATAATTTCCCTGCAAAACACTGATAATATATTTTTAAAACTATTTGTGTATAATCGGGGGAGTGTTATCAGGGACACTCCCCCTTATAATGCAATTAAGGACGATAGGAGGGAACAAATTAATGGCCTCACAGAGGATTAGGATAAGACTAAAGGCATATGATCATGAATTACTGGATCAATCCGCCGGGAAGATTGTGGACATTGTCAAGACAACCAAGGCTTCGGTCTCCGGACCAATTCCTTTACCGACAGAGAGAACAGTTTACTGTGTCCTGAAATCTCCCCATAAACATAAAGATTCAAGGGAACATTTTGAAAAAAGAATTCATAAAAGGCTCATAGACATTCTCGACCCCAAGCCAAAGACAGTGGAAGCGCTCATGAAGATTGATCTTCCTTCCGGGGTGGATGTCGAAATTAAGCTCTAATAATTAGTGGAGGTGCACCGAATGAGCGGTATTATCGGAAAAAAAGTTGGAATGACACAGGTATATGAAGAAGGCATAATGGTACCCGTAACCGTTATAAAAGCGGGGCCTTGTGTTGTTTGCCATAAAAAGACTGATGAGATTGACGGCTACAAATCCATTCAAATGGGATTTGAAGAAAAAAAGGA
>Ga0209948_1000187_pt1 | contig 18477 bp, 9 predicted proteins | sample SalPonR2_C_D2_MG_FD_185709 | JGI IMG/M metagenome (GOLD analysis project Ga0209948, IMG submission 185709) | Salt pond soil microbial communities from South San Francisco under conditions of wetland restoration - Salt Pond MetaG R2_C_D2_MG... ... | reverse complement strand
ACCACGCCGGCGATGACCGCCATGACCGCCAGGAAACGGCGTTTTCTGAACGGCTGAAGATCGTGCTCGCTGATCGTGAAGAACGGGGCGATCCGCTTTGATTCCATTTCCCGGATCCGTTGCTGCGCGCGTCTTGACGTGTGCAGCAGCAATACGTCGCCGGCCTTCAGCCGGGTTTCCCACAGTTTCTTGCGGCTCAGCTTGTCGCTTCTGCGGATGGCCAGCACGTTCGCGTTGTAGCGGTGCAGGAACTGGTGGTCCTTGAGCGTCCGGTCCTCGAGCTCGGAATTCTTGGCCACCATGACCTCCAGCAGCACGTTCTCGGCATCCTTGAACTGCTGCGTCTCCAGCCGCCTGGAAATTCTGAAATCGTCGGCGTTCAGAATCGTGCGGATGCGCTTGATATCGCCGCGTATCGCCAGTCGGTCGCCTTCCTTCAGCTTGAAGTCCCGGCGCGGAGATTCAATCACGTTATCGTCTCTGAGCAGCTGAAGTACCTCGAGATTTTCGCCATTTTCATCCAGCACATCGGAGAAAGCTTCTTCGATGGTCTTGCCTTCGGTTCCAGAGTGCTCCGGAATCCCCATTTCGGTAATGAAGTCCTCGACCTTGAAATCCTCTTCCGGCTTTTCGCCTATGGACCTGTCCGGCACCAGCCGGTTGCCGATCAGCAGCATGTAGACGATGCCGGCGGCGGCGATGACGAGGCCGAAAGGCGTCAGTGTGAATATCGAGAACGAATCGATGCCGTTCTGCTGCGCGATTCCGCTGACCAGCAGGTTGGTGGACGTGCCGATCAACGTGCAGGTGCCGCCGAAGATCGCGCCGAACGAGAGCGGGATCAACACCTTTGACGGCGCAATTCGTGCCTCGCGTGCCGCACTGGAGACGATCGGAATGAAGGTCGCCACTACCGGCGTGTTGTTGACGAAGGCCGAGATCGCGCCCACCGATGCCATCATCGCGCCGGTGGCTCGCGTGTAGTGATTCTTCAGCTGGCGGCTGACCGCCGGGGCAATCGCCTCGATTACGCCGGTTTTGAGCACCGCGGCAGAGAGTGCAAACATCGCGGCCACGGTCACAGTCGCGGTATTCGAAAATCCCGCCACCGCCTCGGCCGGCGTGAGCACGCCGGTCAGCGCCAGCAGCACCATGGCCGAGACCGCGACCAGATCGGGCGGGTATTTTTCGGTGGCGAACAGCGTGACCGCAGCGATGATGATCGCAAGCGTGATGTAGCCTTCGAACGGCATCGTCGTGGTCAGCCGGGGTTGTCCCGGGGCGGCGTCGGCAGCACCATCAGTTCATGGACGTCAACGTGTGCCGGCTGCGTCAGCGCGTAGACCACGGCGCTGGCAATGTCTTCGGCCTTGAGCGCGTCCGGCTTGGGTTCGTCGAAGAACGGCGTATCGACCATGCCAGGTTCGAGCAGTGTGACGCGCACGCCCGAGCCCTTGATCTCCTCGCGCAGACCGTAGCCGATGGCCGAAACTGCCCACTTGGTGGCCGAATACATCGACCCGGCCAACGTCCGTCTTCCCGCCACCGAGCCGGTGAGGACGACGTGACCATCTCGCTTCTTCACTTCCTCCAGCGTCGCGCGCAGCGTATAGGCCACGCCGAGGATGTTGACATCGACCATCTTCTTCCAGCTTTCGACCGGGGCGCCGGAAAACCCGCCCGGCTCGCCCCCGGTGCCGGCATTGGCGAATACCGCATCGATGCGGCCGAAATGATCAAGGACTTCGGCGACCATGCGCTGCTGGTCTTCGAAGTCGGTCACGTCGCAGCGCTGCGCCAATGCCCGATCGTCGCCGATTTCCCTCACCAGCGCCTCCAGCTTGTCCTCCGACCGGGCGCAAAGTGCCAGCTTGTAGCCCGCTTGCGAAGCGGCCCGCGCGGTGGCAGCGCCGATGCCGGTCGAAGCGCCGGTAATCAGCAGGACTTTTTCATCCTTCCCGGACATGCGAAATCCTCCAATTCTCGTGTCGATATGTCACCCTATCATGGTGGTTGGAAGTAGTCGGAAATGGTTGGGCGCCGCGGCAACACGCCCCGTAAACTTGCGCTTGCATCGGTATCAGCCCAGCACGAACAGCTGGAAAGCCATCATGGCCGCGAAAGCCAGCACGATGACCGCTCCTACCGAGTTCGATGAACTCTTCTTGAGCGCGTCGGGCGCAATCTCGGCAAACACCATCCAGATCATCGCCCCGGCGGCCAGGCCGAGGCCGACCGGGAGCAGGGGCCTGAACCATTCGACGAAAGCGAACGCCGGCGCGGCCATCAGGGGCTGGCTTGAGCGCGTCGGGCGCAATCTCGGCAAACACCATCCAGATCATCGCCCCGGCGGCCAGGCCGAGGCCGACCGGGAGCAGGGGCCTGAACCATTCGACGAAAGCGAACGCCGGCGCGGCCATCAGCGGCTGCGGCAGGCTGGTGAAGATGGCCCAGAGCGCGGCCTTCCAGACCGGGGTGCCACGCGGGACCAGCACCAGGGCTATGGCCAGGCCCTCGGGAATATTATGAAACGCGATCGCGCTGGTGATGAATATGCCCAGGCCTTCGTCGCCGGCAAACGAGACGCCGACGCCGATGCCCTCGGCAAATGAATGCGCGGTCATGATGCCGAGAATGAGCAGCGCGCGAACGGCGCTTGCGCCCTGAAGATCGGCAATTTCGAAATCGCCTGCCTGGTCCAGCAATCGGTCCGACGCCAGGATTGCCGCCAGCCCGATCAGGACGCCTGCAAGCGTCAACCCCGCCGACAGCGAAACCCCTTCCGACACCAGGCTGTGGCTGGCGGCCAGCATCAGCCCGGCGGCAGCGGCGTTGGACCAGCCCATGGCGCGGTCGCTGATGCTGCGCACGAACGCAAAGGGCAGGGCGCCGACGCCGGTCATGATCGCGGTGATGGCAGCGGCTATGGTGACGGTGAGTAGCGTGGTTTCCATGCGTTCAGCCCGGCTCTCTGTCGCTTGGCGATACCCTCGCAATGATATCGGACCAGCCCAGCGCGTCGCCGACCTTGAGGACGTCGTCGGGCAGCGCTGCCTGAATGTTCAAGGGACGGTTCGTCGCGGGGTATTCGAATTCAAGCGATACGGCGTGCAGCAGCAGCCGATGGCAGCCGAAGCGAGCACGGAATAGCCGGTTGTGCCGCCGGTCGCCGTGGTTGACGTCGCCGACGATAGGGTGTGAGATGTGGTTGAAATGACGACGGATCTGGTGCGTACGGCCGGTCTTCGGCTCGATCTCGGCCAGACTGTAGCGTGCGGTTTCGTGCGGCGGCACGGCGACGGGCAGTTCCGTGGTGGCAAGGCGTCGATACCGGGTCAGCGCATCGCGCGTCTTGTTGCGCGCGCCGCTCAGCGGCTTGTCGATCTCGCCGCGCTCGTCCAGCCAGCCCCGAACCACGGCCAGATAACGCTTGGCGATCCTCCCTGCCTCGAACAGCCGACCCATATCAGCCGCCATGTCGGCATCCAGCGCGAACAGCAGCACGCCTGACGTGGCGCGGTCCAGACGATGCACGGTCCAAATGCGCTGCCCCAGCTGCTCGCGCAAAACGTCGGCCAGGAATACCCGGTCAGTGGAAATGCCGGTCCGGTGAACCATGATGCCGGATGGTTTGGCGATCGCGCACAGCCGTTCGTCAAGGTAGAGCAGTTCCAGAGTCCGGGCTTTGGTCATGGAATCGCAGTCTGCCGGTTATGTCGCATGGTGACTCCAGCGGGTGATTCGGAATGCGGCGTGACGCGCTGAGATATCGCCGATGCGGATTGCTCGGACGCCGTTGTATCAGAACGCATGCTATCAGGCGCGAAGAGCCTACCGGGTCTCCGGAATGGTTGGGTGACATTTTAGCCGCAGCGATTCAGCGTGCAGTTCTCAGTCGGTCGGCCGGATCCAGATTGCCTCTTTGAAGTCGTAGCCCGTGCTGGACTTGTCGCGCACGCGCGGTGGGCGATAGTCGATGGCAGGGTGATACCCGAAGCGGGTTTCCGGCCGGGGCTGGATAGCGCCGTCCCGGGCGGTGTAGGCGAATCGGCGAATGACCTGCCCGTCGGTTTGGCGGGTTACGGTCACGTTGTAGTCGCCCTCGCGTGTCCACTCGGCGGCCAGGAATGGTCGGGCATTGGCAGATGATTTCCGATCGTGCGGATGGTAAAGCGGCGATTCGATACGCTCGTAATGCTCGTACGGAATCGTTCCCTGAGTGCGCTTGGAGTGAGCAACGAGCGTCCCGTTTCGGTGGAGCTCGACCAGGAAGGGCAGCGCGTGGCCCGGTTGCTCGAAGTCGCGCAGGCCCGCCCAGAAGGTCAAGTGCGGCCAGTCCTCGCCTTGCCAGTTGTCCATCGAGAGATAGGCATAACGTTCCCACAGGCCGAAGTAGCGGTAGTGTGTTTCGCGCTCGAACGGGTCGTCGCCGATCTCCACGCGCTCCAGCGCGACCGGCAGCCGGCTGACCAGAGTGCCGTCGATCATGAACACGATGTTGTAGACACCCGGTTCGGTCAGAGTGATTTCAGCGGTACCGTCCATCATCGCGCGAGCGATCGCGCCGTTTTCCGTTCTATTCGCGTACTGTTTTCGAAACGGAAAGCTTTCGACCACGGTATCGGTATCGTCGACCACGGCAATTACCGCGCTCAGCGGTTCTTCGGGTGGGAAGGCGAGATCGTAGCCGCTGGCGTGGAATACGATCAGCCCGCTCTGATCGTCGAAATAGGTATCGAGCATCTGTTCGAACAGGAAGGCCGATTGCGGCTGAGCCATTACGAGAGTTGCGTTGATGCTGACTGCAGCAAGCAGCCACACGCCGAGCAGCATGAAACCGCGTGACCATACCGGTCGTTTCGAGCAATTCATATTCATTTAGTGGCCCTAGTTTTCCCCGGTTTTGCAGCCGGTCTCGGCAAGCAGCTCACTGGGATCGATACTTGGCGGAACGCCCGCCCCAATGGGCTCGGCGACGACTTGTGCGATATTGTCGAACCAGGTAAATCCCGCTGCCGCCGTACCGGCAATCCGGCATGGCACCTTGAGACTCGCGGCTTTTTTCTTCGCTTGTTTCACGACCTTCAGAACTTGCCGCACGATCCTGATCGTGGTGCTCAAGGCAGTCTCTCCGAATGGGTCGACGAAGCCCGTCGGTTGATTCAACGCGTAGCGGTAGAAGTTGAAATCCCGTCCGCCATGGCGTATCGGGTCCTCCTGTGTGAAGCGCCCCAGGTTGGGGTCGAGGAACCGCCGACGGTTGTCGTAGAGCCTGAGTTCCGGCAGGTAGGGCCGCGCGGCGAAGCGGAGCGGATCGTCGTTAACTGGGGCACTCCCGGGCTGCAGATTGCCGTAGGCGTCGTAGTCGACCCAGCTCAACGCCATGAAGTTCTGGTCGGTGATGCCCCGGATCGAGCCGATCGCATCGCGCAGGAACCAACGTTCGCCGAGGCCGTCGTCACGCCACGCGGCGTAGACCTGATCCAGCTCCGAGGGATCGTACATATAAACGGCGCTGGGTTGGCTGGCACCGTCGCTAAATTCCGCCATGAGATGGTCGCGGTCGTGGATGAACCAGGTTTTCTGGCCGTCGACGATCCGGTACAGCAGGCGGTCGCGGTAGTCGTACGCCATTTCGAACGTGGTTGTCGCCGGGGCGCCGAGACTCGGATGCACCGTAGCGAGCTCGAGCCGATTGCGGTGGTCGTAGTCGAACTCTGTGACCTCGCCCGAGCTTGTATCGGTGCGGCGGACGAGATTGCCGGCCGCGTCGTACAGATAATCGAAGTCGCCAGTCACGGTCACGCGGTTGCCCGTAACGATTGTGGCCGTGCCCGGCGCCAGGTGGGAGGTGATCCGGTTGCCGGCGGCGTCGTAGGAGTAGCTTTCGTCCGGGTAGGCGGGATTGTCGTGCACGGCGGCAGTCAGCTGGCTGTCGGCATCGTAGGCATACGTCACGACATTGGCCGCATGCTCCTCGACCGTGATCTGCCCTTCGGCATCGCGCTGGTATTGCAGCTCCGCATTGGGATGCAGCAGCATGCCGCTGGCATCTTCGTGCCGGATCGATGCCAGACGGCCGAGCGCGTCGTAGCTTCGGTACGAGATCGAATCCGGCGTCGATCCGCCGCCCAGCGCCGTCTTGCGTTCAGTGCGACCAATCGAGCCGTCGGGTCGGCGGACAAGCCGGACGCTGTTGCCGCTCTGCTCCGGATGCTGCCAGCTCATGCCCCAGTTTTGCCCACGGTATTCGTCGATCACGATCCGGTTGGCGACCGAGCCGCCGCCCTTGGCCTGAACCAGCACCGGGAACTCGGCTTGCTTGTTCCAGTTGTAGAGGACCTGCCACGGCACCTGGCCGGGCAGGGTGTAATTCACCTCTCCCGGCCGCGGGATTCGGCCGGTGAATTCGATCGTGTGGGTCTGTCCGCCGAACGTGTCGTCGACGCGCTCCAGTCCTCGGACTGCATCATACGTCCACTCGATTTCCCGGATGACGGCGCCGCCGCCGTCGTGCCAGCGCTCGAAGCGGATGCGACGGTTGGCATCCCACTCGAAGGTGCGGCGCTTTCCGTTCCGGTCGATCAGCTCGACCACGTTTCCGTTCTCGTCGACGCTGCGCGCTTCCGTGGCGCCGGCAGCATCCGTAAAGCCGGACTGGACGTTGGTGCTGTCCCAGGCGTAGGTCGTTGTATTTCCGAGCGGGTCGGTGACCGTCAGCGGGTTGCCGTCCGCATCGTAGCTGGTCGTTGCAATCCCGCCACCCGGAAGTTCAAGTCGGGTTGGTCGCTGGTCGGCATCGTATTCAATTCGAGTCAGGTGGCCCAGCCGATCGGTACGCGAAAAGGAGCCGTCGGCGTTCTCGACCAGCGTGGCCATATTGCCGAGCACGTCGGCCTGCGTATTCAGCAGGCCGGACGATGTGTAGGTGATGTCCAGCGGGCCATCGGTATCCTCGAATCGAGTGACTCGGCCATTGGCCAGGCGCTCATACTCTCGGACGTCGCCGGCACTTTCGCTGCGCCGTGCCAGGTAGCCATTCGCGTCGTAGCTGAAGTTCGTCAGGTAGCTGTCACCCCGCGAGCGCTGGATCATCCGGCCGTCGGAGTTGTAGACGAACTCACTGCTGATGCCATCGAATGGGTCTTCGCTCAGCCGGTTGCCGCTGGCGTCGTAGGTGAAGCGGCTGAGTCGGCCATCGTAACCGTCATAATCGATGATGTTGCCAAACGCGTCGTAGCTGACGCTGATGCGCTGATTGCCGAAGGTGACCAGTGGCGAGGTCAGGTCGATCGGCCTGCCCATGTCGTCGTAGGTGTAGTTCCACTCCTCGCCGCTCGGATCGGTCAGTCGAGTTTCGCGATCGGGGTTGTCCGGGTCGTCGTAGTCGTACAGTGTGACATTGCCCTTGGGGTCCTCGAGCAGAGTGACGTTGCCTCGTTCGTCGTACTGGATCTCGGTGACGTTGCCGCGCGCGTCGGTCTCGAAGCCGATAAAGCCCTGCGGGTCGTACAGGGATTCACGGCGGTTGCCGTTCTCGTCGATGATCGCGCTCAGACGTCCGGTGTCAGGATCGTATTCGTAGCGCCGTGGCATCCGGCCCTGGGGATCGATGATCATTTCAAGGTAGTGCGCCGGGTCGGTCCGATAGATGTAGGTGGTCTCGTTGCCGTCCGGATCGGTGAAGCTGACCAGGTCGCCGGCCGCGTCATAGCCGTACAACCAGGCGTTGCCGTCGGGATCTCGAACTTCCGTGATCCGGCCCTGGCCATCGCGCACGAAGCTCAGCCCCGGGCCGTTGGAGTGATCGATGCCGTTGGGATTGACGCTGATCCGGTTGCCGTTGAGATCTTCGGCGGCCAGCAGGCCCTGGTCTTCGTGGACGAAATAGCGCCGGCCGTCGGGTGCGATCAGCACGTATTGCTCCGGGTTCCACGGCAAGCCGATCGAGAACAGCCCGACCGTGCCGTCGGCATTCAGACGAAGGAAGGCCTGGTTGCCCTGAGGGACTTCGAGCCGATGATAGTTGCCCGGGTCGGGAACGAACACGGCGCGATACGTCTGGCCCAACGGGCTCGGCGGACCGGGCTCGGGTTCGAAGGTGAAGGCCAGCCGCTCGCCGGTGGGTGCATCGAGGTAGACCCGCGTGCCGACGCGGAAAGGGGTCGATCCGAACAGGCCGAGGGTGCCCGTGTCGGGCACGGTCTCACCGATGTCTGCGTCGACCAGGCCCAGCGACCAGCCGAAGCCGAGCTCACCGTCCTTGTCGGCGCGTAACGAGTCGTACACCCGGGTCATTCGGAGGGGGAAACCGGCGAGCTGGAGTTCGATGTCGTCGAACTCCAGCCGGTTTCGCCCGAGTTTGGCGGTGCCCGTGACGTCGAGGGTCAGCGCTTCGACCCGGCCCAGACCGATGTCATTGCGAGCCACGATGCGGACCACGTACTGTCCGTTGATCAGCATGGTTCCGTCGAAATTGGCCAGGATGTGGGAGACGGGCACGACGGCGCTGCCCTCGCCGATCCGGGTCCACTCCGGAGCATTGGACGCAACGTTGTTGAGGTCGACCTGTTCGATCGGTGCATATTCGACGAACCAGTCGACCAGCGGCCGCTGGGATTCGATCGAGCCTTCGATATCCACCGTCACCATGACCGAATCATCGGCCGACGGGGCAGTGATCGCGATCACCGGACGAAGGGTTTCCTCGGGGACGTTCTTTGCCAGAACCTGGCCGAACCAGGCGAACTGGCCGAGATCGTTCTCGGCGGTCAGGCGGAGGAAGTAGATCCCGTCGGGCAGGCTCGCCAGCGGCACCGTCCCGAGCAGTCCGGAGGTGACCGGACTGGTTCCGGAGGCGAATTCGATGTAATCGGGATCGTCGAATGCGAGGTCATAGGGGTCGACCAGGTCCACCGGCGCGTATTCAAGCGTCCAGGCCGTTGGTGTCGGATTGCCGCTAACCTGGCCGATGATCTCGATGTCGCTACTGGCGCTGGCGCCCGGCGCGGGCGTGAGAATGCGTGCGACAGGCGCGGTGGCATCGCTTCGTTCGCCCTGGCCGGCCGCATTGGGGTCGAAGGGCGTGCTGCCGTCGGCGTTGAGCACGTAGATCTGTGCCTGGCGCGAAACGGTCTGGCCGCCGCTGTCGGTGGTTTCCGCCTCGACCAACAGTATGCCGGGAAGCAGCAGATCGATATCGGCGCCTGAATCTGAGTCGAGGCTGATGGGGGCGCCGTTTGTGGTGACCTCGAGGGATTCGATGCCGAGATCGTCCTGTGCATAGACCTGCAGACGAACCGATTCGCCGGCCCGGTATTCCGGCGTATCCGGGTTGTTGTCTTCAAAACCCAGCGTCAGCGTCGGCGGCAGGTCGCGTGCGAATCGGCCGAAATCCAGATCCGTGAATTCGAATTCATCAGGGGTCATGGTGACGATGTGGGCGTCCGGGTCGGCTGGGCGTCCGGGTCGGCCGCGGCAAAGTTCAGCGCTTCGGCGCCGACGAATTCGAATCCGAACCAGCTACCGAGAAGATCGAGCCCGGTGACCCTAACGTACTGCACCGCGCCGGGGATTTCAAAATCGGCCAGGTCCAGCGGCAGCGTGCCGTCGGACTGTTCGAAAATGCCGACCGACTGCATCTGATCGAGGGTGGCACCAAGGTGCACCTCGGCCTGTTCAGCGGTGGCGCCGCTGCCATAGCTGTAGAGCGTCAGGTCGATGCCAGGGCCGTCGATGATCGCCTCATCGAAGCGGAGCAGGATGGAGGCCCCCTCCGGCAACGTCAGAAGCTCGGCACCGTTGGTCGGGTTGAAACCGAGGCTCCGGTCCCGGACGCCGATGGGCTTCAGGACCAGGTCGACCGAATCGACAATCTGCGCGTTGTTGCTCGGGGCTGAGGAACCCCAGTTCGGCGGATAATCACTGGCGTTTCGACCGTAGGGAACATCGAAGTTTCCGAGTCCGGGCAGGGCGTGGACGTACTCGACCACCTCGTCGGGTAGGCGATCGTAAGCGGGCGGGACTGCGCCGGCCGGGAACGTCTGCAGGTTGGGTGCCGGGAGAGCCTGCCGAACGTGCCATACGCCCGGGCCAACGCCTGCGAATCGATACCGACCCTCGTCGTCGGTGACATCCAGGGGTTCGCCTTCATCGAATCGACCGTTGTAGTTCTCGTCGAGGTACACGTCGACACCGGGCAGCGCTTCTCCGTCGACCAGGTTGCCGTCGGCATTTGGATCGAAGAGCGCCCGGCCGGCGATCGTTCCCCCGAGCAACGCGAACCCCTCGAAGCTGTTGGCGTAGATTACGTCGTTGGCCGAGCTCAACGGTGATGCACAGCTCAAAAGGGCGGCAATCGAAACATGTCGCAAGAGGGCCTTCGTCATGGTGGGCGTACCCCGAGTTTTTATCATCATGCTCGAAAGTTTCAATCGACAAGAGCGGCTGGTTCGCGTACACGACTCGATAAGCCCTGACAAATAGCTTGGCTGCACTTTTGCCTCCCTGGAACGATGACCTTCTGACTGTGCCTGGAGCATGCCTGCAAGCCGGGGCGGAACCTTGAAATTCAGGTGAAAGTTGCATGAAAATGGCCCATGGCATGCGGTACGGGGCATCAGGCTTTGGCTGGGGTCCGGGATCTTATATCGTCGTCGACTAAACGATTCCTAGTCATGCGCTTCGAAACCATCCACAAACAAACCGACTGGATCCTGGTCGCTGCTTTGGTTATTGCCGGGGTTGCGGTCGGCAAGTCCTTCTGGCAACGCCACAATCACTGAATTCACAACGACTTCAGGTTCATCGGCACTTACGGTTACGACCAACTCCAGAAAGACCTCGTCGCCGGCGCCCAGGTCGATACTGGTCTGAATATCGCCGGTTCCCGCGCTCTGGCTGCAACTGGAGCTGGCGCCGGCGGTACAGGCCCAGCTGGCTGTTGCACTGTCGAGCGTCTCCGGAAGAATGTCAGTGACAGTGACGGAATCAATTGCAGCCGGGGTCAGATTCTGCACGGTGATCGTATAGGTCAGGACTTCGCCGGGACTGACAAACGTCTGCCGATTGGTTTTACTGACCGCAATATCCAGTTCGGGGAGGCCGAATACCACATAGGCCTCGCCCACGTCAGTCAGCCCATTGCGGTCTGCGTCAATGCTGCTGATCAACAAATCACTGCGACCATCACCATTCAAATCTCCGGCCGGGCTGACCTGCTCGCCGCTACGGTCCTGGACCATGACGCCATTGATCTGCATTCCATTGGTAGCGGCCATGCCGGCCTGGGCGAACTGGCTGAGCTCGATTACCTGTTGCCCGGCGTTTAGCGGCCCGCCGAACAATACGTAACTGATCCCGCTTTCGGTGAGGGCGGTATCGCCACGGGAGGCTGCGATCATGACATCACCGAAACCGTCACCGTTGAAGTCACCGGCGGGGCTGATGGCGTTGCCCGCGAAATCGAATTGCATGGCACCGTTGACGTGCACGCCGGGCGTGGCCGACATGCCCATTCCATTCAAGTCGGCAAGGTCAATGCTTGGAGGCAGGGAATTGCTGCTGCTTCCGAATATTATGGTCGCGCGGCCGCTACTGATTCCGCTGATGCTGGCAAACGTTTCGCCCACGGCAAAGTCATTGACCCCATCGGCGTTGAAATCACCCACTTTGCCAACCGACTCGAAACATGGATGGGCACAAACGATGGTGGCACCCGGGGCGCCCTGGGGGCCGCTTCCATTGAGATCAGCCAGAGCAATGGTCTCCGGCAGCGTATCGGATCCGTAAACCAGGTAATTGAAGAAATCGGTCTGGCTGTTGGTGCTGTTGGCGATAAGGATGTCGTCGAAGCTGTCGCCATTGACATCGCCCACGCCACGAACGAGACCGCCTATCCGCTCACCGTCGGTCAAGCCGTTGATCGATACGCCCGCGGCTGCATTGGCGCCGGTACCGTTCAGGTCCAACAGCTCGATGACGTCCGGAAGGCTGCCGTCATCCTGGCCGTAAATGACAACGACCTGGCCCCGGTTACTTCCGCCGGGCACGACGTCGGCATTGACGATGCCGATCAGCAGGTCGTCGACGCCGTCATTGTTGATGTCACCGCCAGCGTCGACGGAGAACCCGGACTGATCAGTCGCAGCCGCGCCGCGTATAGTGATACCGGGCGTGGAGGCTGGATCAGACCCATTGAGTTCGGTCAGCTCGATGGTCGCCGGAAAGCCACCATCATCGCGACCGAAAATGACATAGGTCTCGCCCCCGCCAAAAAATATTTCGGTGAACGCCAGCGGTGCACTGAGCACCAGATCGTCAATGCCATCGCCGTTGATATCGCCAGCGGCCGATACCCCTCGGCCGGTAAAGCTGTTGCCGGCCCTGCCATTGATCATGACTCCAAGCGTCCCATCGAAATCGCCCGGATCCAGGGTTTCGGGAAACCCGCCCCGGCGACCAAACAACACGAATACCGAGCCGCTGTCGAGTCCGTTGACGTCGCTGCCCGGTGAGCCAATTGCGATGTCGTCCAAACCATCGGCATTGATGTCGCCGATCCCGCTGATGCCGGCGCCTAGCTGACCAAAAGCATCGATGCCGGTGAACGAAATTCCGTCGAGGCTGCCAGCGGTATTCAGATCGCCCAGTTCGACAACCTGCGGCAGCTCCTGGGCGTCGACAGGCTTTTGCGAAACAACCGCGACAGCAAAGACCAGTGCACAAGTAAGGCATGCGCCGTGTTTGAGGGAATCTGAATTGAAAAGCATAGTTTGCTCGCTAGTTTTTGAGGTTTTCGCCGGGGTTCAAGCTCTGAATCCCGGCTAGTGGGTTACTGACTCTGCGGCAAGCATGTCTGCCACAAGCGCCGGGAGTTTGAAACCCAGGTGAAAGTTGCATGAAAATAGACGTTGTGGATTGTTCAGAGCTCCCTTAGGGTCATCGCCTTGCCACGAGCGCGAAACCCAGGACCAGCAGTATCGATCCGATACCCGGCGCCACCAGGTCCCGGGCGGTCGTTCCGGGATGGACCATGGCGCGCGTGGGATGATCCGGATCGACGAAAACATCAATGACCGCACCTGGCAGGTAACGACGTACTGCTTCGGCGCGCTTTCCGCTCGGGCGGTACGCCGAACCCAGGAACAGTTCGCCGTGCTGCAGATATCGGTACCTGAAGACGGCGCGCGAGCGGAAAAAACCCTGCCAGCCGGCGACGGGCTCGAATCGGGAGTCAACCACCTGCGCGCGAACCGACTCGGTATAGTTGAACGGCATATGAATCAATATGGGCGCTGCGCCCCGGAAGACCGCTGAAACGCCGAGGACCAGCAGACAGGCTACGGCCGCATATTGGAACAGCAGCCTTCGGCCCTCGGTCGGAGTTCGACGGTCCGCTCGCTTTCCTGGCTGAAGGAAGTACATGACTTTTGTCCGTTTTGATGGCAAGCTTGCAAACGGCAAACCTGGCAGTTCGGCCCCGGATCATGCGACCGCGCTTGTCCAGTCACTTGAAATTAATTTGAAATGATCTTGAAAGCGTCTTTCTGTCCCGGAGTCGTCGCAGCAGGCTCGGCCGTGAATAACCCCGCTCAAGCACAGGAGCGAATGTGATCATCGAATTCGATCGGTTTGAACTGGATACCGAGCAGAAAATCGTGGCCGGGCCGGATGGCCCGATCAACCTGCGGCCGCAGACTTTTGCCGTGCTCTGCTATCTGATCGAAAAGGCCCCGGCAGTGGTCAGCCGCGACGAAGTGCTCGACGCGGTGTGGGGCCATCAAGCGACCTCCGTAAGCTCGGTAGCACAAACCATCAAGGAGTTGCGCCACGCCCTGGGAGATCCCAGCCGCGAGCCCCGCCTTATCGCGACCCGCCGTCGGTTGGGGTACCAGTTCATCGGTGAAATTCACACACCGATCGCTGGAGAGTCCGGCTCGCCGCCCGTGCCCGAACCGGTCGCCGGTAATGGTGCAATGCCGGAAATTCGACTCCCTTCGTGGCCTGGTGTCTTTATCCTGCTTGCGGTGCTCGCAGTGCTGGCCGTATGGATATTCAACAATCGGATCGAAGCGCCCGTGGCCGAGCGCCTGCCGACGCTGGCGGTGGCACAGATGGTCAACGCCAGCGACGATCCGAATCTCAACTGGCTGGGACCGGCGCTGGAGACCTATCTCGGCCACGCCCTGGTCGAGCTTGGCGGTTTTCGCGTGCTGAACGTGAATCAACGGGCGCTAGCCGACGAGTCGCAACTGAACAATGTCGATTTTCTGGTCGAAGGTCGATATCTGACCGCCGGGGTTGACGGACCGAGCCTTCTGGCCAGTCTTCGCCGGCCGGGAACCAGCGAACTCGTGACCAGCGTCGAGTCCAGCTTCAGCGGTTGGGATGTTGCCAGTCTTGCCATAGACACCGCCGATGCGATTCGCGACCGGCTGGGATTCTCGATGCCACCGGCAGCTGATCCGGGCACCATACGTTCGAAGCTACCGCGCGAGCCGAGCAGTCAACGTGCCTATTTCCGTGGCGTTCAGGCAATCAGCAGACAACAGCCGAATTTGGCCCTGTTCGAAATCGAGCGCGCGCGCGCTAACGAACCGGACAATCCGCGTCTCGACCATCTGGAGGCGCTGGCGCAAAAGCAGAGGGGCAATTGGCAGGCCGCCCGCGAGGCCAGCGAAAAAGCCATGACGGCAACCCGCCTGTGGCCGCTTCGGGATCGCCTCGAACTGGAGGCGACGGCCGCGCTACTGGATTTCGACCACGAGCGCGCCGCAGACCGTCTGCAGGCGCTTACGCAGTTTTTTCCCGAACCGGGTATCGCACGTCGAATGGTCGAGGCATTGATCGATGCGGGGCGACTGCGCGCAGCCGACGAAGCCCTCCAGTCGTTGCGATTGCAATATCCCGCCGACCCGCGCGGGTCATTGCTCGGCGCCCGTCTGGCCCAGGCCGAAGGCGATCACGAAGGTCGCCTGAACGCCGCACGCGAGGCCGTCGTCGAGGCCAGAGCGCAAAAGCTCGAGACCCTGTTACCTCCCGGCTTGCTTTCCGAGGCCGGCGCACTGATAGAGCTGGGACGGCTCGAGGAGGCTCGAGCCGTGGTCGACGAACTGTTTGGACTGACCGATCTCCTCAACGATGCCGACCTCGCAACCGTCCATCTGATCCTGGCACGAATCCAGTTTCAGCAGGGGGAGCTGCCCCTGGCGCTGGCATCGGCCGAGCAGGCGCGGTCGCTGTTCGAGGTCATTCCTCATCCGGCGGGCGTTGCTGAAACGCTAATGGTTGCAGGCGCGGTACACGATCGGTCGGGCAACGTCGAAGCCTCTATCGACACGCTCCAGACTGCCGTTGACCATTTCGAGACCTTGGGGGACAAGCGGCGGCTGGCGCGCAGCAACGTGCTGCTTGGCGTTGCGCTGATGGGCGCGCGAAGGACCGATGCAGCCGTCGAGCGCCTGGAGCTTGGCGCGCAGTATTTTCGCGCGGCCGGCGACCGCCAGGGCGAAGGTGGCGCGTTGCTCAACCACGCCACCTTGCTGGCTCGCAGCGGCCGCCTCGAAGACGCCGAACCGATCTTCCAGCGGGGGCTGGAAGCCTTCGTTGATGCTGGAGACCTGCGTGGTCAGGCGATTGCCCTTAGTAATCTGGCCGCGATTGCCGGCAGTCGACGCGACGTTACACGGTCGATCCAGCTTTCCGAGCAGGCCCTGGGTATTTTCGAAACACTCGGCGCCCAGACGGACATTGCCCGGGTTTCATACAATCTCGCGCTCAGCCATCGACGCCGCGGCGAATTGCTCACCGCCGAGCGCCGCATTGAGCAGTCGGCTAACGCCTTTGCCGGTCAGGGAGCGATCCTGATGCAGTCGCGCGCACTGGCCACGTTGAGCTCGATTCTGATCGACATGGGACGCCTGGATGAAGTGGAGGCGGTGCTGGCTACCCTCAACGGCCTCGACATCCAGGATCCAGTTGCATTGGCAGGAATTCATGCCGTCCGCGGCGATCTGGCCCTTGCCAAGGGTGAGCCCGAATCGGCGCTGGCCGAGTTCCAGACCGCTCACGACCTGCTGTCGGCGTCGGATTCCGAAAGCCACTTGCTGGTCGCAAAGCTCAATCTGGCACGCGCGGAACTGGCCCGCGGACTTAGTATCCAGGCAGAGCAGACCGCGCGCCAGTTGCTGTTCGATTTTGGTGAAGTACGCCAGGTCAATCGTCAGGTCGACGCCCTGTTGCTGCTGGCCGAAGCCCTGATTGAACAGAACCGTATCGAAGATGCGCAAGCCAGCCTCAGCCAGGCTGAACAAGTGCTGGCCGACTCACCCGATGTCGAACAGCAATTGCGCCTGGCCCTTCTGCGCGGTTACAGTAGCTCGCGCGGTCCGGGTCTGAAGCGTCTGGAATGGGTTGCCGAAACCGCCGGCCGCCAGGGTTTCCGACCGCTGATGGAGCAGGCCGAAGCGTTGCTGGCCGATCGCTCGAACTGACCCGAGTACGGTTTGCATGCAGCCCGATTGTCCGTTCAAACCGGGTCCGAACCCCAAGCGATCTATCTAAAGCTTACGTCCGACCCGGTCTGGCCCGGAGCGACAGCCGCCGGGCTTTCGCTTGATCTTTCATCGTAATTTCAAGGTAATTGCAAGCTTCCCGGAACGCGCGCGCCGACACTGAACCCAGTTCTCGACTGGAGCAGCCACATGTCCCGCAGCCGTTCAAGCATCTTCCTTTTCGCGCCGTTTCTTTTGTCGGTTCTTGCCGCCGCACCAGCGCACGCTGTCGAAATTTCGGTTGGCCCGTTCGTTGTCATCGACCCGGACGGCAGATGTTCGTTGCTCGAAGCCCTGGAAAATGCGGAACAGGACGATGAGATTTACCCGGACTGCCCGGCCGGCGCACGGCTTGACCGTCTAGTGCTGACGGCCGACCACGAGTACGTGCTCGAAGGCCCGTGGCCGGGAACCTCTAGCGGCACCCCGATCCTGACCGGTGACCTCGAGATCGTCGGGAACGGTGCTGTGATCCATCGGTTTAATTCGGGCGCGGAGTATCGGCTATTCGAAATCCGCGGCGGCAGCGTCAAGCTGGACGGATTGACGCTGAGCGGCGGGCTGTCATTTGGCAGCATGACAGGGGGCGCCGCAGTGCTGGTCGATAGTGCCGACCTGACGATCCGCAACTCGACCCTCGTCGACAACACGGCGGTTGGACCCGCTGTCTTCGGCGGGGCGATCAGGATGGATGCCTCGACGGTGCTGATCGAGGACTCGGTAATCGAGGGCAACACTGCGTTCACTGAAAATCCGGAGACGGGCGGGGGCGGCATCGCGCAGTTCGACGGCCAACTGACGATCCGGCGCAGCGCGCTGCTGGACAACTGGGCCGACCTCAATTGCAACGAGAGCTCGCCGGACAGCGCGGCGTCGACCGGCGGGGCGCTTCGCGTCGAGGCGATCGGGCCCGGCGGTGCACAGACCTTCATCGAGGACAGCACGCTTTCTCGCAACATCGGGCGCCTGGGGGTGCGATTCATGTCGTGGCCGACGCCGACACCGGGGTCTCGGGGATTCAGGACGTGTTGGTTCAGGTAATGCGCTCGACCGTGGTATACAACCGGGCCCCGACCTGCGGAGGGCTGATCGGGGCGGGCGATGGTTTCTATGTGCAGGAATCCAACGGCGGCCAGGGGCTAATCGCCTACGGAAACTCCATTGTGCTCGGCAATAGCAGGAGCATCAACGGCGAGCTTGTCGGTGACGACTGCAGCTCAGACACCCCAAACTCGGATTTTTACTCGCTCGACGGCAACGTCATAGACCCGGAAGATTCGTGTCCCACCTTCGGCTTCGACGCCTCGGCAAGCTTTGCCTTTTCGGTCGTCTCGCCGCGTCAGAATAACGCCTATAGTCCGGATCCGGCCGGCCCGGCCGTCGATCTTCCGGAAGCGGCGATCAACTGTGATTTGTCTGCGCCCGATCAGCTCGGCAACCCCAGAGCAGCCGGCCCCGGCCAGGGCGGTGTGTTGTGCGACGCCGGTGCAGTCGAGCTCCAGCCGGTCGGTTTCGAGTACACACTCCAGGTGACCACCGACGGCAGCGGAACGATTACCAGCATTCCTGCCGGAATCGATTGTCCGGGAACCTGTGCTGCGGACTTCCCGGCCGGTTCTGATGTTGAGCTGTTGCAGATGCCGGCCGCCGGCTTTGCTTTCGACAGCTGGACCGGCGACTGTTCGGGCGACGATGCCTGCACGCTGACAATGGATGGCGCTCGCAGTGTCACGGCCATTTATGCCCAGCAGAATTCATTGACCGTCTCGGTCACCGGAAGCGGCGCGGTCACGAGCACGCCGGCCGGAATCGATTGCCCCGGAAATTGCAGTGCCGGCTTTCTACCGTCGGGAAAAGTTGTTCTCACGCCTCAGGCGGCCGTTGGTGCTTCATTTGTGCAATGGGGCGGTGATTGTTCCGGCGA
>Ga0209948_1000176_pt1 | contig 19074 bp, 27 predicted proteins | sample SalPonR2_C_D2_MG_FD_185709 | JGI IMG/M metagenome (GOLD analysis project Ga0209948, IMG submission 185709) | Salt pond soil microbial communities from South San Francisco under conditions of wetland restoration - Salt Pond MetaG R2_C_D2_MG... ... | reverse complement strand
GCGAACGCCGGTCGTGTGCAAACATATTTCCTGTCCAGTCGATCGAAAGAAGGGACGCTTTCGGAAGTATCCCCGATAACACTGCAATCGTTTATTCTCGCTGAGCGAATATTTCCAAAGATCTTATTTGCGGTTACGTCCGGCGTATTTACAAGATACAGGTCCGTCGGAAACCTGTTTGTTGCGTCAAGCACATCAGCAAAAGCAAATGAAAAAGACGCGCCTCCATTTTCATAGTATGAATTTGTTGTATGGTTAAAGTCAGCAGAAGACTCATCGTAGACTTGTGTGTAAAAAAATTCAAAAGCACCATTTTTCTCGATTCTAATTGCTCTCTGGTCGGACCCAATCAAGAATATATAGTTAGATACGTCAATAACATGAACTCGCGTGGAGTTCTCAAACGGATTTACAATGCTCGGGATCATTGTCTCCCATGGTGATTTCAATATGAACATTGTCTCAGGGAACCTATAAGAAAGAACAAATACACTTCCGTTCTCCATGACACCTATCAACAGCTCCTCTTCTGCTATTGTAACAGGCACTAACTCATCAGTTTTGAGCGTTCTCTCTACATTGATGTTACCCGCGTTGGATAGCAGGCTGCTTCCATCTCGCTTTGATATGCGGCCTTCCTTGATCTCCATATTATGAAGATCAGAAAGATACTGGTCAGCACCGTTATCATAGGTATCATGGATTCCCTTCTGGAATTGTATGATCTTTCTCTGCTTTGCCATTATACGCCGATCCCCCGTCTTTTAAGCCGAACTATGCCCTGCTCGCGCATTACCCCTGCTGAGTTCTGCCATTGGAACATGAGGCGCTGATACGTGGCCCACATAAGCTGCGGCATACTCTGTTCGCTCTGATACTTTACGGTCTTCACTACCTCAAGATTCAGCAGCTCGTAAAATCCACGTGGGAAATCAATAACATCATTGTCATCAAGCACATGCTCGGGGAACCTTGCAACCCGCAGGTTTATTTCATCGCCAGCATTCCATCCATCCTCATTGTAGATCACATTGTCAGACATTCGCCGTATTCTGCTATTCAAGTCGCTTGAATTTGCAATGTGTCTGAACTCAGTGTCTCCTGAAAACGCAAGTCCGTAGACTCTGGAATACACCTTGGGAAGTTTCAGTTTCTTTCCGTCACTGGGAACCTCGATAGCTTCAGTACACGAATATCTTTCTTCGCATCGAGACGCAAGATAGTCAAGCGCCATATTAAGCACAGTCTTTGCATCGTCTGAGCTTAGCCGGGCAAACTTGTCTGCGCTTGCGAAATCTCCGGCCTCTGTCCTTTGTCTAAGCAGCCAATTGATGTTGTTGAACCATGAGTCAAAAGTGAGCATATCAGCCTCCGTCGGTGGAGCGGGGCCGGGAACCTTCCCAGCCCCTAGGTCGGTAGACTCTATTTAGTCATTGCAAAGTATCCACATGCACGTGGATCCTCAACAACAAGCGTTTGCGTGCCACGAACCTCGTTACCAATCTGGTCGTTGTTTCGTTCCTTGAGATATATTTCTCTCGGAAGAACTTCGCCATTTTCTTCGTTTACGGCGATGTGAACAACTGAGTCATCGATAACAGCCATGGTGTGGTTACCGTCGGCGAATGTAGTACCGTCATAGACCGGAGTCTTTACGTAGTCACATTCGTCATCAGCCAGCAGGTAAAGATTTCCACTGTCTGTTGGAATAACATCAAGCTCGGTATAGATGTTCGTGGTATCAGCAAAATGATACTTCTCACGGAACTGGAGAACGCCAAGGCGGCGGCCCATAGCCTTAATGCGGGAAATGTCAGATCCCTTTCCAACAAGAATCTTGTTTCCGTCGCCATAAGGACGAACCTTCTCCATCATCTCGTTAAGATCATCCATCTCAACAGTTGAGCGATCAACGACATGGTGCTGTCCCTTTACGTTGTCAATTTCATCACCGTTAATATCGGTAATGTTGCTGTTGTCATTACGCAGGAACCACGGAAGGCCTCGGAACATTGCAGCGTTTCCGATGTTTGATGTGGTTGACAGCCCTGTTCCGTTTGAGTAGATCATGTTATCGTACTTTCGCATAACATCGATCATCTTGAGACGGGTCTGCTCCGCAAGAGAACCATCGTACAGAAGATTCTTTCTCGTATTCTTGCCGATAACAACGGGCTCACGGAATGCGTGCATGAAGTTGTTCAGGAACCGGGGTGTGTACTCGATTCCACCCTTCACAACGCCGTTGTAGTCAGACATCGGAAGCATAACGTAAGCGGTTGCATCGGTGGTGAAAGAAAGGCTCGCTCCTGTAACGGAAGCCGCTGCTGACGAAGTTGAGTATTCGCTGTCCGGTCCAACGATTCTTGCCCCGATAAGTCGGCAAGCAGTTGTGTCCGCCTTGTTGTAGCGAACCCATGCTTCACGCACATAATACCCTGTGCTGCCAGAAGTATATGTATCTCTCTCTCTGATGTACACAACCTGATCATAGCCAAGGTTCACAGTCGATGTTGAAATGGCCGAACCTGCGCCAAATGCGCCACCAACAAGAACCGAGCTGAGATCAAGTGAAGCCCCCAGCGGGAAAGAACGTGGCTCAATATCAGAGATTGTCCACTCCGGCGCATATGCGTCAGTTGTGAACCGGCTCATGCCATTCATTCCCATGCCTTTCATCTTGAGCAGCCGGAAAAGTGCCGCCTGATTTCTCGTGCTCCCCATAAGAGAGGACATGATAACTCGTCTCATGAGCAGGTCGTTGTTCCCCGCCTCATAATACGACATTGGTGGCGAAGTCATCTCCCCGCCTGTGCTGAAAAAGTTAAGTGATCCTGTCATAATTTCCCTCCATTAACGGCCAAACACAAGTTTGGCTGCGTTTACAATTTCTTTGTCCACACCCGATAGCTTAGATTCGTCAGGGTTGTCCCAATCAACGAACTGCTTCATCGGGTCTTCGCCGCCTGCGGCTGCACCGCCCGGCTGCTGATATGCATTTGATCCCTTCTGCTGTGCCTGCTGCGCTGTGTTCTGCTGCTGTGCCTGCTGCTGTGCCTGCTGCTGTGCCTGCTGCGCTGTGTCCTGTCCGCCTTCTGCAAGTTTCTTCAGGCGCTCATTCTCCTCTTTGATCTCTCTCATTTTCTGCTCTGCTCTGATTTCAGCCTGAACCTCTTTTGCGATAAAGGTGAGGTTATCAGGCTGCACATCGTGATTTCTTGCATATTTCCTGAATACCTCGTGCTCAGAGATTATATCAAAGTTCTCCTTGATAGACTCCCCGAACTCACCGCTCTTTGCCTTCTCAATGGCAAGGTTCTGGTTCCTCATCTTTCTTGCAAGAGAAAGAGTGTCATCGTCATAATTGTTGTTGTTTGTTCCGTTGTTTGTGTTGTCGTCAAGTGTCATAGCCTACCTCCTAATTGTTCATATAGCTCCTTTGGGTCAATCTTATACGGAACCAAAGAAAGCTCAATATCCTCATGTGACTCATCATTTATCATGCTGTCAACCATTCGATTGATCTTGTCAAGATAGAGTTTCGACAAATCATCTCCATCCATCTCGCCTTTCCATATTTGGGAAAAGCTGCGCTTTGGCATTCTGTCAAGTCCATTATTGATTTGCGCCTTGAGCTCGCACAGCTCCCAAAGTTTCTTATCCTTCATCAAATCCCTCCTTCCTCGCTCTATCCTGCATCATCTTTTCCTGTATTCCCTGCTTTTTATTTATCTCAGCCATCAGCTCCTCTGGACTCTTGATATATCTTTTCTCATTCAGCCCAACTGCTTCAACTGCATCTTTAACTATTCGTGGCTGCTTCATGAGATCAGGGAACATATCTTTAATTTGAAGAAGGAACTGCATCTGGCTTGCTCGCTTCATCTTGTCCTGATCAAGCGTTGATCCATTTGCTACCCGCACATTCTTGTAGTTAGATAAATGCTCTTCCTTTATTGTCTCAAATCCGAAGTCATCGTAATAACGCCGCATTATCCTGAATATGTCCCAAATTACCGGATTGAAAAACCCGGTTTCGACGTTTATGACTATATCTGAGCTGTTTGTCAGCATCGCAGACGCATAGATGTTGGCCTCAGCGGTTGTTCTCATCTGCTTCGACTGGAAGCCTATTGATGCGGGAGAAACGCCGGTAATGAGCGAAATGAACTGCATCCCGACATCGAACAAGAAGTTTGCCCCGTTGGTTATATCAGGGAAGCTGAATTTATGGATCATCTTGCGAATATCCGGGCTTGTATCCATGGATGTTGGATTTATCTCAAGGATTCGGCGCTGCCCATCATCATCATCATCATCACCAAGAACGACCATATCAATATTGTTCCCCTTGAATGCAATCAGCGGGAACTCATTGTTGTACTGGTTATTATCTGCAACCTGATTGATTGACTTTGAGACCATTGCGATGCTGTACTTTATCAGATCATATGTGGTGTAACCGAATATGTTATCGGGGTCTTTGAACACCGGGCAAATATTGATAGGAAGCTGAGTCATCACTCCGGTCGATGGATATTCTACTGACCATATGTAATTATCATTGATTATCGTATATATTCGGCATTCCTTCAAACCCTTTTCGCCGTCCTCAATCGTGTAATACTTCCTGATCGGAATAGAGCTTTGCCCGTCATTGTCTCGCTTTGCGCTCTTCTGTATCTCTTGCTTCATCATGTCATTGGTGTCTACCGACCCGTTGCCGGCCGCTATATCAATGCCGTATTTCTCACTGATATGCTTTGGTGTGTACTGGCCCATAGTTACAACGCACCACCTCGCCGTTTTGTGCCAGTCAAGCGGGTTTGCATTGGGATCAGGAATTACGGTTATCGGATCGTAAAAGATAAAATCCACCTGTCCAGTATCCTCAAGCAGCTGTAGTTCATTGTCTGCGCCCATGTAGTAAGACTCTTCACGAGAGTAGACGGTCTCCTCAACGATCGACCCCTTGATCAAGCCGTGGTGGTATCCGATTTGTGTTTTCGCTCCAAAATTCGCAAGAGAGAGCTGCTCAGCAAGAAACTTCTTGAACTCATTCTCAACTTCATCCCCTGCTGCTGTGTTTCCTCTGATTTCTGGCTGAGGAGAGTTCACGCTGAGCTCTCGTTTTATGTGGTTTGTGTAAACCGTGAGCATCGGTGCAAGGAACTGGTTGGAGTTTTTGTCTTCACCCGTTGACCATGCAGCTATGTCTTTCGGCATCAACCCACGAAAAGCCTTCTCAGCGTCAAGCATTGACTGATATTTCTCACGAAAGTATCCGCCAGTTTCAACGCTTGACTTCCTTTCGTAAAAGTTTCTCAAGACAGTGCTTTGCTCTTCTGCTGATATTTTCTTACCATTCAGCGTAAGATTTTCATTGGTATTGCTGATGCTCAAGCTGTCCTCCCAGTTATGAATTTATTTCGACCAAGAAAACTTATTTTCTTATTTCTTTGCCGTCCTTTTTTTCTTGCCAAAGCAATCGGAAGCTCTATCTCTGGATGTATACTCATGAAGGTATACGCTAAAGTGTCGATTATATCAAGACCAGAACTTTCACGAGTCAGTTCACGCATTACGAGATTGCATGAATCAGTATTTACAATCTTCACTTCTTCCCGGGTAAACATCTCTGAGAGTATCCCGTTTGCGATCTCTATCTTTCCTGCCCCAGCTGTCAGTTTCGCAGTTACCGGGAATGTGCGAAGAGATAGTTTGTTCTTCTCAAAAACATTTACCATGCTCTCGAATAGGCCGATCTGCGTTCCGTGCGCATCCTGAACAAAACAATCAGCCTGATTATTTACAAGCTTATCATAAACAATGTCTGTCCAGCTATCGTTGTCTTCACCAAAAGACTGCCAGCAGTCAAACACGTACCACACGCCTTCATAATAAAGCGATGATGTTATTGTTGCTCTCGACTTGCCGTCCCCCTGACGCTTATTTCTCTTTGAGTACGCAGGGTCGCATGCTGTGACGATTACACTGCACGCCTTCATGTACTCAAGCTCTTCCCTCGTGAGGTCAATGACGTCACGATCTTTGTTGAATCGAATATCAAGATTATCATCCTCAAGCGGGATCGGGAGCATCCTCATCTGTGAATCATAAAGCGACTTCAGAATTGATTTCTGCTGTGACAGATATTCATCAGTAAATCGTTCAGCAAGACGGTAGTGTCTGTCTCCAACCCACCAATCGCATGGCATACGCAAAAATGTTACATTATCTCGCTCGTAAATGTCATGGTAGAGTGAATTGTCATAATACTCAGTTCCGACAAGATATATCATGAACTTCTTGCCATCTTTTCGGTACTCTCGGAGGCCACCAAGACTATTAAAAAACTGAGCCAGCTTTTCTCGTTGATCTTCGTTCTTGCTGGTCTCAAGAGTGACAAGATCATCACCGAATATACCTTCAACGTGCATTCCAATGAAGTCAGACTTGAGCGAACCAACAGATATTGTTGCTTCCTTCCTGAAATCAGAAGCGTCGTAATCCTCCTTGAGAAGCTGCGTGCTGATGTTGATCTTCTTGCTTGTGATGCGACCACCACGATCAATATATTTTTTCTTGCTATCGGCAAACAATTGAGGAAATACAATAGCAAGATATGGATTCATCATCATCGATTTCAATGAATGAAGGTTTGCGATCGCCTTTTCTTCACGGCTGTGGATCATCAGCCATTTGGCGTATGGATCTTTTATTATCTCATGTAGGCATCTCACAATACAAAGGTTATTTGTCTTTCCAAGGCCACGTGGCAGTAGGTGGAGTACGATTGTCGCATCATCAGAGTACTTTGCCCTGTATGTATCAGCCTGCTTCCAGCTATCAGGGATAACATCAATTCCTTTGTCAACGAAATCATAGGCCACCCTGTGAACATCCTCAAAGAAAGATGGATCTGTGACCCATTTGGCAAGCTCAAGTATGTCATTCTCAAGGATGTTTTTTACAACTTCCCTCCTGACTATGAAGTCAACGATCTTTTTTGCCTCATGGCGCATCCGTGAGTTTGTTCGCAGCAACTCCTTACGGTACCTCTTTGCAGGTTCATTGTATGATTGGATTTTCTTCTCAAGTCCGCACTGCTCAATGCGGTACTCGAACATCCCTATTTCTTTATCCTGCTGCTGTGTCATTAAGCCTTAAACCTCGGCACTTTTGCCATTGTCACATCGTGCTCACTTATCGCTTTGGTCAAATCATACAGTTTTTTCGCTGCATCCTTGCGCAAATCAGGATCAAGCATGTCATCAGATGCTATCCCGTGTATCTTCTCCTTGTAAACATCAGGGTTGATTCCGTTCTTACACAAGAACACCATAGCGTCAAGATCGCCTTGATTGTCTGCGAACTCTTTCAGAATCCTTATCGTTGATTCGTTGTATTCATTGTCAATCATAATCCAACCTCTATATCAAGATCAGCGGTTGCATCTGCTGAGAAAACAACAAGATTGCTCAACTGCTCACTATTGACTTGGGTAAACAGGGTGTAGCTTCCGGTAACTGGTTCAGCAGAAGTGTGGTCAGGCGCCCACCCTGAGGGGCCCAGTTCCTCTGGGAAACCCATCAGGCCATCGTCATAGTAGCAGTAGAGCCACCTTTTCGTGTTATCCTCGCTTATTGCGTGGCATCCGCAGTTAAGGTTAAAGCCGCTTCTTCCGTTTCTTACAAAGTTTGCACTGGATATGCAGAAGCTCGATCCATCGCTTGACGTTATCCTCGTTTCGGGGGATATGTGCGCCGTTCCGCGAACCCGTCGATCTCCATAATTATCCTCAAAAACAATGTCATATCCAATTTCAACTCGTGCTCTCATCTTTAACCCCCATAATGGTGTAAAGCGTGTCAGTTGGCTTATACACTTCAACAAGTAGATATTTAGATGAATCAATCTTTTGATCAAAAAACAGGTGGTCGGCCGCATACTGATTTACGCGGTTAACAAGCATGCCAGTGGTGAAAGTATCTGCTATGCCGCCACTTTGCCCATAGGTTAGAACAAATTCTGATTTATCTTCGTACCCCAGAACGCCTGCCCCCTGATTGAACATTTTATATGTGTCTGGCACAGCAAGAAGCCTTTCTTCTGCCACCGTTGTTACTTCATCGGAATTGAAATCATACACTGTGGTGTCGCCTTTGCCTACAAACCCGATTTGATCATAGACCACAACCTCGAAGTCTCCAGCTTGATCTGAAAAGAACAATAGTCTATTGCAATCAGACACATCAAGCATAAATATCTTGTTATCCGTTGATGCAAGAGTGAATTTCTTGTCCGCAGGATAGCTGTTTCTGATGTGCTCATTGCCATTGACTGATATTCTTTCCTTCACATACATTATTCTTCTCCTCGTGACTTCATCATGGCGTATATCTCAGAGCAACAATGCTGAGTGAGCTGCCTGACATCGGCCTTAACCGTATTCATTGCCCTGTCTGTGTGCTTGAATCCGGTAATCATCGTTTGCTCCATTGATGTTATTTTCGTCTCTATTCTTGATATGGACGCACTCATGTGCCAAACAGCGCCAAGAACAGTCAGTATAACAGCACCCATCATGCTTACGATCTGGATTTTATCTGAATTACTTAGTCTCATCAGCCAAAGCCTCCCTTGTTTTTGACTCGCTTCTGAGGTCATAGTCATCAGCAACACCTTTATCTCTAAGGTAACGCTTTAATTCTGCCCAAGACATTGAATCGTGGTCGACGATTTTCTTATTCTTTGCCTCTTTCTTCTTGTGGATCTTTTCACTGGTATAGGCTTTGTCCCTGAGTTCTCCTGATAGCTTCGATATTAAGCGGCTTACATGTTCAGACGTTAAACCCTCCTCTCTGCATCCTTTCAGGCTACCCTTTACGTCAAGACGAGCAATAGCCATAGTTCCATCATCATGAACTATTTCAACATACTCATCAACACTTCGCTCTATACCGCTTGCCATCAGAACTCCGTCTTCCTTTTTAAGCTTATCCTTTCGCTTTGAAGACGGAAATTCTATGAAAATATTGGAATGGTTATTGAGTACGGTAAACTTCCGTCCATTCGCTACCATTTCATTGATCTCTTCCGGTGTTTCATCATAGATTTTAATAGCCACCCTATGCCTCCACCAATGCAATGCTAAACTGCTTCAATGTTATTGTTGTAGCCGTATCTGACCTGAACTTAATGTAAAATTTGTCACCGGGAGATACATCAATAATTCGATCACCAGTAATTGTCTGGACGTTGTCGAGATTCGTCAATGTGACTGAATTTCTCAGTCCCTGTATGGGGTCTGTTTCTTCATTTCTGAACAGAGAGAAACCAAACTCTACATTGTTATTTGATGCAGAAACCTGAGCGGTACCTATAAACAAGCATTTTCTTGAAGTTTGAAATGTTGCCTCAACCTCTCCTGCGACAGTTGAGCAATTAAACTTGTTCTCAATACCGTTGGACAGCTCGCCTCCTGTTATTTCTGAGTTATCCAAAGCTATCCATGTGTCAACATCTCCGGATGCTATCGTGATCGTCGGAGGCGTGCCCTCAACATCCCTGTTAATGATCATTCCACATCTCGCAAGATAATCTTGTATTTTAGGCATAATTCAACCCCCTTTATTCTACAAGCACGTGACCGTCTTCATCGAAAAGATAGCCTTCGTCACTTGATATTGGTGTGTTTCCTACGAACTTATTTATTTCAACAGACTTTGACCATGTTGGCTCCTTGTTTATCTTATAGAGAACAAGGTTTTTATACCTATACTCCGTCGTGACATCCATGAAAAGATAATCGCCTGACCACACACTCTGAAGATCGGAATATTCAAGTGATTTTACCAACCCGGTCGCTGCATTGTGCAGATGCTCCTCAGTATCAGCCTCTTGCACCCGGCTATCTATTATCCAGTCAGAGGCAAGCGTGTGGACGCCCTCCTCATATGCGGAGGCTGTTTTTCCAAAAGATATGATTATCTGTCCATCATCGATACAGCAGCCGGACTGTATGATGCCATCAAAAGAAGACCCCTTTTGATACTGATACCAGTTTTCTCCATCTTCTGAAAACCAGACATCATTGTTATAACCTGATGCCGATATGCCTCCTATGAGCCACATTCTGCTATCAGCAGTTACAGTGCAATGGCTTAACCTCGCCTCAAAAGACGCATCATCGGTCACCTCTGTCCACGACACTCCGTCTGTGCTACTCCAAGCGTCATTCAGTCGTGACGTATCGTCATTTCCAGCAATTACCCACATCTTGCTATCGAAGACAGTGGAAGAATGAGCATATCTTGCCGTGAAATGACCGGATGCTCCGGCATCAGTCCATGTAACTCCATCAGCGCTATACCAGACATCATTTACATAGCCGCTGTCAGTATCTCCGGCAATTACCCAGATCTTGCTGTCAAAAAATACGCTCGTATGTAATCGGCGCTCGGTAAAGTGGCCCGAAGCTCCTGCGTCTGTCCATGTCACGCCGTCTGTACTATACCAGACATCATTAACAAGTCCGGATGCAGTATCTCCGCCAATTACCCACATCTTGCCATCAAATACAGCAGTTGAAAAGAACTTCCGTGCTGAGAAATCTGCGCTGCTTGTCGCATTAGTCCACGTCAGGCCGTTATCTTCGGAATACCATACATCATTGAGAAGTCCGCTTGCGCCTTCTCCTCCGATGATCCAAATCTTGTTATCATGCGATAGCATCGCGTGGCCTCGTCTGACGCTCAACGACGGAGATTCATTAACCTCATACCACTCCCCCGGTCCAGCGACAACCCCAACGGCAATGCTGGTATCAGCTCCGTTATGCCACGGCCCGGCAGGGTACTCGGTATCCACAGCTGCAACGTAATCACCGTTTACGTCAACTGGGATGGTGTTGCCAGATCCGTCAAGGCCATATCCTTTGCGGATGTTCCAATGAAAGCAATCGCTCTCATTGACATATACCTCTGACCCTGCGCCAAGCGTGGCGTGATTTTCGTTTCCTGATATGTCGTATAGGTGATTTTCAAGCGGCAAGAATGTCGATCCGGTGACTGGCGGATTATCGCAGAATCCAAGAATCTCAGATGAGGTGAGTTCTCTGTCGTAGATTCCTACGCAGCACACATACCCCTCAAGTCTTTGAACTCCCGACTGTGCACCTATTTGCATCTCGGTTGCCCCGGACGGGGGGTAGGCTGTTGCCGTTGTGTCTGAATCCTTCAGTACACCATCGATGTATATTGACAGCTCCTTGCCATCATCGCTCTGCTGGACGATAGCGGAGTGCTCGAATCCGTCAAGGTAAGGGTTGAGATCCACCAGCAAATTCTGAGCAAGCGTGCCGTCATTTCTTACGTAAAATTCAGAAATACCGGTATTTCTCACAAACCACTGAATATCATTCCCGGACCCAGTGTAATCACTGGCAAGATATAGCGTTCCAGCTGATGGTAGCACCAAATCCTTAAAGGAAAGCGCAATTGTCTGGTATGCCTGTGCCGGGATTTTAAGATAATTTCCGGTATTGAAATGAAAGGCCGGGGATGCAACGAATCGAGCGGGTAGATCATTGGACGTACTGTCTGGCGCAGTGTTGGTTGACAATGGCTTGTCGAATGTCCAGCTCAATACATTGGACAGCAGAGGAGGCTGGTTTTTGCCTATGCTGCCGGTAATTTTCCCAGCAACACCTTCACAGTAACATCAGCGTCGCCAACGGTCAGGTCAATGTCAACAGAGTCCGCAAGGCGGAAGTTGTTTTCAGCCCCGGAACTCGACAGCGAAACATAATCTATCGATCCATCGGAGACACTGGAAAGCGAAACCGACAGACTTTCGAGCTGGAAGCCGTCCTTTTTGAGAACAACCGTGCCAGATACAGCCCCGGATGCTCCGCCAGATACGCCAAGGGCAATCAGCGCCCCGGAATAGCCAACCATGGAGGAATCTGTGCTTATCGTAACCCCGCCATCACTGCTCCCAGAAAACAGCTCATCAAACACAACCGGACTCATAACAACGGCACCATCGCCGTAATTAACTCCGTTTCGGCTCATTGTCCCAATCGCTTCGCTTCCCATGCTCACCCCCAGAAATAGGTAATACCCGACAAATCTACTCAAGTATACCCGATTGTTGAATAAAATGCAAGTGCTGGATGTAAATTGTCAATCCTCCATCGATTGACCAGTCATGATCACAACGCCTTTGCCACATTCACACTCAAGGTCTTTGAGCTTCGTGTCAACAGGACAGACGCAAATCCAACGGCGCAAGCAACGGACGCACATGGCCTCAAAAACAACGTGAGGGCCGCCATCTTCTTCATAAATCTTGCGGATACCATCGGCTGCTTCATCATTGTCACACTCAGGATCAAGAGCGGAAAGGTAGCCTATCAGATTCTTCCGCTTTTCATCTGAAAGATCAATGATGCCAGCCATGTCTACCCGCATGGAAAGACCGAGATTCTCAAGCAGCTCTTTCACTTTAGCGCAGCTCAGCCATTTCTCAGCATCAAAAGCTGCTTTGTCATCAAAAGCTGCTTCGTCTTCCATGCTCATTCTGGCGGCATCAAAGGCGAGTTTGATCAACTTACAGTGACTCTTCCATTTATCAACATCGATGTGTGAGTCATCTTCAGCGTTCATCATCTCAGAAATCGCCTCTGCCGCAGCTACTCGGTCAGCCAGAAAAGGCGCAAGGCCAAGGTTCTCGATCAATAGCGCTGCCTTGGCGAATCCACTGTCATGTCCACGGACTCCTTTCATTGTTCTGGCCACATCTTCAACGTTTGAATTAAGCATCTCTGTAATGTTCATGTAATCCTCCTTCGGTTATTGAAAAAAATCATTGCAGCAATCACAAACAAGATCGGCGCAATTATTGAGCAAGACGGTGTTCCTCGATATGTCAACGTAAATATGACGATCCGGAAGAATCGAAGCCAGCCACGTACCATCAATGGCTCCATCGGAAAAGCGGTCCGGGTGCTGTTCAAGTAAGCGCTCCCTGACTATCACCGGGACTCCAGACATGCTTTCAAGCTCCATGAAAGTCTCTATACTCATGACGACTCCTTTGCTTGGTTATTCACAGGCAAGCACTCCATGACCATCGGAACGGCGGGCCATCAGCGCTGCAACTCCTTCGTGGTTCAATTATAGTTAGTTGGGAGTGGTTTGTCAAGAGTTGGAAAAATAGGGGAAAATTTTAGAGAGGGGTATTTATATATGTAAAGCCTGACCCCGTTGTCCCAACCGCCTTCCCTTCCCATTCCCCTTCCGCATCCCCCTTCTTCCCCGCCGGCCCTTGCCTGCCTGCCTGCCTGCTCCACCATAGCCAACCTCCCTGCCCCTGCCCCTGCATCCTGCGCGCCCTGTGTTGCCCCCAGACGTGCAAGCGGTCCAGCCTCCGTCCCGGAAGGCCCGCAGCCTTTGGTTACGCCACTGACCGCCGACCTGATGCAGGTTCCCAAGGGTGCCCGTGACTCCCCGGAGAGCCCGTGACACTCTTCAGCACTTGCAAACACGCGCAAGCACCCGACAACACTGGCTGCATCCTTCACTGCTGCTGCGCCGGTGTACAACTAGTATCTTACTATGGAGCATGGAATAATGACGTGCCCGGGCGCCCGCGCTACACGCGCGCAATACGCGCGCCCGCGTTTTTAGTACTTACTATGGACAATCTACTCCTGACCGCCTCCTCTGCGTTCCGGCTCACTTCTCCCCTGACACAGTGGCTGCAATCGAGTCAACGACTGCTCTCTACCGGCCTCCATTCTGTCAGCCTCCATCGCACTGCTCCCTGGTACAGCATTCCCGCCGTATCGCTACAGCTGCTCCACTGCCCAGCTCCTTCTGCTCCGTTCGGCTCGACTAACAGAGTTAGCCTCCCCTAACTTTACTTGCCGTCCCTAACTTATTATACTTGCGTGCCCGCACATGGAATACTTGACCTTTTTCATCAGGTATTATTCCAGGGGAAGCATGTTGGCATCTTTCGCCGCCGCTTAACTACTTATGCACTTAGACCTTGCGCTGATTTTCTGTTTTTCTCCATCTTTGCTTGAAGTTAATCCTTAGTTATGTTGGGCACTTGCTATTTTCTTGACACACATGTCAACATATTACTTGACATGGTGACAGGTATGTGGTATAGTGTATATAGAGACTGGGGGATTGATCCTTGGTCGGTTTGTTGACTAATTCCTGCGAAGGAGGATGAGATGAAGACAAAAGTATACGAGACATACGAGCAGTTCGCCAGCAGGGAAGACAAGTCGGCAAATGGTGTTTCTCCCGCTTTCGCCGAGAAGCACCCTGATTACGAAAAGGAAAATGAATCAAATGTAGGGTGCTGGAACTGCATCTATTGCAATCATTGCAGCTACTGCAGAGACTGCGAAGGCTGCCAGAATTGCAAAGACTGCAAGGCCTGCAATCATGGCGCGCAAGTGGTGTGTTGGTCACTTGCCGTCTTCTTAACGTATCTTTCGATATGTTGCTTGACATTTTGTTAACCAATTACTGTGAAGGGGTATGAGATGATGGACAATATAATGTATCCAGAAAGCTACGAAGGAAGAGCGGACTTGTATCATTTAGATAAATTTATTGACCAGCTAGAAACTGGTCAAGAATTTTATAGTCTTTATTTTTATGAAGATGAGAGTTGCTTTACTGTTAGTTTTATTGATGAATACGGAAAACGCAAACACAGATCAAGGTCAAAAAAGATCCCTGAAAAACATACAGTGGAGTTTTTCAGGAAGAATATTCTTAAAATGCAGGAGTTGCGAAAAGAAGCATCCCAGTATGTAAGCGTTAAGAAATACTTCTCTAAAAAATACAAAACTTTCAACATCTATGCCACATCTTTTGGTTTATCGGTTGTTGTGGTGTGTCGAGATATAGCCAATGTTAAAAGGGACATAGATGAAATAGTGCGCGAGTTGAACAAAAGCAAGATTGAGTTCGCCACTCAGTTGTCAGATGCTAAGTGGGTATATAGATTTATTTTGAGCAAAAAGAAGGAAAATATAGAAAAACTTGAAAGGATGGTGAAAACAAACAGCCCGGAAGGGCACAGGAGGAGATGATGAAGACAACAATAAAACTATCAGGAGGCTACCACGGTAGCAATCCAACACGAGTATACTTAGGTTACAGCCGGGCTACGGTTCGCGAAAAGATCGAATCAGGGGAGCTCCACGAGCTCCTGACAGAGAGCCAGATCAGCCGGCTCGAACGCCATTTCTGCGGTATTCCCGGCTGCACGTGTGGCAGCTGGAGACGAGCGAACATTGACGTCTTGTCTTACACAAGCACAATAACGATCACAAATAGAGAGGGTGGCTGCGATTTTGCTGATCTGTACCACGCCGCTTTTTATGCGTGTGGATTTGATACCCCGTCGAAGCTTGAAGATTGCTTCCGCGTAAAGGGCAACAAAGTCAGCTTTGCTGGCAATTCAATTGTTGTGAACGATACATATGTTGTCAACCACGCCGGATATATTAACTACACCGAAGAGGAGGTACAAAAATGAAAGATCTTGGAGGAGTAAAGGAGTTAACAAAACATTGCTTTAATGCTGTGTCTTTCAGTCCGGAAAATCGGGCACGACATTATATTGAGTGGTGCGAAAGTATCATCTCGGACACAAAAAATCTGCTTGGAGATGGGTACACTGAAAAGGTAAACGACAAGATAATCGGGATGCTCGAAGACATTGCGAGTGCGAACGGTCGCACAATGTCAGCTATGATAACAGGCCCCGCAAACTTTCCGACGAGCAGGAACGAAAAAGCGGTTAATTCGCTGAGAAACAAAGAGTTAGCGCTTGAAAACTATCTCGAAAAGCTCAGAAAAAACAAGATCAAGCGAGATAAAAAGCGAGCTATAGAGGAAGCTGGAGGCGAGCTTGAAATTGCAAAAAGGAAGCTCGAAATACTCAAGAAAAACCAAGCGACAATGAAGGCAGTCAACAAGATTATAAGGAAGAAGCCGCGGGCGGAGAAAACAAAAGAAAAAATAGCGGAAATTGTAGCGCTTGGCCTGCCTGAAACTGCGGCGCATAAGCGATTTGAACCCGGCAATTGGTGGGGCAAGGGATTCGCAGGTTTCGAGCTCACCAACAACAATGCAAAAATAAAGAACACTGAGAAGAGAATAAGGATTCTCGAAGCAAAAGAAACGTCAACAAATAATATGTGGACAATAGAAGAAGAGGGGCAGGATGTTACGGTAAAAATCAATTATGATATTGACAGAATAACCATACAGCACGAAAGCAAACCATCAAGGGAGGTTATCTCAGAGATTAAAAAGCTCGGGTTCAGGTGGTCGCCTCATTATTGTTGTTGGATGCGCAAGATAACCTATAATGCTATTTCGAGCCTTAAACGATCGAAATATGCAGAGGAGGTACAAAAATGAAATGGCAAATATTACCAGCTGCGGCCTTCGCGGTCTTCGCGGCAATACTTGTCCTGACTGGCAAGCGGAACGATGCCGCTGTGGATCGGGAAATAGAGGCAAACGAGCGCCAGTATGCCCTGTGCGTGCTGGAGATAACCGGGGATTGTATGGAGTCCCCGGCTGATGAAGAGGAGTGTTTGGAAACAGCCCGGCGTGTATGCCGGAGATAAGGAGGAGGTGCAATAATGAGAAATTACGAGATGACAGTAAGTGAAGCGATTCACGCAATCAGAGATGCTGGCATGGTGCCGGATCTCGAAAACATGCTTTATGATCTGGAGATGTGCCCGGAAGGGTATAGATCTGATTATGATGACCTTCAGAAAAAAGAGAGGGAGCAGGTCATTGCGGAGGTAACAAAGGAGATAAAAAGTAGGTTCGTTCGATACCGGGTAACATACATCAACCCATTCTTCATAGACAAGAAGGAGCAGATTGTTCTCGAATGCGTCAATGAAGACGACGCAGAGGAAGTTGTGAAAGGCATGGAACACACGGAGCGCTTTGCCCATGCAAGGCTGGTTGACGACGTTGTAAGCGTCGAGAAAATAACGTAACCACCCAGGCCCTGAGCAAGGCACAAAACTGCTCGAAAGCCCCGACGCTGTTGTCAGGCAGCACGACCCCGCCAGGTGTTTACAGGCGGGGATGGTGGGGTTGTAGTGGCTGGAGGCGTGCAAAAATTGAAGTAGTGTCAAGAGGCGAGTGACCGAGATCATGGGCTGAAATCATCAAGAGGAGGTGATGTGATGAGAGAGATTACTAAAGAGTTCAGGACAGCAAAATCAAGAAAAAAGGTAACCGTAAAAGGTACGGTCATTGAGAAAGAGATGGTGACCCTTGACGGACACAAAGTCGAGGTAGAAATGACCGTCGAGGTTGAAGGACACGGAAAAATAAGTGGAAGCCTCATGGAAACCAGAGCGGTGCAAAAAGAGAAATACGGTGAGGAGTATACTCACTCATTCGGACCTCTCCTGCTCACAGAGGAGCAGGCAGCAATTATCCAGTCAGTTGAGAAAGGTGCCTGAGATACTGTTACGGTGCTGCGAATCATGATTGACCGACCTGAGCAAGGCGTTAAACTGCTCACCAAGCCCTGGCAAGTGTCAGGCGACCCGATCCCGCCCGGGTGTTGTTGGCGGGGAATATAAGGAGGTAATACCATGTTGATTTTATCAGTTGATGCCGAAACGGACGGATTGTGGGGAAAACCCTTCGCCATTGGGGCGAAGGCCTACAAAGAAAAGGGCGACGGCTACAGTTGTGTAGCCGATTTCTACGCCTGCTGCAGCACGGGCGTAGAAAATGAATGGGTTCGGGAGAATGTCCTCCCGAATCTGGAGGACACTCATGACAGCACCGATGAGGTGCTTCAGGAATTTGCGAAACTCTATCTTGAGACAAAAGATAAAGGCTACACAGTCCTGTGGCACATGGGCCACGTCGTCGAAGCGTACCTTTTCCGGCTTCTGGTCGAAAAGGGGTACATCGGGGAGTGGGACGCCCCCTACACGCCAATAGAGGTGTCTGAGCACCTCCGTCAGAGGGGGTTTGCACCTGATTGTGTCGATGCATATGTCGACACATTTCAGCTTGCAAAATCAGATGGTTGTACCCACAACCCACTGTTTGACTGCTCCCAAGCAATGAGCGTGTATGCTCATTTGCACGGAGCTGGTGTTTCACACAATGTGCCGGGAGGACCTGTCCTCCTGTAGGCAATCAAACGCCCTGAGCACGGCGCAAAACTGCTCCCTGTCCGGTGATGTGTATCACCGCTGAAGAGGCCTAAAGGCCGAAACGGGATTATTGATAACAACGCCCGGTAACGGGCACAGGAGGAGTTATGATTGACGAGATCATAAAAGCGGCGAAAAGCCGCGACCTTGACCAGCTGGAGCGACTTGGATGCTTCAGCTATCATGAGCATTTTCAAGACTTTGACCGCATAAAGGTTTCGGTGTTCAGCCGTGATCTTTTTCGAGAGGTAACGGAGGGCCATGAGTGCCTGGCGGAAATTAACAAGATTGATGACACTCTATCCACATCTGTTGAGATAGATGGGGTAAGAGTGTCTATATTTGATAGAGATAGGGAGGCTTGAGTGTCTGTAAAAACAGCAATAATAATGTTCGCGGTAATGATGATGTTTTTTATAATCATGGGAGGAATTAAAGCATGAGATCAAAACTATTTTACCTGAGCGCCGACGCTAAAGCGGCGCTTGATGATTCGGGTCAAAACAGGTCCCACATAATTAGGGAAGCCATGAAGGCAGCCCGGGAGCTTGTAGAGTCAGGGGCAATTGTATTGTCCGGCAACCCGAGGCAAAGAATGGAAACCGTAAAGATGTCAGTATGCGTTGAAGAGGAAGAAATATCTTCCTTCATAAAGTTCTGTAACTCCTGCGGTCGCACGACCATAAAGGAGATTATAAGCAAATCTGTTTTGGAGCTTCTGAGGGGGGATAATGGACACAAAAATAACTGAGGATCATGGCTACAGAATAGGTGGGGAAATCCTGACCAATTACACCCTTGAGATTAACAGGGTGTATTCAGGTCCA
>Ga0209948_1000175_pt1 | contig 19113 bp, 9 predicted proteins | sample SalPonR2_C_D2_MG_FD_185709 | JGI IMG/M metagenome (GOLD analysis project Ga0209948, IMG submission 185709) | Salt pond soil microbial communities from South San Francisco under conditions of wetland restoration - Salt Pond MetaG R2_C_D2_MG... ... | reverse complement strand
AATATGGGTTCCCACCAGAGACACCAGTGAAATTAAAATGCCAATACTGAAAACAGGAAAAATTACTCTCCAGTCTGCTCCCATCCATCTTGCTGCTATAGCGGGTAGGAGAGGACCAGCTAATGATCCAATTGCTTTGACGAATTGACCAATCGATAAATTCCTTGAATAATTACCTTTGCCCGAGACGTCTCTCATAATGGGATTACCTGCAACCTGTAATATTGTTGCTCCTGCTCCTAATAATAAAAATGTGGGTAACAGTATAATAAAACTATCTAAACCAAAAATAGGAATAGCTACGCCAATTAAAGCCACAATATACCCCACAATTAAAGTTCTTTTTTTACCGTGTTTATCCTGGAATATACCCATAGGGATGGATAGAAGACCAAACATAATAAAACCCATAAAAGGCAATAATTGAGCAATGAAATTACTGACATTATATGTGTTTTTGGCAAGACCAACAATAGGACCAGCAGCGTCTCCAAACCCCATACATAAAAACGCTAATAAAATAGGAAGTACTTTCTTATTCATGTATCCTCCTATATTTTGATTACGTATTGTAAAAAAACAACTTTTCCATTATATCCTACTTAGTATAGGAATAATGAGATCTAATTATCATATTATCAATCTCATTATGTACATTTAAGGGGAAAATTGTAGATTCACTTTAACTAGCCCTTCTGCTTATATTAATCTTATACTTTGTTAAAATACTTAATATTAATTATCTGTCCGTATCTTTATATCTTTAACTACCATATTTTGATTTTTACTGGCCTTAAATTTTATTTTTATTTGAGCTAGATTAAACTTACCTACAGGTCGGTCTTTCCATTTAGTCCACGTAGCACCGCTATCGGAACTGATTTTGTATTGGATGTTTCCATAATTTCCATGTTCAGAAATTACTCTGACCCCTTTAAAATTTATCTTCTTTTTCCATCTTTTTTGAAAAATAACTTCACCACTACAATTCTGTTTAACCTTGAACCAATTATTCTCAGTAATTTGAATGCACGAATCTTTTTTTCTTATACCTAAATCTGAAGCAATGAAATTCATATTTTTATTTTTTAATTGAATCTTATAATCTGTTTTTACTTTGAAAGTATCAACATCTGTGTTCGAATTTATCTCTCTGGTAATGAGGTTAAAATATTTTGTCCCTTCTGTCAAATCAGCATAATAAACAGCTCCTTTATTAATACATTTACATCCGCCAGCCCGAAAAGGGCCTCCATGTGTATAGGCAAGAGCTTGAGGATTAAGAAAATACATTTCAGGTAATCTAAAAGGAGGATGATTTCTTTTTGTCTGGTTAATTTTGGGACCGGAAACAAAATGACCAACATTTTCTAAGCCTTCATCTCCATCATTAAATCGTTGATCTGTACAACCTTTACGATAGGTGCTATCTTCAGGTGTATCCTTCCAGTCATATCCCGTATGAAGATGACCTGAAATATGAGCAACTATATGTTCTTCATATTTGTATAACAATTTTTTATACTGGTCTGAAATTCTCTTCCAGGGAGGGAGCATACCATACCATGTATCACTCCATGCTACAGTTTTATAAATAGGATAGTGTCCAAAAAGAAAAATATTATTATTGCCTTTAGAAAATTTTCGTAATTGTTTTTCAATCCATTTGAATTTTTGATCAGAAATTACATCCGTTAAAGGATGATGTTCCCACTTGTGATCATCTGAGACCATAATAAAAACTAGATTCCCCATTTTATAGGTCCTTGTAGCTGAATTAAAGCCGCATTCTGAATAAAAGCCTGTTCCATAAGGATGTTTTAAACTATGATGTTGTCGATCATGATTACCTGTTACCGCATAAACTGGGGCAGGTAAATCTTTCATCCATCTACTATATGCTCTAAATTCAATTTTACCGCTATGTGCTGTTAAATCTCCTGTATCAAAAATTATATCTGGCTTTACACTTTCAATAGATTTTTTAGCGAGGATAGGAATTTTAAAATCTGATGTATCTCCATCTAACTCGACACCACCGTATTTGTGTCCTCCACGAGGTTCATCAAAATGGATATCCGTAATAAAACTTAGCCGAAGATTAGGTTTAGTGTTCGGAAAAAGAGTAATCACGGTTAATGATAATATGAAAACAAACGCCAAGAGTTTGAGATTCTTGTTTTTTCTCATAGATTATTTCCTTTCTATTTATTCCAGTTACAAATCTTAAACATTAGTGGGTTTGACTGCATTCTCATTTTAATTATCTCGTCACCAGATATAAGAAACTAGGTAATATTTTTTTATTTTACCAATACTTCCAGTTTTCGCATTTTTAGTTGGCAATTTGTTTGAAAATGTTTATATACTTTTATCTCTTTTATTTATTGTAATTGCTCTCTATAACTAACAATTCTTTTTGATTTCTGACTTGCAAATTTTTGAGCATATTTACCAGTAATATTTGTATTTAATTCTTCAAAATTAGGTTTAACCTATTCGCTATTGGTTTTTTCGTTAATTAAGTCTTCAGAAATTTTTGTTGCGACACAAAAAGAACAGATCATAAAAACTATTTTACTAATCAACTAAATAAAAATGGCCTGTATCAATTCTCATAATTTATTATATCATGCATTTGGTATAAGGTCAAGGTATAATTACATAAGAAATAATTATAGCGGTGGGAAAGTATTTTTTAAAATTAAAACAGCTAAAGTTTAATAAAAGAGTTTAGTAAATAGTTACAAGAGCAAGAAGATAAAGAACTGTTTAGAAAGTACTAAATAGTATTAGAATGACATAAATAAAACACCAATCCCAAAACTTAAATAGAAGGAAGACCAGTATTTATACAAGGAAGAAATAAAATGAGTTTGTTCGAAAAAACTATTTGTTGGAATTTTAGTATTCCCATTCTTATTTCAAATTTCTACATATATAAAATTTACTTGAAAGTAATGTTAATAATATGTAAGTTGTAATACATGTTATGGAATCTAAAATTAGGCAAGGCGCCTGACCATGCTATTTAGAAGAAGTTGATTCTAAATTTTCAAAATTTCTAATAATAATGGTTACCTATAATTCTAAATATTTTCCAGATTAAAAAAAAATATAACAGGTTATTATAAAAATCTGATAAATATATGTATAACCTTTCTTTATTTAGAAAGAAAATAATTAATTAAGAAAGTTAATTACTAATTAAAAATAGGAGCTAAAATGGAAAAATTTACAAGAATTGTACTGCTAATCTTCTTGATTTTCTCTATTACTTATATTAATGCCCAAACTTCTTATACTGTTAGTGATAAGGAATTCAATCGAGCCATTGAAAATATTTCACGAGAACATCCAAGACTGTATTTGCAGAGAAAAAATGTAAATAGAATTAAAGATAAAGTGGATGAAAACGAACTTTTTGGGAAGGCCTTTCAGGATCTCAAAGAGTCAGCAGAAGAGATGTTAGACAATCCAGTTCCAAAACAGAAAGATGGAGCCAAAATACCTACGAGTGGTTTTAAACGAATTACCACATTAGGATTTTTATACCGAATTACCGGGGAACAAAAATATGTTGAGGCAGCAAAGAGAGATTTATTTGCTATTGCTAATTGGGAGGATTGGTATCCTAGAAATTATTTAAAAACATCTAGAACCATAGCAGCTGTTGGAATAGGTTATGATTGGTTCTATGATCAGCTTAATGATGGAGAAAAAGAGGAATTAAGACAAGCCATCGTAGAAAAGGGCTTTAAAACTGCTTTTAATGGACAATGGTGGGTATATTGTAATCATAATTGGAATTCGGTCAACCACGGCAGTTTGGTCATGGCAGCTTTAGCTATTTTGAAGGAAGACGAATCTGGTATGGCGGAAAAGACACTTAAACGTGCTATAGATGCCTTTCCTATTTTGTTACGGGAATATGGACCAGATGGAGCTTACCATGAAGGTGGGCCTGGATATTACAGTTTTGCAACAGAATATGCAATTAAAATGATCACAGCACTTGAATCTGCCTTAGGCACTGATTTTGGATTTAAAAATTACGATGGATTTTTAGAAAGCGCCTACTGGTATCTACACCTTAGAAGTCCTGCAGGCTATTATTTTAACACAGGAGATAATGCTTCAGGTAGAAAAAGAGAGGGAGTATATGACTTTTTTCCTGGAGTTTTTTGGTTTGATTCTCAATTAGATGATCCAACTCTGCTTTGGCATCAGAAGCCCATGTTAAAGAAGGTCATTAAATCAGATGATAGAACTGTACCTCCATTTTTCTTTTTCTATCAGAAGGGAAACATGAATATGCAGAAGCCTGGAAAATCAAACTGGGTTGGTCATGGTCTGACTCCAGTTGGTTTTCATAGAACTGGTTGGGACAAAAATGATACTTATATGGCAATTAAAGGTGGAACCCCTGGAAGCAACCATGCTCATATGGATGTAGGCTCTTTTGTAATAGATGCCATGGGAGAGAGATGGGCTATGGATCCCGGAGGTGAAAGTTATACGAAATTGGAGTCAGCCGGTTTAGACATTTGGAATATGAATCAGACCAGTGACCGCTGGAAAGTATTTAGATATAACAATCGTAGTCATAACACTCTTGTAGTTGATGATAAACTACAAAGAGTCCCTGGTAAAGGTAGACTTGTGGACTATAGTTTTGATTATGATTTTTCCTATTCCATTATAGATATGCATAAAGTTTATCAGGGATTAATAGGTAATAATCCTACAGTAAGAAGGGGAATGGGATTGTATAAGGATGGTTCGATTATAATACAGGATGAGCTCAAAGGAAAAGCTAAGAGGACAGGTTCGACCAAGTGGGGTATGGATATACGTTGGCAAATGATGACTCCAGCAGATGTAGAGATAGTAAATGACCATGTTGCTAGATTAACCCAGAATGGTAAAGAGATGTGGTTACATCTACTGGCTCCCAATAAGGCAGAGTTAGAGATTGAGAGCACAGAGCCTCCTCATGAATATGATGCAGATAATGATGGTACACGTATGGTTGTCTTCAAAGCACGTCTTGATACTCCAATGAAAATAAAAAGATTAGCAGTATATTTGCATCCTCATGAGAAAGCAGAGGATTTACCTGAAGTAAAGTCTTTATATGATTGGAAATAAAGATAAAAAAAGAGTCCACTCTGCCAAAAAGGAGTGGACTCTTTAAAATAATCTCTTTTAATATGGTCTAATGAATCTATGATATTGGGAATATTATGAAAAAAGTAGTTACAATTTTATTTTTAGCATTTTTACTCATGCAGTGTTCCAATGTACCTGAATCTAATTATAATAATGTAGAAGAGATAAAAAAGGAATTAAATCAACTCTCAAGTCAGCATCCTAGATTATATTTAGGAGAACAGAAGCTAGCTCAAATAAAGAACAATATTGAAAATAATGAATTATTAAAAAAGGGATTGGCTAATCTTAAGAATACTGCAGAAAATTATATTGAAAATCCCATCGACAAAGAAAGAGAGGGGAAAAGATTAAAAACTAATTGTTTAGAAAGAGTGGGTGCACTAGCATTTTTATATAGATACACTAATAAACAAAAGTATTTTGAAGCAGCTAAAAAAGATATGTTAACTATATCAAATTGGGACAATTGGAATCCCTCCCATTTTTTAGATGCAGCCGATGCAGCAGTCGCTTTAGGTTTAGGTTATGATTGGCTATATAATAAACTTACAAAAGAAGAAAGACAAACTATAAAAAATGCTATAATAGAGAAAGCTTTTAAACCGTCTTTTGAAGGTCAATGGTGGATATATGCTAGAAATAATTGGAATTCTGTTTGTCATGGAAGTTTAACGTTGGCAGCCTTATCTATTTTTGACAAAGAAAATGAACTGCCCAAAAAAGTTATAATTCGAGCCTTGAACGCAATACCAATAGCATTGAAAGAATATAGCCCAGATGGAGCCTATCCTGAAGGTCCAGGATATTGGAATTATGGAACCGAATTTAGCGTAATTATGATATCAGCTTTAGAGTCAGCGTTAGGTACAGATTTTGGATTGAAATCTATAGAAGGATTTATGAAAAGTTCTGAATATATATTGCATGCAAAAGGGCCAACTAATTATTATTTTAACTATTCAGATAATAGTACAGGAGAATGGTCTTTAACTCCTCCCATATTTTGGCTTCAATCACAATTAAATAAGCCTGAACTATTTTGGTATCAAAAACCTATTTTGAGGCATGAAATTAACAAAGGTGAATCAATATCTCCTTTTATTTTTATCTGGCACGAGGGGAGATTGAGAAAAACGAAGCCAGAAAAATTGAATTGGATGGGTGAAGGTAGAACACCGGTCAGCTTTCATCGTTCCGGCTGGAATGATGAGGCTACTTATATTGGTATCAAAGGAGGCTCACCTGGCACAAATCATGCCCATATGGATATTGGTACATTTGTTATAGACGCGTTAGGAGAACGTTGGGCAATGGATCCAGGGGGAGAAGAGTATTATAAATTAGAATCTGCTGGTTTAAGTATTTGGAATATGCATCAGTCCAGTGATAGATGGAAGGTATTTCGATATAATAATTTTAGCCATAATACTCTCGTTGTTGATAGTTCTTTGCAGAGGGTTTATGCAAAAGGCAAAATCGTAAATCGAAGTACGGATCCTGATTTTTCTTATACTATAATTGATATGAGCAAAACCTACCAGGGCTTAATTGGAAATAATGCTACTGTTCGAAGAGGTATGGGATTATATAAAGATGGATCAGTTCTTATTCAGGATGAAATTACTGGCGAAGAATGGCAATATAAAGGAAAGGAAGGTACTAATATACGCTGGAATATGTTGACGAGAGCAAAAGTAGAGGTCAAAGATAATAATACGGCGATATTAAAAAAGGATGGCAAGAAAATGGGGTTCCATATTTTGTCTCCTAACAATTCTAAAATAAAATTAGTAAATACTCAAAATCCTGCTCATAAATATGATAGCCCAATTAAAGAATCCAGGATGATAACCTTTGATACAAAAATGCAGCCTAATGAAAATATTAGACTAATTGTTTATTTACATCCGAAAGGCCTGGCAGAGAATACACCTGAAATTAAGTCCCTTTACGATTGGCAGGAATGGTAAATATTTTTTAAAAAAATTTAGGGGCAATAGAGGGAATTATTTGGTCTTTCATTTTTATTATAAATCAAAAAGCAAAATATAGATATCAAACTAGATCTATTAAATTAATCGCAAATATTGGTAGATGAGCTTCAGTAAGATACTAAGAAGGAGGACAGAATGAAATTTAAGTCATCTATTTTAGGATGTAGGTTTTATATAATATTTTTATCAATAGTGTTGTTCTTATCTAGCAACATAGTTGGTAGGGAAAATAGTAATTCTACGATTATTAATATTGATGAAAATAGATATAAAGTTGAATTAATCCATCACGATAATTTTGAAACACAGACAGAAAATTGGGTTGTAGAGCAAATGCCGGGAGGAGAAGTCGATTTGATGAATGGTAAATTGGATATAAGAGATAAACAAGGATGTACAGTTTGGTATAAAAAGAAATTAAAGGGACCGATTTTAATTGAATATGAAGTTACTATGATAGATTCAGGTGCAGCCAATGAACGTTCCAGTGACCTGAATTGTTTTTGGATGGCTCAGGATCCTGATAATCCTGATAATTTATTCAAAAATTCTGACAAAAGAGGAGGAAATTTCCCAAATTATCATAGTCTTCGAACTTATTATGTTGGATATGGTGGACACTATAACACAAGGACCAGATTTAGACGTTATAAAGGAGATGGAACCCGGCCGCTTTTACCTGAACATGATTTGAAAAAGAAAAAGTATATGAATATTCCAAATCAAACACGAAAAGTTCAGTTGATTGCTAATGGTAAACATATAAGATATATAATGGATGGTGAAAAAATATTTAGTTATACTGACGATAATCCCTATACTTCAGGATGGTTTGGATTCAGGACTGTAAAGAACCACATGAAAGTAGAGTATTTTAAAGTATATAAAATAATAAATAAGCTAACGGAATAAAGTTGTAATTAGATTAGTGTTTTTTCAAAATAGAAAGCAACTTCATTCTGAGTCCCCTGAAGAGATCTCCTTCGACGGAGACGAAGGATGAATCCATTTGATTTTCCTCCATGTATAGACTCTACTTTGAGTCACCAGGGTCACAACGGTCACCAGGGACTTCGATGAAGACTCCTAAGGAGGAGTTCTGGGAAGGTGTTTACAGGGTCTTTTAATATTGGGGTTGATTGCAGATTATAATGAGTGTGGAGAAGGAAAACTCATAAAATTTAGAAAGAGCTGTGATGAAATTTGAAAATAATTCAAAGAGGGTCTTGTCAGATAAATTATGAAAATATATGTCCTATGTTGAATAATATAGAGATGAAAAATTATAGAAGAAATTCAACCACATGTTCTTTCTATTTGAAAAAGTTAACAAAAATGCAGTTAGGCACTATAATTATAAAAAAAATTTTGGGAACAATTCCCGGATTAAATATTCAAACTTCGAATATCTCTGATAGCCAAGTATATGAGAGTCGTATTATGTATAAAGAATATTATTGTATTTTAATGGATTAAAAAAGTTAGTAAAGAAAAAAAGGAGATAATATATGTCGTGCAATAAATCCCGTCGTGATTTTATAAAAAAGGCTTCCTTAGGTGTAGCATCACTGGCTCTGGGCAGCACTCTCTCTTGTTCAAATGGGTCAAATCAAAAACCAAATATTGTGATCATATTTACTGATGACCAGGGTTATGAAGATGTTGGTGAATACGGAGCAGAGGGATTTCAAACTCCAAATTTGGATAAAATGGCAGACAAGGGTATGGTCTTTACAGATTTTCATGTAGCTGCCCCAGTATGTACGCCTTCTAGGGCGGCTCTGTTAACTGGCTGCTATCCTCAGAGAGTAGGACTACAGGGAGTTTTATTTCCAGAAGGCCCAGAATGGACTAAAGGATATAAATCACAGGCCGGGATTAATCAGAACGAAATTACTATAGCTGAAATGTTAAAAAAAGAGGGGTATAGTACTTCTTGTATAGGTAAGTGGCATCTTGGACATCATAAGAAATTTTTACCCCCCAATCATGGTTTTGATGAATATTTTGGACTTCCTTATAGTAATGATATGCGTCCAGAAAATAATGAGGCCTATCCAGCCTTACCCTTAATTGAAGGGACAGAAGTAATTGAGAAAAATCCAGATCAATCAAAATTAACCAGAAGATATACAAAAAGAGCCGTGGATTTTATTAACCGTAATCAAGAAAGTCCCTTTTTTCTGTATCTTGCTCACACAATGCCTCATGTTCCTTTGTACTGTTCCGATCGTTTTAAAGGATCGTCAGAACAAGGTATGTATGGCGACGTGATACAGGAAATTGATTGGTCAGTAGGTAAGGTAATAGAGGCGTTAAAAAAGAATGGTCTGGACGATAATACACTTGTTATTTTCACTTCGGATAATGGACCCTGGACTGTCTATGGAAACCATGCTGGAAGTGTGGGGCCTTTAAGAGGTTGTAAGCAAACTACCTTCGAGGGAGGATTAAGAGTTCCTTGTATTATGAAGTGGCCGGGAAAAATACCTGCTAATACTGTTTGTGAGGAACTGGCTACAACAATGGATATTTTACCTACGGTTTCGAAAATTACCGGTGCGCAATTACCACAACATAAAATTGATGGTCACGATATAAGGTCCTTAATTTTTAATAAAGAAGGGGAGAGTCCTTACGAAGTATTTTATTTTTATGATGGGAAGGAACTCAAAGCCGTTAGAAAGGGAAAATGGAAATTACATTTGAAACACGAGTATAGAGGCGTTAAAGAACCAGGAATGAACGGTAAGAAAGGGGAATATTTTAATAAAACTATCAATAGATCATTATTTAATCTGGAGGAAGATATTGATGAAAACAAGGATGTTTCCCAAGAGAATCCCCAAATAGTTCAGGAATTACTTGAATATGCTAAAAAGGCCAGAAAAGAACTAGGGGACATCAATATTGAAGGAGATGGAGTTAGACCTTACGGGAAAGTTAATTGAAAAAAGGTTATACTATGGGATATTCAAGACGAGAGTTTTTAAGGAAAACTGCGGAAGGGATAGGAGCAAGCCTGTTTACTTTGGGTGCCTTACAGGGAAATCAAAGTTCAAAACAAAATCAACCTAATATACTCTGGATCACAAGTGAAGATAATACTGCCTCTTATCTGGGGTGTTACGGTAATGAAATAGCAAATACTCCTAATCTTGATCAATTTGCTGAAGAAAGTATTGTCTATGAGAATGCCCATGCTAATGCTCCTGTATGTGCTCCTGCACGATTTACTATAATCACAGGGATGTACCCTACAAAATTTGGCACGCACAATATGCGTAGTAATAATAAGATTCCAGAAAAATTTAAATTTTTTCCTGAATACCTACGTGAACAAGGCTATTATTGTACGAATAATTATAAAGAGGACTATAATACTCCTAAACCAAGAAAAATCTGGCATGAGTCCAGTCATTCCGCCCATTATAAGAATAGAGATAAGGACCAGCCCTTTTTTGCTATCTTTAGTACGAGTTTAAGTCATGAACATAAAATTCATTTTCATGAATTAATGGAAGAAAACGACCATGATCCAGGTGATTTGGAACTTGCGCCTTACCATCCTGATCTTCCAGAAATGCGTAAATGCAAAGCCAATTATTACGATTATATTTCAAAAATGGATAAAAAAGTTGGAGAAATCCTGGACGAATTAGAAGCAAGGGGATTGGCTGAGGATACAATTGTTTTCTATTATTCCGACCATGGGGGAGTAATGCCCCGCAGTAAAAGGTTTTTGTATGATAATGGAACGCACGTTCCTATGATGGTTAGATTTCCTGATAAATATCAACATCTTGCTCCGAAGAGTATGGGCACTCGAGAGAAACGTCTGGTAAGTTTTGTAGATCTTGCTCCCACTGTCCTGAGCCTGACTGGAGTAGATATTCCTGATAATATGCAGGGTACTGCCTTTCTTGGTAAACAAAAAAATGAAGAACCTGAATATATTCATTTTATGAGAGATAGGATGGACGAAAGATATGATATGATGAGAGCAGTTTGTAATAAGAGATATCGTTATATCAGAAATTATATGCCTCATAGAAAGTATGGTCAACATCTCTGGTATTTATGGCGTTCTCCTTCTACAAGAGCCTGGGAAGAAGCCTATAAGAATGGTCAGTGCAATGATATACAGAGTAGGTTTTGGGGACTAAAAGTTGAGGAAGAACTGTATGATGTACAAAAAGACCCCCATAATATTCATAATTTAGCAGATAAGGATGACTATAAAAATATTTTGCAAAAAATGCGGGCAGAATTAAAAAATTGGATTAGACAGAATAATGATGCTGGATTTTTACCAGAAGGTATGATGGTTGAGAGGGCAGGAGATAGTACTATTTATAAAATGACACATTCCAGGAATATTTCGATCAACAAAATCATAGAAACCTCAGAAATGGCGACAAGAAGGGATAGTAAATATTTAACCAAACTAAAAAATCGGCTTACAGCTGAAGAACCTGGAGTTAGATATTGGGCGGCTACTGGGTGTGCAATTTTAGAAAAGGAAGCAGTCCAGGCTGTTTCGAAATTAAAGCTGCTTCTTGAGGATAGCTCTCCTGATGTTAGAATTGCAGCAGCAGAGGCACTTGTGCGGATTGGAAAATACAAGCAAGCAGCTCTGAAAATATTGGTTTCAGAGATGGAAAACGAAGAGAAAAAATGGACACAATTACATGCTGTCAATATTTTAGAATCGCTGGAAGAAGAGGCAAAACCGGTCTTGAAACAAATTATGTCATGGGTAAAATGGGAACATGGTGATGTAAGTGATTATTTTGGACGGGCCCATACAAATTTGGTAAAAGAACTTAAGCCGGGTTGGAGTGATTACGTAGTTTACTAATCTTACAGGTCGGTAATTAATAAAGTTGGTATAAGAAATTATTGTCATTTAGGTAAATTATGACATATAGATTCAAATGATCATGATTTTCTCAAAGTAAATTAAACTCATAAAATGAGATTAATATGTTATGTTTGGTTATATTATAGTTGCTAAGATTTATTTTAAAAATATAGCGAAAAAATACTTGATTAAGTTTTGATAAATAGATAACTTGTAACACATATTATATAGGATGAAAGATATATAAGATATGAAAGGTAAAATGATAATATTAAACTAGAGTTTGAGAATTCTCATAAAAAAAGGAGGTTTTATGGCAAAATATGTAACAAAAAAGTTGCCTTTAGTTATTTTACTCTTGGCTTTTGTTTCTACCACTGTATCTGCCCAAACGGGTAAAATCTCAGGGAGAATCACTAACCAGGATGGAAAGCCTTTATCAGGAGCAAACGTTGTCGTTAAAGGGAGTAGTATCGGAGCGGCAAGTAATATGAGCGGTGAGTTTTTATTAAATTCTGTTCCTGCTGGCAGTCAAGTTCTAACTGCTACTTATATTGGATATCAGAAAAAAGATATCAATGTTGAGGTTGAGGCTGATGAAATTGTCAATGTGGATATTACGTTACAATCTAAATCGATTGAGGGAGAAGAAGTTGAAATAACAGCCCAGGCCCAGGGACAAATGAATGCAATCAACCAACAAGTAACTTCTAATCGTATTTCCAATGTAGTTTCTTCGGATAAAATTCAGGCCTTACCGGATGCCAATGCAGCAGAATCAATAGGAAGATTACCTGGTGTTTCTATTCAAAGAAGTTCTGGTGAGGGAAGTAAAGTTGGGGTTCGAGGCCTTTCTCCAAAATACAATAATATAACAGTTAATGGTATTACTTTACCTTCTTCAAATCTCGAGGATAGAAGTGTTGATTTAAGTATGATATCCTCAAGAATGTTGGGTGGAATTGAATTAATCAAAAGTTTAACTCCGGATCTTTCTGCGGAGGCCCATGGAGGAACAGTAAATATGCAGCTTAAAGAAGCACCCGAGGATTTAAGCTATAGTGTTGAGCTTACTGGTGGATATAATGATCTGGGAAGTGATTATAATAATTATAGATTGGATGCTACAGTTAGCAATAGGTTTTTTGATAATAAGATAGGTGCTTTTCTACAATTCAATGTAGGTAAAAAGCAGCTACCTTCGGATAGATTTGGTGCAAATTATTCTGATCCACAATATTCAGCAGAAGATAGTGTTCATCAAATATGGCTAAATACTGTTAATCTACACAGACATACTGAAGAAAGAGAGCGGATAGGTGGTTCAATTTTGCTGGATTATAAATCAGAAGATGATAATATTCAGGTAAAGTATTTCAGCTTATACAATGAATTAGATAGTGATGTTTTAAGGAGAGAAAATCAATTTACTTTAGCTCCTGCAGATGCTCCTTATGATCAAACTATAATTTCAAATACAGATGTAACAGCATTACAGAGTCATGCACTACAAAATACTTTTAATATAGGTAATTCAATACTAAATATTAATCTGTCTTACTCTGAATCGGAGAAAGATAAAAATGGTAATGATTTTCCAATAGCTGATAGAGAAGCGGCTGGAGATTTCAGAAAGTCTGATAGACTTTTTGCCCATCCCAAAGGTCTGATTGGGGATTTTAACATAGAAGAACCCAAGAAGGCATATGTGACTCGTTTTTGGAATAGAAATCAGAAGTTAGAAGATGCCAATCAGAGGTATGAATTTAGCTGGGAAATACCATATAATATTACTGAATCGATCCAGGGTGATTTTGAAATAGGTGGTAGTTATGATCAAAAAGACAGAAGCAGTGAACAGAATGATGTACGGGCTTCTTTCACTTTTGGGGTAGGAGATTCAAGAAAAGATGCTTTACAAAAACTGATCAGGACCAAAGATGATGCTCCCATGGAGAGTATAGATATGAAAGCCAAAGGACGTAATTTAGGTATTCCCGCTTACCAATTTGAAGATAATGATTACAGTTATGGAGAATTTTTGGATGGAAGGTATGAACTGGGTTGGGCTGCAGACGCCGATCAATTAGTTGAATTGAATGATTTTTTCTACAAGAATTTTTTAGAAATGAGAGATACTTCTGGTTCCAATCTCTATTATCCTGATGCAGTGAGTAATGCAGAATATACCTATGAAGGTCTGGAAGAAAAAATGTCGGGATATATAATGACCAGATTAAATATAGGCGATAAATTACAGGTAATACCTGGTTTGCGTTATGAAAAACAATTCACTCGTTATACCGGTTCAATAATATCAAAAGCTGCAAGTCCGGTTGGTGTAGCCAGTGAACCTACTCCTGATACTTCGGATAGAACAAATGAGATATTTTATCCTAATGTCAATATAAAATATAACTTAAATGATATGTTCACTATCAGAGGTGCAGTATACAAAAGTGCCTCCCGACCTTCTTTTACACAAATATCTCCTACTGTAATCTATGGAGGTGGCAATGAGATGATTTCTAGAAATCCTTTCTTGGAGCCTGCTACAGCCTGGAATTATGATCTCGGTTTATCAGTGAAGGAAGACAAGTTAGGTTTAATTACATTAAATTTTTACTATAAAGAGATAGAAGATTTGATTTTTAATCTAGCATATCAACCTCTCGCAATAGAGAGAGTCAAGGCACCTCAGGAGGTAAAAGATGCTCTATTAGGGAAAGAATATTTTAAGAGTAGTTATATATCATCCTCCTATTCAACCAATCTGCCCATAAATAATCCTCATAAAACCATTTATCAGGGGGTAGAATTATCCTGGCAGACTAACTTATGGTATTTACCTGGTTTATGGAGTGGTATAGTCTTGGAAGGAAATGCTAGTTTTATAGATTCAGAAACAGAATATCCTTATTTTGCTCTTGAAGATTCAGTTTCTGGATTTGAAAAGATCACTATATATAATTATAAAACCAGAACCGGTCCGATGTTTGATCAACCAGAAGCAATTTATAATATACGTTTAGGATATGAGTATAAGGGATTTAGTTCAAGGCTTTCATTTAGATATCAGGATAGGACAGTAGAGTCAATAGATAAAAAGTTTGATTTAAAGAATCAATTCACATCAGATATGTTCAGAATAGATTTATCCTTAAAGCAGAGTATAACTGAGAATATACAGCTTACAGCAAATCTGCAGAATATCAATGAACATATAGATTATACCTATTTTGAGGCAACAAGAAAGAATAGAGATATAGTTGAATTACCTATTGATCGAGAACATTATGGTATACGAGGAGAAGTAGGTATAAAATATGAATTCTAAAAAAAGGAGGTATATGAAAAAGGAAGGAAAAGAAGATGATAACAAAGTAACGGTAATCTTAAATGTAAAAAAGGAGTTAAGTTATGAAAATTAACAAAATGTTACTAATTGGCTTTTTGATAGTATCTTTAGTTGTAAGTGCTTTCGCCTTTGACCCACCTCCTGCAGACCAGGATACAATTTTTATTGAAGGTGGACCTATAAATGAAGGAACAATTGAAAGTGTAATTGGTGGTGACATTAGCGAAGATAGTACTAGAGTAAATCCTAATCGTGTCTACGTACTTGAAGGAGGTACTGTACATTGGTTTAATAAAGGATTTGACTTTAAAACAGCAGAAGGCGTTGATGGTACACTGCATATTGTTGGTGAACCAGGAGCAAAGAAACCTATACTTCAACCAGCTGCTGTAGCAGGAGAAGGACCAGGACAAAATAATATTGATGGTAGCTTACATTTCGATAATATTTACTTCAGAGCTAAACCTACTAATAATGTAGCTGGACAGTATTATTACTGGTGGGGCGAAGGACATAATGATGACTTAATTTTAGAAAATAGTGTTTTTGAGTATGCAAATGGACCTTTTTTCCGATGGAATGGTCACACAGGCGAATTGGATATTTTTGTAGAAAATTGTTATTTCCGTAATGTCGGTGATGGTGAAGATCAGGACTGGTGGGATTCAAGAGCATTTGAAGCTAAAGTACCTGTAGATACTTTTTCTATGGAAAATAACACAGTTCATAATGCTCATCTAACCTTGCTTTTACAACATTACAAAATTGAATACCAATATATAAACCATAATACATTTATAAATTCAGTAAAGTATGTCTTCCAAAATCCTTATGTAAAAGAAGGTTATATGACAAATAATATTTTTGTCAATTGTAACTGGGCTGGTGAAGATGAAAACGTAAAGAAAAGTGGTCAGGACCCAGATGGCTTATTTACTGGTATTGTAAATGTTGATACTATTAAAGAAGGTCAGACAACTGAAAATGTAGATTATGGTCCACGGTATGAGATCGATAATTATAAATGGTATGTCTCAAACAATGTACACTGGGTAGATCCACTTTTAGATCCTTATTATAATGGTGAATATAATGATCAATATGATGACGCTCCTGTATCAAATATTGATTGGGGATTTGGAAAACCAAGTCCGATTGAAAATACTCCTCCTATATGGATGAATTCAAGAACAAAACAATTATTCAATGACCATGATGCTATGTTTGCTGATAAGAACTATGTTCACGAAACTGAAACTGAAGTAGACCCACAATTAAATACTCCTGCAATTGCTAGTGAAGCAGTAAGAGATAGTATGGTTCTATTTAATCAGATTGCCTGGGGTGCTTTGTCATATAGTACAAAGTTTTCTGAAGGTGCATCATTAGGTTCTACACCATGGTCTGTCGGTGATCCAAGTCAAGATGCTACTAAATATCCAGGAGTTGGAACAAATGATGCTGATGTTGAAAACGTAAGTATTTATGAACCCCATCAATTGCCAGAAGATTGGTCCTATAATGCAGACCTAACTTCTACTATTGATGGAAAACCATTAGGTTCATTACAATGGTATCCCGATGAAATGGAGTCTTATGATTCAGAATCAGCAAAAGAAGCTGTTTATGCTGGCTGGGAAGCAAGAAATACTAAGGTTGACAATGGTAATTCTGAGGCAAATAGCTTCAAATTAGAACAGAACTATCCAAATCCATTTAACCCAGTTACAAATATTAAATATACTTTAGATCAACCAGGTAAAGTTAAATTGACTATATATAATATTCTTGGTGAAAAAGTGAAAACTCTTATAAACGGACAATCTCCTGCCAGCAATAGTGTAAAGTGGAATGCTACTAACTCTGCAGGTGAAAAAGTTTCCAGTGGAATTTATTTATACAAACTTGAAACCGAAAATCATGTAACTATGAAAAAGATGATGTTATTGAAATAATGGATATATCAGTAGAATAAGATCAGGAATGGGACATTCATTTGATAAGAATGAATGTCCCATTTTGTATTTATATTAGCAGGTATCTTAAAATATTGAACGAATTATCATCTATTAAACTTTATTATAATTAATATAAACACCGCTCAATTTATAATTAGCAGTTAATTTTTAAAATATATAAAAAAATTAAATAGTTAATTGCAAAAAAAGGTAATGATGAAAAGTATAACCAAAATATTATTAATCATTTTATTGATTCTGCCTCTTATTATTAATGCTCAAACTTCTTATGCTGTTAGTGATAAGCAATTCAATCAAGCAATTGAAAATATTTCCCGAGAACATCCGAGGATGTATTTGCAGAGAAAGAACGTAAATAGAATTAAAGATAAACTGGGTGAAAACAAGCTGTTTGAGAAGGCCTTTCAAGATCTCAAAGAGTCAGCAGAAGAGATGTTAGACAATCCAGTTCCGAAACAGAAAGATGGAGAAAAAAATCCAACAACAGGATTTAATCGAATTACTACTCTAGGATTTTTGTATAAAATTACAGGTGAACATAAATTTGCAAAAGCTGCTAAGAGAGATATGCTGGCAATTGCTAATTGGAAAGATTGGTATCCCAGGGGATATCTGCAAACATCAAGAATAACTGCTTCACTTGGATTAGGTTATGACTGGCTATATGATAAACTCAATTTAGAAGAACGCAGAAAAATTAGACAAGCAATTGTAGAAAAGGGCTTTAAAACTGCTTTTAATGGACAATGGTGGGTATATTGTAATCATAATTGGAATTCTGTCAACCACGGCAGTTTGGTCATGGCAGCTTTAGCCATTTTGAAAGAAGACGAGTCTGGTATGGCGGAAAAGACACTAAAACGTGCTATAGATGCCTTTCCCATTTTGTTACAGGAATATGGTCCAGATGGAGCTTACCATGAAGGTGGACCTGGATATTACAGTTTTGCAACAGAATATGCAATTAAAATGATCACAGCACTTGAATCTGCCCTGGGCACTGATTTTGGATTTAAAAATTACGATGGATTTTTAGAAAGCGCCTACTGGTATCTACACCTTAGAAGTCCTGCAGGCTATTATTTTAACACAGGAGATAATGCTTCAGGTAGAAAAAGAGAGGGAGTATATGACTTTTTTCCTGGAGTTTTTTGGTTTGATTCTCAATTAGATGATCCAGCTCTGCTTTGGCATCAGAAGCCCATGTTAAAAAAGGTCATACAATCAGAGGATAGAACTGTACCTCCTTTTTTCTTTTTCTATCAAAAGGGAAATATGAGTATGCAGAAGCCTGGAAAGTCAAACTGGGTTGGTCATGGTCAGACACCAGTTGGATTCCATAGGACCGGTTGGGACAAAAATGATACTTATATGGCAATTAAAGGTGGAACTCCTGGAAGCAACCATGCTCATATGGATGTAGGCTCTTTTGTAATAGATGCTATGGGAGAGAGATGGGCTATGGACCCCGGAGGTGAAAGTTATACAAAATTAGAGTCAGCCGGTTTAGACATTTGGAATATGAATCAGACCAGTGACCGCTGGAAAGTATTTAGATATAACAATCGCAGTCATAACACTCTTGTAGTTGATGATAAACTACAAAGAGTTCCAGGTAAAGGAAGGCTTGTGGATTATAGTTTTGATTATGATTTTTCCTATTCCATTATAGATATGCATAAAGTTTATCAGGGATTAATAGGTAATAATCCTACAGTAAGAAGGGGAATGGGATTGTATAAG
>Ga0209948_1000173_pt1 | contig 19293 bp, 14 predicted proteins | sample SalPonR2_C_D2_MG_FD_185709 | JGI IMG/M metagenome (GOLD analysis project Ga0209948, IMG submission 185709) | Salt pond soil microbial communities from South San Francisco under conditions of wetland restoration - Salt Pond MetaG R2_C_D2_MG... ... | reverse complement strand
GTCCAAGAAGATAGGAATAAAAAAGCCGCCTAACCCTCTCAAAGCAAAGGCATTGTAAGTATCGCCTCCAAAGATACCTGAGATTCGGTTTTGAAATCCCAGACCGAGAAAAAGCGGGTAGCTCTTGCGGTTTATGATCACCAGATCACGGTTGACGAACCAGACATCACCGGCCAGAGTCGCCCCCTGAAGGCCGAAGAGAAAGCTGTAGGCGAGATCAGCATTGAGGAATGTGTTGGATTTAAGGTCGTATTGGAATTTCAAGCCGGTTGGATCGCCGACGATTCCACCTGCGCTAAAATTTGCATACGAAATAGTAATTGCAATAATCATTAACATGATACACACTATAAAGCTTTTTTTCATGATATTCCCCCTCATTTATGGTTTAATCGATTATATCAGATATTACAATGTGGTATACTAACACAGAAAAAAATGGTGGTGATAAAATGAGCAAGACTTTGCATTCCAGTTATGGTTCAAAAGTAGCCGTCACGATCAGAGGAGACATTTCCTACAGTAATGTATCACAGATGTTTTCCTCTAATCTTTTCAAATGGCTGCTGAAACAGTTTATCGATAAATTGCAACGAAAAAACTCTCCCATGTTGAAGGCACTAAAGCCCTTCAAGAACGAAGAGACTTATGATACGAAAAAGATTATCAATACCCTTTACTGGCTGAATCTCAACAGTATTAACGATCTCTTTGAAGACGGAACAATCGAGATTAATGAAGACGAGAGAGAAGAATACACCTATCAGTTCAAAGAATTTGTAGAGAGTCTTTACAATTACTGGCGAAGCATTCAGAGATTCATGGTCCGGCAGGAGTTTTACAGCAGTGTTGAACAGAGAAGAAGGGCAAAGGGCTATTCCCTGGCAAGGACTAATGATGATCTCAAGAAACTCGTCCTGGACACCTACAGGAATATCCTCGTTAATATTGAACACACCCCGCCCAAGATATACCGGCAGCTCCCGAGCGGCGCACAAGCCGCATTTCTCGTTGATTCATTTGATATTCCGAGAGATCTGAGAGTCTGCAACGATTCTTTGTACGCTGTTCCAACTGTCTGGGAGGCCATATTCGAACCGCCCGTTATCTTCTATACCCGTAGAAACAAGCGAAAAGGTGTCTTCCCGGTTAAAGAGAAGAGCTTCCTTCAGAGCTTCTATCTCGATCCGGCCGAATGGTTTGTCTTTCCCATTATGGTGGGTGAGCTGATTGAAATGGTCTATGTCAATAAAGAATACCTGGCCCTGGCTGCCGGCCTTGCGAATTTATTTGAACTGGCATCGCCCGAGGTTTTCACCAAAAGAAAACCAGACGGTTATGTCATCTTCGGTCTCGACACGGCCCTCTTCGATGAGGATGAGATGCGTGGCGTGGTTGCAAAGGACAAAGGCGACTATTTCGGCTTATTGCCAAAGACAGCCGAGATCGATTATTTTGGCTATATGAAAAAGATGGTCTTAACGGTTCACAACCTCGTTCAGATTGATAGAGATTCAATGCCCGTTCACGGGGCACTGGCAAGGATTGAAATGAGAAACGGTTCAACTTCCAATATCATGCTGATCGGAGACAGCGGAGCCGGGAAGTCAGAGACGCTGGAGGCCATCAACAAGCTGCCGGAAACAGCCACGTCAAGCATCGAGATGCTCATCGATGATATGGGATCGCTCCATCTTGACAACGACGGTTCCATATATGCCCAGGGCACAGAGATAGGGGCCTTCGTTCGTCTCGACGACCTTCAGCCCGGCTATGCCTACTCCGCCATGGACAGAAGCATCTTCATGAACCCGAATATCATGAACGCCCGGGTCATCGTACCGCTTATGCCGCATGCCGATATCATCAAACGAATACCCGTTGATTACCTCTTCTATGTCAATAACTACACGGAAGTGAACGACGATAGCGAGATCCTGGAATTCTTCACCGATCTGGACTCAGCTTACCGTGTTTTTGAAGAGGGAAAAAGAATGGCAAAGGGCACTACCGGTGAAAAAGGCCTGACAACCAGCTACTTTGCCAACCCCTTCGGAGCTGTTCAAAGACGGGAGGAGCATGAAGAGATAGCGAAAAAATTCTTCAACGCGATGTATCAGAACGATGTTAAGATTGGGATGTTGAAAACGCGGCTCGGTTTAAATGGATTCGAGCAAGAAGGGCCCCTGGCAGCTGCGAGAATCTTGATCGACATGCTGGAGAAAAATAGCTAAAGGATAACGAACGGGTCTGAAATGCCAGACCCGTTTTCGTTTTTTTCTGCTTATTCAACGACCCTTTCAAACGTGCCGCATCCTTCCGCCTCAACAAAATCGATTGAGAAACCGGTTGCCTGGGCATTTTCTCCGAGAGAGAAGGTTGCCTGACCAAAATCATCCATGTATAGTTGATCCAGATCCATCCTGAAAGTATCACGGAACAAATGCTGGAATTTGATCTTGAGGTTACCGGGACCCATGGTCATGATCAGTTCCCCATCAACCGCTTCAATCTCCACTGTTCCATAGACTCTGTTCTCATATTTACCGGTATAGGCCGCGTTGTCAAGCATTTGTTCACTCTGGTTATTCTTCCCATCGTTTAGATCCGGTTTTCGTTCGAGAAGTGTCTCGACTTCCTTCATGGCCTTTTTCTCAAACGCTCTGTCGAGATAGATGTCAAAGAAATCTCTTGCGAGATTGTCCGGCATATTGGTATCCCCAACATTTGATAAAATGACGATGCCGATATCGTACTCGGGCAGAAAGGCAATCATTGTCTTACAGCCCATGGTGCTGCCGTTATGCCATATTGTCACCAAATCGTTTCGATCCTCAAAGACCCATCCCTGACAATAGGCCACCAGGTCTCCAGGTTTTTCGGAATGGATAAAGGTTGCAGGCTGATAAACATATTTGAGAGACTCCTCTTTGACGATTGTCTCACCTTTGAAATGACCGGCATTGATGTGAAAGGTCAGCCAATTGACCATATCGTTGATGCTTGAATTGATGCCACCGGCGGGCAGGTAGGTATAGCTCCATCTGAATGTGTTATCGTGTTCATCATACGGTTTGAAGATAATGTTATTCTTCTTTTCACGGTTGACAAGTTCAAATTTGTGGGTGATAACATGATTATCACTGTTGATGAACGCTTCATATGTGGCCGTTGTATCCGTCATTTCCATGGGCTTGAATATCCTTTCTTTGAGCAATTCTTCCTGCTCCTTGCCCGTCAGATTTTCAAGGACTTTTTCAGCTACAAGGAAGAGGTTGTTGACATATGAAAAATCTGAACGAAAGCTGTAAACCGGTTCAATCTCCGCAAGCTTTTCAATCATATACTCTTGACTGAAGCCTGCCAAAGAGAGATAATCAGCCGCATAAGCTGCCATCCCGCTGTGCTGGGATGTCAGGTCCCGCATTTCCATATTCTTCGATACCCAGGGCTCATACATTGCAAAGGGTCTATAATGCGCTCGGACTTTATCATGCCAGTCTATCTTATTTTCTGACTCAAGCATCGCGATAAGAGAGGTTGTAAAGGCCTTTGATGTCGACCCAATCTGAAAGATGGTGTCTTCGTTCACTTTTTTAACCTTGTCGGTAGAAAGATAGCCCGAACATTTTTTTAACAGAACTTCATCCTCCTTTAAAACAGCGAAAGCCATTCCGGGAACTCCCCATTTATTCTGGACATCAACCGCATATTCGGAGAATAGTTCCAGTTTCTCCTCCAGTGTTTTATCTTGAGCAACGGCAACCTGTAAGACCATAAACGTCACCAAAACGGCTAAAATGAATACTCTTTTCATAAAAGTCCCTCCCCTTTTCTTTACAGAATTAAGAAAAGCCGAAAGGTCGATAGACCTTCCGGCTTTTTTGATTCAGTGTTTGGCGTTGCTACTCATCTTCGATCAGTTTGAGGACTTCTTCATTATCCGGATCGAGTTCCAAAATCTTCTCTGAAAGTTCCTCGTTCTTTTCCGTATCGCCTGTAACCTTGTTAATTCTTATCATATACATATACGCGACGACTCTGTCTCTTTTGTCGGCTTCTGTCTTTTCACCGATTTCTTTCAAACCGGGATAGGCCTGCATCAACTGCTGGATGATGGCATCTCCGTACTGTGTCATAAACTGCTCGTTCTGCGCCAGCTTCAAGGCCTCTGAGATGAAGGTGTCGTAGAATCTCAACGCCATTCTTGTGTCATCCGGTCTTAAGCTGTGGTAGCGGCTCAAAGGTGAAAAGCCTCTTTCAGAGTCCTCTGCCATTCTTTTGAGGTTTTCAACTCTCTTATCCGAAAGCTTGCTCATCTGCGTCTCATTCATGATGCCCTGTTGCTGTTGAGCTGCATTCAGCATGCTCTGTACAGCAACCTCAAAGAAAGCGCCCTTCTCAAATGAATCCGCCTTATAATCTATCAGAAAATCCACCATCTTGCTGAAGGACTGAGTCTGAAGACCTTCTGTGTAAAGTTTTCCAAACTTGTGAATCGACTGCAGATAACCCTGATAATCGAACTCGATGTTGTTGTCCGACTTGTATTCTTTGATCCAGCTGTTAAGCAACTTCTGTTGCGTCTGATTCTTGAACTGCTCGTACTCCTCTGTCATATTCTTGAAGCTCTCATAATCCGTTATGTCTTTTCTGTCCTCCGGAAGAATCAGATGATAACCGAACTGTGTCTTGACAGGGCCAATTACCTTGCCGAGTTCTGCTGAAAATGCTGCAGCTTCAAATTCCGGGACCATCTCTCCTCTTCCGAACCAGTCAAGATTCCCGCCGTTTTTACCGGTGGGACCTTCGGAATATTCCTTTGCAGCCTCTTCAAAGGTCATTTCTCCCGACTGTATCTCCTTTTTAATCTCTTCGGCCTTCTCCTGCTCACTCACAAGGATATGTCTCGCTTTAACTGATTCATACTCTGCCACCAACTGTGACTCATTCTTGAGAAACTGCTCCTTTAGGACTTCCTCATTCACTGGAGCAACTTTTTCAATAACCTTCTGTCTTCTCATCTCATCCTGCTTGACAGCCTTGACAAACTCATAGAATGTTTCAACAGAACCGTAATTCTGCTGGACCTGTTTCTTGTATTCCTCATTGGCTGTTACTTCCGAGACAATACTGTTTGTCTCTTCTTCCAATTTTAGCGGATCAACCGTTATATTTTCTTTAACGGCATACATATCGAGCATCTCACTCTCAGCCTTCATCGTTGCGATGTCATATTTAACAAAGACACCGTCAAAAACGGGATCGTAATTCTGCTGCTGCTGGGCATACATCTGCTCAACCTGTTGATATTCATTCTCGACATCCCGCATCTGAACACCGTAACCGGTCTCTTCTCCATCTTCGTTTATAACAACTGCCATGGGATAATCCTGATCCTGGGGAACACCCGGTGTTGCGGGCTCTTCAAGTGCCTCTTCGGAAAGATTTCCAAGTTCAGTCTCCGGAACGCTTCCGACTTCCTCCTCAGAATCCGGCAACCCCGTGGTTGTTAGTGGTTCATTCTCGGCAAGTCCGACTGTGACAACTAATGCTAAAACAATAAGCAATGAAAGTAGCTTTCTCAAAACAATTCCCTCCTCGAAATTTTAAAAAAAATCAAATACCCGTCTTTCTTAGATATCTATCGATGATTCTTGTTCCTAATGTTAATGCATAATCGTATAAGCCAATTACCATTTGTATGACGCAAAAGATTCCGATTATCTGCCACAATGCCAACTGCTCAATCCCGGGTAGAATATCTTCCAGTAACAAGTTCGCGAAACCATAAAGAGTTAGGAGTAATCCATCCATCAGCAGTACCCGTGTTATGAATGCAAGACTTTCCTTTCTGAAGACAACCCATTTTCTAATGATAACATATCCACCATAAATGGTAATGAATAGAACTCCAATGCTCTTCAACGGTAAGAGGATCAGCGACAAAACAGATACAACGCCATAGACCATGATACCCCTTTTCAGACCGTTTCTCTCAACATATAAATTGAGCAGAAAGGCTGAAACAGCCGATAGGGAAAGATTATTAACCGGAACAATTCCGGCCAGAAAAAGAATAACCAGTATAAGCGCCGATATAATCCCCGATTCAGCAATGACCTTATTTCTCATAAGATCAGGCATGAATCTCCAAGAGAAAAGAATCTGTACTGCTTCTCCACCGCCCGGGCATATGATGCCAGGACAAACTCCCTTCCCGCAAATGCTGAGAGCAGTAACAGCAGGGTTGATTTCGGGAGATGAAAGTTGGTGATCATGGTATCCACAAGCTTAAAGCGATAAGGCGGATAGATATAGATATCCGTTTCCCCTGAATAATGACCCTCTTGATCAGGCGTCATGTTCGCTATCGTCTCAAGGACTCTGACACTTGTCGTCCCGACGGCGATAATCCTTCTTTTTTCTCTTTTTGCCTTGAAGATCTTTTCAGCCTCCCCCGACCTCAGAAAAAAACGCTCGCTGTGCATCGTGTGTTCTTCAACATCCTCTGCCTCAACCGGTCTGAAGGTTCCCAATCCCACATGCAAAGTGGCAGTCGCAAACCCTACCCCCATTTCTTCAATTGACTGCATCAAATCAGGTGTAAAGTGGAGTCCGGCTGTTGGGGCTGCAACGGCACCCTCCTCTTTTGCATAAACGGTTTGATAACGCTCATCCTCTTCGAGCTCTCTGTTGATATAGGGCGGCAGGGGAACGTTCCCGGTCTCTTTTAAAAGACCTTCCACCGTCTGTCCCTTTTTAACAGCATTGAACTTGACGATCACCTTTCCCCCGTCACATTTTTCCAAACACTCGGTCTTTAAGACCGTTTCCCCGTCTTTTTTAATGTCTATAACAGTCCCGGCCTTTATTCTTTTTCCGGGTTTGGCAAGTGCCACCCAGGTATCCTCCAAATCGTTATGCCGCTTCAACAGAAAGATCTCTATATTAGCTCCTGTCTCTTTTTGACCAAACAACCTGGCCCGGATAACCCGTGTGTTGTTTAACACAAGGAGATCGCCGGGGATGAGGTATTCCGGAAGATGGTAAAAACGCCTGTGTTCAAGCGTTTTCGACTTTCGATTCATCACCATCAATCTCGAATGGTCTCTCGGCTCAACCGCCTCCTGGGCGATGAGGGATTTGGGCAGCTCATAATCGAATAGTTCTATTTTCAAATTATCCCCTTTTTCCTTCCCGTTACTCCATCATCGAATAAACAAGGGCGATAGCCCCGATCCCTGCTCCTGCAACCCCTATTCCAATGGCATACCAGAGTTGCTTCTTCACACCGGCAACTTCCTTTTTCATTCTGTCATTTTCGATCTTAAGATAATCGTTATCCTGGGCCAGTTTGTTTAAAGCATCTCCCATTCCCTCAAGATTAGAGATCCGTGAGTTGAAATTCCCGAGGGTTCTTTCAATCTCCGGGATTTTGGCGGCATTGTTTAAAGCAGGAGCCGCATCGTTCATCTGTTTTCTGAAGCTTTCAACCTCCTGTTGAAGTACCTCGAGATTGGAGATTCTTTTTTCCAGCGCATCCACATTGGACATTATCTCGCTGTCAGAGGCATGGAGTTTTACGTCTTCGGATTCCATCTCTTTCATCCATTGGTCCAGGTCCTTGTAGATCCTGAGATACTCGACCAGCCGCGTCACATTTGCCTCATTTGCCGAGAGTCTCGATTCCTGTTCCTCAACCTGTGCGTATAAATCTTCCAGTTCTCTTTCCACCGCTGTGAGAAAATCACTGTATCCGCTTATGAAACTGGTTTTATCTTCGAGATTCTGAATCTCAACCAATACTTCATCTTTGAGTTCCAGCAACCTCTGCTCCATTGCATCCAGTTCCTCTCTGCTGAGTGAAACTTCAAGTATACTGAGTCTGTTACGCAATTTCTTCAAAGACCCTTTGTTGCTTTCGACATCCTGCTCTAAACGCATCACTCTGTTGGATATGCCGGAAAACTCTTTAAACACCTTGCTTCCCATGATATTCTCGCGTAATTCATACAGAGAAGTCGCAAGTTCATATCGGTTCACGCTGTTCGTTCCGTGGAAATAACCGCGATTATCGACGTTCATTATTCCCAGTTCAATGATAGAAACAACTTCCTTATAAACATCAAGTTGCTCAGACACATCCGGTGGAGCAGCCATGAAGGTCACTGTTAAAAAAACACAAAAGAACAAACAGACCACATTCCTCATAAATGTCCCCCTTTAAAAGACAAAATTAATTGTCCTTTCTTTTTCACCACTGAGTGTAATAACCTTTTCCTGAGTCTTGCCGTCCTTATTCTGACAGGTAATATTGTATACCCCCTGTTTTAAACGCAGCACAACAGGTGTTACGCCGCTCTTCTTTCCGTCAAGATAAATCTCAAGTTCGTTCGGAAATGAGTAGATGTTTAGTACGGTTCTGGACGGTATCTCTCTGTATATTGAATAAGTATCCCCTTCTGAAAACGTTCTCTTTTCAGTCCATTCTGCCCCGTCTTTCCATTCAAGCCTCAGTGTGCCGGTTCCGGGTCTTACTTTAATCCCTCTCAAAGGCGTTTTTCCGATCCGCGTCCCCATCCAGTAAACTGCTGCGCCAGCCGGTTTACTGGTTAGAAAGATTTCGGATTCTCCTTCAAGATTGATACTGTACTCATAGATAACGCCGGGCAATAGCTTGTACATCCGCCTTCTAACCGGATAACCACCACGCACAATATCAAACGTTTGAAGACCGTATATGGTGTTGATAATGGCCGGAGAATCGTATTCCATTCCTTTATGCACGACAAAAGATTGTCCGGTGGGGATCACGTCAAAACAAACGGTTGTTTCACGGTTCAGATCAACAGCTGTTTTTCCGGGAGCTACAACATTGATTCGTGTCTTCCATTCTTTTTCTCCGCTGCTGAGATGAACAATATGCTCTCCGTGCTCGATCAACTTCTTGAAGGGGGTCAATCCCAGTTCTCTGCCATCCAGGACAACAACAGCAGCCGGTGTTGATTCAAATGTCCATTCATATTCTTTCAGGCTGAGCGTTTCAGAAACCCTGTTTTCGCCAGGCTCCAGAAAGATTTCTTTCTCTTTCGAGACATACCCCGGATGACCGAAAACAAGTTGGTGTTTGCCGGTTTCAAGCTCTTTGAAAGAAACCGGTGTTGGCGATTTCTTTAAACCGTCAAGTATGACGGTTGTCTCAGCTGGAGAGGCTTCAACGGTCAGATGGGCGTAGGGGGTCAGCACCTGGTTAACCTTCGTGGTCTCTCTGTTTTTAACAGTGATATTCCGTGTCTCCGAGTAATACCACTTCTTATGGAAGGTGATAATGTGTTCCCCCGGTTCGAGATAGGTTTCCAGCGGGGTCTCACCAACGACTTGTCCGTCAACACTAACCTGCGCTTTAGACGGATCCGATACAATCTCTGTCTTGCCATCCCTGTTAAGCGTAACGTCAAGCGCTTTTTTCGAATATTGTTTAATATCGACATAGAAGGCTCTTGGAATAAACCCTTCTTTTTCCACATAGACATAATGCTTACCGACCGGCAGTTCTTTTTCGAAAAAGCCTTCGGATTTAAAACGCTCATCAACCGTTATTTGTGAATCGTCAGGAAATGCTGATACTTTTAATACACCGGAGGGTACAAGTTTCAAAACAACCGATGTGGCCTCCTCTATGAGGACAGTCTTTTCCACACGGTTATACCCCGGTTTTTCCGCACCGAAGATGTATTCTCCTTTGTTTAAAAAAAGCATCTCGGACAGCATGCCCGTTCTGTTCGTTATACCGAAGAGCGTGTTGTCGATATAAACGGATGTGTTGCCCGGGATCGTTTTGATCTTGATTGGCACACAAAAGAGCGATAGACTAAGGAGCAAAAAAAATGACAGCATTAAAAGACGTTTCATCGGATTATCATCCCTTATTTATACTCGACAACGGGAAATGGTATCTGCCCCACTCTTTCCCATCTCAAGACATTCCCGTCCCGGCTGGTGGGCTCAGGTGTAATGGATAGAATCTCAGCATCTCCCGGCAGGACAAAAATCAGACTGGAATTGGAATCTTCTTTTAATTCCAATCTGTTCTCACCAAAACCGGTTACCCATCTGTCCCCTTTCTGTTCGACCAGTCCGCTGACGACCGCTGTTTCTTCAATCTTTAAAAGACCTTCATCCATATAGGCCTTGGAATTATAATCAATCAGCTCCAGAGGTTTGTCGGACTGTTCCTCGAGTTTTTTCAGCACCTCTTCATAATTTTTTGTCTTTTCCTCAAGTGATACATCCTGAAAGTATGAGAGTGATTCCTGCAGGTCATTCTGATCCTCATAAGAAAAACTCACATCATTCTCCATTTTTGTCTCATTGTTTCTTCCAAAAGTATAAACGGCTTTGAAGGCTACCTGCGAGTAATTGGCTCTGTTGTTGAAAAATGAGAATATATTGAATATCGCAAACACAACGATTACTGCAAGGATCAACCACATCAGTTTTTTATTGTTCATTAACTCACTCCCCGTCCTTTTTTTTATTATTTTTTTTATACCATGCCGGTAATTTTTCCTTAAATTCCTTAAAACAAAGAAAACTCGTACGGTTGAGGTTCATATTCTCAATATCCCTCAAGAGGGGATAGAAAATGAATAAAAAGATCAAAAAAACCGTGATAAGAACCAAAAACAACAATATGAAGGCTATCTTTTCACCCTTTCTGATTGCGTCTCTGACCGACTCTTCAAATGTTTTCATAACCGTTTCATAAGAAGGCCTTATCTCGGAATAGGCTGTTATGATATCCTTTTTCGACGGCTCTATTACAAAATCATAAAACACTAAAACGACTTCTCTCAGGCGTTCTGTCTCACTCAAAACACTCTGATCAGGATCGATAATCCACCATAATGACAATCCCGGTTTTTCAGAGAATGTTGTCAACCGCTTTCTTAGATTGTTCAGGGTCCACAGATCAAAATCCAGCCCTTTCTCAGAATTCAGAATAGCCACATGAACATCCTCAGACAGCCGGTAGACTCGGGTTGAAACCTGTTGTAGTCTGTTAGTATCGACTATGAGCGACCCGGCAAAAAAAACCAGTATCCCTGTGATGGCTATGAGCAGAACAGACATGATAAAGATGTAATTAGAGAGTCTCAAAGAATAACCCCTTTTTACTGATCCAGCTTATCGAGCAGATAGTTCTCTATCCAGCTGCTCTCAACACTCGTCTGATTACCGGTTTTCATATCTTTAACAATAAATACGCCTTTTTCAATCTCATCCTCACCGATAATGACTGTAAAACGACAGTTGATTTTAGAGGCGTATTTCATCTGACTTTTCAGACTTCTGCCCATCAGATCTCTTTCAACACTGATACCCCGTTTCCTTAGGAATTCGACAATCCTTAATGCGTGTCGTTCTGCCTCTTGTGTAATACTCAGCACATATACTTGTGAAATAAGCGGGGTCTCTATCAGTACATCTTCCTCCTGCATGATGGCCAGGATTCTTTCGATACCGCAAGCGTAACCGACTGCCGGTGTCTTCTTTCCTCCCAACTCACCGATAATATCATCATATCGTCCGCCCCCGAGAATATCAAGCTCTGTATCCTGATACGGATGTTTGATCTCAAACACCATACCCGTGTAGTAATCAAGTCCTCTGACGAGAAAACTGTCTTCGAAGAAGTCGATATTCAGCTCCTTCAGTTGCTCTTTGAGCGTAACGTATTGTTGCGAACAATCATCACATAGATAGTCAACCAGCTTAGGTGCATCCTTTTTCAGTTTAATATCGTGCTTGTTTTTACAGTCAAGGAGTCTGAGGATATTTGTATCGTATCTCCTCTTACAGTCATCACACAAGGTATCAAAATGTTTGCTGTAATAGTCTTTCAAGGCATTTTTATAGTTCTCTCTGTCTTTCTTACACCCTAAATGATTGATATGAATGGTAGCGTTATGAAGACATAGGCTGTCCAGGAGATAATTGGCATTCCATATTGTTTCTGCATCAGAGTTGGGATTACTTGAACCGATGATCTCTACACCGAACTGATGAAACTGTCTTTGCCGTCCAGCCTGTGGTCTTTCATATCGAAACATCGGGCCGATGTAATACATCTTCTGGGGAAGTCCTTGATTGATCATAGCGTTTTCTATAAAGGCTCTTATGACCGGCGCTGTTCCCTCCGGTCTCATCGTCATACTCCTCTTTCCCTTGTCGTCGAATGTATACATCTCTTTCTTGACAATATCGGTATCATCTCCGACGCCTCTTACAAACAGTTCTGTTCTTTCCAGTATCGGTGTTCGAATTTCAGAAAAGCCAAATAACCTGGCTGTCTCATTTGCTTTTCGTTCAAAATGATGCCAGTAGGATATACTATCTCCAAATAGATCATATGTCCCTTTGGGCCGGTGTATCAACTGCGTCTCCTCCTTTAAACTCTTTTATTGTTGATTCAAATCAATGGGGCTCTGCTATTTTGCTTCTTCAACGGTATAACAAACCCCGCATCTTGTGCATGTTCCGTCCCGGCAATCAGGTGTGGATAAGGCTTCTTCCGATTTTTTGAGTTCTTTTTCCAAAAAGTGTTTTCCCAAACCGCTGTCAATATGATCCCAGGGTAATGGTTTGTCGAACTGTCTTTCCTCTGTATACCGGCAGGGATCAATCCCCTCTTTTTCAAAAGCATGTTGCCATCTTGCATAATCAAATCGGTCCCGCCAGGCCTCAAGGTACCCGCCATTTGCTGATACCTCCCGGATAACACCTGCAAGATCCCGATCTCCTCTCGACAGAACACCTTCCACAAAACTGATTTCCGGTTTGTGAAATTCGTAAGATGAGAGCTTCTTCAAGCCGGAAAGATATCTCAGTTTTTGATGCAACTCTTCAACATTCGCCTGTTTTGAGTATTGAAAAGGGGTATGCGGTTTGGGTATAAACCCGGACACGCTGACGGATATCTTTCTGATTCCGATTGCTTTTACCCGCTTCACAATATCATATATCCCGTCAAGATCCTCTTCCGTCTCGCCCGGCAGGCCAGCCATAAAATAGAGTTTGATTCTCTTCCACCCTTTTGCCTTTGCTGATTCAACCATTTCAAGTATATCATCTAATCTGATGTTCTTGTTGATCCTGTCCCGCATTCTCTGTGAGCCTGCTTCAGGGGCGATTGTCAATCCGGTTTTCCTCAAAGAGGCAATCCGTTCGGCTATCTTAACGCCGAATCGATCAGCCCGGCTGGAGGGTATGGACAATGAAATTCGCTTCTTCTTCATTTCAGGAACCAACGCCCCGGTAATACCGTCTATTGAAGTATGATCAAGAGTACTCAGCGAAAGCAGCGAGATCTCCTCATAGCCGGTGTTTTCAACAATCTCGTTGACGGATTGCACGATATCGTCTTTGGATCTTTCTCTGACCGGCCTGTAGACCATCCCGGCATGACAGAACCGGCACCCCCTCGTGCAACCTCTGAGCACCTCAACAACCCCTCTGTCATGAACCGTTTGGAGATACGGAACGATCTGCTTGATGGGGATTGCCTCTTTTTTCAAAGGAGCAACTCTTTTTTCTATCTTATCCGGTACACTTTTTTGGTATTCTCTTTTGGGAAGAACGCTTCCCTCTTTATATTGATAAAAACGGGGGACATAGACCCCCTTGATCTTTGCCAATTCCAGCAGTTGTTCTTCCCGGGATTTGTTTGGGTGCTCCCTGATACAGTCAGAAATCTCAAGCACGGCTTCTTCCCCGTCACCGATGAGAAAGGCATCAAAGAAAGGGGCAACCGGCTCGGGATTAAAGACACACGGTCCTCCGCCAATGATTAACGGATACTCTTTGGAGTCCCTGTCTTTTGAATAAACGGGGATCTTTGAGAGTTCAAGAAATTTCACAATTCCGGGATAGGATAATTCGTAGAGAAGAGAGAACCCGATGATGTCAAACTCACCGGCCGGCTTTTTGTTTTCGATGCTGAACGCGGGAATCTCTTCCTCTTCCATGACATCCAGCATATCCATCCAGGGCAGATAGGCCCTCTCTGCCAACAAATCTTCTCTGGCGTTTATGATGTCATACAGGATCCTTGTACCCAGATGACTCATCCCGATATCATAGATATCCGGGAAGACCAGCAGGTATTTCAGGCTTGCCTCACGCCATTTTTTCCTTATTGCGTTGTATTCATTGCCAATGTATCTCGATGGTTTCTCAACGCTCAGCAGCACGCCACTCTCATTGAGAAAAGCTGATATATTCTTTTGTTCTACCATTTAACAGGCGTTCTTCTTACCGGCATCGTCATACATCTGCAGCCTCCTCCACCCCTCGCTAGCTCAGAGCCCTCCATGGTCACGACGAATTTACTGTAGTCTCCGAGGTTTTTCTTTTCATTCAGAACATCTTTCGCATCGATAACCTCGAATCCCGCTTTGTTCATGGCGTTGATTGTGCTCGCATTTCTCTTGTAACCAATGATCTTACCAGGCGCCATGGCAAAGAAATTCGCTCCACTGTGCCATTGTTCTCTCTCCTGGACCCAATCGTCTTTGTTATCGCCGCAAAAAACAGGTTCAAGCGGCATGCCAAGCCTCCGAAGCGAATCGATGAGATTGTCTTCCTCCCATATCTTAACTTCTCCGTTTTCAATGTCGATGTGCACGGTCTTCAGATTGCTGCTCTTTAAAATAACCGGTTCGTAAACCATGCATTTGTTCACATCGAGAAGTGTAAAAACCATGTCAAGATGAATAAAGGACTCCGGTGTTTTCGGTAATTCCTGGACAATGATGTGTTTTGATTCCCCGCGATGCTTAATATGGTCAATGATGAAATCAATGCCCTTGGAAGTCGTTCTCCCGCCCATGCCGATTACCAGAATATCCTCACGGGCAACCAGAACATCGCCGCCCTCTATTGTCAGATCATCCGGGCAGTGCTTTCGCCTGATCGGATTGATTGTATCGCCGCTTACCATCGAGCTGTGATTGAAGATGGTTTCCATGATCAGTGATTCTCTGGATCGAACTGTTGATGCCATCTTGTTGATCAACACATGATTTCCCAGACTGACCGAGGCATCCCGTGTAAAGAAGAAATTGTGGAGTGGTCTCAGGGAATAGCGCTCCGGACTGAAATAATCCGTGAGTGTCTTTCTCTTGAGGGGGACCCCTTCTATCAGCTGTGTTGCCAATTCATCTGAATCCAATGAAAAAAGATAGCGTTTGATATTACCCGAACCTTCTCTTTCACAGATCTCATCAACCAGTTCCCGCTTAATCGCCTCGTCCTGGAGCGTCTCTTTCAACAGATCTTTCACCTGAAAGGTCTTTGTCATCTTGTCGAGAACACCTCTCAGTTCTGAGTATTCCTCCCTTGCCACCGACAGGTTGAGGATATCACTGTAAAGGGCCCTTTCAGCATTCTCCGGTGTCATATTCTCCACTTCACACCCGGGAGTATGCAGGATAACTGCCTCCAGATCACCGATCTCAGAATAAACCTCGACTTCTATCTTCTTTTTACTCAAAACTTTCCCCTCCGCCCGTAAACTTAATACGCAAGTTTGTTTAATATTAGTATTTGCTCTATTTTATCATAATTTCCCGCTTTTCACCATTTCACTCTTTGGTTTCCCCGGTTTTCTCTTCTTGAGATTCTGATTTCTTGTCATCCACTTCCGGAACGGGGGCATTTGTCTCCGCTTCTGCTTCCGTTTCCCCGCCGGGAGAATCGTTGCTTTCCAGGAATTCGGACAGCTCGATGTCAGACATCTTAAAGACTTCGAAAAAATTGTCCGTCACACTGTAGGCATACGGCCTTCCGGGGGCCTTGATCCGCTTCCTTTTCAAGAGTCCCGACACCATTAACTCCAGGAGCTGATTACTTGAATCTTTTCCCCGAATCGTCTCTACCCCGGTCTTGGTTACTCTTTCGTTCTTGGCCACAATCGCCAGTACCTCCAGCTGAGTTGGGGTCAGTTTGTCAACGGGCCGTCTGATCAGCTCCGTTATATAGTTGGCATACGCTTCTTTGGTAAAGAAGCTGTATTTCCTGCCGACCTTTCTCAGGCTTATACCGTGATCCTGATGGTCATAATCCTCCGTCAGTTCCTCCAGTAGACTGATCACCTCATTTTTTGGAAACTCAGTCACTTTGACAATCTGAGAGAGATCAAGTCCTTTATTGGTTGAAAAGACAAGCGCTTCAACAACGGCTTTTTTATTCATCAGTTCCTACAACCTCCGTTATCTTTAAATTGGCTATCACGGAACATCATACAGGATTCTATTTAACCGTCAACACGTGAGAGGGCCAACGGGATGTAGTTGATCAAATCTGTTGGTGTAAACGAACCGGCATGACCGTTTTCGGCATACAAATCACTTGTCAATCCGTGCAGGTACACCCCCAGTTTTGACGCTGAAACGGCGTTTAATCCCTGACCGATGAAGGAGGCAATCATACCGCCGAGGCAGTCCCCTGATCCGCCTGTGGCCAGCCCCTGATTTCCGCTGATATTCAATACCGCCTGTCCCAATGGTGTTGCCACGATTGTTGTGGCTCCCTTTAATACAAGGGTGGTTCCTGTTCTGCTCGAAAAGTCAACCGCTTCATCCACAAGATTTCTTCTGATATCCACCGGGTCCTTTTTGATGAGTCTTGAGAACTCCACAATATGCGGTGTCAATACAATCTCTCTCTCTTTGCTGTTTTTTGAAAGAAAATCGTACACATCCTCCCCCGCCAAGGCAAATAGGGCATCCGCATCGAGGACAAGCGGCATTTTGAGTTGGGTGATTAATTCCAGAACAAGGCATTGCGTTGAGTATTCCCTCCCCATTCCCGGTCCCAGGAGGACGACATCCTGTTCGTTCACACTGTCGATGATCGTGTTTAAACTGTTGAAACCGTGAAAATCGAGTGACTCAGGGGGCGAATTCAGCATGATCTCCGGGGGTATCCCGAAACTGTAGACCGGATTGGTCTTCCCGGGGGACATGCACGGCATAATTCCGGTTAGGAGTCCTGTTCCGCTTTTCAGCGCCGCTTTCAATGCCAGTACCGGGGCGCCTCTGTATCTGTGGCTGCCTCCGATAACAGCCACCCGTCCGAAGGTTCCTTTGTAACCATCCGGTTTTCGGACGGGCAGATCCCGTCGGGCCGTTCTGTGATTCATGAGGTATTTTTCTTTCCAGTCTGCTCTGCCCAGCTCTTCTGGTGTATTACTTGAGATACCGATATAGGTGACCCGGAGCTGCCCGACATACTCTCTGGCAGGGTAGAATAGCAGTCCTGTTTTCGGAAAGGCAAAAGAAACCGTCATATCCGCTTTAAAGGGGTTATCAGCATAAAGCAGCCCGTTGCGGCTGTCGATACCGGTTGGTACATCGAGGGCCACTTTTAATCCGTTCATCGTGTTGATCTCCTGTAAAACAGCCTCCATAAACCCCGGAATTCTTCTCGAGAGACCAGTCCCGAAGATGGCATCGATATACAAATCAAAGGCCGTTAAGTCCAGATTATTATAGTCCGGGTCGGCGATTATTTCAACATCTGTGTCTTTCAGGAGATTGAACTCCGTTCCCGCATTACCCGATAATTTGTTGATCCCAAAGTGACCTGCTTTATCCGTTAGTACAAGAACGGTTACCCGCCAGCCAAGATCGCTCAGTTCCCTGGCGGCAGCCAGTCCGTCTCCCCCGTTGTTGCCAATACCGCATAACACAAGCACCTTTTCGGGATTTTTCACCCGACTGTTTCTGTTTTCTGTCGGATATCTTTCTGAATCCGAAAACTCTAATATAGCTCTAACTGCTGAATGAGCGGCTCTTTCCATCAATACGATGGAAGGTATCCCTCTTGATTCTATGGTATATTGGTCTGCCTTTTTCATCTCCAGGGGATCGAGTACTTTAATCGTTATCACCTCTTTCAAAAATACTTAACTGATTCTCCGTCGCCCGTTTCTTTCTTCTTCGGATGCGGCCGCCTCCGATCTTTCTGCTGGCTGTTTTACTCTTTATCTCTTCAAGCTGCTGATTGCCAAGCACTCTGATTTTTTTATCAAGTTTCTTCTCGGCTGTGATTGAGGATAGGACATCGTGTGCCCTTTCGACCACAGAAGGGGGCAACCCCGCAATTCTGGCAACTTCAATCCCGTAACTCTTTGATGCAACACCATCTGCGACTTTGTGCAGGAAAATCACGCTGCCGTCCTTTTCCGTTACCTCGACCCGCATGTTCTTCATCCCCGAATAGAGATTGGAGAGCTCGGTCAGCTCGTTGTAATGGGTGGCAAATATGGTATAGGCACCGACCACACTGTAAAGGTGTTCTGAAACCACCCAGGCGATGCTGATACCATCATAGGTGCTTGTTCCCCTTCCAACCTCATCAAGAATGACAAGGGAATCCTCTGTGGCGTTGTTCAGAATGGTTGCCGTTTCGGACATCTCAACCAGGAAGGTACTTTTCCCGGACGAAAGGTCATCTCGAGCACCGATTCGTGTGAATATCCGGTCCAAAATGGGAAGATTCGCTCTTTCGGCAGGGACAAAGGATCCGGTTTGGGCCAGCAGACAGATCAGAGCCGTTTGCCTGAGATAAGTGGATTTACCGGACATATTCGGCCCGGTCAGGATGATAAAGGAATTATCGTGATCCATGACCAGATCATTCGGTATAAACTGCTCTTCAAATTCTTCGACAACCGGATGCCTTCCTTTTAAGACCGAGAAATCCCCGTTTTTGTTGAAAGCGGGTTCACAATAACCGTTTTTAACCGCTGTCTTAGCAAGGGAAACGTAGACATCGACACAGGCAAGGGCGGTGGCGTTTTTCTGCAGGCGTCCAATATAGTCGAACGTCATCTCAATCAAATCCCTGAAGGCCTCTTTTTCAAGGGCTTCAACCATCTCGATGGCCCGGTTGAGATCCTCTTCAATGGGCTTTAAGGCATCGCTGATGTATCTTTCCGAGGAGACCAGCGTCTGTTTTCGTTCATAATCATCGGGGACTTTTGATGCATTGGCCTTTGATACCTCGATGTAATACCCGTAAACCTTATTCTTACGGATACGGAGTTTGGAGATCCCGGTTCGTTTTCTTTCGTATTCTTCAAGTTCTTTAAGCTTCTCACCACTTCCCTGAAGGAGTTCCCGGTAGCTGTCAAGTTCTTTTTTAAACCCCTGCCTGATCGTTTTCCCCAATCCGACCTGGCTGTCCGGCTCGTCATAAAGCGCCCTTTCGAGAAGTTTACACAAC
>Ga0209948_1000164_pt1 | contig 19798 bp, 20 predicted proteins | sample SalPonR2_C_D2_MG_FD_185709 | JGI IMG/M metagenome (GOLD analysis project Ga0209948, IMG submission 185709) | Salt pond soil microbial communities from South San Francisco under conditions of wetland restoration - Salt Pond MetaG R2_C_D2_MG... ... | reverse complement strand
CCTTGGAATACGTGTAAGAATAGTTGCGTGGTTAGGTTACTAAATTATTAAATAAAAACTGCGGTTGGAAAATTCCGCAGGAATTTTCCAAGTACGCACTTGTCGAGCAATTATTTTTATACATTGTTAGCTGTAGTTGTTATTTATTTTTAATTTCATTTCCTGTTGTTCAAGATAAATTTTTAGTCCTACTGAATTAAAAAACTCAACTGAACTTTCTGACTTTTTGTCAACATTAATAACAGAGAAATTATTTTCATTTTGACTCTTTAACTCTGAAAGTAAGGTTGAAGCAATTCCTTTTCTTCTATAGACTTTAGCTATGGCGATTTGTTGTATTCGTTGGTTGAGTGAGTTGAATATAACATATCCTACAAGTTTATTATTTACATATGCACCTAACGAAATATTGTTAGGTTTTAAATCATCTAGCACTTTATTAGAGTTTTGCCAAGTAGGCTGAATGTCCCAAAACGATTCCAAATGTTCCCATTTATAGTCTTCTAGCTTCTTTATTGTTATATCCTTATTTGTTCTTTCAAACTCAAATCTTCCTTTGCAACATACTAACTCCCGTGTTATTGTAAAACCAGATTTCTCATATGATTTTATAGCTTGAATATTTTTGTCTATTACCTCAAGAATAATTTTGTTCACTCCTCTTTTCTCAAGAATCGGTAAAATGAAATGATACATTTTTTTGGTAAGTCCAAAACCTCTTTTTTCAGGAATAACTCCAGTTCCCCCATTATATAGAACCTTTTGATTATTTATCTTGTCAAATCCGTGTAAAATAAAAGCAATCAGTTTCCCATTGTCGAACGCACCAACGGATAGTGATAAATTAATTTTGTCAGAAACCATTTTTGAAGTTAATTGTTTCTCCGTTAGTTTAAATGGGATAAAATAGTCTGCAAAAGACTCGTTAAAAGCATTAAGTATGCTCTTTTTATGAATGCTTTCTAAAGTTTTTATCTCCATTAGACGTTTTTTGATTTAACAATAGTAATTACTTATTACTAGTCAAAACGAATATTTGTTTCTCTGACTTATCATTAAATTTTTCTTCTTCGAAATTTCCATACTTATGAATAATTTTAAATCCGCTCATTTCAAGATATGAATCCAATTCTTTGGGAAAAAACACCCTCATATCCATATTTTGAATAGAGTGAAAGCAACCATTAATAAAATAATGCCATTCTATTCGATTAATTTGTGTTGCGTTTTCATAGCGCATTGTTTGTTTTATTGAAACTTCTCTACCGTCTTTTGTTTTATATTCTGCTATTACGCTCTGTTTGTTTTCATTTTCAACAATGTATTGAATATTTGGATTAAAGCAATCTAATATGAAAGAACCTCCATTTTTTAAATGTTTTTTTACGCTCTCAAACGTTTTAAATAAGTCTTCGTTTTTGTATAAATGGTGAATTGAATTAAACGGAATAAAAATATGGTCGTATTCTTCTTGCAGATTTAATGTTCTAATATCTGCTTCAATGAAATCAATCTCTAATTCTATTTCAGAAGCTTTCATTTTTGCTTGTTCAAGCATTGAAGAACTATTATCAACACCACAAATATTGTATCCATCTTTTGCGATTGGTAGTGTTAATCTTCCAGTACCACAGCAAAGTTCGAGTATTTTGGCATTTTGATTTTTGGGAAGCCACTTTTTATAAAATGGCAAATCGGATTGGAAGGTGTTTAAACCGTCGTAAATATTTCCGTCGTAAATTAAATCTCCAACTTTATAATCAGTATTCATTTTGTTTTTTAAATTCTATAAGTTTAATAGTAAATCAGTTGTTTTTGTCTTAATTACAGCTAACGTGTTTGTATAAGATTCGTTGCGTGATTTAAGGACTAAATTTATCAAATAAATCACAGACAGAAAGTCTGTGAGGATTTTCGTAAGTAGGCTTGTGCTAGCAATTAATTTTATACGGTGTTGCCCACAGTTTTTAAATCCGAAAAGTAAATTATTTTTTAAGTTCATTGTAAATATTATGCATCAAATCGTTTAGCTTTTGATTCACGCTAATATTAGATTCATTAGTGAAAATTGAAATACCAATTTTATTTTCAGGAAAAATAGCTAGCACATTTTTAGCTCTAGAAATCCCACCATCGTGCCTATAGTGCAAATCGTAATTTTGGTCTTCTATACTCCACCAAAAATAGCATATCCAATAGTCAGGACCTGCTTCAAATATTTTTCTATGAGATTCTTTAACAATAGCATCATTTTTAAACTGATAACTAATATATTTTAGTATATCAGATGTTGTCGATTTTAATGCGCCCTCTGCTCCCCAAAGTGTATTAGCTAACTTGCTTTCTGGCACTGGATTTCCTAACAAGTAACCATTTGCTAGCCTATCTCTTTTGTTTTTAGGAACATTAAAGTAAGTGTCTTCCATTCGCGCTTTTGCAACTATTTCCTTCATTATTAATTCTTGAAATGGTTTTTTATAAACTTTTTCTAATATATATCCCATTAAATTTGTTCCAGCATTTGAATAATTAAATGTAGTTCCTGGTTTTTCCGTTAAATTAATTTTGGAAAGGCTTTCAAAGAAAGTTGCTTTTGTTTTTTTGTTTTCGTGAGCAACAACTATTTTATTAAATTCTATTTCATTTGAATTTTCATTTATTTCAGTATCAAGAGCTATTACATCTCCTGATAATCCACTAGTATGAGTTAGTAAATGCTTAACTTTAATAGGGTTTCCTTTATATTCTAAATTAGGATATGCTTGAGATAAATAGATTCTTATATCCTCTTCTAGATTCAATTTCCCTTCCAAAACAGCTTTTGCCGCTAATGTCCCAGTAAATGTTTTTGTTACCGAAGCAATTTCATATATAGTTTTATTTGTTGGAATGTCTCCTTTTCCTTTCGTTAATTCTCCATAATTGAATGCAAAGGAAACATTGTTTACATATAGACCAATAGACAAAGAATTTATTAAAGAATCTTTTAAAAGTTCTTTTGCGTTTTTATCTATGATTTGCTTTATTTCTTTACCGATTGCATCACTATAAATCTCAACTGATTTATTACCGTGGACTATTACTTTATTTGATTTTCTATTTTGAGATTTACAACTTGAACAGATAAAGAATAAAGACAAAAGTGTTAAAAATAAGTTTTTCATATCGTTGTGTTTTTAATTCAATACAAATAAAAACTTATAATCATTTTAAAAGGTTCGACTACGTATAGTCGAACCCTTTTTACTCCTTATTATTAATTGTTTGTGATATCGAATCCTTGGTTTTTCTATATTCAGAAGGTGTTACACCTGTTTGCTTTTTAAAAGCTGTGTAAAAAGAGGATTTAGAATTAAACCCAACATCATACATAATTTGTTGTATGGTTAACTGATTGTTTTTTGGATTTTGAAGAATACTCTGCGCTTTTTTTATTCTAAATTGATTTATGAAGTCGAAAAAATGTTGATTCAAATTATGATTAATCAATATTGAAACATCACGATTTGGTAATTCTATTTTATTCGCAAGTTTTTGTAATGTTAAAGTAGCGTCGATGTAAGGTTCTTCGGTTTCCATAAACTCTAATAATCTATTAACATCTTCACTACTATCTTTTTCTGACTTATTGACTATGTTATCTTCTAGTAATATTTTTTTTGCTAATCTATTTTCTGAACTAATATTTCTGAAAAGGTCTGGATGATACATACTTTTTAAAACAATCCAAGTTAAAAAAACAAGTAAAACCAAAGTAAGGATTAATCTTAAAATATTTAAAATTTCAACATTAGTTCCATACAGCTTATAAAGTTGTTTTAATAATGAAAAACAATAAATAGCACTTAAGATCACTAATAATTGATATAACCATTTATAGTTGAAAACAGATTTATTTGAATAATTTTCTAATAGTAATTGTTTGTATTTTCTTAATTCTAAAAACATTGCAACTAAGTAAAAAAGAGCGATAAATAACCCAAAAATCATAGATAACCTTCCTTCTATAGTATTGTTTAAATTTTCAAGTATAAAATTTCTTGTACTTGTATCTGCAAAATAAAACCTTGGCGAAAAAATTAATATTTGGATTACAAATGGCAATAAATGTAATAGATGTTTAGGATTTAATTTGAAATCTGAATATATAGAAGATATTATATATAAAAATAACATAGGGCTTGTGAAAAAAGAAATATGGTCACGAAGCATTTCTAAATCTGGTGGTAGGCTAATATATTTATGATAAAAGAAAACACTAATATGAATTGCAAAAACCAAAAAATAAATCCCTAAAAATGTATTTGCTTTTTTGTTAGATGTTTTAACTGTTAAAAGAAATAGCGCCAACAAAAACGAAGTAAATAGTATAAAAGTTGTTGTTATTCCTAAAATTGAAAAATCCATTTAAATGTATATAGACAAATATAATTTAATAATACAGAAGAGTATGAATTTCAGTTTGACGGGAAGAATAAAATTTAATCAAAATCAATAACTATTAGTTCTAGCGAAAAGGTGGTTCAAATTGTGGGCAACGTGATTGTATAAGAATAGTGCGGTTTTGTGTGCGAGGATTTTCCGAAGGAAAATCAGAAGCTAGCAAAACAGCAATAATCCTTGATTAAGCACTAAACGAAGCATTATTTTTATATGGTGTGCCTGTTGCACAAGTTATGAAAATACTTGATTATGATCATTGTTGATCGGGAGATGGATCGTAATTTTAGGTTTGCAGGGAAAAAAGGAGTATCAGGAGAAGCTTTTCAATCACTTTCAATTAAGTGATCGGGTACCGGAGACGAATTTCTACCGTCGTTTAAAAGGCGTTTTGGATCTGGGTTTCCTGTACATGCCTACCCGTCCGTATTATGGGGAAAGCGGCCAGAAGAGCATCGACCCTGTGGTATTCTTCAAGCTTTGTCTTGTAGGCTACCTGGAGAACATTATCAGCGACCGTAAGCTTATCGACCATTGTTCCATGCGCTTGGATATACTATATTTCATCGGCTATGATATCGACAAGGAGCTGCCATGGCATTCTACGATAAGTCGTACCCGGCAATTGTACCCGGAGTCCTTTTTCGGGGAAGTCTTTACGAAGGTCCTTGCCATGTGCGTTGAAAAGGGGATGGTCAGCGGTCATACGCAAGCTATCGATTCTGCCCCTGTAAAGGCGAATGCGAGTATGGACACTTTGGAGCTCAAGGTACCTGCGGATGAACTTGACGAGCACCTAAGAAAGGTACGTGCCCTTAGTTCGATGGACAGGGAAGAACCGCACCGTAAGAGTAAAGACGACAAGTCGGACAAGGACGGCCGCAGCATCACGGCCAACGATAAGGAGCTCTGCGCGATAAAGGGCCGCAACAGGAAGTGGGCGAAGTACCAGGACCAACGGCCCGGTGCGGGGAACCAAGGGGCCAAGTATACCATTAACAAGACCCATTACAGCCCGACCGACCCCCGATGCCAGGATCAGTTTAAAGCCGGGCAAGGCACGCAAGCTGAACTACCTTTCTCAATTGAGCGTGGATACCGTGCACCATGTGATAACCGATATCAGGGCGTACCATGCCGATGGCAAGGACAACCAGCAATTACAGGATATAGTACAACGCTTGCAAAGACGTTTATGGCACCAAGGCCTGGTTTTTGAAAACTGCGTGGCGGACACGGGCTACAGTTCGGGCGAGAACTATGCCTTTCTGGAGGAAAGGGACTTAAAAGTTTCATGCCGCCCCACGGCACCTATAAGGACGGTCCCGATGGTTTCATCTACAGCGGAGAGAAGGACAATTATGTTTGTCCACAGGGCAAGGCGATACCTTTTAAGAAGGTGTTTTTGGGTAGCCGAACCAAGACCAAGAAGAAGTCCTACCGTGCATCGAGCAAAATCTGCAAGGGCTGCCCCTTAAGGACAAGCTGTTTGAGCAAGGTGTACGAAAAACAGTTTTCGGTGACCGACTATCGGGAGCAATACGAACGGAACATTGAAAGGGTGGAAAGCCCACAGGGAAGGTACATGAAGGGCAAAAGGCAGAGTACCGTAGAGCCCGTCTTCGGAACTTTGACACAGTTCATGGGCATGCGAAAGATAAATACCATTGGGATCAAACAGGCCAACAAGGTCATCACCTTTCCGCCATTGCCTACAACCTTAAGAAGTACCTGAAATTCGACCAAAAACGAGCGCAAGGTGGGGTAGGGACACTTGATTTTAAGGTCTTTGTGAAAATGGTTGTCCGAGAATTATTTTCAGCTTTGCCAAGGCATCGAAAATTGACTTTCCGATACTGGTCCGGCAAGAAAAAAGCCCCTTAAAGAGGCTTATAATCATCCGTTTTTTCAGGGATTAATGACTTGTGCAACGGTTACCATTGTTGTAAACAGTTTTTATTTTTCTTTCATTGAATTCAACATTCATTAGCGTTTCAATCGTAGAATTATGCTTATTTATTAAAATCAGTTTTGTCCGATCTCTTAATTCAAAAACTTTTACAAATTCCTTTTCACTATCAAATTTAAACATCTTGATCTCCTCAAGACTTTCTTTGACAAGAGATAATTTCTTATCATGATTGTTCGAAACAATTACAACTTTAGTAATGGGAAGTTGTTTCTTTTCTTCAATATCTGACTTTGTTAATAAGCCAGACCTGTGGTAAGTAGAGAAATAATTTCTTCTAAAATATCTTATGTTATCCCTTGAATCAGAGAAAATGACTCGATAGGTTAGAATATTGTCTAATTCTTTTGTCCATTCGGAAAAATTTGAATCATAAGTACGAACATATACTTTTACAAATTCTTCATCAATAGCCTTCCCTTTTTGTAAATATGTTTTAACCAACGGATAGATTTCCTTTGCCATTGAATTTACATATTTAACATAGTACCAATCTTCGGGGTCGACACTATTTTTTAATTCTTCATAAGCATATCCATTTCCAAGAGAGGTAGCAAGTACTTCATTTAGAAGTAAAAAAGCATAGGCACTGTAAGTTGACTTTGTATTAAGAAACCAAGAATTTAAATCATTTTTGAATTCAACAGACTGGTTATCATAGATTATATGAGCAATTTCGTGAAGCATAACACTAAAAAGAATATCGTAACTCTTGAAATATAAAGGAAATCTAATAACACTTACATTTAAAAAAGCTCTTGCTCCAATTCCACTTTTCCCAACAGTTGGATTAGCAATGATTTCGAATGGGACATCAAAATCCCAATGTGTGCCGTAAAATTTTAAAAAATCATTAAAAATTATTGGAACATCATTAGTAGTTAACTCACTATTTATATTTGATAGTTGGTTTTCAAAATTTTCTTTGTTAGGTTGAAATATCAAATCATTATATACAGGTAAGAATGCTTTAACAGCGTTAGAAAAAATAGTCAGCTCTTCATTAGGGATTATTCCAAACGATTTTTTTTTAAATTCTTCAATCGTTTTACTCTGTATTAGTCTTTTTTCTAACAAAGACCTTGAAGCCAATGAACTTTTTAGTGTTGGTGGATATTGCTCAAAACTATAATTAAAATCGATATATAATGTATCCATTTGAGATACTATCTGTTTGTAATTTTCTGTGTTGTATTTTGATTTTAGAAATTCCTTTTTAAGAGAGTTGTCAGGATAATAATCAGATATTTTTCCAATAAAATCATAAGTTGCGTACAATTCAGAATATCCAACTTTAAATTCCATTTTCTCCTGTCCAAAAGTTAATTTCACAAACAATAGCAATAAAGGTATAATGAATATGTTTTTCATTTTTAGTTGGATTTTTTGCAAATAAGACATTGTAGAGTTAAAGTGAAATCAATACATTTTTGTAGTATGCAATAGACAAAGGGTAAGTAAGAAATAAAATATCGACGCTAATCCAAATATTTTGAAATAAGAACAAAAAATACCGAATCGTTTAATGTATTGTAGTAAATCTCTCCTCTAGCTTACCTTTTTCAAGTCTCATGTAAATCACGTGTTTTTTTTTATTCTAAAATTAATTTGAAACAAAACCCAAATAATTTGCTACACATAGGTTGTTGAGATTAAATTTTTAAATCTTGCCTCCACCCTTTAAATTGTCCGGTTTAAAGGGTTTGGTCGGGCAAGAACGAGTCCGCTGCCTTCTGGATGAGCATACTGACCGATATGCGCAACCGCGGCACAGAGGATATCCTTATCACCGCTACCGACAACCTGAACGTGTTTACCCAGACCATCAAGAACGTCTTCCCGGAATCCAAGACCCAGATATGTGTGGTACACCAAATAAGTAATGACTGCAAATATGTGGTCTGGAAGGACAAAAAAGCCTTATACTGCCTACATGAAGCTTATCTACAACGCACCTACGCAAGATGCCTCCAAAGCCGCTTTAAAGGAACTCGTCGATAAATGGGAAGGCAAGTACTCTTGCGCCATCAAAAGTTGGAGGGACAACTGGGACGAGCTTGCCGTGTTCTTCGAGTTCCCCATTGAAATCAGGAAAATCATCTATACCACCAACTTGATTGAAAACCTGATCGGCAAGATCAGGAAGTACGCTTAAAACAAGCTGTCATTCCCAACCGACGATACCATGTTGAAATCCGTATATTTGGCAGCCATAGAAGTAACAAAAAAGTGGTCAATGCCAGTAAGGTACTGGGGCATCATTTTAAATCAGTTCCTAACGATATATGAAAAAAGGGTCCTACTTTAAATATAAGTCAAACCCTCGTTATTTGGAACTTACACACTTGAAGGAATAGTGTCTTGTACTATGAATAAAATAATAAACAAACCGCATCCTTTTATTTTCAACACTTATAGTTTTGTGATACCAAGTGTTATAACTTTTTTAATAATTAGTGTATTAGCACCTTTTCAATTTCAAGAAATAGAATTACAAAAAAGGATAATCATAGCATTAATTATTGCTGTTGTTGTAAGTGTTGTTATTAAATTTTCAATAGTACTATTTAAAAAAAGTTTACCAAAAGTAATGAGTGAAGATAAATGGACAGTTGGTAAAGAAATCATTTTAATTCTTGCTACTGTTTTTATTATAATCATCGTATTGTCTATATCAATTTTATTTTTTCAAGACGATAACAAATCGATTTTCTCTGTGCTTTTTCAAACTGCATCGGTTACTATGGGTATTAGTGTTTTTCCCATTGTAATTTCTGTTTTATATGAACAATATCGTTATAAAAATTTGCAATATAAAAGTGCAATGGCGCTTACCAAATCACTTAAAAACGATAATATTAATTTACGTTCTGCTATTCCAAAAACGTCATCTACTAATAATAGAATAATTATAAAATCTGAAAACGACGAATTAGAATTGCAATTAAACAAACAGGAGCTGATTTATATAAAGTCCGAAGGAAATTATAATGAAGTGTACTATCTACATTCAAAGCAAATTCAAAAAAAATTAGTAAGAAATAGGTTAAAAAACATTGAGGCAATTCTACCTCAAACTACTTTTTTTAGATGTCACAATAGCTATATAATAAATGGTAATTATATTATGAAAGTAGAAGGCAATGCGAGAAACTTGGTATTGCAGTTAAAATATTCTCAAGAAGACATACCTGTGTCTCGGTCTAAGGCTAAAACTATCTCTACTTTTATAGAACAGCTAAAATAAGCGCATTCCCAACGGTCACAAATACATCCCATTAGTACCAAAGGCTTGTAATAAGGGTGTAGAAACAATTTCCATTTTGCAGTTTTGCATCGTTAAAATTTAAAAACGATGGAAATCATAGTAAATAACATTTTGTATCTACACATTTTTGTGGGAGCTATTTCACTGCTTACAGGTCTGGTAGCAATACTAAGTGTCAAAGGTAAAAAATGGCATAAATTATCAGGAAAAATTTATGTCTTTGCAATGACTGGTGTATTTATCACAGGGCTTATTGTAGCTGGTTTTCGGTTCAATAGGTTTTTATTTCTAATTGCATTTTTAAGCTATTACAGTGTTTTTTGTGGTGTTAGAATTTTAAAGTTAAAACAGTTACACAAACAACAGCAACCTAAATGGTATGACTGGTTTGCTGGTATTCTAAATGCTTTAGCTAATATCCTATTTATAGGCTTAGGATTTTACTATGGTTTTAAAAATAGTTTTAGCTCAGGAGGTGCATTACTGTCCATAGGTTTTGGAATAGGTGGTCTATTGATTTCATATACTAATTTAAAGCCATTCTTACTAAAACCAACAAAACCATACCATTGGTATATGTCCCATATGGGAAATATGATGGGCGGTTATATTGCGACATTTACCGCTTTTTTATCTACAATAGTTACACGATTTGATTTAATGAATCCATACCTAGCTTTTGCTTTGCCTTCCATATTAGGCATCCCTTTGCTGTTGTACTGGCAACGAAAATATGAGCTGAAATTTAATCCTAAATTAAGATAACCAAATGAAATTTATATTTAAAAAAATAGTCATAATAGTTATAATTCTTTTAACAAGTTGCGATGTAGTTAATGAAGCGAGATTACAGTCAAATTCAGCTGTAATACAATCGTCTAATACAGTAGTTCCTTTTCGATATGTAAAAAAATTAGTGGTAGTCGATGCTTACTTGAATGATTCAAATAAAGTGAGCAGCTTCATTTTTGATACCGGTGCGTTCCAAAGTAAAGTGGAATATCATCTAGCAGAAAAACTGAATCTTAAAACCAGTTTTAAACGTAATAACGGTACTGCACAAGGTGTAAAAAGAGAAATTGAAATAACTTCTGTTGATTCCATTAGACTTACTGAATCAAACTTTGTAAGTATTGGCGTAGGAAAACTAAAATATGATGCAACATCTTACAGTCCTTGTGTTGCCAAAGATGGTATTATAGGTGCCAATCTTATAAAATTAGCACACTGGAAAATTAACTATGAGAAGCAAGAAATAGAAATTTCGAAAACCCCATTTTCTGTAAATGCTGATAAAAAGCATTATAACCTAGATTTTTCTACTTCATTTTTATCTGGTGTTCCAAAAATTGATATAGAAATAAATGGGAATGTCATTAAGGATGTAATTTTCGATTTAGGGTACAATGGTGGATTAGTTGTGCCTTATCAGTTTGCAAATAAATTCCATTCCGAAAATTCTAAAACCATAATAGACCAATCTACAGCAGGTATTTTTGGTTCTAATAGAGATACTTTGCTTGTAAAAGAGCTGAATGTAACGTTAGGAGCATATTCTACTAAAATACCTGTTGAGTTTTCATCATTAAACAAGGCGCTATTAGGAAATGATTTTTTGGAGCACTTTACAGTGTATATAGATTATGATGATGACAAAATTATTCTAGAACCCAAATCAAAAGTTAAAATAGATAAAGTAAAAACATTTATTCCAGGAATCCTTAACGATTCACTTTGGATAGTGAACCGAACAAACCCAAATCTGACTTTAAAAATTGGAGATACACTAAAATCAATAAATGGGTATCAACCTAAAGATTTGTTTCAATCGCACTGTGATTATTTTTTTGAAATATCAAATTTGTTATCATCTCAAACGCTTTCCGTTGAAACAAAACAAGGAAATATAATACATCTAAATCTTTAAAATGAAAGTATTCTATCTATTGATTATTGTCGCTTTTTTTCATACAAGTTTAATGGCTCAAAATTATGATACTGCCATAAAACGAGCAGCATTCTTAATAAAAGCACATATGGAACAAACGCAAATACCTGGTTGTCAAATTGCAGTATTGGCAAAAGGAAAAATAGTATGGTCTCAAGGCTTTGGATATAGTGATTTAGAAAATAAAATGAAAGTAACACCAACTACTAAATTCCGAATTGCTAGTGTTTCTAAGTCATTAACTTCTTTTGCATTAGGCAAGCTTATCGATTTAGATAAAATAAATATTGATAGCCCAATAACTACCTATCTTCCTTCATTCCCTAAAAAGAAATTTAATATTACACCAAGACAACTAGCTTCATCAACCGCTGGAATTAGACATTACAATTCTACCGACCCAAAACTTAACCATAAGAATTATGCAACTGTTTTTGATGCTTTAGAACGTTTTCAAAATGATGAATTATTATTCGAGCCGGGAACAGAATATTTATATTCCAGTTACGGGTGGGTGCTACTGAGTGCCGTAATGGAAAAAGCATCGGGAACCACTTTTTTTGAATTACTGCAACAAACTTGGGATGATTTAGAAATGAAAAACACAAGCTTCGATTTTCCTGATACATCGATACAACAGAAAAGCAAATTCTATATCTACGATAAAAAGCAAAACCGAAAATTAGCCCCTTTAGAAGATAGAAGTTATATGTATGCAGGTGGAGGCTATTTATCTACGGCTGGCGACATGGTGCTAATGGGTGATGCCATTATCCAAAACAATTTTTTAAGTGAAACAACCAAAAAGTTAATAACTCAATCTCATAAGCTCAATAATGGAGCACTTACGCATTATGGTCTGGGTTGGGAATCAGGGCAAAGCAGGTTAAAAACAAAAGTGCTTTTTCATAGTGGTTCCTTACCCACTAGTCTAGCTCATTTGGTGGTTTACCCTGATGAAGAAGTGGTATTGGCGTATTTAGCAAATACAGGAGATAATGTATTTTTTAATGAGAGAGAAGCTCAAACTATTGCAGAATTATTTATTAAAAAGGAAGATTTTAAAAATCAACAAACCAATAATTTAGCAGGAACTTGGGAAATAGAAACCACATCACTCAAAGGGAAAAAAACTAAAGGTGTACTAAAACTCAATATAAAAAATGATGCTTTTATAAGTGGCGCCATAAGTTTTAAAAGAAGTAGAAAAAAAATCTCTTGCCCTTTAACTGTTGCATCTGTAGAAAATAACAAAGTACACCTTGTTGCAGTCTCGCCAATGTTCATAGACTTATACTTAGAATTTGAGGATGAAAAATTTTCAGGCGAATGGTTACACGATTTTAATGTAAAAGGCATTCCCGAAAAAGATGACTATTGGAAGCCTCGTAAAATAACTGGTTCAAAAATTTAAATCAATACTGATGAAGAAAACAATCCTATTAATTTTAATGCTAATAGTTGCTAAATATGCAGATGCACAAAAGGTAAAAGACTTTTACTATGTAGAACCTGAAACCAAAAACTTACCTGTTTTTATAAGAGGCAATTTAGACTCTAACAAGATATTACTTTATATACAAGGCGGTGGAGCAGATAACGGAATTGATTTTGGACGTTCCGATTATCCTAAATGGAAAAATACTTTAGAAACCAAAGTCGCTATTGCTTATTTCGACCAAAGAGGACTCAACCGAAGCACAAAAAAAATAGACACGGCTAAAATTAATAAAAGACAAATATCTAAAGATATCATAGCTATTGCGAGATCTTTAAAAGATAAATACGATGCAGATATTTACTTGTTTGGCCATAGTTTTGGAGGTGTAAAAGTCTTAGAATGTTTAGCTACATTTCCTAAAGAAACTGCCTTTATAAAGTCAGCGATAGCCTTTAATGCGCCAATAACTACAGATTTTTCGCCAGAGCGATATAATCACTACAGACCGTTATATCTCAAAAATTTAGCAAAAGAGTTTATTGCACAAGATAAAAACAAAGAGTTTTGGCAAGGAGCTTATGATTGGATGGAGCAAACCGATTCTATAGCTACAATTAAAGATTCTAAAAAATGGAATGGATATGTTGACAAGGCAGTAGAAATCAAAGAACGTAAAATTGGATTAGGAATGGTTTTAAACACCATTTTTGCAAGACCATACAATCCTATAAAATACCTTAATAACAAAGACAATAAACTTATCTCAGATAAGCTATGGGATGCAGAAAAAATATTATGGGATGCAGATAAGCAGACTACGCTTTGGCAACTACTTTCAAAAATTAATCATAATGTATTACTCATTACAGGTCGCTACGATGCTATTGCTATTCCTGAAGAGCAAGAAGATGCTCATAAGCTTATAAAAAATTCTAGATTAGAAATTTTACCAGTTTGTACTCACGAATCTTATTTAATCAAACCAATGCTATTTAATAAAGCAGTTTTAGATTTTATAAAATAAAAGTTTAACAGGTATTAAAATCATCTAATTGTAAACCCAAATTATAATAAAATGAAAATCCTGAGACAATTCATACATATTTTGGTAATACTTTCTACCCTCGTTTTAAATGCACAAGTAGCTACTGTAAATACCGAAACTAAGGTATTAAAGACTATTGAAGGTAATGAAAGTTCAAAGACATATCTGGTGTATCTACAAGATTCATTAAATGGTGGAAAGTACAATTTCGAGGTTTGGGATAGAAAATTAACCCATAATGTAAAGAACAAAACCTATACGCTTAACTGGATAAGGAATAAAAATAGCAAGAAGGAATCTTACAATTATGAAATCATTTTTGACACAAACTTCAAGACACTAACTGAGCGCGTTATACATAAAAAGCTAAAAGATGACCATTATATCACCAACCGAAAATATTTTATGTATGAAAATAATAAAATGTATTCCAGTCCAGATAGTTTGTTGCATAACACCTTACCTGTAAGAATAGATGACTTAAAATATGCTATTAATTGGGAATTAGACCTTGAAACAGTTGAGGCTTTGCCTTTACGTTTACATAAAGAATTTGCAATATGTTTTTATCATCCAGGTTCCAAAACATTACCAAAATACTACAATCTGATTGTAGATAGGTCAGAAATAGTAGAGCTAAACGAGAAGAATTTTGATTGTTGGGTGTTAAAAGTAGCATATAGCAAACATCAAACTTGTGAATTTTGGGTAGACAAGAAAACCAATACGGTTTTAGTAACAAAAGACAAGGTATTTGGTAAATATAGATTCAAAAGACTGGTAGTATGAAAATAGCAAATACCTTAATGTTGTTTCTGGCTGTTGTAGTCTTTCAAAATACCTGCTTTGGGCAAATTACAGCACCAGAAAACACTTTTAAATTTGATAAAAACACGAAACTTACTTTTTTAGAATTTTCAATTGGTTTAAGTAGTCTCAGTTTTATAGATTTTGCCACATCACCCCTAAAGTACAATGGCTATCCTATAGATATAATGCTCGCTCATACAGAAATAGACGCCAAACATTCATCAAGATTTGGGATAAATTATGTATTCGGAAATCTATCAAATGACTTTAATAGCCAAAATTCACAAAGTCAATTCAAATCTTTAACACTTAGTTATTCAGAATTATTTCGATTAGGATTTTTAAGTTCAAATAAATTAAACACTAAAATAGGCGGTCACCTGAATACTACTGGGAATTTTCGCCAAAATGAGAGACTCTTTAACAGTAGTAAAGGAATTGAGGTTATAGGAACTTTATTTGCTTCTATTCAGACAAGGTTAGAGATAAATAATAATAGCATTAATAAAAAAGAATTGTTCTTTAATGCAGATGTAGGCATCATAAATTCATCATACCGCAATGCTTATGCTTATGTCGGTCAAGGGGCTCTGTTAAACAATGATGATTTTTTTGATGGGTACCAATTTTCAATATTTTCTGGCAACCGTTTTAGCACACAATTAGGCTATAAAGCTTACTTAAAAAATAATAACGCTATACAGGTTTCCTATTTATGTGACGCTTACAAAACTTCAAATAAACCTAATAATTTTCAACTGGAATCTCATACCCTTAGGCTAGTCTGTTTTCTAAATTTAAAATAATTGATATGAAAAAATACAGCTTCTATATCACTATGCTATTACTTTTTACCTCTTGCGAAGCTATACTTTTAGAAGAAGAAGTAAATACAACAGACCCTTTTGTGAATTTTGAATATTTATGGAAGGAATGCGATGAAAAATATTCGTATTTCACAATTAAGAATGTGGATTGGGATGCCATAAAAGTTGAATATGAAGCAAAGCTTTACGAAGGGATGTCTCAAGATTCACTTTTTAATGTATTTGAAGCTATGCTGAATGAACTAAAAGATAATCACGGTAATTTAGTTTCTGATGTTAGAACATCCTTTTACGGCACCCAATACTTAGCCCAAGATAACTTTGATTGGAGAGTTATTGTCGATAATTACATTACACCACAGTATCAAATTACAGGACCAATCAGACATAATTATATAGCAGATAATCAAATAGCTTATGTAAGGTTAGAGTCATTTTCAAATACACTTAATGACGAGCATCTGGATTATATACTTTCTAAGTACCAAGATACAGAAGCTATGATAATAGACTTGAGAGACAATAGTGGCGGTAAAATAGAATATTCGTATAAACTATTATCAAGACTTATAACCGAAGAAACACTAGTGCAATACACCAGAATAAAAGCGGGTACAGCGCACGATAATTTTACATCGCCAGAGGCTATATATATATCACCTTACAATGGTATTACTTACACAAAAAAAATAGCTATCCTTATTGATGGTGGCAGTTACAGTACAACATCCTTATTTGCTTTAAATACTAAAGCCTTTTCACACATAGCACTTGTAGGAGATACAACAGGCGGAGGTTTAGGTATGCCTGCTGGTGGACAATTACCCAATGGATGGTTTTACAGGTTTTCTGTAACCCAATCTTTAGACTTACAACAAAACCCTGAATTTGAAAACGGCGTTCCTGCTGATATTACAGCAACATTTGATCCAACAGATTTTTCAAGAGATGAAATTATAGACACGGCTTTAAGTAATGGGGTAAATGGTCTACTGGATTAACAAAAGAATCAGTGAACAAAACCCTTACCATTGGTAAAAAGATGAGTCATTATAAAATCATAGGGAATATGAAAATAGTAACAAAAAACAATAAAAAATCGTCAGACGGTTTTAGATACCGTGGTTTAAAAAGCTCACGATTAGAAACACTTACAGATACTATTTTTGGGTTTGCAATAACCTTATTAATAATATCTTCAGAAGTACCAAAAAACTATGTAGAACTGCAAGCTTCTATGTACGGTTTTTTGGGATTTATATTTTGCACGCTCTTGATTATGACTATTTGGAACAGTCATAAAACCTATTTTATACGTTATGGACTTCAAGATACTAGAACTTATGTCCTTAATACCATTTTAGTATTTGTACTCTTATTCTACATATATCCTTTAAAATACCTTTTTTCGTACATAGGTACTGCCATTTATGTGAAAATTAAACTCGCTTTTGGTGATACATCTCAAGGCCTTCAATTAGCAATACAAAGATTAAAAGAAGCCAATCTAGACGTGGAGCAATGGTCTGATATATTATTGCGTTTTTCTCTAGCACTAGCAGTAATTTATTCGTTATTTATATTATTACATCTCAATGCTTTTTCTAAAAAGAAAGCCTTAAAGTTAAATCATAAAGAAAGGTATCTGGTTAAAACATCTATACAAGAATATGGTATTTTTTTAGGGATCACCTTATTTTCAATAGTTATAGTCGTAATTTTTGGTAACGCTTGTTTTATGTATTGGAGCTTAAGCTATTTGCTGATTCCCATTTTAATACCAATACATCAAAAAATAAGAAAAAAACGATATAAGCGTTTTAAAAAGCAACGAAAACTGAGTGAAAAAGGATGCAATAAATCAGCATTAAATGAAGAAGAAGAAAATACAACTACTAATGAAACAGATGTAAAAACCATAAAATAAATCCAAGTTATCTGGGAATTCAAAAGCTAATGAAAACAATCAAGAATTTTAAAACACTATGAAAAAATTAATTACAATCGTTCTACTTGCCTTAATTATAACATCCTGCACTAAAGAGACAAAAGGCTATTGGATAGAGAATGTAAATATCATTAATGTAGAGGATGGTAGTATTCTAAACAATCATAATATAAAGATTGTGAATGATACAATTGCCCAAATTAAAAACGGAAAGCTACAAAGCAAACTAAACGTAATTGACGGTAATAATGGATTTGTGATTCCAGGATTGTGGGATATGCATATACATTTAGATATGGTAGATAACTCATCCATACCACTATTTGTGGTAAACGGTATTACAGGCGTTAGAGATATGGGTGGAGATATTAATTTTATAAAAAACCTAAAACAACAAAATGACAACCTTGTTCCCGATTTAAAAGCAGCGGGTACAATAATTGAATCACCACAGTTTCTGGATGCGATAACACTTTTTTTGGGAAGAGACATACTCAAATCTAGGGTTGCATATAACATAAAAGACAATCCTCAAGCTTTAATTGATTCTATTATTAATCAAGGGTCAGATTTTATAAAAATCCGCAATTCAGAAAGTGAAGAAGCTTTTAAAGCACTTGCAAAGGCAGCAAATAATAGAAATGTAAAATTCACGGGGCATATAGCATCCAATCAAGATATATTTGAGGTTGTGAAATCTGGTTTATCGTCAATTGAGCATAGTGACTTTTTTTCTATTCTAAAATTAGATTCACTATCAAGAAAGCAGTTGGCGATAGACCTTTCAGAACTAAACACCTATTACACACCAACACTTATTACAACTCAAAAAAGTAGGTTAACACCAAAGGAGAATTTATTGGATGTTATTAAAGATACTTTAAATATAACATATCCTAATAGAAAGTATTTATCGCCTAAATTAATAGAAAGCTGGATGATGGAATATGAGATGTCGATACTCGAAGGGCCACTGGATTGGAACACGATGACACAATCATTCTTTTTGTTTGGCAAAGAACTTGCTCTTAATGACATACCGTTATTAGCAGGTACCGATGTTGGTGTGGGCTTAATTATTCCTGGAAGCAGTTTACACGATGAGTTAGAATTAATGGTGTCAACATTTAATGTAAGTAATTTGGAAGCTTTACAATCTGCCACTATAAATGCAACACGTCATTTAGGCATAAAAAATCAAGGTACCATAAAAGTAGGTAATAAGGCCAATTTAGTCATTTTGGAATCTAACCCACTTGAAAAAATAAGTAATACGAGGAATATAAGCGTGGTCATTAAAAATGGTCTATCTTACAATAAAGAGGCTAGGGACATAATTTTAAATTCAATAGAGAAAAATATTAGTGTAGAACATAAATCATACACTTTTGATAGATTAAAAAACCTGAAAGAGAATATAAAAATGGTTCTTACCAAACAACAGCAACAGTTAAAAGTTGAGTAATTAGGAAAAGTAGTGGTTGCATTACCTGCTGAAATATGGCATAATAATCATATTATGGAAACAAGCAAAAGCTTAAATTAAAAGAAGAAATCGAGTGAACATCGCGGTTTCTTTGTTTAGTGCCTTTTTATAAAATTAGTTAAATATAATATTCATTGAGGATTACCATAAGGATGGTAATAAGGTTAAAAATACATTTATAACTTTTTAATAGTTTCAGTTTGTTCTTTTTTTCCTTTGTTTAAGTGAGACAAAATTTGACAAGTCTAAAACACCCAATTATGCAATTTGGAGAATACCTTAGAAATCTTCGGAAAGAACGTCATTTATTACAACGTGAAATAGCCTCTATGTTACAGATGGATATGGCACTATTAAGTAAGATTGAACGCGGTACTCGTAAAGTGGATGAGCCGACAAAGTCAACCACCGAAAACGGATTTTTTTGGTTCGTTTAAAAAATCATTTCAGACGATGCTATTAAAGGCTTTATGGTAAATATTGCTGTACTCAATTTAATCCGGAAGAGATGGTATACTATTTGCTTCCTTTGAATTAAACACTAGAACTTGTCCCTGCCAAAGGAATTAGCGCAATGTTTTGCTTACCATTTTGTCAAATTCAGGACCCTTTGTAG
>Ga0209948_1000159_pt1 | contig 20116 bp, 20 predicted proteins | sample SalPonR2_C_D2_MG_FD_185709 | JGI IMG/M metagenome (GOLD analysis project Ga0209948, IMG submission 185709) | Salt pond soil microbial communities from South San Francisco under conditions of wetland restoration - Salt Pond MetaG R2_C_D2_MG... ... | reverse complement strand
GGATGTCTGTCATGGGAAGTTTCGGTATGCAAGGGAGAAGCTGAGCCTGCCTATGGAGGAGATTTCGTGGTCAATAAACAGGCACGAAATGGCTGTGTCACAGGAGCTTCTAAGCAGGAACATACCCCATTACAGGGAGTACACGTTTCACGGGAACATGAGAGCCGATTTCGGGATGATAGGTACGAACCTTCTTGTCGAGTTGGACGGGGAGTACCACAACGAGGAGAAGGACGCGGAGCGGGACGGTATAGCGAAGGCGGAAGGATACCGTGTACTGCGTTTCACGACGAAACAGGCGATATACGAGTTGGGGTACGTGATGGAAGAGATAGAGAAGGCGCTTTTGATACCATCACCAAAATCGAGTACGTTGGTCAGAAGGAAGTCTGGGACATTGAAGTAGAAGATGACCACTCCTACGTGGCTCAAGGCTTTATAAACCACAACTCTTCGAGCAAGCCGAATATGCAGCAGCTTCCTAAAGACGGCTTGGTCAAGCGCGTTTACGTGTCTCGGTTTGGAGACCAAGGCTGTATGTTCCAGTCAGACCTTTCGCAAATTGAGCTGAGACTTTTGGCCGCCGCTTCGGGAGACCCTGCCATGACGAAGGCGTACTGGGAGGAGATGGACTTGCACTCGATGACCACGTCTCGAATCTACAACATACCGTACGAACACTTTAGCGACGGGTACACTGAGTGGCTGCAGAACAACGGTCAAGAGAAGACCGCTAAGGAGCTGAGCCTGAAGCGACGTATTGGTAAAATGACGAACTTCCTTACAGGGTATGGCGGCGGTGCGTTGGGCCTTATGAACGTTCTAGCGGCTCAAGGCATCTACCTGAGTAAAGAGCAGTGCGAAGACATCATCAACAGCTTCTTCGATTCCTACCCGTCGCTCAAGCGGCACATCGCCAAGTACAAGAGGTTCATTATGGACAAGGGCAGGGCTGTATCTCTGTTCGGTCGCGTACGTCTGTTTGAGGAGGTGTACGGCGAGAATGAGCGGGACATAGCCAAGGCACTTCGTTCAGGGTACAACCACCTTATTCAGTCAACCGCCTCAGACATGATGCTTCTGTGTCTCATAGCCATTGAACGGGCGATGCGTGCAGAAGGTCTTGAGTCCCTGCTTATTTCTACAGTACACGACTCTCTCCTGATAGACGCAAAGCGCGACGAACTCCCTGTTGTACACGAGATTTGCCGTGAGGTAATGGACAACATCCCAGAGGTAGTTGAAGCTTTATGTCCTGGTCTTGATTCAAGCTGGCTTTATGTCGTACCCTTCGGGGGAGACCACGAGCTAGGCGTGAACTACTTGGACAGCAAGCTTGTAAAGGGCGACAACCCTGATTGGGACGAACTGCTCTCCGCCTAAATAGAGATTCGACGAAGGGTAGAAGCGGTGGCAGTAACTCCACCCCTGCCGTCGTCCTCAACGTCCACTCCGAAGGCTTCTCTAAGCTCTTGTAAGTCGTGATGTAGCCAGTCTCCGCAAGACGCAGAAGGGGTATAATAGTTACCGTTGCGCGTCATTTTTCCGTCTTCAACGGCTTTGTTGCATATACGCTTGGCGAGGCCTACGTTGACGTCAAGCTCTCGGCTGACGTGGAAAACGCCTCTAGGGAGTCCGCGCATGCACGTTATAGCCTTGGAGACTAAGTCGCGAGTAACAGGTTGGTTTATCCACTCACGCCGCCAATTTACCCAATCAACCAAGCCTTCCGAGCCCGTCTCTCTTTCATACTTTTTCAGGAGGTTCTCAAACGCTGCCGCGCTATCTGCACGACTTCTCCACGGCAGACCCATGGCGACAGTCTCAACGAGTGCCGTAACCAAGGCAGTCCATCCCATGACGTTTGCTATTCGTTTCGTACTTGCTCCCTGACGGAACTCTATGGAACGGTGGTCAGGGTTTCGGCAACGGCACATTGCAAGGTTTACTGTAGTGTATTTTCGCGACGACTTCGCCTCTCCCCTGCTACTCGCAGGAGTGTTCAGGTTGAACATACTGACTAGTTCGGGAGTAGTAGTTCTAGCCATACGCGCTGCCCACCTGCAGTTCCTGCGAGAAACAGGCAGAAGGCGGTCAATTACGTTTTGGTACTTGGAGTACAGCCGCGCGACGTCGCATGTTTGTTCAATGTCTAGGTCGTGGGACTGCACGTGTACGTGGAAGCCGCCGCGTACACCTACGTTTGTACGCGCCTCTGTAGCTGCACTACAAAAAGCAGTGACGTACCTTAAACTGTCGCGCACAGGTCTAGGAGGATCCATAACGTACTCCCTACCGTTGCGTAGCGACCCGTCACTGAGGACTGTCCACCCCTCAACCCGCGCAGGTTCGCGGTATCGAGTGCCTGACGCGTCGTACTCAAGTTCTACGCCAACAAGCCTGTTTGTCCTTAAAGATGGTATCATATACCCTTTCCTATACATGAATACCTGAAAAGTTAACCATACTGTTCTACGAGGTATGTCAGATGATTTAGAAAAGTTTCCGTGGGACAAAGGTTTTCAAGAGCTTGTCCTTGCTTGCATGATAAAGCATCCCGATACTATGCTCATATATACGGGTATTATCGAGGCTGACTTTTTCCAAGGTTTAGCCGAGATGGTTACAGCTGAGCAGGTACTGAAGTACGTCAATAAGTACGACAGGATACCTGCATGGGAGACCTTGTCGCAGCTCGTAGGTGATGAGCTCTCACGCCTTAACCACGAATCAGACGAGGCGCACGACTTCATAGACTACCTCAGGAACATGAACGTAGGTGACGTAACCTACGTGTCCGAGCGCGTCGTGGAGTTCTGCAAGATACGCTCTGTTATCAAAAACGTACGAAAAGTCATAGCAGAACTTCAGGACGGCAAGCAAGTTGACGGACGCATCGTCAAGTACTTCGAGGAGTCACTGTCGATTGGACACAACATTAACGAACTCGGCTACATCTTTCACCCTGAGTCTGTTAATACCATCGTGGACAAGCTCACAAAAGCCGACTACGGGGTACGCACAGGCTTTGCTCCGTGGGACGACATCTGGAAGCGAGGGTGGGGTCCAGGCTGGCTCATTGTGCTACTCGCGCCGCCGAAGCGTTTTAAGACAGCGATGTGCGTAAACCTCGCGGTGCAGATGGCAGGACCGTCAGAAGGGGCTGACGTGTTGTACTACGCGTGCGAAATCAGCCAGGAAGAGGCGTTCTTCCGCGCCCTCGTGCAGGTGTCGGGTATTCCGTTTGAAGACGCCTATCGAAACCCTAAAGAGTTCAAGAAGCTGAGTAAGCGTGCGCTTCGTGAGAATATAGCGGGGTACATTAACTTTCACGGGTACGCCTCTAAGACGGCGACTATAGCCGACATTAAATCCCATGCCAAAATGGTTATAGCCCAGTACGAGCTAAAGCCTAAAGCAATCATCATTGACTACGCTGAAACGGTGAAACCAGCGGCAGCGGGTTACGAACGTAAGGATTACCAAGCACAGGCGGACGTGTACGTCGACGCCCGTGCCATGGGTCGCGAGCTAGGGTGCTGCGTTGTCATGCCTGACCGCGTGAACAAAGAAACGGTTGGGACTGCGGTACCCTCTATGACATCGTTTCAGGGGTCTTTCCAGAAAGCAGGTATCGTCGACATCGCGATTGGTTTGTGTGCTACGGACGCTGAGTACGACGAAGGGAAGCTCCGCTCGTTCGTGTTCCTAAACAGGCACGGAGCGGCATACCAGCACTTTGACGGCACAGTGGACAAGGAAACAGGCGTAATCACTGTCGGAAGGCGTATCGCGCTTGACGAAGATACTACTGGAACGGCGACACGCGGCAGGCAGCAACGGCGGCGACCAGACCATGATCCTGACATGGAAGACGGTTAATCGCCTGACGTGTAGGGGTCTGGCTCGTTCTCAGGGTGTACGTCCACAGGGCAGACCTCGTGAACACCGTCCTGTTGGATCTCGTAAAAGATACCTTCGTCCAACTGGTAGTAGGCGTCTACCCCGCACCCCTCGCACTCGGACACAGCATCTTCAATGATTTTATCGGTTGATGCGGTGATTGTGCTTACACTGTTTTTTCCCCACGTAATCGTAGCGGCGGACAGCTCCTTAGCAGTGCGGAAGGCGTAGGTCTTGTCGCGGTCAATCCAGACCATAGCGATAGCCCCCTTGCACAAGGAGAAGTCTCTTACCTGTAGGCATACCCCTAGAATCATAGAGTCAGTCTGCGCCTTCTTCAACGCTTTAACTGCACGTAGAGCCTCAACTTCGCTCATTTTCGGGTCTTCGTACTTACCCTGCGCTACCCTCTCGTAGTAGGGAACCAGCTCTGAGCGGATACGCTTCCACTCCCGCACGATCCCGTTGTGTGCGTACACGAGCCGCCCGTAAGTGAACGGGTGAGCCGTCTCTGTTATGATCGGCGTGTTCGGGGACGCGCGGCGCGTATGCCCTATTCCCAACAACGAGCGTCGGGCTTCTCCGCACTCCTTGTTGTTAGCCTTTACAAACGCACGCGCAGGGGTCGTGTGCTTGTAGATAAGCGTCTGCTTGTTCCGCTCGTCGCGGTAGGCGATGCCTGTCGAGTCCTTTCCGCGAGTTTGAGACTTGATTAAAAGTTTGCTCAGCAGCCCTGCTGGCAGTTGACCTTTCCATGATATTATTCCGCACATAAGTCTATAAGGTAGTGAACAGGTAGTCTTTTCCTCGCTCAATAAAGCGAGGTTCGCCTGTACGCGTGTTTCGGTTAGCAGGGGCTGTTTTAGCCTCCTTTACGGTGTCAAAGTAAGAGTCAAGCGCACCTGACATATAGGCCAGCACAGCCTCGGACGAGGATTTCTGGGCTACTAGACCTGCGCAAGCTATCCACAGCTTTGTCCACGCCATAATGTAGTCGTACCGTCTCGTGTTACCGAGCAACCGTACCTCTACAGTGTTCAAGGCAGGAGACGCAGCGTACCCGCGATTCCGACGAGTACCTACACGCTTAGTTTCGGTCAGATTTAACCAGCAGTACCGCTTCAAGTTGTCGTACTTCCTAGGTCTTAGTTCCCCTATAATGTCAGGCTTATTAAAATCGCTGTGGTCGTACGCTTTGGCAATTAGGAGGCACGTGGCGTTGTCTCTGCGCGACGGAGGTACTAGCCCGAGTACCCTCTTCTCCATCATAAGACCTAATACAGCCCACGTTTTCACCTGCTCGTCAGTCCACTTTGACTCTCCAGTGTCGGTAGGGTTGCCTAGGTGTACATGAACCCCGCACGTCTTGTTGACTCTATCTAGGCACTCACAGAGCTTCCTAACCTTTTCTTCGGTCGCAGACGTGTTTACCTGAAGTCTGGCGTTCACAAAGGCCTCATAGACAGGCGTCGACAACTCACCTGAGTTATTAGGGTCTAAATTTTCGTCGTTAAGGCTGCGTATGGTACGGTCAAACTTCTTGTCAAAACCGTACGTTACCGCGTAGTCCACCCAAAAGGGTTTAAGGCGGCAGGCCTCTACTTCTAGTCCGTACGTGAGCTTCATACACCCTTCCTATACATGAGAATCAAAAAAGTTAACCATGCTGTTCTATAAGCCATGAGATTAAAGTTAGGGAAACTAAATTTAGGCGACGGCGACACGCTAGACCTAGACCACTACCTGAGCGAAGACTACGACGACATAAGCGTGGCGTCTGAAGAGATACCTCCTGTGCTAGAGTGGCTTAACGACCGATTGCAACAGGTGTATGAAAGCAAGCTGGACGCTAAGAACAAGCTCAAAAGGGCAGAGGCTCAGGCGTACTTTGACCTCAAAAGAGGCGACTTCAAAGACACGTACCCTGGCAGCATGACAGAAAAATCGTTGGAGCATGCGGTACAGTTGAGTAAGAAGGTACAGCAAGCGCAGAACGACTACGTCCTGTACTCAGGGTGGGTCAACCGCCTTCGGGGTCTGCAAGGGTCGTTCTCCAGCAAACTCGATTTAATCCGTTCTACAGAGAGTACACGTCGGCGTCTCTTTACTGGAAAAGACCCTGACGAACACGACGAAGAAGAAGATTAACCTAAACACCAATAATAAAAATGGCAAAAACACGCAGGAAAGCAACAGAATACCTCGCAGACGTCGACGACCTTGTTGACGGCGAAAAGGGGTACCTTGAATCCACCAGTACAGGAGTGCGGGTGGTAAAAGTGGAAAAGGGGCACGCAACTTTAGTGCGCATCCTTCCCGCTCAGCTCGGACCACGTAAAACCTGGTTCGCACGTATCGCTATGCACTGGCACAATCGGCGACCCATCATGGACGTCGTAAACACCCACCCTGACTTTGGAGGCGACCCTGACGGGTATAATCCTGTTCAGGAGGTGGTCGAGGCTTACCTCAACCACTCGGACAAGCGTGTCGCTAACATCGCGAACAAAGTACGGACACAAACAAAGTGGATCATGTACTGTACCGTTAAGGAGCGGGACGACGGCGAAGACGTGGACGTGGTTAAGTTCTCTGACCAGCTCAAGCCCTACCGCCTTGAACTTTCACGTACCGCCTTTGACCAGCTGCTCAGCATCCGCCGCCGCTCCCGCCGCGAGATTATGGACTTCGACAAGGGTCTTGACATCTGGTACTCTCGTGAGTCAAGCGGAGTAGGGAAGTACGTTCTTGAGAAAGAAGGGTACGGTCCTTTGTACGACATTGAGGACGACGACGAGTTCAATGATGCTATCGACAAGGTCATGGGGGGCATCCGCTTCAATGCGCCAGATATTCCGTCCGATACAGACCTTGAGGACTTCGCACAAAAAGTGGAAGATGACCTCCGCGCTGCGGCTGGAAGCTCTGGTCGCCGCCGCTCGCGGTCGCATGACGACGACGATGATGATGATGGCGACGAAGCTCCCAAGTCACGCCGCCGCTCCCGCCGTTCTTCTGGCGACGATGAGGACGACCAACCACGCTCGCGCTCGCGGTCACGTTCTCGCCGTAACGATGACGACGACGACGAGGAAGAAGAGGCTCCCAAACCTAAGTCTCGCCGTAAAAAACCTGCACGTGACGAGGACGAGGAAGAAGAGGCTCCCAAACCTAAGTCTCGCCGTAAAAAACCTGCACGGGACGAGGACGACGATGGCGATGAAGAAGAGGAAGAAGAGGCTCCCAAACCTAAGTCTCGCCGTAAAAAACCTGCACGGGACGAGGACGACGACGAAGAACCCGCGCCTACCCGCCGAGCAGGGGCTAAAAAACCTGCACGTGACGAGGACGAGGACGACGACGACGATGGCGATGGCGATGGCGATGAAGAAGAGGAAGAAGAGGCTCCCAAGTCAAAACCTCCGCGCCGCAAGCTCCCTGAACTCCCTGCGCGGGGCAAGAAGGCTGTCGATGACGATGACGATCTTCCTGACGATGACGACGATCCTGTGCCGCCTGGCGACGAGGAAGACGACGACGACGCGGAGGAAGTGGACGACGATCCTGAGCCTAAGAAAAAGAAGCTCAGCTCTCGCTTGAGAAAATCAATCAGTAGCCAAAACGACCGATGACCGTAGCCAAGAAAGCAACTAAGAAGGCGACCAAAAAAGTCAAATCGACCAAGGAGAAGCTGGTATCCAAGCTTAACATGATCTCCCCTCGCACGGAGTCTAAAGGTAAGCTTGAGGCTCGCATGTCTTCTGACGGTATGCTCTCTGGCGTAAAGTATTCGTTGTCCACGGGGATAGACCCCGTGGACGACGCTACTGGAGGGGTACCTTTTGGGCGCGTCACAGAGGTGTACGGTCTCGACCAAAGCGGAAAGACGGCGTTGGCCATGCGTCTAGCCATTAACGCTCAGCGTGGCGAAGTGTACAAAGGCGTGAAAAAGAGCCACGGTCAGTGGAGTAAGATCCCGCGCAAGGATTACGAGATGACCGTCTTGTACATCGACAACGAGCAGAGTCTTGACGACGACGAGAAAATCACCGTAGAAGGCGAGACTCTTGACGCTGTCGTTACACGCTGTGACACGGTTGACCAGGTGTTCAAAATATGCGACACGTCCATTAAGATGCTCGAAGAGGTCGAAAAGGATACTGGGGTTATGCAGCTTCTGGTTATCGTCGTAGATACCATAGCAGGTACGGCTTCACAAGAGGAACTCGCTGCGGAATGGGGTAAGGTTGACTACAGCAGGTCTCCCAAGCAGTTGCGCGAAGGTTTCCGGAAGCTTATGCGGAAGATTAACCGACGAAACGTGTGCATGATATGCACGAACCAAGTGTCGGACTCCTTCAAAGCCAAGACTCCAGGGAGGTTCAACAACAGTTCCCTTCCAAGGGATGAAGACTTCAGTACGTCGGGCGGTAGGGCTCTCAAGTTCTTCGCTCGCTTGCGTATCTTCATCGCACGTACGCGAGAATGTAAACTCGTTCCAGGTACTAAGTTCCCTGACGGGTTCATCGCGCACTTGCACGTGACGAAAAACTCACAACGGAAACCTAACCGAGAGTGCCGCTTAATCTTGCTGTACGAGGGAGGCATGAACAACACGTACAGCATCTTGGAACACCTCATCTACATGGGTCTTATCAAGTACGACAGTAATAATAAGGCTTACGCTATCCGATTCAAGCATCACAAGATACCGCTGAAGACCTTCGGCGAGACCGATGATGCTGATGAGGACGACGCGCCTAAGCGTCGCGTATCCAAGCGTAAGGCTATGCGGTCAGACCCACGGATCTCTTGTTACGGAGAATGGCCAGCTTTCTACGCTGAGCACAAGGAAGACTGCGATGCTCTAATAGCGAAATCGTTCAAGCTCATGTACGACGCCGAAACCATGACAAAGATAGGCAGCGATGAGGACGACGACGATGACGACGACGATGATGATTTCTACGAGGCGGAGTTTGAGGACGACGACGACTCCGACCTGGACGACTGATGGTGTTAGGTGTCCTGCTAAGCGTACCCTTTTCGGAGGGTACGCTTTTTTTTTTCCGATTTGGTTAACATTTTCGATGCTCGCGTATAGGAGAGGGTATGCCTATAGATTACGAACTAGACTCCAGCGGGGATTTGGACGGTGTTTTGGACTCGGTACTGAACGACGAAGCGTTCACCGAGTTTGATTCCCTCAGTGAGGTACACATACGCGTGTGCTTTAAGGTCAAAATGGACGGCAACGACGAGCTACAGCCGAACAGTAAGCCGGTAGAGACTAAGAAGGTACCTGAACTCCACGCCCTGTTCATGGACGAGCCTGTTGATTATATCATAGTAGTTGATAGACACGCGTGGGAGGGTACATCTGTGAAGTACAAAAAAGGGCTGGTACACCGTGGACTCATGGCCATTAACGTCGAAGTAAGCTCGTCTGGAGCAGTAAAGAAAAGCACGAAGAGGCCTGATTTCCATGAGTTTAGCAAGACTTTAGAAAGGTTCGGTACATACACCCCCGAACTTAAAAGTGTAAAAGGTGTTCTAAACAATGCGGCCAAAGCTACAGCGGCTAGGCTGAAACGGATAAACGACGTCCCGCCTGACGAGGAAATATAACATGAGCAAACAACCTAAAGAATCTTACATTTTCCGTATGCTGGTATCTCTTTTGAGTACCAACTACGCAGAGAAGGCTATGCAGCCTGACGTAGTAATCACACCCGAAGAGGGTGTGCGTCCAGAATACAAGGTAGGTAGCGTCGTAATTGACCTCGCCGAAAAGATGGAGGGTGGAACCCTACCCAGCCTTTTCAGGGTATCCAAGGACGATTTCTTCCAAGAAGTGAACGACCTAGGGCTTCTCAGCGAACCTGTGGTGGTAGGGAAACTGTCGAACGAAGCTCGCGAGTTTCAGCGCAGCATCCGTCAGAACGAACTTAACCGAGGCAAGAACGTGAATCGGCTTGGCGGAGAGAGCAGCCCTAAGCCACCGTCTAAGGCTCGAAAGACCCCGCCACCTCCGTCCGACAGCGACGACAGTAGCCCTGCACCTAAAAAGGCAACTAAGAAGGCTGTCAAGAAAGTCGCCAAGAAAGCGGCTGTAGCAGACCCTAAGCCCGTAAACTCGGAAGCACTCTTTGAGAAGTGTGTCAGGCGCGTGGAGTGCTTTATTGAGGAGAACCCCCGCACCGCTTCTCGCATTGGTGACAAGAACATCCCCATGCAAAGGCAGGAGGGAGGCACGGCTATGCACAGCCAAGAAGCGATTGACGTTGCTCGCAAGTTCATAGACCGAGGCGCAGACGTTTCTCTGATGGACAGCATTACGCTCACGGCTGAAATCTCGCACCACTACGGGGAAGCACCGATGTGCAGCGCATCGGCACAAACAGACATCCCTGTTTACAGCCTTCTTTTGGCTGCGAGTCAGGTGATGGAGCAGGACAATACCGCAGGGGCTGTTTCTCGATCCAAGAAAATGGATGAACTGCTGGAAATCTTCAGCGCACGTATTAACGGAATCATCGACTAAGAAAAAAAAAAAAGCTGCACGTCTTTTTAGCGTTGCATTGGCGATTGAAGTTTAATCTTATACACAAATGCCGAAGAAGAAGAAAAGCAGCGAAAAAGAGCATATTTTTGAAGCGTCACGCCTGACGCCGCTTGCTGTACGGTGGAAAGAATGCGTCAAGAACGGTGAAGACGAGGAAGCCATGGAGCTTCTTAATGAAATAATCAAGGGTTCGACCTTGATGTTTCAGATGTTCGCCCAGCATGAAGGCTATCATAACACGGTTGACCTTGACCGCCTCGTGTCGGCAGCTCAAAACAAAGTTGTGCGCTGGCTGGACGGGTGGGACCCTAAGAAAGGGAAGTTGTTTTCGTGGTTCGGCAAATGCGCTAAGAACGCTTTTAGAAGCGAAGTGATACGCGAGAGCGAGCTTCGCAAACGCATGCACTCCACAGGAGATAACCTTGAGAAATACCACGGCACTGAAGACCACGGTGCAATGACTCAAGAGAAAATCACAGAGCTGAACCTCTTGTTTAGCTCTATGACAAGCCGATGGGGGTCGAAACAGGAAATCGGCTGCATCAAGTTTATAGTAGAGTCCATCGTTGCAGACGAGACCATTAAAAAGACTATTGTAATACGTAGCGCAGGGTATGCCTGGGGCGTAAGTCCCGAACTTGCAAAATTCTTCTACAGCTGGGTTCTGGTTGAACTCAGAAAGATGTACTACAGGCGCATACGCGTACCTTTCTCTGAACAAGATTTATTCCGACAAGCCCACGCTTACACGCACCTCGTGGACTTGCTTGAAATCGTAACGTGGGATCAGATGAAGCAGATAATTGCCGTCATGGGCGGCAGTCGCTTAAAAATCCCTACACTGGCTCAAATCAAAAAACTTACCGACGACTACTACCTCTCATGCGAGATTGAAGAGTCAGACCTCGACCCGTCATCTGTCGAGCGTATTGGAAAGAAGTATGGTAAAAGCCAGAGATCAGCCCAGGACATCTTTAACGACATGTCCGAGACGCTATCTAGCGATGTATCAGGCGAGTATTCACTGTACGATGAGAGCGATGGTTTGTGGAGTTAGTACCCACCCTCAAAACGTAAAATGAATGACCCTTGCAAAGCTTCTTCGTGTCGATCGAAAAAAGTTCAACCTAGTCTTTAAGAACCCAAAACTGCGCCCTCCTGTGCTTGAGGAGATGTACAGCGACATTAACAAAGTGATCGCTGGCGTCGCTATGCAGTACAGGGATGACAGCCACTACGCGCTAAACTACGACGCACTGTGCGGTGAAGGACGCGCGTGCCTAGCGACGCTCATAGACAAGGGTAAGGTTGAAATAATGCCTACTCGTGAAGAGTTTTTCAAGTACCTCAAAGCATCTATCAACAACCGAGTACGCAGCCTTGTGGAGCAGCACCGCTTCACGATTAAACGTACAGGCGTAAAGCCCCCGCCTAGAAAGGCTGCTGGAGACCGTCTAACGGATGAAGACTTCAAGTCGTACCGAAGCGTAGAGGTAAGTATAGACGACCCTGATTCCGGAGTCCAGGTAGAGGACTTGGGGCAAGCGATGTCCGAGGCTGACGAGGACCTTGTCAGAGATATTGAACAAGTACTTTTGCCTGCCGAGAGGGTGGTACTACGCCAGCTAATTGAACCCAACGAGGAGGCTCACCTTGAGGCACACTTCGAGAGCGCTCGGAAAAACAGTTCTACTACAAGGGTACGCCTTGAGCACTTAGCGACAGGTCTCGGGTTAAGCCTGGTATCGTTCAAAGAAATCCACTCTAGCGTAAAAATTAAAGTTAAAGAGTACCTAACCAACATGAACACAGACGATTCAGAATACAACAGCAGCGTTCGCTTCCTTGAGAAAGTGTTCGGTGTTCACGTACCACCGACCACCAAAAAGCTAGTGGTACGCAGGATGATGACGCTCGCCGCCAGAGACCAGTACGACAAAGTCGACGAGGTCGTGGTACGCGCTTTAGAGAAGATCAAAGCGCACGTACCTAAAGGGCACTCGTCATCTCTGTCTTGCTTTGGAATCCTCCATGACGCAAACAATCGCCTATGTAAGGCGTGCGGTATGCAGGCCTCGTGCAAGCAAGAGGCAGAGAACGTAGGCTTGGAGGACATCACCATGTCCCCGCGCTTGAACGGCGCGAAGAATATGACGCGCATCCCCGCCATAACTCCGCACAAGCAGGTCGTCCCTGATAGTACCCCGCATTTCCTCTCGGAGCGAGACGAGGAAGTCTATTCGTTCCTATGCGACACTTACGAGAAAGCTTACATTGAGAACAAGATGTACTTCAGGCATAAAGACCTTGATGGCGGTGCTACCGTGTCAGGCACGTCAGGCATACTGTTTTGCATACAGAGCCTTCGTTTCCGCTTCTGTAAACCACATGACAGCCTTAAAGGTGAGCTAGAGCAGGAAGGTAGGAGTTACTACCTCCCTGAGGACTGCTCTTACGATGAAGCTGTCAGCCTCCTAAACGCACACGCAGAGAACCATTATGCCAAAGCCAATACTTGACCCCCAAACTAAAGCCCTCATTAAGGTAGGGTTTGTACAGAGGATCGATCTCCTGTTCGTCTTCTTAATAGCGTCCACTTTCTGCACCTACGCCTTCCACTGCGTGTTTGGCGACATCACTTTCGTGTATTCGCTCGCCTACTCCGTGGTTGTGCTTACATTTCTCGCGCTGTGGATGATCGTTCTCGCCTTTAGGACGATGTGGTTTGTCGTTCAGGTCATGGCAGACATGAAAACGCTGCCGTCAGACGCTGCGAAGCTGGCACTAAGGTTTTCTCAGGGAGGATCCAAGTGAACTTGTTCTCTAGCCGTGCCCGTGTCGCTATCGCTGACACCGACGATGGTACTATATGCTCAGACAACGCCGCTCTGAGGGAGATGGTAATGGACGGGTACTCTGACGTACCAGTGAGTAGCAGGACGCGCCTCAGCAACGCCATAAAAAACCAGGACGCCTTTACCGTGCTCTCCGTGTTCTGGGGAATCTTTCAGGTTGACGTCGCCCGCCCTGACGTATCAAGCCGTCTTGCGGTGAACCCTTTTTCTGACTGTAGTTCCCACGTGTACGCGCCTGCCACCCAGGCCCAAGGGAGTACGACACTAGACTCTCTTGATATGTCTTCTATCGCTAGGCAGCACGTCAAGGGAGAGGTTACAGGCTACTTTGACGACGTGACCCTATACTGGGACAAAGGCTTAACTGCGCAGGACTACGCGCACATCGTCAACCTCGTCGCCCCTGGATCTACGCTTACGTTCGTACGCCCAAGCTGGGAGGCGCATGCATTTTGGCTCGGATGGTGCGGTATTGATGCGTCGTACCGTGCGTTCACCGAGGAGGTGGAAAAATCTTTCACACTCAGGTCTGTTTCACACGAGGATGATGGGGACGTAGACGTGAGTATCTTGGGAATCGAATCTAAATAGGAGTAATTAAGGTATTATGCTACTAAAACAAGGAATGTCAGGGGAGGCTGTTTCGCAGCTCCAAACCAACCTCAACCTTTTAGGCGAGAAGCTTAAAGTCGACGGCGTGTACGGCACCCGAACAGATCACGCTGTCCAGCGCTACCAGCAGAAGACCACTGTGTGCGTCGACGGAAAGTGCCATGGAGCTCTTTTCGCAGAGATTGCTTCGGCAGCCGGTAAGAGATCAGGCTTAGCGCGTCGATCTACGCAGGCACACTCACCTGTTGGTAACGTTCAGCCTCACGCGAAACCTGTAATCGAGCGTCCCCGCCCGAAGAAGAAGAAATGAGCGGGGAAGCCTTTGAGGATTACGACAAGCTGAATAGGCAGGTTGTTCGTTTGACTGAGTGCATCGTAGGGCTATCTGATGTAGCACAAGAGCGAGAGAACCGTGTACAGCGGCTCGAACGTGAGATTACACGTCTCTCGACAGAGCTTGCCGAACTCCGTAAGCGGATGGACGAGCAAGCCTAAGTAAAAGACACTAATTCAGAGGGGTGTACGACGTCTTTACGGTTTTGTACCACGGCGTACCCGAGCATGTCCTCGATGCGTATTCCTTCTGACCCACCTCCAGCGTAATCGTTGTGTGCTGTTGCAAACGGCCTGTAGTAGTCACGCACGCTGTACGACGCAGACGCTTTCTTCATCGCGATCGAGGCTTTTTCGTCCAGCTCAGGGCGCAGTGATCCGTCTATCGAACAAGGAGCGTCCTGGTAGCTGAGGGAGTCCTGCTTTATGTCAATGCCGTTGTGCGTGTACCCATCTAGCTCAGCGTGTCCTGCAAGACCCGCACGGTAAGTGTAGTCGCAGTGCTCCTCCCCGTATGGCCCGAAGCTCACGTCGAAGTAGCCGATGTCCTTGACCGTGTTCCGTGTAATAGACATCATCATACCTGTAAGGCGAGTTAAGAGGCGCAGTGGAACACCACGATAAGGGGTCTCGGCGCATGCGTACTGCGGCGTGTCAAAGGGGCAGTAGCAGAACATTCCAATGTCAGTATGCTCGTGGGCGTGACCGTACGCCTTAGTGAAGTCGCCCTTTGCGAGGATGTCGTCGTTGCAAAGCAGAAGGAAGTCCGCATCGGTACTCTCCATGAACCAGCGAAGGGCGCGGTTAGAGTTCCCTGCTACGCCTATGTTTCGAGTCCCGAGGTACACCTCGCAGCTCTCTCGGTCAGCGTACCACCGTACGCATTCGGAGACCTCGTCCTCGTTTTGAGGCTCGCGGTCTTTTATGAGAAAATCCACGGTGTTGTCTTTGTACCCTGCGTCCTCAAAGATAGCTGTAGCACAGTCTGTATGCTTGAGTACGGAGGCGATGCTGTTCTTTAGTACGCTGGCGCGGTTGTACGTGAGTATGGCAATAGCTGGTTTCATCATAGTAGTTAGAACAGCATGAGCAATATAACAAACAGAATGCTAGGTCTTAGTGAGAACGACGGGTATCCGACTGCTGCCCGCGCACCTTCAGCGGCGGCACGACAGAAAGCGGAAAAGCCTTCGCCTAGCAACTGCAAACCTAAAGCCAAGTTGAAGAAGAATACAAGCACGCTTTCAGCCCTTTTAGGAGAAAAGCAGGAGCCTGATGATAACAACAAGGGTTCAGACTTGATACCTAGTGACGCAGAAGAGGTCAGCTCGGAAGGCTCAAGCACTGACGCACGCCCTGCCGCAGTTAAGCCTGACGAAATAGCAGAGCCAGACGGACGCATACCTACCTCAGCTGCTTTAGTAGCTCCAGACGCAACCCCCAGCGCGTCAGAACCTTTGAGTCCTCACCAAGTACCTCAACCTGCACGTCCTCAGCCACAACAGGCTCAAGCTCAGCCGCAACAGGCTCAAGCTCAAGCTCAGCCTCAACAAAGCGACGCAATGAGTACGCTGTTAGGGGAAGGTCAGTACGGTGACCTCCCGCAGGCTCCTATGCCTAACCAAGCACCGCCCCCAGCGATGAACGGTATGCCTCCTGAAATGAGAGCCGAAAGCGCAATGCAGACAGGGTCCGGTATGCCAGAACACGTCACCAACCCTGGATCTATTAACCGAACGATGGATGTCTTCAGAAAAATCAACGGATGACGGCAAACCTGTACCTATCACTGTAAAGGTGTCACGCGAGATACCTATGCCGTGGTTTAAGCTTGATATAGTCGAAAACGGGTACACCGAGGAACTTGACCCTGAGGAGTGCCGAGAATGGTTCAAAAGCAGAGGGGCGAGCATGGACGCCGTAGAGCGAGCGCTAGACTACGTGTGGAACTTTGGAAACTACAAGCCTGTGTACGTCAAGATAACCAATCCGATCGAGGCTTCACTATCCACCGATGGCGTATCGCCCCAAGTATAGTATAAGGTGCTTGAGTTACTATCAATCAATCGTCTTTGTAACGCTTGACGTTTTTTGACGTACATAAAGTACATTTCCCAATTGTTATTGCATGGGAAAAAAGCAACTTCTTGAAGACGTCCAAGGCCCTATGCTTGTGGATCGTAAAAATATCGTCACGGAATCCCTTCCAGGCGGTATGACAAAAACCACAATCCCAGGTCGACTGTCAGTCTGCGGGGTTGTTAATGGTAACGGAAGACGTTATCGCACGTCGGTGTGGGAAAACAACATCAAGGAAGACTCCCACCTTCAAACTTTAATCAAGAACAACGCCTGCTTTGGCCTTCTTGAACACCCCTCTGACGGGGTTGTTACGCTCCTCAGCCCTATTTCGCACAAGATTACCGAGGTGAAGCTTGACGGCGTCGAAGTACACGGCGCAATCGAGATTATCGAGTATGGCGAAAACAGCCCAGGCGCAAAGCTTCGTGCTTTGATCGAGCACGGGTACAACCCGACCGTTTCAAGCCGTGGGTTCGGATCCATTTATACCGCAGAAGACGGTGTTGACGAAGTCGATGACGACTACGTCTGTGAGGGGTGGGACGTCGTGTTCACCCCTTCTTTCAAGGAAGCTGTCCTCAACCCTCAGCGCGAGTCCCAAGTAGAGGGTGCCAAGCCCCACGACTCCAAAGCCTTGACAGAGGCTCTTAATGTTACACCCGAGAAGCCTCAAAGAGTCCTTTTTGTAGGCGAATCCACGGTACTCGTGAACCCTGTCAAAGATTCTGACTCGAACCATGTCGCTGTATTCCTTAAAGGAAAGAAAATCGGAGAATCATTCACGAACGACCCCGAAAAGTACGCCAAGACCTTGAGCGAAGCCCAGGAGTTAAGCGACTCTACGCTGGAGCTTATGCGCGAAAACACCGAAGGTCTGGCGTCTGAGGCTATTGAGTGGTACTTGTCGGGCGGGAAAGGCAAGCAGTGGGACGAAGAGGCTTACCTTCAACGGCGTATTGATAGCCGAGAACAAGCTGAGAAGGCGGACCTAGCCGTACATGAGTACCTTAACGGTATTTCACCCGCAGATGCTGAAGCGTACACGGCTGAAGACTGGAAAGACCTGTCTGACAAGGTGAACACAGCTATACAGTCCGCACTCGAATTTAACGGCGGCGAGCCGCCCAAACAAGAAAACAAAGAAGAACCTACAATGGACAAAAAGCATATCCAAGAAGCTATCGGGTCCATGCAGCAGGTTGACCCTACTAAACTCACTCCCAAGCGTTTTGCTGAAGGTGCGAGCCGCCTCGAATCTCTGCACAAAGAAGTTGCAGAGTGGGCCGCTGCCGACCCTAAGCTATCGTGGGACGCCCAGAAGCTTCACGAGAGCATCTCTGAGGTCGAGAGCCAGTGGGAAGCAGCCGCCGCCGCCCCGAGCAAAAAAGCACAGGAGTTGAGTGAATCGTACACTAAACTTCTTTCTGTAACCAAAGCCGTCGCTGATCGCGGGGTCTCTCTGAAGAAAAAGCTCGGTGAGTCCCTCAAGAAAGGCGACAAGTACAAGAAGCTCGCCGAGGAGATCACTCGCCGTGGCCGTGCCTGGAGAGCCCGTGCCAAGAAGCTGGAAGCCCAGAACGCCAAGCTCAACCGTCGCTTCAAGACTGCGTGCGAGACTTGCGACACCATGCGCGATCGCTACCAAGAGGATGTCACAACCCTCGGACGTCGCATCATCGAGATGGAGTTCAAGGACAAGCTCAGCGACGAAACCGTCCAGAAACAGCTCAAGGAAGCGAAAGTCCCCCAGGACATTATCGCTATTCGCGAGTCTCTGGAAGGCAGCAAGCCCACGCAAGAAGGCAGCAAGCCCACGCAAGAAGGCAAAGACCAAGGCAAAGGACAGCCCCGCAAGCCTGTTCAAGAGTCTGGCAAGCCTTCCGGGTCTGCATCTCAGCCTGCTGGCGTGAGCATCTCGGAGTCTAATACGCGTGACCCGCGTTCAATCGCTGAGTCGGTTGATATGGTTCGCCGTATGTCTGGCTACAAACCTACTTCGGCGGAATAACCCCGCCTCAACCACCAAACTCAAGACAAGGAGAAAAATATCATGGTTATCATGGATAACGGAAAACCACGTCTGGCGAGTAACGGCGGAGAACTGACTCGATTCACAGATGTTCTGGAATGGGGTTATCGTCTTGCCGAAACACCTGTCAGCGTACAAGAAGGCGATCCAAAGGGACTTTGGAACGCTAAAGGCTGGAAGGAGTTCGTCGAACACCTCCCCGAGCATAAGCAGGCTATCACAGCCATTATGCTCGAAAACTGCCGCAACAAGTTCGGTCGTCTCGATGAGACAACTCGTACTCAGAACCTCGGTACTTTTGACAAGTGGATCTTCCCTGTCATCAGTAACATGTCTGAGAACGACGTCATTGACCAGCTTGTCGCGCTTCAACCGATGGCGGGACCTGTGTCACAGATTGTGTACATGGACATCGTCACAGGCAAGAAGAAGGGTGCGACTCCCGCAGGCAGCCCAATGTGGCGTGCGCTTCAAGGCGCAGTTGACCGCTGGGATGACTCTGACGAAGTCGTATCTGACGAGACTGTCGGTACTACGGACGGCGGCGGCGCACTCACTGCCACCCTCGACTACGTACCGCTTCGCCCAGGCACTATCCAGATCACGGACGGCACTGACACCACTACCGATGACGGCAACGGCTCGTTCATCACCTCAGGTGGTCTCTCTGGTACCGTCAACTACGTGACTGGTGAAATCACAATCGCAGGCGCAAATACCTCGACCGTGGCCGCTACGTACGCTTTCAACTCGGAAGCAAGCACGGCGATCATGGACTACGAGCTCAAGCTCACCAGCACTCCGGTGACTGCGAAAGTACTCAAGCTCCGCGCTCTGTGGTCCGAAGAAGCAGACCAGAACCTCCAGTCGATGTACAACATCAAGGCTGAGTCCGTTCTGCTCAACGCCCTCACGAACGCCCTGACTTACCAGAAGCACCGCTCGGTCATTTATGACCTCCGCGCTCGTGCCAACGCTGGTTTTGTCACTTGGGACGCCATCCCGCCCGCAAACGTCAACTACCAGACCCACAAGTTCTCCATCATCGACGCGTTCGAGACTGCGAGCAACTTCATCTTCGGTTCCACCAACATGGTTGCTGGTAACTGGATTCTGACAGGTCTGCAAGGCAGCACGGTTATCGCCACTCTGCCACAGTTCGTTGCGAAGAACAACCGTACCAACATGCAGGGCATCACCTACATCGGTGACCTCGGCAACAAGAAGGTGTTCGCTGATCCCCACTACCCAACAAACGAGTTCCTCGTGGGTCACAAGGGCGACCAGTTCCTCACCACAGGGTACGTTCTGGCGGAGTACCAGAAGCTGTACACCACTCCAAACATCGTTCTCACTGACTTCGTGAACCAGCGTGGTTTCGCCACCTCGTTCGCTAAGAAGGCAGTGAACCCGAACATGTATGCGCGTGGTCTGATTCAGAACAGCCCTGTCGCCTTCGGACAGACTATCGGTTAATCGCTGATTAACACGTTTTAACAAAACCCCCACCTTAACTGGTGGGGGTTTTTTTTTTACCTGAACGTCGGACTCGGGAACATGTTGTCTGTTTTCAGACCTTGCAGTTCCATAGGCGTAACCGTGTGACTGCTCAAGATGTCAAGCGGGTGACTGCTTGATTTGAGCTTTTCGTCCAACTCTTTGGCGCGTTTGTACGCCTTCTTTTTGCCACAAGCATGAGCTTCGACAGGTTCAGACCATTCAGGCCCTGTTTTGCTG
>Ga0209948_1000156_pt1 | contig 20149 bp, 18 predicted proteins | sample SalPonR2_C_D2_MG_FD_185709 | JGI IMG/M metagenome (GOLD analysis project Ga0209948, IMG submission 185709) | Salt pond soil microbial communities from South San Francisco under conditions of wetland restoration - Salt Pond MetaG R2_C_D2_MG... ... | reverse complement strand
CGCTGGTAGCGGCTCAGGCGTAGCTTTCCTTCGGTCGCAGCGCCAGCCAGATCAGCGCCGCGCCGGCCAGCGCGAGAAACGGCACCATGGCGATATTGACCGCGTTCCAGCCCGATACCACGTCCGCGCCCGTACTCATTAGGAACCCCGAGGCGAGCGAGGCGACCGTCACGCAGCCGAAGACGAAGAAGTCGTTCATGCCCTGCACGCGCCCGCGTTCCTCGATCGTGTGCGCCTGCGTCAGCATCGCCGTGGCGCCGATGAAGCCGAAATTCCAGCCGATGCCCAGCAGCACCAGCGCGCCGAAGAACTGGAACAACTCCACCCCCGTCAGCGCCATGACCCCCGCCAGCGCCAGAAGGAACAACCCCAGACCCACGATCCGCATCGCCCCGAAGCGTGCGATCAGATGGCCTGTGACGAAGGATGGCGCGTACATCGCGATGACATGGGCCGAGACCACGTCCGCCGCCGTGCCGGTGGAAAAGCCGCAGCCGACCATGGCCAGCGGCGTCGAGGTCATCATCAGGTTCATCAGCGCGTAGGAGACCATGGCGCAGATGATGGCGACGGCGATCCTGGGGTCCTTCAGAAGCTCCATCCGGCTCCGACCTGCGGGCGCGTCCTCGGCAGGCGGCGCGGGTTTCGGCAGGTCGAGCGCGAGGAACAGCGCCGCGCCGAGGATGTTGATCGCGGCGGCGACGACATAGGTTCCGACGAAGGGGATCACGGTCGCGTCGGTCGTGACCTTGACCAGTTGCGGCCCGATCAGCGCCGACAGGAGCCCGCCCGCCATGACGTAGGAGATCGCTTTGGGCCGGAAGGTCTCGGACGCGGTGTCGGCGGCGGCGAAGCGGTAGAAACCCTGCGCCGACATGTAGATGCCGGTGAGGTAGGACCCCACGAGGAAGATCGCGAAACTGTCGCTCCAGAGGCCCCAGGCCGAGACGGCAGCACCGATGGCGCCGCCCAGTGAGCCCACGAAGAACCCGGCTCGGCGCCCGAAGCGCTGCATGACGGCCGAAAGCCACGGCGCCGTGGTCATCGAGCCGAACACGATCAGCGAGATCGGGATCGTGGCCATCGCCGGCGAGGGCGCGATCATCAGCCCGGCCAGGCCGCCGATCACGAAGATCATCGGCATCTGGCTGCCGAGGATCGCCTGCGCCAGCACCAGAACGGCGACGTTGCGCTTCGCGCGACGGTCGTTTTCCGTTTCCGGACCGGTCTGTGGGATGTCGGAAAGGCTGGTCTCGGTCATAGCGCGAGCGCTACAGGAAGGTGCGGCGGTGGTCCAGACCATGCGGTGCCGCAGGAGCGCCGCGCAGTGCGCGGCGATGCGTATTTGTGGAAAGATGAAGGGGATCTGGCGTGGTCGCGATCATCGGGACGGAGGTGGAACTGGCCGAGGGTGCGCGGGCATTGGTGGCGCTCGAGCCGCGTTTTGGCCGCGTGATCGCGGCGGGGCCCCTGCCGCTGCGCCGCAGGCCCGACGGCTTCGCGGCGCTTCTGTCGGCCATCGTGGCGCAGCAGGTCTCGACCGCGAGTGCCGCGGCGATATGGGGCCGGGTGGAGGTCGCCGGATTGCACCGGGAGGTGGCGATCCTGAGCGCGGAGGAAGAGGCGCTGATCTCCTGCGGACTGAGCCGGCCCAAGCGGCGCTACGCGCGGGCGCTGGCGGCGGCGGGGATCGACTGGACGGGGCTGCGCGCGGCGGACACGGAGACGGTGGTCGAAACGCTTACCGCCGTGCCGGGCGTGGGGCGCTGGACGGCAGAGATCTACGCCAAGTTCGCGCTGGGACATGCGGATGTGTTTGCGGCCGGCGACCTCGCGCTGCAGGAAAGCGCGCGGCGGCTTTTCGCGTTGCCGGAGCGGCCCTCCGAGCGGGAACTGCGCGCCATGGCGCAGGCATGGCGACCGGTGCGTGCGGTTGCCGCCCGGGCGCTCTGGGTCTACTACCGGTGGGAGACCGACCGGGAGGGTGTTTTGTGAGCAGGGTGTTGGACTACGGGCGCAAGGCGCCGGCCTCGGGGGCGGCGAAGAGCCTCGTGATCTTCCTCCATGGCTATGGTGCGGATGGCAACGACCTGCTGGGTCTGGCCGACCCGCTGGCGCCGCATCTGCCCGACACCGTTTTCGTCGCGCCCAACGCGCCGGAACGCTCGGCGATGAACCCCATGGGCTACCAGTGGTTTCCGATCCCCTGGATCGACGGCTCTTCCGAGGAGCAGTCGCAGGCGGGGATGGCCCGCGCGATCGAGGACCTGAACGCCTTTCTCGATGCGGTCATGGTCGAGGAGGGCGTGGCGCCCGAACAGACGATTCTCGTGGGCTTCAGCCAGGGCACGATGATGAGCCTTCATGTCGCCCCGCGCCGGGCGGCCGCGGTCGCTGGCGTCGTGGGCTTTTCCGGGCGGCTGATGGGGCCCGAGGCCCTGGCCGAAGAGGTCGTGGTGCGCCCGCCGGTCCTGCTGATCCACGGCGACCAGGACGAGGTCGTGCCGCCGCAAAGCCTGCCGCAGGCCGCCGAGGCGCTGCAGAAGGCCGGCTGGGACGAAGTCTATGCCCATGTGATGAAGGGCACCGGCCACGGCATCGCGCCCGACGGGCTGTCGGTGGCGCTGGCCTTCATGCGCGACAAGTTGGGAATGGGCTGAGGGCCCGGGGTCAGCTTCGGGGTCAGCTTTGGGGCGCCCAGAGGCGGGGTTCGGCGAACTCCACGGAGTTGCCTGCCGGATCGCGGACGTAAAGCGAGCGTGCCCCGTTGGGCCAGTGGAAATCCGAATCGACCGTGACGGCGGCGGCCTCCAGCCGGGCCCGGATCGCGGTGATCTCGGCCTCGGTCGCGGCGAAGCAGACATGTCCCGGCCCGCACGCGCCATGGGGCGGGACGGGCAGGGCGTCCGGCCCCGGCGGCTCTTGCGTGGCCGCGGGGTTGAAGATCAGCAGGATCGTCGCGCCGACCCGGTAGAACACATGCCGGTCGCCCGCCCGCATCAGGCGCGGCAGGCCGAGGAGACCGCCGTAGAAGGCCTCCGCCGCATCGAGGTCTGGGGCGTAGAGCGCGGCTTCGAGGATCGCGCCGGGAACGGGGGCAGTCGGCAGACCGGTCATGCCGCGAAGCGTGACCGCGGCGCGGCGGCCGTGCAACCCCCTTGAAACAGGGCCCTTCGAAACGGGACTTGTGGATAACGTCACGAAACTGTCAGGCAGCCGCGCTAGACATTGAGGCAATAGGGCACAGGATGTGGTAATGCTTGCCGCGTCTGAAAGCCTATATATAGTATTCATACGGCAGGAGCGGGGGCTCCCGCTCTGGTGCCGGTTGAGAGGCAGACAGGGTGGGATCGGAGTCGCGGATGCAGGCGGTAAGCGAGATAGAGTTCAGGACCCATTTCGTACGGGAGCCCGGCGCGCTCAGGCAGCATCCGGCGCTGGTGCTCAATGCGGACTACCGGCCGCTCAGCTACTACCCCCTGTCGCTCTGGCCCTGGCAGGAAGCGGTAAAGGCCGTCTGGCTCGACCGGGTGCAGATCGTGGCCGAATACGACGAGGTCGTGCGCAGCCCCTCGACCGAGATCCGCATCCCCTCGGTCGTGGTCCTGCGCGATTACATCAAGCCGCAGAAGAAGATCGCGTTCACCCGCTTCAACCTGTTCCTGCGCGACGAGTTTTCCTGCCAGTATTGCGGGGCCAAGGGCGATTTGACCTTCGACCATGTGGTTCCGCGCGCCCGCGGTGGCGTGACCAGCTGGGAAAACGTCGTGGCGGCCTGCTCGAAATGCAACCTGAAGAAGGGTGCGCGCAGTCTGCGGCAGTCGGGCCTGTCCCTGCGCAAGCCGCCGCGCCAGCCCGGCGCGGAGGAGTTGCGCAACATGGGCCGCAAGTTTCCGCCCAACCATCTGCACGACAGCTGGCTCGATTTCCTCTACTGGGACGCGGAACTGGAAGCCTGAGTGCCCGGCCGCGCGGTGGCTTTCGCGTATTTTCGGAAAGATGAAGGTAGGGTGGTGACAGCCAGCGCTTTCGACGGTTAGCTGCGTCCGTATTGCCGGAGACGGAGAGTGGATACGGGGAATGACGGAATGAGCACCACGGATTGGGAACCGGTCTCGGGCGCGGTGCTGCCGCGTTACGCGGGTGTGCCGAGCTTCATGCGCCTGCCTTACGTGCCGGAGGGCGATCCGCGCCGGGCGGAGGTGGATGTGGGTCTGATCGGCATGCCCTGGGACGGGGCCACATCGAACCGACCCGGCGCGCGTCACGGGCCGCGGGGCCTGCGCGACGCCTCCACAATGGTCCGCGCCATGCATGGTGCGACGCGGCAGACGCCGTTCAAGTCCATGCGCTGCGCCGACATGGGCGATGTGGCGATGAGCCCGGTGGACCAGGACGACGCGCTGGCGGCGGCCGAGTCGGCGGTGGCGGGCATGCTGGCCCAGGACATCCGGCCGGTGATGGTCGGCGGCGATCACCTGTGCACGCTGACGGTGCTGCGCGCGCTCCGCAAACACCGCGGCGAGGCGTTCGGGCTGGTCCTGCTCGACAGCCATACAGATCTTTACCCGCCCTATTTCGGCGGCAAGACCCTGACCCATGGCAACCCTTTCCGGCAGGCGATCGAGGAGGGGTGCCTCGATCCGCACCGGACCTTCATGGCAGGCATGCGCGGGACCTCCTACAACAAGGAGGATATCGATTACGGGCGCGACAAGGGCGTGCATATCGTCGAGATCGAGGACTGCATGGCGCGCGGCTGGGCCTCCGTCATGGAGGAGGCGCGCGCCGTCGCGGGCGAAGGCGCCACCTATGTGAGCTTCGACATCGACTTCATCGACCCGGCCTTCGCGCCGGGCACCGGCACGCCCGAGGTGGGCGGGCCGACCAGTTTCGAGGCGCTGCAATGCGTGCGCGCGCTGCGCGGGCTCGACATCATCGGCGCCGACCTCGTGGAGGTCTCGCCGCCCTTCGATCCGTCCGGGGGGACCTGCTGGCTGGGTGCCTCGGTCCTGTTCGAGCTTATCTGCGCGATGGAGCGGTAGGGGGCGACCGCCCGCCGGAGTTTTTTCGCGGGGGGCGAGGGCGAGATTGGACTGCGCTGCGCGTGACCGGTAGACTTGGTCCGCCGATCGGGATAATCGTCGGCACAAACGTCGTTAGCGCTAACATCCAGTGGCGGAGACAGGCTCATGGTTTCGCGTGTCATACCGGTCGATCCGTTCGACCTCGTGATCTTCGGCGGCACGGGCGATCTGGCGCGGCGCAAGATCCTGCCGGCGCTGTTCCGGCGGTTCTGCGACGGGCAGATGCCGCGCGAGGCGCGGATCATCGGCGCGGCGCGGACCCGGCAGAGCGCGCAGGACTGGGCCGCCTGGGTCGGCGAGGCGCTGGAGGAATTCGTGCCCGAACGGCTCCGCACCGCAGAGCATGTGGTGGAGTTCCTCGGGCGGCTCGACTACCTCGCGGTGGACGCGAAGGGCGATGACGGCTGGTCTGATCTGTGCGACAGGATGCGCGCGGACGCGGTTCAGGCCTTTTATTTCTCGGTCGCGCCGTCGCTGTTCGGGGATCTCGCGGAGCGGCTGCACCAGTTCGGGATCGCGCGGCCCGATGCGCGGATCGTGGTGGAAAAACCCTTCGGCAACGACCTCGCCTCGGCCAAGGCGCTGAACCGGACGCTTTCGGAATATTTCGACGAGACGCAGATCTACCGGATCGACCATTACCTGGGCAAAGAGACGGTGCAGAACCTGATGGCGGTCCGTTTCGGCAACGTCCTGTTCGAACCGCTCTGGAACACGCAATATGTCGACCATGTGCAGATCACCGTGGCCGAAGAGGTCGGCGTCGGCGGGCGCGGGGCCTATTACGACCAGTCGGGTGCGATGCGGGACATGGTGCAGAACCACCTGATGCAGCTTCTGTGCCTGACGGCGATGGAGCCGCCTTCGAAATTCGACCCCGACGCGGTGCGCGACGAGAAGCTCAAGGTGATACGCGCGCTCGATCCCGTCGAGCCTGAGGATATCGTGCGCGGGCAGTACAAGGGGTCGAAAGACGCGCCCTCCTATCTCGAGGATGCCGAGAACGCCGAGAGCCGGAACGAAAGCTTCATCGCCCTGAAGCTGCATGTCGCCAACTGGCGCTGGAACGGCACGCCCTTCTACCTGCGCACGGGCAAGCGGCTCCGGGCACGCAAGTCCGAGATCGTGATCCATTTCAAGGAGCCGCCCCATTCGATCTTCGACGAGGATGCGGGCAGCCGGCCCAACGTGCTCTCGATCCGGCTGCAGCCAGACGAGGGGATCGACCTTCGCGTGACGATCAAGGAACCGGGGCCGGGGGGCATGCGGTTGATAGACGTGCCTCTCGACATGTCCTTCGCCGAGGCGCTGGGCGCGGAGGGGCTGGATGTGCCGGATGCCTACGAGCGGCTGATCATGGACGTGATCCGGGGCAACCAGACGCTGTTCATGCGCGGCGACGAGGTGGAGGCGGCCTGGGCCTGGACCGATCCGATCATCGAGGCCTGGACACGGCGCGGCGACCGGCCGGCGCAATATGAACCGGGCAGTTCCGGACCGGAGGAGGCCTTGATGCTTCTGCACCGGGACGGGCGCCGTTGGCGGGAGATTGGCGGATGAACCTGATCGAATACCCCGATCGCGACCTGCTGATGCTGGATCTGGCCGACCGGCTGGCCAGCGAGCTGGCCGACAGCCTCAGGCGGAACGAAAGCGCGACCTTTTCCGTACCGGGCGGGACGACGCCGGGGCCGGTGTTCGACGTCATCAGCGAGCAGAAGCTCGACTGGGACCGGACCTTCGTTGTGCTGAACGACGAGCGCTGGGTGCCCGAGGACAGCCCGCGGTCGAACACGCGGCTTCTTCGGGAAAGGCTATTGGTATCAGCGGCGTCCGAGGCGACGCTGATCCCACTCCATACACCCGCCGAGGCGCCCGAGGGGCAGCTGGAGGCGCTGGCCGAAGGCCTCGTGCCGCATCTGCCGATCTCGGTCCTGTTGCTGGGGATGGGCACGGACATGCATACGGCGAGCCTTTTTCCCGGGGCCGACAACCTTGCTGCCGCGCTCGACGACGATGCGCCGCCGCTGATGGCGATGCGCGCCGACGCGGCGGGCGAGGCGCGCGTGACGCTGACGGCCCCCGTCCTGAAGGGCGCGTTGAGCACGCATGTCCTGATCACCGGGTCGGAGAAGCGCGAGGCGATCGAGCGGGCGGCGAAACTCAAGCCCGTCGACGCGCCCATCGCCTGCGTGCTGGGGCAGGCCACGGTCCACTGGGCGGAGTGAGCGAGATGACCCTGTTTGACGATCTGCGCACCCATCGCGCGCGCACAGCAAGCCGCCATATCCTCGATCTGTTCGATGACCCGGACCGCGCCGGCGCGTTCTCCGCCGAAGCGGGCGGCATGCTTTTGGATTATTCCAAGACGCATCTGGATGTGGAGGCCATGGCGCTTCTGCTCGAGCTTGCGCGGGCGGCGGAGGTTCCCGCGCGGCGCGAGGCGATGTTTGCCGGCGCCAGGATCAACGAGACCGAGGGCAGGGCGGTGCTTCATACCGCGCTCAGGGCGCCGGGCGGTCCGATCCTCGTGGACGGGGTCGACGTGATGCCCGGTGTGCTGGAAACGCGCAGGCGCATGGAAGCCTTCGCCATGGACATCCGGTCGGGCGAGGCCGCGGGCGCGGGCGGACCTTACACGGACGTGGTCAATATCGGCATAGGCGGTTCCGACCTCGGGCCCGCCATGGCGACGCTGGCGCTGGCGCCCTATCACGACGGCCCGCGTGTCCATTACGTCTCGAACGTGGATGGCGCGCATATCCATGACACGCTCAAGGAGCTCGACCCGAAGCGCACGCTGGTGATCGTGGCGTCCAAGACTTTCACCACAATCGAGACGATGACCAACGCGAAGACCGCGCGCGACTGGATGGGGCGTGAAGTCGACGACCCCGCGGCGCAATTCGTGGCCCTGTCGAGCGCCACCGACAAGACGGCCGAGTTCGGCATCGACCCCTCCCGCGTCTTCGGCTTCGAGGACTGGGTGGGCGGGCGCTATTCGCTCTGGGGTCCCATCGGGCTGGGCCTGATGCTGGCCGTGGGGCCCGAGGATTTCGGCGAATTTCTCGGCGGTGGGCACGCGATGGACACCCATTTCCGCGAGGCCGACCTGGCGGAAAACCTGCCCGTGCTGCTGGCGCTGGTGGGGATCTGGCACAACCAGGTCTGCGGCCATGCCACACGCGCCGTGCTGCCCTACGACCAGCGGCTTTCGCGGCTGCCCGCCTATCTCCAGCAGCTGGAGATGGAATCGAACGGCAAGCGCGTGGCGATGGATGGCAGCGACCTGGCGGAAAACTCCGGCCCCGTCGTCTGGGGGGAGCCTGGAACAAACGGGCAGCACGCCTTCTACCAGCTGATCCACCAGGGCACGCGCGTTGTGCCCTGCGAGTTCATGGTCGCGGCCAGGGGGCATGAGCCCGAGCTTGCGCACCAGCATACGCTCCTTCTGGCCAATTGCTTCGCGCAGTCCGAGGCGCTGATGCGTGGACGGTCGCTGGAGACCGCGCGGGCGATGATGGCCGAGAAGGGGCTGAGCGGTGCGGAGCTGGAGCGGCAGGCGCGCCACCGGGTGTTCCCGGGTGACCGGCCGTCCACCACGCTGATCTATCCGAAACTCACCCCCCATGTGCTGGGCCAGATCATCGCGCTTTACGAGCACCGCGTCTTCGTGGAGGGGGTGATCCTCGGGATCAACAGCTTCGACCAGTGGGGCGTGGAACTGGGCAAGGAACTGGCGCTTGCGCTGGAGCCGGTTCTGACCGGTGCTGCCGACGGGGCCGACAAGGACGGCTCGACCCGGGCGCTGATCGGATTCGTGCGCGGCGCGTGATTTTCGGGCGCATCGCTCCGGGCCGGCGTGGCGTTGCGTATTTTCGGAAAGATGAAGGGGATCAGGTGGTCTCTGATTCCGCGCCGTCCTCTTCCGCGAAGGCGCGGCGGCCAGCCTCGGGGATCGGGTAGCGCTCGGGCGCATCGCGGTTCAGCAAGACGACGATCGCCTCGCCCGTCGCGGTGCAGGCGGCGCCCGCCGGATCGGGCAGCCAGACGGCGAACTCCATGGTGAAGGATGTGCGCCGGAACGCCCGTGTGCGGCCCGTCACCACGTAATCCATGCCTTGGAACATCTCGGCGCGGTAGTCGACGGTGGCGCGTTTCAGCACCAGCCGCGGGCTCGCAGGGCCGTAATCGGTGACGCCGCGCGCCCCCAGATAGGGCAGGCGGAAGCTTTCGAACCAGGTGAGATAGGCGGTGTTGTTCACATGCCCCAGCGCGTCGATTTCGGCGAAACGCACGCGGTCTGCCAGCCCGAAGCGCCACGGCGCGGGGATGCCGACGGCGCGCAGTTCGTCTTTGTCGAGGCGGGCATGATAGCGCAACATGGCACACGATCTGTCCCGGTGCGCCGCGCAGTGCAAGACCCCTTGCGCAATTCAACCCCGATCTGTCGCGGATGGACATGATCGGCGTGGCATGGCCCGGAAGAGTGGTCCCCGGTCAACCGCAGGAGAGCACCCCATGCGCACCCATGCCCAGGCTGTCGTGATCGGAGGCGGCGTCGTCGGCTGCTCGATCCTCTATCACCTCGCCAAGATGGGATGGTCGGACGCGGTCCTGTTGGAGCGGGACGAGTTGACCAGTGGGTCGACCTGGCACGCGGCGGCCAATATCCACGGGCTGCATGACGTCACCAATATCAGCCGGCTGCAGCATTACACGATGACCCTCTACAGGGAGCTGGAGGCCGAGACCGGCCAGTCCTGCGGCGTGTTCCAGCCCGGGTCGCTCTACCTTGCGCAGACCGAGGAGCGGGAACACCAGTTGCGCCTGCAGGAGGCCAAGGCGCGGCGCTACGGGATGAATTTCCACGAGGTGAGCCGGGACGAGGCCGAGCGACTGCATCCGCTGGTGAATTATGACGGCGTGCGGCTGATCATGTTCGAACCCGACGGTGGCAACGTGGACCCTTCGGGCGTGACGAACGCCTATGCGCTGGGTGCGCGTCAGAGGGGGGCGGAAATCCACCGCTTCACGCCTGTGATCGCGACCGAGGCGCAGCCCGACGGCACATGGATCGTGCGCACCGAAAAGGGCGATATCCGGACGCCATGGGTGGTGAATGCCGCCGGCCTCTGGGGGCGCGAAGTGGCGGCCATGGCCGGGATCGACCTGCCGCTCCTGCCCACGGAACACCAGTATTTCGTGACCGAGACGATCCCCCAGATCGCCGCGATGGACCGGCGTCTTCCGTCTGTCGCGGACCGCGACGGGGAGTATTACCTGCGCCAGGAGGGGCAGGGGTTGCTGGTCGGCGCCTACGAGAAGGATGTGCGGTTCTGGGCCGAGGATGGCACGCCTCAGGGTTTCGGACACGAGCTTTTCGCCGACGATCTGGAACGGATCGAGGAGAACATGATGCGCGCCATCGACCGCGTGCCGGTGGTGGGCGAGGCGGGGATCAAGCGCGTCATCAACGGGCCGATGATCTGGTCTCCGGATGCCTCGGCGCTCTTCGGGCCGGTGCCGGAGCTGACGGGGTATTTCTGTTGCAACGGGATCATCCCCGGGTTTTCGCAGAACGGGGGCCTGGGCAAGCTCGCCGCGGAATGGATGGTGGAGGGCGAGCCGTCCCTCGACATGTTCGGCTGGGACCTCGCGCGGTTCGGAGCGTGGGCCAGCCGCGCCTTTACCAAGGCTCGGGTGGCCGACCAGTACGCGCATCGCTTCAAGATCCATTTCCCCGGCGAGGAGCGCGAGGCGGGGCGGCCCGTGCGCACGCGGCCCGCCTACGCGATGCAGAGGGCGATGGGCGCGAAGTTCGGCTTGAACTACGGCTGGGAGCATCCTCTTTTCTTTGATGAAACTGTCGAGGACAGTGCCGGGTTCACGCGCCAGCCCTGGTGGGACGTGGTGGGCCGCGAGGCGCGTATGCTGCGTGAGCGCGCAGGGATCATCGATATCTCGAACTTCGCCAAGTATCGCGTGGCCGGGCCTGGGGCCGAGGACTGGCTGAACGCGCTTCTGGCCAACCGGATGCCGCGCGAGGTGGGGCGGTCCTGCCTGACGCCGCTGATCGGCAAGCGCGGCGGCGTGGCGGGCGATTTCACCGTGACGAGGCTGGGGCCGGAGGAGTTCTGGGTGCTGGGCGGCGGTGCGGCGGAGCGGTTCCATCACCGGTTTTTCCGCGAGGTTCCGCTGCCGGAGGGCACGACATTCGAGAGCCTGACGGAGGCCGTCTGCGGCTTCAACGTGGCCGGTCCGCGGGCGCGCGACCTGCTGGGGCGGCTGACCAACGCCGACCTATCGAACGCCGCCTTCCCGTTTTTCCGCTCCCGGCGGATCGCCGTGGCCGGGATTGATTTGGTCGCCATCCGGGTGAGCTTCACCGGCGATCTGGGATGGGAGCTGCACTGCGCCGAAGCCGACCAGGTGGCGCTCTACGAGGCGCTTCTTGAGGCCGGGCGCTCTGTGGGTGCGGGCCCCGTGGGCAGCCGGGCGCTGATGTCGCTCAGGCTTGAGAAGGGGTACGGCTCATGGGGGCGCGATTACAGCCCGGAATACTGGCCGCAGGAAAGCGGGCTTGATGGTCTGATCCGGGGCGACAAGGAATTTCTGAACATGCACGCATGGTTGCGCATCGAAGCGAATGCGCCGCGTGAAGAGATGGTGATGCTGGAGATCGATGCCACCACCGCCGATGCCAGCGGGTCGGAGCCGATCTTCCTGCCTGATGGCACGCCGGTGGGACAGGTCTCCTCTGGCGGTTATGGCTACTCCGTTGGCAAGTCGCTGGCGCTGGCCTATCTCAAGGCCGGGCAGGTCGCGCCGGGCGACACGGTCCACGTTGCGATCCTCGGACAGCCCCACACGGCGCGGCGTCTGGCCGAGGCGCCGTTCGACCCAGAGGGGCTACGCCTGCGCGACAAGATGCCGGTGAAAGAGCCTGCGGAGTAGTGGAGTAAGCGCTCGAGTGGCCCGAAGGGCGGTAGCGCACTCCGCGCTCAAGTAGCCCGAAGGGCGGTAGCGCACTCAAAAAAATGGAGCGGGTAACGGGAATCGAACCCGTAACTTAAGCTTGGGAAGCTCGCGTGATACCTTTTCACCATACCCGCGCGGTGGTTGGGGATACGCCCGTGAGCGGGCCGCGTCAAGCGTTCCCGGCTTTCGCGGTCAGGCCCTTCGCCGTCTGCGACGCCCGCTGCCACCGCCAGGCTGGGCGCCCGATGCGCCGAAGCTGACGATGGGAAGCGGTGCCACCCTTGCCAGTTCCGGGAACGGGTCGACCGCGTGCGGGATGGCGTTTGCGTTGACGAAATGCTCCTGAAACCGCGGCTCGACCGCCGTTTCGATCTTCTCGATACGGCGCACGGTCTTCTCGATCTCCTCGCGCGCGCTCCGGTTGCAAAGCGCCATGCGCGCGCCGTGGCCCGCGGCGTTGCCCGCGCTGGTGACCTTGTCGAGGTGCGCGTCGGGGATCATGCCCAGCACCATGGCGTGTTTCGGGCTGATATGTGCGCCGAAGGCGCCAGCCAGCACCACGCGGTCGACGCGCTCCGCGCCGCGCTTGTCCATCAGGAGGCGCGCGCCCGCGTAAAGCGCCGATTTGGCAAGCTGGATGGCGCGGATGTCGCCCTGGGTTACAAGGATGCGCGGCCCGCCCTCGGCCGTGGCATCGTGCAGCAGGTAGGCGTGCGTGCGCCCCGTGGGCTCGCAGCGGGCAGTCCCGGTGGCCTCCGCGCCGCCGATCAGGCCCGAGGCATCCAGAAGGCCCGCCATGCGCATCTCGGCGACGGCCTCGATGATGCCCGAGCCGCAGATGCCGGTGACGCCGGTGTCCCTGGTCGCCTCGGCAAAACCCGGATCGGTCGACCACAGATCGCTGCCGATGACCTTGAAGCGGGGCTCTTTCGTGGCTGGATCGATCTCCACCCGTTCGATGGCGCCCGGCGCGGCGCGCTGGCCCGCGCTGATCTGCGCGCCCTCGAAGGCGGGGCCGGTGGGCGAGGAACAGGCCAGAACGCCCGATGTATCGCCCAGAAGGATTTCGGCATTGGTGCCCACATCGACGACAAGGGTGAGCTCGGTCTGCGCGCCCGGCGCCTCCGACAGCGCCACGGCGGCGGCGTCTGCGCCCACATGGCCCGCGATGCAGGGCAAAAGGTAGATGCGCGCGGTCGGGGCCACACCCTCGAGACCCAGCTCCACCGCGCCCAGCGTCACACTGTCGGCCGTGGCTAGCGCGAAGGGCGCCTGACCCAGCTCGACCGGGTCGATCCCGAGCAGGAGGTGGTGCATCACAGGGTTGCAGACGATCACCATTTCGAACACCAGCGCGGGGTCGATCCCGGCCTCTTCGGCCAGCCCCTTGGCAAGGTCGCTCATCGCAGCGCGCACGGCCTGCGTCATCTCGCGGTCGCCGCCGGGGTTCATCATCGCGTAGCTGACCCGGCTCATCAGGTCCTCGCCAAAGCGGATCTGCGGGTTCATGACGCCGGCCGAGGCAAGCACGGCCCCGTTCGTCAGGTCGCACAGATGCGCGGCGATGGTGGTGGACCCGAGGTCGATGGCGAGCCCGTATAGCCCGCCTTCATGCAGCCCCGGCCAGACACCGAGGATGTCGTGCCGCGTGCTGTTGGCAGGACGGTGCAGCGCCACGCTGACCTGCCACTTGCCCTTGCGGAGCGCCGGTTGAAGCGTCTGCAGCACGTGCAGGGGGGCAGCCACATCGGTGATGTCCCACTGCTCGGCCAGTGCCACCTTCAGACGCTCGAGATCGCCCGAAGGCTCGTGCATGTCGGGTTCCTGCACCTCGACCAGAACGATCCGGGTGGCCGGGTCCATGATGATCGGGCGGGCGGAGGCTGCCTTGCGCACCACCTGGCGGTGCACCTGGCTTTCAGGGGGAACGTCGATGACGATGTCGCTCTGAACCGTGGCCTGACAGCCGAGGCGGCGTCCCTCCTTCAGGCCGCGCACACGGTCATAGCGTTCCTCGACCGCGTTCCATTCCGACAGCGCGTCGGCCGCGACGGTGACGCCGTGCTTGGAGAAGTCGCCATAGGACGGCGCGACCTGGCATTTCGAACAGATGCCGCGCCCGCCGCAGACGCTGTCGAGATCGACGCCAAGCTGCCGCGCGGCGGTCAGGATGGGCGTGCCGACGGGAAAGCGGCCGCGTTTGCCCGATGGCGTAAAGATGACGAGGGGGTCGGTCGACATTTTTCCCGGTCCTTCTAGGCGGCTGACACCGTTGCATATCTATGCGCCGCATCGCGGGTGGGAACCCCGGCGGCGCGCGGCGGTTGGTCTGGACGCAGCCCGCGCGCCCTTGTGGCGGCGCCTCGCACTTCACCGCAGAGGCGTCGCACCGGGTCGCGCCGGGCATCGCTCGTATATGGAGGACCCGACCCATGAGAACCTTTTCCGGACTTGCCACAACCCTTTGCATCGCCTGCGCATCGCCGCTGGCCGTCACGGCCCAGACGACGGGACAAGACAGCGATATCGTCTTCGCCGAGGCCATGTGGACGCATATGGAGACCCGTGGCCTTGTCGGTGAGAACACTGTCCACACGCTGCCGTACCAGGGCACACAGCCCCATGGCGCATTGCTCGAGACCTTCTACTTCACCACCACGATCGAGGGGGAGGACGGCGTTCTGGTCATCAAGCGCAACTACGGGCCCGCCGACGTCACGCCGGACGACGTGCTGTCCGATGCGCTGTCGCATCTGGGGTCCGTCACGGTGATGTTCCGGCGTCCGGGCTATGACCCGGAGCATCAGGACTGGTTCTACGCCAAGTATCTCCATGACGGCACGCTCGACACGAATGCCGACGGCGTGGCGCTCGCCGGTGCGCCGGCCCGCGGAATGGTGGGTCAGGACCCCGGCGCGGGGTGTGTCGCCTGCCATGCCGAGGCCGCCGGCGGCGACTACCTGTTCACGACCGACGCCTTCGGTCACGACTGAGCCGCAGCGCGGTGCGGCATGGCGCTGTGACCCGGACAATTCTGTCGTTTGGCCGTGCGGCAAGGCCGGTCCGTCGCTTCTGTCCGGGTTGACGCTCACCCGGCCCGGCGCCTGCGCCGCCCGCCGGCACGTCCGCCCTGCAACGCCGCGTCGGGATCCTGGTTGAAACGGATCCAGGCCGCGCCGCCGTCGTCGTGGTTCATCAGGAAATTGGCGGCGCGGATCGCCTCCATCTCCTTGCCGGGGCGCGGCTTGGTGGAGCCCATGCCGAAAAGCTTCACGAAGGTCTCGTCGTCCATTTCCGGCGGCAGGATCACGCCGGCCGCTTCGATCTGCGCCTTCTTCTCGGCGATCTTCTTGGGGCCCACGGGCAGGGCGACGGGGTTCATGATCGCGCTGGTCATGCCCGCGCCGAAGGCCATCGGCAGGAAGGCGTTGTTGATGCCGTGCCGGTTGGGCAGCCCGAAGGAGATGTTGGACGCCCCGCAGGTCGTGTTCACGCCCAGCTCTTCGCGCAGGCGGCGCACGAGGGTGAAGACCTGGTGGCCGGCGGTTGCCATGGCGCCGATGGGCATGACCAGCGGGTCGACCACGATGTCATGGGCAGGAATGCCGAAATCGGCGGCGCGCTCCACGATCTTTTTCGCGACGGCGAAGCGCACCTCGGGGTCCTCGGAGATGCCGGTGTCGTCGTTGGAGATCGCCACCACAGGCACGTTGTATTTCTTGACCAGCGGCAGGACCAGTTCCAGCCGCTCTTCCTCGCCGGTCACCGAGTTCAGGAGCGGGCGGCCGTTCGCGGCCTCGAGCCCCGCCTCGAGCGCGCCGGGGACCGAGCTGTCGATGCAGAGCGGACAGTCGGTCACGGCCTGCACGACCCGGATCAGCTCCGGCATCAGCATGGGCTCCACGAAGTTGTTGTCCGCGTAGCGCGCGTCCTCGCCCATCTTGTTGGAAAAAACCGCGCCGGAATTGACGTCGAGCACGGTCGCGCCTGCCTCGACCTGCGCGATGGCGTCGGCCTCGACCCGGCTGAAGTCGCCACGTTCGAGTTCTTCGTTCAGGATCTTGCGCCCCGTGGGGTTGATCCGCTCGCCGATCACGCAGAACGGCTGGTCAAAGCCGATCACGGTGGTGCGGGTCTTCGATTCGATAACGGTGCGCGTCATGGGGTGTGGATCGTCCTTGGTGAATGTTTCTGGGTGTTCTTGTCTCAGGCCACGGAAGCCGCAGACGCGGGCTGTGCCGCGGCGCCGCCATGGGCGATGGCCCACGCCGCATTGGCCTTGATCCCGCCCAGCGGGAAGAAGTGGATGCGCTCGATATTCGAGGCATCACCCGCGGCCTTGCGCGCGGCCAGATCGGCCAGAAGATCGGTCGGCTCGAAGGGCAGGAGCAGCTTGGTCACGTCCTTGGCCCGCTTTTGCAGCACGCTCAGCGAGGTGCCCACGCCGCAGGCGATGGCGAACTTGATCAGCGTCTGCAGCTTGGCGGGCCCCGCGATGCCCAGATGCACCGGCATCTCGATGCCTGCCGCCGCCAGCCGCTCGGCCCAGGCCACGACGCCGTCGGCCTCGAAGGCGAATTGCGTGGCGATGGCGAATTGCGCGTCCGAGCGGTTGGCGAAATCCTGTTTCCAGCGCAGCGCGGCCATCACCTCGGCCTCGCCGCCATCGGGGTCGATGTCCCGGTTGCCCTCGGGGTGGCCCGCCACATGCAGGTGGGTGAAGCCCGCATCGTCGAAAAAGCCGCTTTCCAGAAGCTGCATCGAGGAATGGTATTCTCCGCGCGGCGTGGCGATGCCGCCGCCCAGCAGAAGGCCCTGCGTGACGCCCGCTTCGGCCTGGTAGCGGCGGACCCAGTCGGCAAGCGTCGCCGGGCCTTCGATAGAACGTGCCGGGAAATGCGGCATGGGCTCGAAACCCTCGTCGCGCAGGCGGCGCGCGGTTGCCACCATGTCGCCGATCTCGGTCCCGTCGATATGGGCGATGTAGACGCGCGTGCCCGCGGGCAGAAGCGCGCGGAAATCCTCGACCTTGGCGGCCGTGCGCGGCATCACCTCGATCGAGTAGCCCTCGATCAGTGCCGGGATGCCGCCATGGGCGGCCGGCGGTTCGGCCCGGGCCGTGCCCGGTTTGCGGAAGGACAAAAGGGCCATGAGGATCTCCCGGAAAGCGGCCAAGTCAGGCCCGGTTCAAGTGCTCTGTGCCGAGGGCGCGAACCCGTCGGCATCAATCAGTGTCTTCAGCGTCGCCGCGTCGAAGGTGGCGTCGAGCCGCTCGGCCTCGGCCGCCGCGATCTCGGCGGGCTCGCCGTCCTGCTCGCCGATCTCCACCCTGCGCCACTCCCCGAGATAGGCGTCCTCGTCATGGGCGCCGATGCGCATGGCGACGCGGTCGATGGCCTGCTCGAAACGCTCGGGCAGCGGCGCCTTGGCGCCACGGCGTCCCTTGCCCACGATCACCTGGGCGGGGATGTCCCTCCAGTAGACATGCGTCACGACCGGCATGACTTCTCCTCCACGCACGTGCCCCGGCACGGCTTTCCGGCGCACCATAGGGGCATCCTGTTCCAAGCCCGGGCCTGTTTTCGACATGACGCGAAACGGGAGCGACCCGGGCGTGGGAAACATAAGCGCGGGCGGCGACCCTCGCGAGACCCGGAGCGACCCATAATTCTCATGTTGAAGTTGAGGCCCCCTCAGCCGGCGCCGCCCGTCCGGGTCATCGGCAAGGTTGTGAGATGCGCCCGCAACCCATAGGTTAGTGGCGAGTAATCCGAGGACACGCCAGATGTCGAGCAATGGTGCCGGTGGAGCGGGCTCTTACCCCCGTCCTGTCACACCGGTCACGCCCAGCGCCCCACCTCCTGCAGACCGCAGGCCCGTGGTCGTGGAACGCCCCGACCCGGCGGATCTCTATGCGGCGCTCGACCTTGGAACCAATTCCTGCCGCATGCTGATCGCGCAACCCAAGGGCAACCAGCTGCACGTGGTCGATTCGTTCTCGAAATCGGTGCAGCTGGGGCAGGGGCTCGAGGCCTCTGGCCGGCTTGGTCGCGCCTCCATGGCCCGCGCCATCGGCGCGCTCAAGATCTGCCAGAAGAAACTGCAGAAACATCGCGTGGAGCGGATGCGGCTGGTCGCGACGGAAGCCTGCCGCCGCGCCACGAATGCCGCCGAGTTCATTTCGCTGGTCAAGCGCGACACCGGGCTCGAGCTCGAGATCATCCAACCCGAGGAGGAGGCGCGGCTCGCCGTCGTCTCCTGCGCGCCGCTGGTCTCGACGAAGACCGAGCAGCTTCTGGTGGTCGATATCGGCGGCGGCTCGACGGAACTGGTCTGGATCGACCTCGGCCGCGTGCCGCGTCAGGACCGGCTGAAGGCGATCATGCGGCTCCACCAGGGCTTCGATCACCAGGACACACCCTTTCCGCGCGCCAAGGTTGTCGACTGGATCTCGATCCCGCTGGGTGTGGCGACGCTCAAGGACATGTATGCCGACGTGGCCGACGATGGCGCGCGGTTCGCGCTGATGAGCTGGTATTTCGAGGAGCAACTTGCCAGTTTCTCGCCCTATGACGACGCGGCAGACCAGGCGCGGGAAGGGTTCCAGATCATCGGTACCTCCGGCACGGTCACAACGGTCGCGGCAAGCCATCTGGGCCTGCGCCGCTACGACCGCAACAAGGTCGACGGTTTGCGGATGACCTCCGACCAGATCGACGCGGTGATCTCGCAATACCTCGCGCTCGGCCCGGAGGGCCGCCGCCGCGACCCGCGCATCGGGCGCGACCGGCAGACGCTGATCATGTCGGGCTCGGCGATCCTGCAGGCGCTGCTCAGGGCCTGGCCCACGGACCGGCTCAGCGTGGCCGACCGGGGGCTGCGCGAGGGGCTGCTCTACGCGCAGATGTCGCGCGACGGGGTGCTGGAGGAATAGGTCGGTTCGCCCGCTTCGCGGCCGATCCGGGCCGCCGCGCCTCGGGCCGTCTTCGACAGCCCTCGTTGCGGCGCGGCTTCGCCATGCGTATTTGTGGAAAGATGAAGGCAGGGATCCGGTCATGAAACCCACAAGCGGGCGCGGACAGCGCGACCTGAAGGTCAAGGTCAAGACAGCGCGTGGGCGCAAGCTGTCCTCGACCCGCTGGCTCGAGCGACAGCTCAACGACCCTTACGTGGCCCGCGCGCGGCGCGAGGGTTTTCGCGGACGTGCGGCCTACAAGATCATGGAGCTCGACGACAGGTTCCGCTTTCTCGTGCCCGGCGCGCGGGTGGTCGATCTGGGTTGCGCGCCCGGTGGCTGGTGCCAGGTGGCGGTGCCCCGGATCAATGCACTCGGGCAGAAGCCCGGCAAGGCGCAGGGCCGCATCATCGGGATCGACCTGCAGGAGATCGACCCGATCCCCGGCGCCCAGATCCTCGTCCTCGACTTCCTCGAGGACGAGGCCGACGAGAAGATCAAGGCCTGGCTCGACGGCCCGGCGGACGTGGTGATGAGTGACATGGCCGCTTCGTCCTCGGGTCACAAGCAGACGGACCATCTGCGCATCGTGGCGCTGGGCGAGGCGGCGGCGGAACTGGCCTTCGACGTGCTGGCCCCGGGCGGCACCTTCGTGGCCAAGGTGCTGGCCGGCGGTGCCGAGGGCAGTCTCCAGACCCGGCTCAAGCAGCGCTTCGAGAAGGTCATCAACGTCAAGCCGCCCGCCTCGCGCTCGGACAGTTCCGAGAAATTCGTGGTCGCCACGGGCTTTCGCGGGTAGCGCCGCGCGCCCGTTCTTCCTGGCGAAAAACTCCCGCGCGGAGCGCACTGGCATCGGCATCGGCATCGGCTCGGGGCTTCCGGCCCCTCGGCGATGGAATACCGGGAGACGGCACGGCCGGCGCGAACCCTGATTCACCCTTTCCCTCGCGCCGCCCCCGTGAGATAGGGACGCGCCAACGCAGAACCCCAAGGAGACCCCCATGGAGATTCGCGAGGCGCTCACCTTCGACGACGTCCTTCTGGTGCCCGGCGCAAGCTCCGTGCTGCCGGGGGATGTGGACACGCGCACGCGGGTGACGAAATCGATCACCCTCAACATCCCGCT
>Ga0209948_1000155_pt1 | contig 20172 bp, 21 predicted proteins | sample SalPonR2_C_D2_MG_FD_185709 | JGI IMG/M metagenome (GOLD analysis project Ga0209948, IMG submission 185709) | Salt pond soil microbial communities from South San Francisco under conditions of wetland restoration - Salt Pond MetaG R2_C_D2_MG... ... | reverse complement strand
AGCTGGGTGCTGGACTGGCCTGACCAATCCTGAACCCCGCCGCTGACGGTGACGTGGAAACCCTCTTTGAATTCGAGGCTGCTGATGGCCTGGCTCATCCTCTTTGCCGCTTTTATTCCGTCTTCCTTCTGTGTTTCGGGGAGGATGATGAAGAATTCCTCGCCACCGTAACGCCCGGCCAGGTCGATCTCTCTGAGATTTTCCCGGATACTCTTCGAGATGGCCTTCAGAACAATATCCCCCGTCTGATGACCGTAGGAGTCGTTGACCTTTTTAAAATGGTCGATATCGAACATGATAACAGAGAGTGGCTTTTTATAACGCTCAGCCCTTTTTATCTCATTTTCAAGCAGGCTCAGTATCTTTTTGTGATTATACAGCTCTGTCAGCCCGTCTGTTACGGCCTGCCTGTGCAGGATTTCATTGGCCTTCTTCAACCGCTTCTCGAGATTCTTTCTCTCGGTGATATCCACCATGACACATATTAGCCCGTCGATCTTCCCCTTGTCGGTGAATGTCTCCTTGTAGAACGCGCAATCTCTTACATCGCCATTGGCATTTTTAGCCTGCATCTCAAATTCATAATGCCCGCCGTGCTTCAAGAGCTCTTTTTCTTTTTTCCGGATAAAATGATAATGGTCATCTTGAAAGAGAAAATCGATCTTGTTGTTCATGATCTCCTCTTTTGTCTTTCCCACAAATTCGAGGAATCGTTTGTTGCATTCGATGATCTCACTGCTGCTGTTCTTAACGTACATCGGCATCGGGATCGCTTCTATGAGATTTCCTAAAAACTGTGCATAACTCTCCAACCGGCTGTGAACATTCTTCAACTCGGATATATCGTTGATCATCGATATGAGCAGGTTGACATTTCCCTCTTTATCCTTGATCGGGGACAATGAAAACTGTGCCCATATCTCGTTACCCGCTTTTGTCTCAAAGGGCATCTCTGACTCGAATTCTTCTATCTCGCCTTTCAGAACGGCGTTGAATTTTTCCTCAATCGTTTTATTGTTGTAGGACCCCTGCTGATGGAGCGGATGTTCTTTCAGCTCTTCTTTCGTATATCCCAGCAGGGAAACGGCCTTTTCGTTTATCTCAAGGCGTTCACCCTCTCTGTTCAAGAGCATGATGCCGGAGCCCGCATTCTCAAAAATGGCCCGAAACCGCTTCTCGCTTATCTCAAGCTGATCGTAAAGACTTTTGATCTTGAGCAGTGTTTTGACACGCATATTCAATTCAAATCGATCGACCGGTTTGATGATGAACTCATCCGCCCCGGACTCCATTCCCTCCACCCGCGAGTCATGGTCTTCGAGCGCACTGACAATAATGATGGGGATGAAGGGGAACTGTGCGTCTTCTTTTATCTTTTGGCAGAGTTCGAAGCCGTTCATCTCCGGCATCATAATATCGAGGATAATCAAATCCGGCAGGCTTTCCTTCATCATATCAAGCGCCTCATAAGGGCCTGTGGCAAGCCTTATATCATAAGTATCCTCTAAATAACGCTTTAAGACGATCCGGGTGACCGGTGCGTCGTCGACAATCAGGATCTGCTTTCTTTCATATATCATATAAATCTATACACTCCATTTTGATTTTAATCTCAACGGTATTATACACTGTATGGGGGGTAAAACTGAAATAAATGACAAAAATACCGCTTGATGTTTTTCTTCCTCTTGCAATTTTACAGCGATTTAGTAGTATAATGTATTGTATTTGTAAATGATTCACAGGGAACAAACAATCAGAAATCTGGAAAGGGCTTTTCAAAAGCTTCCACGCTCGAACAAACAGGCTTAAACCCTTTCATATTATTTTTCAAACAAAAAAGAGGTGAGGTTATGAAAAAGTGGGTACTCTTCACAGTCTTCTTGATTCTGGCCGGGTTATTGTGCTTTTCACAGGAAACCTGGAATCAAAATGAATACGAATTTGTAAAATGGCGAATGCCTGATGATTGGGAGGAAATGGGCAATATTTATCTGCCCGGAAAAGGGTATTACAACGGGGTGCTTTCCGAGGAAGGCGATTTTATCGAACAGGGATCGATGTTTGCCGTCCTGGTCGATGAGCGGTTAAGCTCTGCGCTTATTCCGGAGATGAAAAGTGATCAGGGAACCACCCTTCAAGAGGAATACAGTGATATCGTCAACGGTCTCAAGAGAAATGTTTACGAGGGTGAGATCACCATGGGGAACACCACGATGGGGTTCTTCATGTGGCATTTTCCACTTGAAAACAGGACGGACGAGAGGGAAGCGGCCTTACTTGGGGTGAGTTCTGAACAGGATTCAGACGGGTATATGAAGACATTGAGAGAAATCTTCTCTACGGTTATAATAGAGCCCTCCGCACAAAAAGCAGAAAAGAAAATCATCCCTGTAAAACCGGAGCTCAATCTGGACTATGCCGTCTTTAATCCCGGAGAGCCGATCGAGGTTGAGTTTCAGGATGCGCCTGCGCAAACTGAACAGGACTGGATCGGACTTTATAAACTGGGGACCGGTGATGAAGCATATCTCTCCTGGCAGTATCTGAACGGCAGAGAAGAGGGCCGGCTGGATTTCAAGGCGCCGGACGACCCCGGGTATTACACCTTCAGACTCTTTGAAAACAACTCCTATAACAGACTGGCCGAAAGTGAGATTGTAACGGTTCTCGATGTGGTAACAGAGGATACCAACAAAGAAGAGGAAATGATTTATATCAGCTCCTTCGATTTCTGCACCGGTGTCGAGGACAATATGCCGTTTGGTATCAAAAATCGTTTCAGTGCCGAGGACAGCCGCATCTACTTCTGGTTGATGCTGGACTCCTACCGATATGCTCATACCGCCGTATGGGAGTGGTGCACCCCGGATGGCGAGGTCTTTGACACCGTGGTGGTCGACCTTCCGTCAGCAGAAAGCCGTGGCGGAGAGATCCTGGAGGACATGACGTTGTGGTCCTGGCTTCCCGTCAGCGCGATAGAGAATGAAGAGAAGGGGATTTGGCTGGTCAAGTTCTTCATTGACGATCGGCTTGTTCTCGCCAGACAGTTCATCTTCCTGGACGAATGATGATTTGTCCCGGGGATTATGATATAATATACCTATTAGGGAGAGTGTAAGAACCTAATCTATCTGGAGGTGTTCTATCATGAAAAAGAAGACAACTTTGATTGGATTTATCGCCGTTGCACTGTTGGCGGTTCTCTTTGTTGGATGTGCCTCAACCACGGCCTGGTGGGCCGGAGAATGGATTTGGGGAGCGCCGATGCTGCTCAGTCCCGGAGCCGAAGAACCGGCAGAACAAAAGGTCATCCTCTCGGGCAACAGTCTCGATACAGTCACCGGTGTCTTTGTCACAGCAGCCGGAGAGGAACTCGAGATGTCAAACATCACCATCGAAAACGGACAGATCAGCTTCACGCTGAACTCGGACGAATTGAAGGGCAGATTCAACTTAAAAGACAACCAGATCGTCCCTGTCGAATAAGGGAGGGTGATTGATATGAAAAAATCACTCCTGATTATTCTACTGCTGGGGGTTCTGGCAACCCTCGGGTTATCCTATACCCTCGGTATCTGTGCTCAGAACTGGTCCGGTCATGTGGACTGCTGCAAATACCACGGTGTTTACGTTTCCAGCACAGTTAGCGGTTATATCGCCGACGGCGTTCTCAGAAAGGGTGATGTTATCACTGAAGCCATAGCCTTCCCCGTTGACAGATGCTGTAACCCCTGCTGCAATCCGTGTTGTGAGCCGAGACCGTGTTGCGGGGATTCTGTCTCAGACAGGACGTTCACCTTTAACCCGGACTGTTCTCTGAGTTCCCAGCGGGGCCAGCTGGACGCCCTTGGTGAATGCTGCCATGTTTACAAGAAGACATGGAACCGGTTTGCCCTTGCGGATATCCTGGACTATTATTGTCCCGGTGCCACCATCGTCATGAGAGTCTACAGAACGACAACCTGCCAGTGGATGATCGCGACACTGACAAGAGATCCTTATGGCAATCCCGTTTTCTCTCTTTATCCCCGGTCAAGACCAAAGTCACCACAGGTCAGCATTGTCGTTGAAAGTGAACCGGTCACACCCTATACAATCGAGATTATTATCCAGAAATAGTATAACTGAGGGGGGCATCAAGTCGCCCCCCGTTTCTCTGCTTTTCGCGTCTATTCTCTGTATTAACGGCTTTACTCTGATAATTCACGGACATTAAAAATCCATATTAAAACGACTGCTGATATCACACAGTAGGTTGTGTAGACAAAGATGGTTGTTTCATTCACAGGTTTTCCGGCCATCAATCCCTTTGTGATATTACTGTATGTGGACCAGGGCGAAAGCCAGCCGTTGTATAGATTTTTAAGGGCGCTGCTGAAGAAAATACCCAGCACGGTGATTGTAAACGGTATCGAAAAACTTCTGAGCACAACAGCCAGTAATGCAGGTATCGGCATAAGGGCGATTATCAGGCCGAGGTTTAGCCAGTGAAGTCCGATATACTGTAAAAAGACGTCCATACTCATATCAAGCTGGAGGACAAGGCCGGTGACTAACGTTAATCCCAGGATTATCATCTCAAATGCCACCAGGAGAAGAGATGAATAGATAAATTTTGAAAGCAGTATATGGACTTTGTTATTGGGAGATGCCGTCAGGAGCTTAATCGCTCCGGTCTTGAATTCGTAGTTGATCAACCAGATAATGAGAAATGCTGAGACAAGCGGGAGAAACAGATCGGTCTGCAGACCCATGATGCCGGCCTGTAATGTCTCCCAGTTCATCATCTCAACGCTGCGTCCTGAATTGTTCCGGATATAATTGAAGCCGACAAGAAACAGAACCGAAAGAAGAACTGCTCCGCCGAACACAAACGGTTTGATGACCGTTCTTTTGTACTTCTTGAATTCAATTGTCAGAAGATGTGTCATGCTGCATCCCTCCCCGTGATCCTCATAAAGTGCTCTTCAAGATCTGCCCCTTTGGATTGCGAGGAGATAAGCCCCACCCCGCTGTTTACAAGCTCCCGGTTGATCCGTTTGTTCTGTTCCTTTTTACAAAAAACTCTGATCTTTCTTCCGTCTTCCGTCAGCTCACAGGGCAGTTTTAACCCGTTGATGACCCGGATGCTTAATTGATTCTCATCCGTCTCGAGGAGTAGATATTCCTGCCCCGATCCCTTGATCTCCTCTATGGTGTATTCTCCGACGAGTTTCCCGTTGTTGATAATCCCCACCATATCGGCAAGTTGCTGAACCTCCCCGAGGATGTGACTGGATATTAGAATGGTCTTTCCCTCATCCTTAGAGAGTCTTGCCAGCAATCTTCTGATCTCATGTATCCCGGAGGGGTCCAACCCGTTTGTCGGTTCATCGAGGATCAAGAGATCGGGATCATGCATCAGTGCCTGCGCAATGCCAAGTCTCTGCTTCATCCCGAGAGAAAAGCGCTTGACAGGTTTTGAAGCATGCTGACGCAATCCCACCATCTCCAATACCACATTGATCCTGGTAAGTGAGGTCTTAAAAAGCTGTCCGCAGATAACGAGATTCTCCTCCGCTGTCAGATTGGGGTAAAAGACCGGTGTTTCAACAAGACTTCCCACTCTCTTTGCTACACTCAGATAATCGTGTTCCACGTCATACCCGAAGAGCCTGACCTGTCCAGCGGTTGGCCGCAGGTGACTGACCATCATCTTGATCGCCGTTGTCTTTCCCGCCCCGTTTTTACCGAGAAAACCGTAGATCTTTCCCTCAGGCACTCTGAGTGAGAGATCGGAAACGGCACATAATCGCTTGAATTTTTTCTTCAGATTCGTTGTTTCAATAACATACTGCATTTTTTGTTCCCCCTAACCATAGTTCTATTGTTATACTTATATATAACACATATTCGTTTTTTTGTCAAGCCATCGCCTTTTCGGTTTTTTTCAGAGCATAAAGAATGGATTGGAGTATTCATGATAAAATGAGATAAACCGTTTCAGGGAGGTCTTTATGAGAAAAGAGAATACACTTACCAGGATTTACATCGTTGTTTCAATCCTTTTTAGCGTTATCATTACCAGTGGTTTTTCCACCGTTACCTACGAGGTCAGTAAGACCATCACACCGGATAGTCTTCAGAAGATGATCAATCCCCCGGTAAACGTCACCGGCACAACATGGCTCGGGGCCGATGCCTCGACATCGATTGAGATTGACCCCGATCACTATATCTGGCTGTTCGGGGATACGCTGCTTGGAACAAGCCGGGACGGAAAACGGGATTATTCGATCTTCATACACAACACGATCGGAGTAGCACAAAGAGAAGAGAGTGGATCGTTCTCAGCGATAAAAAAATACTATCGGAAGGATAATTCTAAAATCAAGGCGATATTCAACTCCGGGAAAGAAAAGGCGTTTTACTGGCCGCTTGTGGGAACCATGCTGGACAGCTCACTCCTGATAGCCGCAGATCGTATCACAACAAAAAATACGAACAGCTTCAAGACCCTCGGGGCGGAACTCTTCACGGTCCAAAACCCCCTGAAAAGTCCGGATGGATGGCAGTATAAGAGGCATTATATCCCAGAAGAAAACGGTGTCGTTTGGAGCAGTGCCCTGACCAGGAGAGGTAATGTTGTTTATCTCTTCGGACAGAGGGGAACCGGCTTTGATGCCAAAACTGTTCTATCCAGAATAAGTGTCGCAAACGCGGAATCAGGAAAATGGGAGAAGCGTACGGTCTTCTCAAATGAAGGTTGGCAGAAGAGCGCCACTCCCACAACGATTAAGGGATTGCCGGGCGTATCGGAGACAACCGTGCAGCATAACCCCTTTTTCAACTGGTACTCTCTGCAGATACCGCCACTGAGTGATGACATCCACCTTTACACCGCGGAACAGATCACCGGCCCCTGGACAGACCAGGGCGTTGTCTACAGTATCCCCGCGCCCTGGAGCAACACAAAGACAAAAGACGGCAAACCCGTCTTCATTGCCTATGCCGTTAAATCCCACCCCGAGCTGGCTGAAAAGGAACACGAGATCGTCCTGACCTATAACGTCAACCTCGATCCCTTTGTCAAGGGGCTGACGGACAAACTCGGGGAGTATCTTAAAAATAAAGCATATGAGGGCCTGTATGTCCCGCAGTTTGTGAGGATTGAGTTTTTGAAGAAATAGGGACAAAGGTTTCTCTAAAACTGCCTGATCTTCAATCGCTGTCCTTCAACCCAGGCCTGCTGGGGGATCTGAACGTGGGTATACCACATGTTGTTGTGTTCGTTTCGTTTGATGATACGTAGCAGGCTTCCTCTGTCGATGAGGAGCTTGATCTCCTTACCCGGCGGGATGATGAGCCACTCTGTCTCCTCGATGCCCTTGTTCAGCATCTTCCACATGCTCTCGCTGTAGGGATACGCCCAGTCGCCGTTGTATTTGTAGTTGATGGCGGCCTCAAAGTCCGTCGTATTCTCCACCGTAACCTGAATCGGGGCGAGTGCAAATGCTGTGAAACCAATGACCATGACTATCAGGCTCAATAATAGACTTCTTTTCATTCTAATCACCTCCCCATATTGTCTGTGTCTCTTACTTAAAACAATTATACCAGATGGATCCGTGTTATAATAGGTTGGAGATGATTATTGGGATTATCAGGTGATTAGAATATGACGGTAGAATCTTTTCTTGACGTTGTGAGAGAGGGGATATACACCCTTCTTTTAACTGCTTCCCCCGCTCTGATATTGGCACTCACTGTCGGTGTCATGATCGGGATTTTTCAGGCTGTGACCTCCATCCAGGAACAGACACTGACCATGGTCCCAAAAATACTGGTGGTCTTTCTGACGCTGGTCTTTTTCGGTGGCTGGATGTTGCAGAATCTGATTGATTATTTCACACAGATTTTCAACTACTATTTCAATCTGATATGATTGGGGTTTTCTGATGGATCCTGCTATTCAGAACTGGCTGTTTTTCAGATTCCTGACATGGATGGCCATTTTAGTCCGATTATCGGGCCTGTTTATCATTGCCCCGTTTTTCGGTGGAACCCTTTTTCCCCTGAAAGTCAAGATCCCGGCTGTCCTTTTTCTGTCATACATCATCCTCACTTATGTTCCAGACTACATTCCGCTTGATATCCCCGTTGGTGAGATGACGGCGATACTCTTTATGAATTTTCTCTATGGTTTTTCAGCCGGGCTGATTGCGAATATCATGTTTTATGCGCTTCTTTTTGCGGGAGATATATACGGTTATCAGATCGGATTTGCGGCGGCGAGTATCTTTGATCCCCAGATGCAGACTCAGAGTGTCATAGTCGGTCAGCTTGTCTTTATGGTTGGCAGTTATGTTTTCACCATTATTAAAGGCCCGCTTGTCCTGATTGGTATCCTGATCAACAGCTTTGACAGTGTGCCGGCCGATATCATGATATTCAACCGGGAGATAAGCTGGAATATCACCCTTGTTCTCGGAAAGGTCTTAGAATTCGGCATGAAGGTGGGGATGCCGATGATCGTCTTTATGCTGCTGGTCACGGTAAGCCTGGGGATAATGGCAAAGCTCCTGCCGCAGTTGAATGTGTTTATTGTCGGGATCCCGTTGAAGATACTGGTGGGACTTATTATCATGATCGGACTGCTGCCGTTGCTGGCGGAGCGGATTATCATATACACGGAGGAACTTGGAGGGTTTATATCAGACACACTGAACGGTTTTTGAACGGTGCCCGGTTGACATTTGATATACAGCTCTTTGCCAAAGACCCTGACAAAACAGAACAGGCAACACCGAGAAGAAGAGAGAAGGCAAGAGAGGACGGACAGGTTCCGTATTCAAAGGATCTGGCGATGGCCCTTGTTTTCATCTCCGTTATTGTTGTGCTCCGTTTTATGATACCATTGGTATATCATGGCATGCGGAAGATCATGACATTCTTTGTGGCATTGCCCAACCGTGGAACGTTTCAGGATTTCAGGGCACTGGGGCAATATATCAGTCTGCGCGGGGATGATCTCGCCTGGGCACTGATCATGATTATCCTATCCGGTGTTGTCATTGCCATAACAACAGGCTTTGCCCAGACAAAGGGGTTTTTGTCCCTGAAAAAGGCCTTTAAGTTTGACCTGAACAAGATCAACCCGATTGAAGGGTTTAAGAAACTTTTTTCTTTGCGATCGGTGGTAGAACTGATTAAGAATCTGTTGAAACTGGCGGTTCTCGGGGTTATTGCCTTTCTTTTCATCAGAGATATCTGGTCGATGCTCTTCCTTCTGCCTAATCAGTCTCTTTTGGAGGGGATGATCTTTTTGGCTGATTCTCTGTACACCATGACCTTGAGAATAGCCTTTGCACTCCTTGCGATCGGATTTGTTGATTTTTTCTATCAGCGATGGGAATTTGAACGGGACATTATGATGTCAAAGAAAGAGGTTAAGGACGAGAGAAAAGACGTTGAAGGGAATCCGGAGATCAAGAAAAAACAACGACAGAAAATGCAGGAAATGGCTCAAAGACGAATGATGGAAGAAGTTCCGTCGGCAACTGTTGTGGTCACGAACCCCACTCATTTGTCGATTGCGATCAAATTCAATATTGAAACGATGAATGCCCCGGTTGTTGTTGCATTAGGAGCTGATAATATTGCGATGCGTATACGGGAGATAGCGAAGGAGTATGATGTGCCGATCTATGAGGATAAGACGTTGGCAAGAGAATTGTACGAGAGAGTGGATATCGGCGACGAGATCCCGAACGATATGTACCGGGCCGTTGCCGAGGTTCTGGCATATGTCTTTCAAACTTCGGGGAAGGTGTAGCATTTGAGAAATCAGGATGTCATTGTCTCTTTGTTGGTTGTCGGCATCATCTTTCTGATGATACTGCCGGTTCCGACATTCCTGCTCGATACATTCCAGGTCATCAATATTACCTTCTCACTGGTCATTATTCTCTCAACGATGTACGTGACGAATGCGCTTGAACTGGCATCGTTTCCAAGTATATTGCTTGTCGTAACGTTGCTGCGCCTGTCTTTGAACGTTACTTCGACCCGGCTCATCCTCCTCAACGGCAAGAATTTTGACGGAAAGGTTATCAGAACCTTCGGGAACTTCGTTGTGGGCGGAAACTATGTTGTGGGACTTATCATATTCCTCATACTGGTTATTATCCAGTTTGTTGTTATCACAAAGGGTGCCGAAAGGATCTCAGAGGTTGGTGCCAGATTTACCCTGGATGCCATGCCGGGTAAACAGATGAGTGTCGATGCAGATTACAACGCCGGCTTGATCACCGAGGACGAGGCCAGAAAGATGCGAGAGGACATCAGACGCGAGGCCGACTTCTACGGGGCCATGGACGGTGCGAGTAAATTTGTCAGAGGTGATGCCATCGCGGGGATCATCATTGTCTTCGTTAACATCATCGGCGGTCTCATTGTGGGTGTTGTGCAGCAGGGCATGGAGATCGGCGAGGCTGCTTCCGTATTCACCCTTTTAACGGTTGGTGACGGGCTCGCGGCCCAGATACCCTCACTTCTGATTTCAACCTCATCGGGTATCCTTGTCTCACGATCTGCTTCAGAGTCCAATCTCGGGGACGACATGGTCAAGGAACTGACAAGCGAACGCAGGGTTCTGATGCTCACGGGATTTGTCATATTGTTCCTCACCATCTTCACCCCGATGCCGACAGCCATCGGGATTATCATCGGGTCCGGATTGCTTTTACTCTCCTATTTTGCCAGTCAGAAGGAAAAAGAGGCTCAACCTGCAGCTGCCACTCCGGAAGGCCCGGGTGGAGGATTCGGAGGCCTTGAGGGTCCAAGAGGGGGACCGGCCCCGGAGGGCGGGGCACCCGCCGAGGAAGGCGGCGCCCCTGCAGCCCCTTCCCTGACCTCAGCTGAGGAGGTCTCTGAGATCATACAGTCCGACACCCTGGATGTTGAATTCGGCTACGGCATTCTGCCGCTTGCAGACCCCTCGCAGGGGGGTGACCTCCTTGACCGGATCACCATGGTCAGAAAACAGACGGCCTATGAGCTGGGGCTGATTTTAAGTCCGATCAGGGTTCGTGACAGCGTTTTGCTAAAAGCAAACGAATATATGATAAAATTGAAGGGAACGGAATTGGCAAAATACGAGCTCTGGCCGGACAGGCTTTTGGCGATCAATCCTGGAACTGCAAAAGGGGCTTTGCCCGGGATTTCAACTGAGGAGCCTGCCTTTGGTCTTGAAGCATACTGGATTGACGAATCCCAGAAAGAAAACGCAACAAGCATGGGCTATACCGTAGTTGACCCGCCAAGTGCTTTTGCCACACATTTTTCTGAGATCGTCAAACAGCATGCCCATGAGCTTCTCGGCAGGAAGGAAATGGACCTGCTTCTGAACGGGCTTAAAGAAAAATATGAGGAGTTGGTTAACGATATCATTCCCGATCTCCTCAAGGTATATGAGATACAGAAGGTCTTGCAGAATCTCTTAAAGGAAAGGGTTTCAATCCGGAATCTTCCGGTTATTTTTGAAACGCTGTCGGAGTACGCCGAGAAGACCAAGGATATTGACTATCTAACGGAGTTTGTCAGACGCGCACTGAAGAGACAGATATGTGTCGCAGCCCGCTCCGATGACGGCCAGATTCATTCGGTGGGACTTGATCCAAACCTCGAAAGGCAGCTCGCCTCACAGATCAGAGAAACGGATGAGGAGAGATATCTGGCGATTGACCCGGATACACTCCAAAAGCTTGTTAACAAGCTCTCGCAGGGTGTTGAGAAGATTATGCAGCAGGGCAATGTCCCGGTTATTGTCTGTTCGGGGAACATACGATTTTATCTGAGAAAATCGATTGAGCGATCGCTGCAGAGCATTGCGGTCATCTCTTATGAAGAACTGGTCGACGATATACCCTTTAATGTTGAAACGGTGGTATCATTATGAAGATAAAAAAATACGTGGTTGAAGATGTAAAAGAAGCGTTAAAGAGAATAAAAAACGAACTCGGGGAAGATGCCGTCATCCTTCAGACAAGAAAATTCAAGAAAGGCGGCTTTTTGGGCATTGGCAGAAAGATCAGATACGAGGTCACGGCTGTGGCTGACGATAAAAACCAGAATAAGAACGAACAATCCCGAAACACATCCAATAAAGATGAACAGGGATGGGTTGACAGCGAGAAGATATACGAGCTTAAGAGAATCCTCTCAAAGAACAGAGATGTGACCCCCCCCGAACAGAAGAAGCCCGTCAGGAATCAAAACCAGGCCCCAACCATTCCGAATTTCAGTTATCAGGACAACAGCAGGAACAGAAGCGGGCAGAACCAACAGAATCCGCGTCAGCGACAAACTGCTGAGGAAACCGTTGAGCAAAAGTCCCGGGCTAATCTTAGAAATGACAGAGGCGTAAGTGATCTGAGAAAAGAAGTGATCTCCATCAAACGGATGATGCAGGAACTCTCGTCCAAGGTTGGCAAGGAGAATTACCTGCCCGGTATTCCGGAGGATTATCGTAAGATATTCAGATCGCTAAAAAAGCAGGAGATCAATGAGGATATATCGAGAAATATCGTTGAATCGCTTAGAATCATAACGGAAAGAAACACTGAGACCAGTATGGACTTTGAAAAACGGTTTACTGATATTGTTCATCCCCTGATAAAAACAGAAAATCCTTTGAAAGAACATGACCGCGGGGATATAATATTCTTTGTGGGCCCAACCGGTGTTGGTAAGACAACGACACTCACAAAAATAGCGGCCATGTTGTCTCTGGAGATGCGTAAGAAGATCGGTATTTTGACGATTGATACCTATCGAATTGCCGCTGTTGACCAGTTAAAGACTAGTGCCGATATCATGGGGATTGAAGTTGGAGTGGCCTACAATCCGGGTGAATTGAAGACCATGCTTGAAAAATTCAAGAATTACGATCTCGTCCTGGTCGACACAGCCGGGAGAAGTCAGAAAAATGAGATGCAGATGTCCGAGCTCACCCGATACCTTCAAATCATAGAGCCGGAATATGTCTTTCTGACAGGCAGCATGAACACACGGATATCCGATCTCTTTGACATCGTTGAGCATTTTTCAGTTGTATCGCCCACACATCTAATCCTGACCAAGATGGATGAAACCCGAATTTACGGTTCTCTGATCGAGTTGACAAACAATTACGATATACCGATATCATATGTAACTAACGGACAGAGAATCCCGGAGGATATCATGATGGGGAATTCCAAGCGGCTCGCTTCACTGCTTGTAAAAGAGGTGTTAAAAGATGCCAGATCAAACTGAAACACTCAAGCAGGTAGTGGCTAACCAGAATCTTGAGATAATACTCGTTGCAAGTGGAAAAGGGGGTGTGGGAAAGAGTGTCATCGCCAGTAATCTTGCCGTATCACTTGCAAAGGAGCAAAAGAACGTCCTCCTCTTCGATGCAGACGCCGGCTTTGCAAACGCGGACATACTGCTCGGGGTCACCACAAGAAACACATTGCGGGACTATCTCATCAGCGATTTGGAGCTGAAAGATATCATTTATCCCACACGATACGGGGTCTGGCTCTTGAGCAGCGGCACTGATGTTCAGGATCTGATCGCCTTCAGAAAAGAACCCAAGCAGAAGTTCATCGAGGACTTCATGGAGATGGCACTGGATATGAATTATGCCATTGTAGACACCGGGGCGGGCTACACGGATGAGCTCATCTCGTTTTATTCATCCGCCGATAAACTCTTTCTTGTCACAACGCCTGAACCCACGGCGCTTATGAATGTCTACACACTGGCAAAGGTTCTGGCAAGCAAGGGAATATATCCCGAACTCTATCTTATAATGAATCAATCACGAAACACCTCAAAGGATATAAAGGTTCTGGACAGATTTTCTTACGTCCTTGAGAAATTCGTTGGCTGGAAAGTCGAGGAAAGGTTTATACTGAGGAGTGACAAGGCGGTCAGCAACAGTGTGATCAAGCAGGTACCGCTCGTTGAGATTAGCAAGCATTCTCAGCCTGCCCAGACCATACAGCGCTTGACAGGCTATGTTCTCAAGGATGAGACCGAGGAGAATATGGACAAAGCGGGTTTTCTGGGTAAGATCAAAAAACTCTTCGGTATAAAGTAGGTTATTAAATGGTTGATAAGGAATATATCAACAAAATGCTTGCATTGAGCCACTGGAAAACTGAATTTCAATCTGAGGAAACAGTCTTCCCCGCCGTGTTTCTGGGAAAGTTCAGGAAAAATCTCGTCTTTGAGACAACGAAACTGAGATCAACCTTTAAACTCAAGTCAAGAACGTTCTTTTTTAAGATCTTTTTACCCTCAATGATTGTCAGTGGGAAGGGAACCTGTATCAAAAGCGGTAAGTTAGAGGGCTTGAAGCATGAAACAATCATGCGTTTTATGGTCAGCCCCTCTTCCATCAGGGTCAAACAGAAAAGGCATTACAAAAGATTTCCCGTTCTGGAACAGATTGTTGTAACCACACAGGATCAGGAAATCAAAGGGCTTATGAAAGACATTTCAATATCCGGTATCGGGATGATTGCAGGCGACAGGATCCGATCATCTGAAGGAAACCTCTATATCAAAAGTGCCAAACTGGATATCCATTTTCACAAGGTCCATGAGTTTACCGATTTTAACTTTTTCCAGTACGGTATGACAATAGAAGAGGATATTAAAGAAAACATCGAAAGACTCAAACAATACCTTTTGACCATCAAGAAAAAGCTCGACGCGTTAAATATTGAAATCTGAGTGAGTTGATAGAATGGATTATTTCAATTCGAAGGTAGAAGCCAAAAGTGTCCTAAGCATAGGAAAGCCCCTTGTTTTAGACGTTTCGGATCCGGAACTCGCCGGGATGTATAAAAGCTCAATATTCGATGTTGATTTAAACGAGAGGATCCTGACCATCGGGATGCCAAGCTTCAGAGGCCAATACGTTCCGCTTCCCGCAGGTACCCGCGCCTATGTAAAGATGATCGATCAAAGTTCCATGTATGTTTTCAACGCCCGGGTGATTTCGTATGAAAAGAATGCCGAGGGCTTTTATGTCAGTTATATATCTTTCCCCCAGCAGTTGAGAAAGATCCAGAGAAGAGTCTTTGTTCGGGTTCCGTTCTTCAAGAAAGGAACCTTTATGTACAAAGATTCCGGAGATGAGGAAAAGGAAGTCTTTAACTTTATCACCAAAGACCTGAGCGCCGGCGGTCTGCTGATCGTAACAAGACCCAGAATAGAAGTCGGTGTGAAGCTCCTGATTAATCTTGATCTCACAAAGGGAATTGAATTAAAAGACCAGGATGCAACTGTTGTCAGGGTCGATACAAGTGCCGACAGCAGAAATAACATATACGGGATTCAATTTAACGCGCTGGCAAGGAGCAAGGAAGACAAATTGGTCCGATTCGTCTTCCATCTTGAACAGGAAAGAAGAAAGAAGGATAAAAACATTAAAGGAGAGGGGTAAGATAGCATGTCGGTTTATGATAAATTGGAATCTGTCCATATTGAGGCCTTAAAGGAGATCGGAAACATTGGAACGGGAAATGCTGCAACTTCTTTATCAACAATGACGTCAAAAAAAGTAGACATTACCGTACCGGATGTCTCTGTCATTGAAATATCAAAGATACCGTTCATGTTCAAGGATCCCGAAAAGGTAACCGTGGGCATACAGATGAAATTCTTTGAAGAACTCAACGGGAAACTGCTTTTGCTGTACGATGCGAAACCGGCAAAAGAGATGGTGAAATTACTGATCGGAACCGAACCGGAAGATCTGACAAAGATGGATGAGATGCAGCAATCGGTCTTTTCTGAGATTGGTAATATTGTTTGTGGTTCATATCTCGTGGCCTTGTCCCAGTTCACAAACTTGAATGTCAATTCAGAAGTTCCCCAGGTAACCTTTGATATGATCTCGGCGATAGTGGCGGAATCCTGTCTTGAGTATGCAGCGGAGGAAGATAACAGCATTCTGGTGGAAACCAACTTTGAGATTGAATCTCAGACAGAAGTGGATGCCTATCTCTTCCAGATAATGGAGCCGCATTCGATTGAAAAATTACTGGCAAGTCTCGGGATGTGACCCGAATGGGGGCAAAATCGATTATCGGGATAGGAGAATACAAAGCTGACAAGAACCCGGGAATATTAGTCACGCTAGGGCTGGGATCATGCGTGGGGGTCTGTATCATCGATAAAGCGAGTGGTATCGGGGGTCTCATCCATGTTATGCTGCCTGACAGCGGTGGAAAATCCGTTGCAAAACCGGGGAAGTACGCGGATACAGGCATCCCCATTCTCCTGGAGGATATGAAAAAACTCGGCGCTAACATCAACAGGCTTGAAGCAAAGATAGCCGGAGGGGCTGCCATGTTTAAGAGCAAGGGCTCTTCAATGGAGGTTGGGAAACGGAATGTGGAAGCTGTCAAGAAGGTTCTGAGAGGAAAGCGGATTAAAATCCGGGCAGAGGACACAGCCGGCGGCCGGGCCAGAAGTATCGAGTACAATCTTGCCACCGGGGTTTTAAACGTCAGGAAGGTTGGAGGCGGGGAGAAAACCGAAGTTGTACAAATTTGAGGTGTTTTAATTGAATAAACACTATTCATACAATCAATACAGTAGGAAGATAACATCTGAAGATATAATCGAGCGGTTTATTCCAAAGATCAAGGCAATAGCCATATCATTGAAGACGACGCTTCCCGAGAACGTGGAAGTGGACGACCTCGTTCAGGAAGGGCTCATAGGACTTCTGAACGTCCAGGAAAGGTATGATCCGGGTAGAGGCGCCACCTTTTTCACGTTTGCGATGAAGCGGATCCGCGGGGCCATGTACGATTATCTGAGAAAGATAGACTGGATCCCCAGAAACACCCGGCATCTGATGAAACAGGTTGAAAAGGCCCTGATGGAACTGGAGGGTCGGGACGGGGAGCTGCCCGACGAAAAGAAGGTGGCGGGGTATTTGGATATCCCGTTGCGTGATGTTCAGCTGGCCTTGAAAGAGATGAGCCGAAGACAGCTGCTCAATCTCGATGGTTTTCTCACCGAAGATTCTGAAGACTTCACGGAGATATTCCCCGGAAAGTCCAAGACACCGGAGGAAGTCTACAACAAAGCTGAACTGAATGAACAGCTTCAGATCGAGATAGAGGGATTAAAGGAAAGAGAACGGAACCTGTTATCGTTATATTATGTTGAGGACCTTAATTTCAAGGAGATAGCAGAGGTATTCGGGGTTACCGAATCCAGGATCTCACAGATACACAGGAGTATCATGGTCAAACTCAAGAAACGAATGCAGATATTCCTCGGAAACGAGGAGGTGGAGTGATATGACCGGACCGGTGGAAATGCTGACAAATTATGCAAGAGGACCACAGACGGCTGAACAGGTCAGCAATCAGTCCAATGTCCAGAGCAACGCCAGTCAGACCCTCGCCGATGAGATGAGGGAACAAACCAGAAGACAGACCGAATCAACGGGCGAAACCAAAAAGGGGGATCAGGAGGAGTTAAAGGATTCCACGCAGCAACAACATAAAAATGAATACTTTGGCTCCGAAAAGAACCCTGAAAAAACAAGTGAAAAGAAAGAGGATAAGCTTGTGGAGGATGAATACAGAGGACACTTTCTTGACATACACTTATAGGGGGATTTGAGGTGCGAATATGCCGGATATGAATATATCAATAGGCTACATGATGGTCTTAAGGATGGATGAAAACGGTTATCTCGGTGGAATAATGGTGACCGATGCCTATGCCATACCACTCGAATTCAAATACTCGGAACCCATAAAGCCGACCGGGCTGCAGAAGATTCTCTACGGCAGCTCCATTGAAAAATATCTGATGGTCGATGTCATCGCCAAAAAATTAATCCAGAACGTACAGGAAAAGCCGAAGTTTATTCTTCTCGATGATTCAAGATTGCTGGGATTACAGTCAAAATCCCCGATCATCTATATTGCCAATTCTTCAAAGAATGAAAAAGAAAAAGAAAGCGACGAACTGAGGGAAGGGTTGAATACTGAGGAACTGGAAGCCGGTTTCAAGATTGTCTACACCGGAACATTGACGAGCGAGGACATGAAATGGCTGGAAAGATTGTCAGACGAAATCGATATACTTGAACCTTTTCAGCGGCTTAAGGAGGCACTTAAGTACGTTTGTTCAGAAGAATAGGACATTTTTTCACCGATATTTTTGAAACCCTGAAAAGAGAAACGGGCAAGCTTGACATCAACGAAAAACCAATCGATTTCCCCTTCCGTCTCGGAAGTTTGAAACCGCACGACCCGGATAACACCATCACAAACGCCTCGATGCTTGAAGAGGCTTTCCAATGCAACGATCTAAAAGAGGACGCCCATGCAGTTAATATAAGAGGCGAGAGAGATGATGCCCCACCGCCTGAATTCTTTGACAGTCGTTTCCGTCTTTCCGTTGAAGTATCAGATATCCTGAGAAAAGAAAACGATGAATCCAACGCTGAGGTGACGGTTGTGGAGGATGATTCGTTCGTTTTCCCCTCGTTGGTTATTGAGTCCCTTACCGGTGAAGAAGAAACGGATGTGGTCGTCAAGACAATTGATACGGGTTTCCCCGTGACGGAGTTATCCGGACACTCAACAGAGGTTGAACCGCCGGCTGAATTCTCCCGGGAAATGATCGAGCCCGGGGATGTTACTCTCGAAAACCCGGATTACCAAGTCGAACCCCGGCAGATTAAAGACCTTGAAACTGACTTTGCAGAAAAACAGAGCGGCTGCTTTCATCTGGACTATAAACTCTTCACCGGGGAGAGCCGTATCACCGGACATCCCGTCGAATTCAACACCTCCATCGATCAATCCTACGCTGCGGCTGTCAAATTCCCGGTCAGAAGAAACCGGGTGGCCAGAAAACACTACAACATGGAGGATATTAAACGGGCCCTGTCGTTTATCATGAAACGCCACCGGGAAAGAGGGAAGTTGAAATTCATCGGAATATACAGAAACGTCCCGATCGATTCTGCGGAAAGACTGGCCTTTTCGCGGGATAAAAAACTTTATTTCTACTACAGTGGAAGAACGAATGAAAAACCGATCATCCTCGATGTCTTGGTATTACGCAGCCGGGAGGGAAAATATCATGTTGGTCCCATCATTAGAAAAGTTTGAAAAACATACCTTGTCAAACAGAGCAAACGTTGTCATCGGTGAAAGACACTTCTTTGAAAAGATCCCGGCCGTCGTCTCCGGACTCATTAAGCGCTATAAAAAGTCCGTTGTGGTCTTTCCCGAATTGAAATATTACCGAAAATACAGCGAGAGTTTTGAAGCAAGTCTCTTCGAGCATTATCCCCCACTCGACGTCCTGCCATTCGATCCCATGCCGGCATCACTCTCGACGGCAAGGCAAAGGATGAAAACACTGCTCAGAGGCATGGAAGCAGGCAAAACGATCGTGACAACAGCGCTCGGACTGCTGCAGAATACCATCTCATTTGAAGAACTTGAGAAGAAAAAACTCATTGTACATGAGGGAGACGAACGCTCTCAGAAGTCTCTTATTAATTTTCTCACCAATTCCGGTTATCAACGGGTTTTCAACGTCAAGGAATCCGGACAGTTCTCCGTCAGGGGATTTATTGTTGATTTTTTTCCCCTGAACACCGAAATGCCGTGCAGAATTGAATTCTTTGACGATGAGATCACGGAAATCCGGACATTTGATATCAACTCCCAGCGGAAAGTCGACAGGTTGAACAGCGTTGTGATCGCCCCTGCCAGGGAGTTTATATTCGACGATGAGAACCGGGAGGTCTTCAACAAGCGGATGAATAAACTCTCCCAAAAATACAGCAACAGTCCCTTTATCAGCGAGATCTCCGGGAATCCCATGGATTATCAAGCGCTTTCCCCGCTCTTTCTGAACAAACATAAACCCCTTTTGAGCCAGATAGAGGATGACACAGCCATTATCTATATTGATGTGGCAAAAGGCTTTGAATCCATCAGACAGTTTGAAAGAGAACTCTTCGAACTCTATCCCGGTACGGAGTACAAGGAACTCTATTACCGATATCTCCGGGTCAGTGAGTCCCTCCTGCTTAGGCCGGAAAAATGGATCAATATCAGCCCGGATGAATCCGCCCTTGCT
>Ga0209948_1000154_pt1 | contig 20279 bp, 16 predicted proteins | sample SalPonR2_C_D2_MG_FD_185709 | JGI IMG/M metagenome (GOLD analysis project Ga0209948, IMG submission 185709) | Salt pond soil microbial communities from South San Francisco under conditions of wetland restoration - Salt Pond MetaG R2_C_D2_MG... ... | reverse complement strand
ACTACAGGAACAGGCCAAGAATGTCGGAGAGATTGTCAAGACGATATCGGGGATATCCGAGCAAACAAATCTCCTGGCTTTAAATGCAGCCATTGAAGCGGCCAGAGCCGGAGAAGCCGGCAAAGGGTTTGCCGTTGTCGCGGATGAAATCAGAAAACTCGCCGAGGAATCTCAGAAATCAACCGAGGATATATCGGGAATGCTGAAAGAGATCGGCTCGGGGGTATCGGATGTTAATTCAGCCTCCACCAAGACAGTGGACATTGTAAAAGACATGAATACCAGAGCACAGAGCGCACTTGATCAGTTCCACACCATCCTCGAAAGCCTGAGTGAAGTGACAGATGCGGTTCATAACCTGAACAGCACGTCCGAGGAACAGAGTGCTGCAGCGGATGAGATAGCCGGGGCAACCGATCAGTCGGCACAGTCCATGGTTGAGGCCTCAGAACAGGTTCAGAAGATGGTTGAAATGGTTGATCAACAGGTCAATTCAGTGGAAAAATTGAAAGAATCGTCTGAAAGATTGACATCATTAACCAACGAATTGGAAGAGGGTATCAGCAAGTTTACTATATAAGAGGGTTATACAGCTAAAAACTGCTTCAGAAAAGACTGCAGACATAACGTCCGCAGTCTTTTGTTTTATTGGAAAACCACCCGTTATTAAAAATCCAAAATATGCTATAATTTCATCACCGTCAACTAAATTCGTCAGCAAACGGAGGTTTTTAAGAAAAGCATGTTTATCGTATTGTTTTTGATTTTTCTCGTTACAACCGTGATCCTATTTTTCAAATACCGTGAAACCCTGACGCACCTGAGGGAAAGTGAAGAACATGAAACCGAGTTAAAGAGGCTCATTTCCAGGGTGGATGAACTCAGTGTACAGTACAATGAAACAGAGATGGAAAACGAAAGACTTGTAAAATCTGTCGAACTTTACGAAAGTGTCTTACAGGCCGCCTCAAGGCTCATTGAGATGGCTTCGCAGTTTGATTCTGATAAATCATTTTTATGTAAACTGCTGGATGAAGCGGTTGAGTTGATCCCCGAAGCCGACTACGGAAGTGTGGCCATTGTCGATAATCAAAACTGGGAATACGTCCATACCGTTGGCCATAATAAAGAGAAATTAGCATCTTTGCCTTTGAAGAAGGAGCACTTTATTGATCCGAGGAATTCGACGGATACCATGTACTTTGATTCCAATGTTTTTGTCATTGACAACGTTGAAAAGCAGAATCCCAACATGCCAGAGGAACTCTTTGACAAGTTCTTAAACGCAACAAAGAGAACCAAGCAAACGGCTATCATGGAGATTGACATCGGTAACGATGTTGCCGGAACCATTTCACTGGATATCTCACGCGGTTCGGAAAAGACTTTTTCAAACGAATCGTTGAAGATGTTCGGGGCATTGGGTAATATCGCATCAACCTTTATCGCCTTCCAGCGTTTGAACAAGATACAGGAGGAATTCCAAAAGGAGATCGTCCTCTCCATTATCAGAATGATGGAGATCCATGATGAATATACACGAGGGCATTCTGAAATGGTTGCGAACCTGTCGATGCGGATAGCTGAAAAAATGGGATATGAAAAAGAAGAGGCAAAGGAAGTTTACTGGGCCGGTCTGGTGCATGATATCGGAAAGATACTCGTACCGGCGAGTATTCTGAACAAACCGGCCAAACTCTCAAATGATGAGTATGCCATCATCAAAAAGCATCCCTCCTGGGGTTATGAGGTCCTGAGCCAGTCAAGATTTCTTGAAAAGATAGCAAAAGTGGTTCGTCATCATCATGAGAGAACCGACGGATCGGGATATCCGGATGGAATCGTCGGGAACGATATACCCGAAATCTCCAGGATACTGAGTGTGGCTGATACATGGGATGCAATGACACGAGACAGGGCATACCGAAAGGCACTTGACCGGGAAACAGCCTTATATGAACTTGAGAAAAACAAAGATAAACAGTTTGACAAAAGAGTCGTTGATGCCTTTATGGAACTTTCGAACTAACAGCGAGATGATTCAGATCACCTTTTTTTAATTTAAAGGAAAGGCAGTTGAAAACATTGAATATTCTGATAGCGGATGATTCGGTATTGATGAGGAGAAACCTTAAAAACATATTAAAACAGGCCGGGTACAATGTTGTTGCAGAAGCGGCAAATGGAAAAGAAGCCGTTGAGCTCTACAGACAACACAGGCCTGATCTTGTGACAATGGACATCACGATGCCTGTCATGACCGGCATACACGCCGTCAAGGACATCATTGCTGAATACCCCGCGGCTAATATCATCATGATATCAGCGCTTGATCAGAAGCACATGGTCTTTAAGGCACTCGAATGCGGGGCGAAACACTATATCATCAAGCCATTTAAAGTCTCGGCCGTTCTCAAAGCGATACAGCATGTTTTAGAATCTGAGGAAGAGCCTTCCGCCGGGGATTGCGGGGAGGGTAATCAAGGCGAATCACGGGGCGAAGCGGAAACACAGGAGAAAGAACCCGTTTCAACTCCCCCCTACAAGGTTTCGAATAAGGACGGGGTCTTTTTGATCGATATCCTGTCGAGCCTGGACAATCAGCACTATTTACAATTGGAAGGGACGATACAGGGACTTCTCTCCATCCCCGGGGTCAGGATTTCCTTTGACTTAAGCTCTTCGCCATATCCCGAAGAGATGTCGTTTACCATCAAACCGCTTGTGGACAAAATAAAACGCTCGGGTGGCACGGTAAAGGTGTTAAAATAACATCAAGAGACCAATCATTTTTCTATCACAAAGAAACCGAGCGTTCCCTTATCGGTCTTGATCCGGCAGCTGTAGTTCTTTTTGTCAGGATAGTTTATTGCCCCTTTACTACAGTTCAGAGAAACCGGCGAACTGATTGAGACAACAGCCGAGGCCTTCGAAACGTCTCTCATGGCGTTTCCCACGAAGATATTGCAAGTCTCAGAAACACCGTCAATCATATCATCCTGTGAGATCCTTTCAGTGGTCTCTTTCATCAGGAGTTTGGCAGCTAAAAATCTTGCCAGATTATTATCCGATGACAGAAGAGTTGTTGCGTAAACAGCACCGCTTAGCCTTATAAAACTGCTGAATTTCTTCAAACTGATCCGGTCATAGGAAGAATCTTCTTCAATCTCCAGGATCTTGACATTTAAAGAATCAAAATATTTTTTGGCTTCCTCTTCGATTAACTGTCTGATCTTCTCAAGGGGGATTTCAGGAAGTTCATGTGTTTCTTTTACCGGTAATTGTATCCGAAAGCATGTAAAACGGTCTTTTTCGGTTGTTATGTTAATATCTCCTCCGAACCTTTCCAGTTCATTTTTCAAAGCGGATAGTCCTACGCCTCGACCGGAAATGTCAGTAACCACTTCGCTTGTGGATATCCTGTCCTTAAATATCAGATTGATCTTTTCAAAATCATCCATCTTATCTATCTCTTCAGGTGTTAACCGTTTTAATTCAACGGCTTTATTGACAACCTGTTCAACGTCAATCCCTTTTCCGTCATCGCAGATGTCCATAAAGATGGTTTTATCTTCGTTTTTGATATTAACCGTGATATTACCATATTCGGATTTCCCCTTTTTAACCCGTTCCTCAGGGCTCTCGATGCCATGGAAAATACTGTTTCTGAAGAGATGCGTAAACGAACGGATCAGTGGTTTATAGAGGTCTTTATCGAGTGTTGCGTCGTCTCCGTTTATTTGAACCGGATTGACCAGTTTATTCGTTTTTTGTGCCAGTCTCTGCGTGTATTTCCTGTAATAACCGATCATATCTTTAAAGGAACGGTATCGAAGCCGTTTCAGGTGAATGAGGAAGTTTCTGCCTTCCTCTCCCATCTCTCCCTCTGCGACGCGGTTTTCGAGATCGAGGATTCTTTCGGGCTCGACAAGCAGTTTTTCATCCGTCTGGAAGAAATCCTCCCCCACGGTTTTCTTGATGATGGTCAGATCGTCCTCTATCCAGTTAAGTGGCGAGAAAGAATCAAAATATCGTTTCAGTTCCATCTGTTCCATACCATTCAAACGTTTTCTGTCTTCTTCAATGATGCTTTCAAATTCATGCAGGGCTCTGACAGAATTGATTGAATCAAAATTAGCAAAATTACCCTTGAAGGTATGCGTGATTCTAAAGATCTCCGAACTCTTCTCCTCGGAACTCAAATGGCTGTTAAGGATTTGGTTGATACCGTTGATAAAGAACTCCCTGTAATCCCGTAAAAGTTCAAGATAATCCTCACGGGACTTGATCACTTTTATGACCATTTTCAGGATATTTCGCTCATGCTCAATCTCATTTTGCAGCTCGATCTTTTCTGAGATATCGCGCATAACAACCATTATCTGTTTTTCTTTTGTTGGCGATTCGATTATTCTGTAATCCAGGCTGATGGTTCGATCGTTCCTGATGATTTCTTCGGGTAGCAATGAGAGATACATCTCAATCTCAAAGTCGTTATCATCTTCATCACGGGCTCCCCGAAGTATCTTGGGAAAGATCTTGTCGAGGAATTCTTTTATTTCCACATCCCCGTCGGCAATCAGGGCGGAGAATGACCTGCCGGTGATACTGCCGTTAAAGATACGTTCGCATTCTTTACTGTATTCGGGATCGATCAACAGGTCTTTTGAAAAGGTTAGAAACCCCTCATCCGTATTATCCAGTAATGTTCTGAGAGAGGCGGTTATATCGTTTAGCCTTGTGGTCCTTTCCACGACTTTTCTGTCCAGTTCCCTGTAGGAGCTCTCAAGTTCCTCGTTCATGGCTGTCAGTTCCTCATAGGAGGCATATAACTCGTTCGATGTGTTTTGAAGCTCTTTATAAGTCTTTTGGAAGTCCCTGACCATGACAATGCCAAAACTGATAATGATGGCAAGAGACGAGCTTGCGTATATGGGAAGAGGAACGAATTCGCCGGATACCGGGGCGACCAGAAGATAAATGGAGGTGGCACTCAGGATGGTGACGGGAAAGACGAACTCATAGGACTTTTTGTTAAATGAGATAAAGATCATGGCCGCTAAGTTCATATAATTAATCACATATTGGGCGACATCAAGCCCCAGATAGATGAGAAAACAAGCGATGATATTGGGAATCAGGAGTTTTTTGGAAAGATTGAGTCTCTTTTTGTCGTAATAGGCCTCAATACCAATCAAGAGCATGAGATTGAAGAGTACAAAGGCGATTGATTTCAAAGCGGTCAGAAAAAAATCAAAACGTGTTGAGAAGATCCTTTCAGCTGTATACAGAACGCATCCGAAGGAGTTGAAAAGCGTTGCTATCCCGATCGCAATATAGGTGATCTTCTTTTCCTGAACATGTTTCGACAGGAGTATGAGGATCACCGAGAGCAGTACCCCCATACCGAAGGCAATCAGGTAGATATCCTTGCCGAGAAAAGCCAGGATATCCATACTCGGCTTAATCCTTTCCATTGAACCAAGGTATGGCGGGGAATAAACGAGCAGCCGATCGCGTGATTGATAGTTGACGATCAGGCTGTTCTCCTCTTTGATCTCAGCCGGGTCTATCGAAACAATCTTTGAGAGCAGCAACTGATCGGTTTCATTAATATCGGGTGGGAAAGCGACGCTGGCAATCCTTTCACCGTTCAGCAATACATTGACCGAGTTTGCAGAGGCGCCTGGAATAACCATGGAATCCAATGTTATCTCATCTTTGCTGAACTCGGCAAGCATATTGAACTCAACCGGCCCTCTTTCTCTTTTCTCAAAGGGAAAATCGATGGATTCCACATCGTTTGAATCAGGAGAGATCCATTTCAGATCAAGTTTGCTCCGCGAAAAGGTTGGAGCGGAGAATATAAAAAAAAATGCCATCCAAATGACTGCAAAGATGATGATGGCATAGAGGGCTCTCATCAGTTTAGCATTGTTCAAATCCGATCACCCGTTTGTGGCAACAGCATAATGGGGCTACTTTCCCTCAATCGAAAGATTTGAAATACCAGAATTCAGACTAAGTCTTAAATCAGGAGAAACGGCGTTTTGTCCTATTTGATCATCAATGGTTGATTTCTTGATACCCGAATCATTCTCAACATTAATTGAGGCTTGTTCAGGAATAATGAAGTCAAGATTATCAATGGCGGAATCGGAGATAAAATGCATCGGTCGTTTGAAACGATTCACCGTCATATTCATATTCAGCATTGCCGTGTTAATATCAATGATAGAAAAGGGATTCTCTTCAAGCAGGAAATCTGCTTTTAGAGCAGCGGTATCTACCAGTAATTCAAAATTGACATCCTCAGGTACCTTCAGGCGGATTCTCTTTCTTGTTTTTCGGAAAGTGTAAAACCGGTAATCCATTTCATTGCTAATGGTAATCCGATCACCGCTGGAAATGATCTCGATATCGTTTTCATTCGAATGATATGATCCCCTGATCTCTGAGGTCAGTGTCTTGTCCGTTTCGACATTCAGGTCAATCTTGGGGAAATTTAACTTAATGATCATCTCTCTGTTTGGATCCTGTATCCCAATACGAATCGGGAACTCCTGATAATCATCCTCGTCGAAAAGGCCAAAGGGATAGAAGATCAAAGCCAGGGCAAAGATAACAATAAAAATCATACTGACATATCTCAGCCAGCGTAACCCCTTGATGTTTGAGAGGATGGAAATCCCAATGATAATCAGGATGAACGGCCAGAGATAGAATAGATTCTCGATCATTGTCCCGAAGATCGATATATCGTACAATCCCATGACAATGAGAACACCGATTAGAAGAAATATGACTCCGAAAAAGAGTCTCATTTGTTCTCATCCCTGAAGAATTTATAAAGGATTGCCGAACCGGCGATAATGAGGAAGATCCCGAAGACGATGCTCCACGAGATGTTCCAGGTAAAAGCACGGTTCAGTAGAAAGGCAACACCAACGAAGAGAATCCCGACCCCGATGACCAACTTGCTCTTTTTCTCCTGTTCATGGCTACGAGACCTTTTTTCTCTCTGTTCATAGGTGCTGTTCTTTTCGTTGAACTCTGTTTTCACGTATTCTTCATCCGCTTCATGTACTTCTTCTTTATAGTCCTCGTCTGTGCTGTCTTTGACACGATCTTCTTCTTCGTTAAAGACATTCTCTTTCTTCCTTAAAGGTTCTTCAGGCATGATGATCCAGGCAACAATATAGAGTAAAACACCTGCTCCGGCCAGGAAAAAGGTAGCCACCCAGAAGAGTCTGATAATAACGGGATCTATGTCAAAATATTTAGCAAATCCGCCACAAACCCCAGCCACAATCTTATCTGTTCGAGAACGGTACAATCCTTTTCAGGCATACAAACCACTCCTTTTACTTTAAAATGAAACCATCCGGTAATAACTCAGATAGCATGTATTCTTTCGTCTTTTTTTCTTTATTGACAAGGATAACCCTCATATCACCGAATTCCCAGAGAAACTGCCGGCAGGCCCCGCAAGGGGTTGAAGGTTCATCTGAATCAGTTGCCACGACGATCATGTCAAATTCTTTTTCCCCCTCACTGACAGCCTTTACACAGGCCACCCGTTCAGCGCAGATACTTAAACCGTATGATGAATTTTCGACATTAACCCCGGTGAAAACCTTTCCGCTCTTACTCAAAAGCGCTGCACCAACAGCAAATCCTGAAAAAGGGGCATATGCTTTATTTAACTGTTCCAATGCTGAATCGATCAATTCCTCTTGATTAATCTTCTTTTTCACGTTCCTCTATTGCCTCCTTTATCTTGTCGTCTATCGCTTTTTCCGTAGGCTCTTGGGAAACATCATAAAGGTTCGTTTCTGTGGAGACTACAACCATCTTGATCTTCTCAATCCGTGTTTTGCTCGAAGCAAGAATCCGGAAATAAAAGCCGTTTATCTTGATTTCCTCTCCAACCTTCGGCACCCGTTCGAAGATCTCAAGCAGATATCCTCCAATTGATTCAAAGTCTGTGTCGGGAAACTCCACATCGAGTTCTCGTTCAATATCATTTAACGGGACTTTAGAATCGATGATATAGGCATTTGGGCCGATCATATCAATACCGACCACTTCCCCCTCATCGAATTCGTCCATTATCTCGCCCATTACTTCCTCTATGATGTCCTCGATGGTGACAAGTCCTTCCGTACCGCCGTATTCATCAACAACGATGGCCATGTGCACCATATTATCCTTAAACTCCTGCAGCAGTATATCAATCTTCTTGGTTTCAGGAACAAAATACGGGATTCTGGCGATATCCTTTACCGACACTTTTTCCAGGGTCTCGATACCCCTTTGATCAATGACTTTGATAATATCTTTTGCATAAAGAACGCCTATGACATTATCCACGCTCTCGTGATAGACGGGGAATCTTGAATACCCCTCATCGCTGACGTATCTTAGCGCCTCTTTGAGGCTGATTGATTCATCAAAAGCGATCATATCCACCCTTGGAATCATAATCTCCTTAACGTTTGTTTCCTTTAGTTCAAGCGCCCTTGTCAGCATCCTGCCTTCCTCTAACTCAATCGCCCCTTCCTGTGCGCCCACCTGCATGGCATAGACGATCTCATCTTCGGTTATAAACGGGGCATCCTTAACCACATGACCGCCGATGAGTCTGATAAAGACATTGCTGATACTGATGAGCAGCCAGATAATCGGCGTCAGGACAAGGCTCAAAAAGGTGAGGATCCTGATGACCATGTGAAAGAGCTTTTCCGAGTTCTGAGTGGCGTACACCTTCGGTGTGATTTCTCCGAAGATAAGAATCAGCATGGTCATAACACCCGTCGCAAGCGCTGCTGCATTACCTGTATCTCCGGGAAAGAGATTGAGTGTGATCAGCGTTGCCAATGATGAAGCGAGAATATTGACAAAATTGTTAAAGACCAGAATCGTGGTCAGGATCTTGTTCGGTTCATGTAAAGCCTTTTCAACGACCTTCTTTTTCTCCTTGCTGGTTGCCTTTTCGCCAAGCTCTTTCAAACGGAGCTTACTCATGGATGTTAATGCTGTCTCTGAAGAAGAGAACAACCCGGATAAAAACAACAGAAAAACTAAAAAAACAGACTGCCAGATCAATGATTCCATACCTCCAGGTTCAGGTTCCACTTATTTACCACCATCCTATTTTTGAAACAGATATATTCTGATTAATAATGATACTGTTCACCCTTGATGATCTTCATGGCTCTGTAAATCTGTTCGTATAATATCAACAAAGCCATCTCATGAGTAAATGTCATTCGGGATAACGAGATGGTCTTATCTGATTTATTGATAACACTTTTATGAAAACCGGTATACCCCCCGACACAGAACAAGAGTTTCTTCGAATATACCCTTGCCTCCTCTATAAAGGACGAAAAGGCCATAGAGCTGTACATCTTACCATGCTCATCAAGGAGTATCAGGGCTTCCGCTTCCTTTTTTTTCTTGAACAGTTCATCAGATTCTTTCTTCTGAATCTCTTCTTTGCTCATTTTGTTAATATCGCCGCCACTACTGAGACCTACAAGGCTTAAATTAGTATACGGTTTGAGCCATTCATGATAGCGCCTGATACCGGTTTTGGCAAATTTCGTTTTTAAAGATCCGAAATAAAATATCCTCACGGGAAAATTATATCACAAAGGCCTGAGAATCTGAAAGTGATGATATAATAGTGTCAATTTGAAAGAGGAAGGGGGAATGAACATTTTAAACGAAGATGATGTTGTAAGGCTCAAAAAGTTCGAGGACTTGATTGGTATCCAATTTGACAGCACTGAACGCCTCTTCAAGGCATTGTGCCACACATCCTATGTCAATGAGAGCGACCGTTTTGAGAACAAGGACAGTATCTATTCCAACGAGAGGCTGGAGTTTCTGGGGGATTCAGTGGTGGGATTGGTCATCGTTGAAAAGCTCTTCAAGGCCTATCCCGAAAACCACGAGGGGGAACTGGCAAGGGCAAAGGCCGTACTGGCAAGTGAGGCCCTTCTGGCTAAACTGGCCAGAAAGATTGAACTCGGTCAGTACATGTATCTGGGTCATGGAGAAGTACTTTCCGGTGCAAGAGACCGTGAATCCCTTTTGGCGGATGGATTTGAAGCCCTCTGTGGAGCAATATATCTTGACAGGGGTTTCGAAGTTGTGGAGAAATTCATCCTCGAAAAGATCAATGAATACATTAACGTGGTGATGAAGGATTCACTTCTTATGGATTACAAGACAAAGTTGCAGGAGATGACACAATCCGAGAAGAAAGAGCTGCCGGAGTACAGACTCATTGAAGAAAAAGGGCCTTCCCATAATCCGGAGTTTGTCTTTGAAATAATACTAAGCGGACGACGATACGGGCTTGGCAGAGGAAAAAGCAAAAAAGAGGCTGAGCAGATGGCGGCAAAGCATGCCATAAAGGAGTTGATGGCTGAAAAAGGTCTATGAAAAAAGAAAAATTATTTATCATACCGGTCTTTCTCCCATGGGCGGGGTGTAAAAGCCGCTGTATATACTGCAACGAAACAGCGCTTACCGGTTTGGAATGCTTTAAACCCGATGATTATAATGAAGAGGCGCTTGACCGGCAGGTTGAAAGCTATCTGTCTTATTCAAAAGATCCGAAAACCGTACAGATTGCCTTTTTCGGCGGGACTTTTTCGAATCTCGAAAAAGAGATACAGACCAGATATCTAAAATGGGCAACGAAATGGATAACAAAGGGGAGCGTGGATTCTATAAGGCTCTCGACGGGGCCTGTAGGACTGGATAATGAAACACTTCAGCTTTACAAGGCCACAAAATGCCGCTCAATAGAGATCGGGGTTCAGTCTTTTGATGACGATGTCTTGAAACACAATAACAGAGCGCACGATGCAAAAGCCGCTGAGTCAGCCGTCAGAAAATTGATAGATCACGGATTTGAAGTTGGCATTCATTTAATGACCGGACTGTATCGATCAAACGACACCGGGGATCTTGATAGTTTAAAAAGGGCAGTTGCTCTAAAGCCCGATACCATCCGGGTTCATCCCACCCTTGTGTTGACAAACACACCACTTGAAATCCTCTACAGAAACGGGGGATACATCCCGCTGACACTACGGGATGCGGTTGAGCAGATGGGAGTGATGAAACGGTTCGTTGAATCAAGAGGGATCCGTTTAAACCGGGTCGGCCTTTTTATACCCTCCGGATTGGAGAAAAACATAGTTGCCGGACCTTATACACCCTCTTTCGGGGATATGGTAAAGACAATGGAACTGGTATACAGTATAAAGGATCAGATTGAAGAAGCGGGACAGGTTGTGATCACAAAGCCTCAACAGGACCGTCTGAAAGGATACAGAGGGTTCTTTCAACCCTACCTGACACCACTTTATGAAAAGAAGCAGATCGCTATACGGGAGTGTGTGAAAAAATGAACAGAAAAAAAGCCACCAGTCTAATCGGCTTAACGTTACTTATACTCACATCAACGGTTTTTTGTTCAACGGCCGGGGATTTTCTCAAGACGATTTTTGAACAGTATCCGGATGCGGTTGCGGCTGAATTGAAATGGCAGAGTGCAAAAGAAAACTACAATGCCGAGCTCCTGAAATCGAATTCAAAACTTGAGATCATGATGGCCGACCTTGAGAGACTGCAGGCAAAGAAGGCCTTCTTTGACAAGAAGTGGGAGATTGTGAATGAAGTCTTCGGTATCTTATTTGAATTAAAGAAGACCGGGATCGAAAAGAACATTGCAGATATCGAGTACAAGATGTATCAGGAAGACCTGAATAACAAGAAAAAAGCTCTTGACTACGGCGGTGTTTCGGAACTCGATGTTGCTCTTGCCGGGATAGAAGCTGAAAAGAGCAAGGCGAAACTGGACTATTACAAACAGATAGAGTCCGAGATGGAAGAATACATCAAAGAAACGCTCTTTGTTTCGGAAGTACCCGAGCTGAGAATCAGGATTGAAGAATTACAGCCCATTTCAGCTGAAGAGATCAATCTCATTAAAGAGGACAATCTCAACCGAAAGATCGAGAACCTTCAGATGCAGATAGAAGACACAAAATACAGACTGGCACAGACGGGAATGACCAACAAGTATCTGGCCAATGTCAACAAGCGGTCGTCAAAAATCCACGAGTTGAGAGAAGAGGCCGAGGTTAAATACCTGTTCTATGAGCTGAACCTCGCTTTTGAAAAGGTGACCCTGTCCGTATCAGAATACAACGCGGCCACCGAAAAGAAAGAGTTGTACATGGAAAAGCTCGAAAAGCTCCAAAAGGCTGAAAAAGAAGGATATATCACCACATATGATTATTATCAGGGTGTGCTGGACATCTACGAGTATGACAGGTCGGCCTGGAAGGCTGAGTATGATCTCTTTATCAATCTTCTGTCATTTTTACAGGCCAAAGGGGAGAACCCGGAGGAGGTCCTGGCCGGCTACTTTATCAAACCCGGAGAATAAACCCCGGGTTTTATCGGGGGGACATAATGGATAAACGGACTTTCAGAGACGGAAAAAGAATCATTAAGACACTGATCGATACTTTGAATCCAGTCGAAATCGTCAAACAGGCGGTTCTTGAAGAGCGTTGTCAGAAAGAGATCTCACTTTTCGCTATCGGCAAGGCCTCCTGGGAAATGGCATACGGAGCCTATCAGGCACTTGGAGACAAAATTAAAAACGGGATTGTCATCACCAAATACGATCATTCAAAAGGGCCTATCGGCAATGTCAAAATATCCGAGGCCGGCCATCCGGTTCCCGATCAAAACGGCCTGAAGGCCTCAAAGGAAGCACTTGAACGGTTTTCCGGTCTGGGAAAAGAGGATATCCTCCTCTTCCTTATCTCAGGTGGTGGGTCAGCCCTGTTTGAGGTGCCCTTTAACGGCGTAACCCTTGAGATAATACAGGACGTCACAGAGAACCTTTTAAGATCAGGGGCGGACATTAACACCATTAATGCAGTTCGAAAAAGGCTTTCCGCTGTCAAGGGAGGACAATTTGCAGAAGCTGTTTCTCCTGCCCGTATCAAGGCCTATGTGATATCAGACGTTATCGGAAACAAGATGGGCAGTATCGCCTCCGGTCCGGTGACACCACCGGAGGAAGACAGACAGGAAGTCATGAGCATTGTCCGAAAATACGATCTCAACAAACAACTCAACAACCGGATTCTCAATCGTGAAATGCCATCCGAAATCTCAAATGTTGAATACAGAATACTCGACAGCATTGAAATGGCTTGTGCAAATGCGGCGAAGATCGCTGAAAAGATGGGATACAGCCCTTATGTTCTAACCACCCGCCTGGAATGTGAAGCGGCAGAGGCCGGTCGATTTATAGCAGAGATAGCGCAGGAACTGAGCAACCAAAAAAAGAAATCCCAGACACCCTTTCAAAAACCCTGCGCCCTGATCTTCGGGGGAGAGACCGTTGTAACCGTCAAAGGTAAAGGCCTGGGAGGCCGGAATCAGGAGCTGGCCCTATCGGTCGCACTGGAGCTTGACGGTGAAGAGTCTGATACAACGCTCCTCTCCTTCGGCACCGACGGCACCGACGGCCCCACAGATGCCGCCGGGGGTATCGTTACCGGTACAACTGCATCCGAGATAAGAAAAGCCGGTATTTCACCACGGGAGGCCCTTGAAAACAACGATTCTTATCATGCGCTTGATGCTGCCAATTCCCTAATCAAAACGGGACCAACGGGAACGAATGTCAACGATATTATCATGGCGTTGTTTTGTTGAAAGTCTTCCACATGTGATAAGCAACCTTTTTCAAACTAGCCCTCCTGAAGATAGTAGTGACCTCTGTCGGGGCGGAAAGTGAAGACCTTGCAGCCGTGTGGTTCATAATCCCTGTACTTGTCATTGGAAACAATATGATACTTCTTTTCAATGGCTATCTTCAGAACAAGTTCATCGGCGGGAGAATGAAAGATGACATTCTGATTGCCCTTGAAATTGGCTCTCCAGAAATCACGGGACTTTTTAACGATGTAATCGGCATTTGCGTCAAAGACAAAGATCACCGGGAAATACAGATTTGAATGGATTCCCAAGGCATTCATCAAGTCCTTGAGTCTGATCGGATCTGCCTTCACCAGACCCGAAAGCATGATATTGCTGGCATCAACCACCACTCCCCTGTAAGGGGATGATGTCACCACCCTCCTGATATAGGGATGGACTCTGTTCCGCTTCAATCTCTCAATCAGAGAATACTTCTGCTGGTCCTCCAGGGAGTCAAAAAAGTCCCTTAACCACTTGACCTCCATTCTCTTTAACTGATACAGATTCAGTTTCTTAACCTCGGAAAGAAACTCCCCGATAATCTTTAAATCTTCAGAATCGACAAGTCCCCCTTCACCTGTTCTCCTTTCTGATGAACTGTCAAACGTCATAAAGGCAGCGGTCAGCTCCATCGGTGTCTTAAAGATATCGACCAGGTCACTTTTCCTGTATCTTGACAGAAAATCCCGGTTGAACTTGAGATAATCGCTATTATAGGGATCAATATTCCAGTTTTTGAGGGCAAAGTCTTTCAGGGAGTTCAGCGGATAGAAAAAGAAGCGGGGGGCTGTAAAAAAAAGAAGCGGGGAGAGAGCCCAACCATCAATATCGAGGATGTCCGATACCTCATTAAACCTCTTCTGAAACTTCTTATCACCGAACAACAATTCGTCGACAGCAATCACGATACTCATCTGATCAAGTCCGGATAGTTTTTTTGCCAAATTTGTATCGCATTTCCTCATGATGTTTCTTAATGTTCTGTCAGGGAGTGTTTTTAACTTTTCGCGGGCCAAAGAATTGCGAATATATTTTGATCGCGCTCGTAGATCCTTCAGTTTTTTGAGGTATTCCGCATCATAAGCAACATCTTTAATTCTCTTAATCTTCAATTAAAAAACCACTTTCCTCAGCCCGCCATGAAAGAATACCATATCGGAAAACTGAACAGGAAAAGAAACGTGGAGTAAACAACAACAGCGCTTGCAAAATCCTTTTCCTCCTCTTTAGAACCGTTTTCTTTCTCTGACACTCCCTGGGCAAGGATGGCGGTATTGACAGCTGTCGGCATAGCCAGTTCCAGCACGAAAACCTTGTAAACGAGCCCCTGCATGCCGAGCATCTTTCCGACAAACACGGCCAGTACAGGCGGGATCAACAGTTTTGAAAAAGAGGCGGAAAAGATTCTTTTCAGATTGCCCGGTTTCAATTTGAATTTGGAGAGATTAACACCGACCACCAGTAAAATAACCGGGATTGCACTGTCCTTCAACATCTGAACATAGTTCATGATCGAACCGGGGAGGTCCCTTGTCAACTTGAACCCGAGCAGACCAAGTATCCATCCGGCTGCCAGGGCATAAATCCAGGGGACGCTGGCCATATGTCTTGCGGCATTCTTCAGAAACCGGACCTTCCCCTCCCGGTTCTCTTTGCCACCCGTCAGCATTAATACCCCGACAGTCGGCAGAAGGATCATGTTGGCACTGGCCATGATGACGGCAAGTGGGATTGCCCGGGGACCCACCGAGTATTCCAAAACCGGATAACCGATGTAGCCCGTGTTCGCAAAGATACTGGTGTAAGCCCACATCTTAAATGATCTGCCGGTTATTTTACCGATGATCCAGTATAGAATGATGATGATCAATATGATAATGATGGTTCCGAGAAAATAACGCCAGATATGATCGAGTTTTGGAAGATGCTCGTTGACATAGGTCAAGATCAGGATGGATCCGAAGAGCCAGAAGGCAAGCGTTGAAAGCATCTCTGCCTTTTTCTTGAATATCTTTCCGAAGGCGTATCCGGTCAGAAATATGAGGAAGACCGGAAAGACCGATGTGAATGAATGGGCAATGAGATCGAACCACTTTTCCATAACGCTATTTCCCCTCTCTTTTCAGCATCTGTCGAATATGATAAATGACATTGGCCAGATCAGCCGGGTTGATTCCCGGTATCCTTCCGGCTTGACCGACAGATTTTGGTCTGATTCTTTCCAATTTTTGCCTTGCCTCCGTGGCGAGATTCTCGACCCCGGAATAACGAATGTCCCCGGGAATTTTGAAAGACTCCATTTCTTTGAAATGCCTGATTTCTTTCAAAGCTCGTTGTATGTAACCCTCATATTGGATATCAATGTTGACCTGTTCAATCAGCTCAGGATCCTCAATGGGCTCGGGATCCAGCCATCTGATATCTTCATAATTAATCTGTGGACGTTTTATCATTTCGGTAAACTTTTTCGACTCATCGATAGGGGATGTTTCCAACCTTTCCAACAGGCCGTTTAATTCCGGATCCGGTCTGACGGAGGTGTTTGACAGTCGTTTGACGGCCTCTGTTTTATCCTCTTTCAATTGACGGACGCTGTCGCGAAAAGATTGATCAATCAACCCGAAACGGAACCCGTATTCCGCAAGTCTGAGATGTGCGTTGTCGTGTCTGAGTAACAGTCTGTATTCAGCTCTTGAAGTTAATAATCTGTAGGGTTCGTCAGTCCCTTTTGTGACAAGATCATCGATCAGGACACCGATGTAGGATTCATCGCGTCTGGGGACCCACGGTTCCCCTTCATCGAGTTTCTGAACGGCATTTATACCGGCCACAAATCCCTGCGCAGCTGCTTCCTCATAACCGCTTGTTCCGTTGACCTGTCCCGCGAAGAAGAGCCCCTCTATTGCTTTTGTCTCAAGACTGGCGTTCAACTGGTTGGGAATGACGTAATCATATTCAACCGCATAGGCGGGCCGGACAATCTCGCAACTTTCGAGGCCATTGATGGTATGCAGCATGTCCAACTGAGCATCGAAGGGAAGGCTTGTACTGAGTCCGCCCACATAATATTCCTCGTTTTGTCTGGTTTCAGGTTCAATGAAGAGTTGGTGGGAGTCTCTGTTTGAGAATTTGACGACCTTGTCCTCAATCGACGGACAATACCTTGGTCCGGTACTCTCAATCAGTTTTATATCTCCGTAAAGAGGTGAATAGCGGAGATTTTCCCGGATGATCCGGTGCGTCTCGGGATTCGTTCGGGTGATAAAGACGGGCCAGTCCTTACTGAGCGTTTTCGGTTCTGTGAAGAACGAAAATGAAAGCGGTGTATCGGAGCTGTCCTGTCGCTTCATCTTTGAAAAATTGATTGTGTTTTTTCTGATCCTGGCCGGTGTACCTGTTTTAAACCGGCCGGTCTTCAATCCGAGACGCTTGATGGAATCGGAGATCTTGTTGGCGGGAAATTCACCGAGCCTGCCGGCTTCCATAGCCGTTGGCCCGACAAATATCTTGCCACGAATAAATGTCCCGGCTGTTATGATCACGACACGTGAGGTATAGGTTTCTCCAAAATGGGTTCTGACACCGGTGATCCGGCCGTTTTTGGTGAGGATATCCTCGACGAGTGAATATCTCAAAGAGAGATTGTTTTGTTGCATAAGGATCCGGGCCATTCTGTTACTGTAATCGTATTTATCGATCTGAGCCCTGAGAGCTCTGACCGCAGGTCCTTTACTCGTGTTCAGCATTCTAATGTTGATCATGGATTGATCGGCGGTTTTTCCCATCTCCCCGCCGAGGGCATCGAGTTCTCTTATCACGATTCCCTTTGCCGGCCCCCCTAATGAAGGGTTGCAAGGGGCCCAGGCCACGGTGTCGAGATTCAGGTTTAAAAGGAGTGTACGTTTCCCTTTTCTGGCTGAGACAAGCGCCGCTTCTACACCGGCATGACCTGCCCCTACTACTATTACATCATAATCATTCTTGCTTTTTATCAAGTCAAAATTCTTCCTTTCAATTACATGCTGCTATTTTGTGCTCCATTTGAACAGACCGATCGATGCTGCCAGAGTCACACCAAGATAAACGAAAAGATAAACCGATTCATTGATTAGTGAACCAAAGTTTTTACCGGCAATCATGATCTTTCTCAAGACGTCTGTGAGCGCTGTTATCGGTAAGGCTGGAGCAATCATCTGCATGACACCGGGCATTTGTGAAATCGGGAAAAAGACCCCGCCTCCAAGAAACATCAGGAAGACGATCCCGGCCGCAATCCCCATCGATATATCGCTGTTGGGTGAGAGGATTGAGATCAAAAGCCCCATTGACAGATAGGTCAGCATCCCCACCGTTAGCAATAGACCAATCAGCAGCGCAGACCCTTCAAAATGGATGTTCAAAATGTAGATACTCCCGAGAATCAGGGTGGTGGTTTGGACGATCCCCAAAACGGCATAGGCTATAAATTTGCCCATCACATAAGACAACCGGCTTGATGGGCTGATCCTGAATCCATCCAATATTCCCCGGTCTTTTTCCCGGCTCACAGAACCGGTTATACCGATCAGCATAGTCGACAGAATGACAAAAGCCAGGACCCCGGGGGCCATAACATCCGGGTAGTCAAGTGTGTTGTGTTCAATTCCTTCAACCCGTAATTCAGGAACCTTCACATCACGGGAAGGCTTCATCTTTTCATCCAGATCCATCTCAATCATGGCGCCGTATTCAATCTCGCCCAATCCCATTTTAAGGAGTTTGTAGATCGTAACACTCTCAAGAAGAGAAGCGCTGCTTGGAATATAGGAGATATAGGTCTCCTTCCCCTGAAGCATGTTTGCGGTAAAACCTATGGGGATGACAATCAACCCGTCTATCTCCCCTTTATCGAGTGCCCGAAGGGCCTCATCCTTATCCGATATCTTGTAAATATTATCCTGTTTTAAGAAACCCATTAGAAAATCAGCAAGATATCTTCCGAGAAATGTCTTGTCCTCTCCGAGCACCCCGATTGAAATATCATCCATCGCCCGTTCGGTTGGAATAAACATAAGGGATACCGTCAGAAGCAGCAATGGGGTAACGATCAAAATGGTAAAATAGATGGGATTTCGCGTTATATAGCGGATTTCTTTCAATAAGTGTTGCCAGAATGCAATCAAGTCTATCACCTTATGTTATTCTAAATGTGTTTTTTTACTCAAGTTGTGCATGTTTATATAGCGCTCTCATTTCTTTCCACTTAGCGCAACCATCAATAGATTATATAATTGTATAAATCCACAGCATATATTTTCTTCTTTGGGAACGTGTATTTTTTGTCTCCGTTGAAGTATATACTGTACTGTGAATCGACGGAGAACCATGGTATCGCGTCTAAATGACTCTCACCTTTATCGTTACCGGCCTTTAGCTTAAGGCCGATATTCAAATCAGAATACGGTATTCTGAAAATATCGAGAAATGACAGTCCGGAACTGATATGGAGGGCCGGGTTAATCATCGCCTCCGATTCCACTTCTCTCTTTGCGGCAGTTGCCTCGCTGATTCTCAGCGTCGTTCTGAAATCAGCATGGGGAAGCCAGTTGTCTGAGGATTCCCATGATGATGAGTTGATTTTTACAGAATAAAAGGTATCGTTCAGATCGTATTGAACATCCGCCTCAATGTTTCCTTCACCATTGGATCCCATTGAGAAGCCAATATGAAAAAGAGAGTCAAAGGGAAGTAAAAAGTCCTTGACCGATATCGATTCGGCTATAATGGTATTAACCGGGATGCTCTGTGCTTCTGTATCGGCCTCAACTTTGATGGAACCCTCAATTCTATATATCGGATGATAGAAGAATCGAACCAGTTCGTTTTCCAGACCGATGTCAAAGTCAAAATCAAAATACGTCAGGGTTATCTTCAGCTTCTCAGGAGAATAGATCCTGACGCTGGAATCACCGATATTTGACGTATGATCGATCTTGCCGTTCCAAATCACAATCTCTTGAGTGTCTCTGTTGATCAGATAAGGTTCATCGGGGTTCTCGCCGTATTCGATGTGGTATTTCATCCCCTCGTACAACTGCCGATAATCGTCATTGCTCAAATCTGACAGATGAAGATTCAAATCATCTCCTGAATTATCGAAGTTTCGGATCTTTTTAAAGTTGAAGATGTTTTTTTCCAACCCTGGGTTTCTGTCATTGCCGACGATCAGAAAATCCCCCTTCTCAACCGATACACAGAATTCATCAGCGGGGATTGTAACGGTTTCGGTCTCGGGATCACAATCTTTAATCTCATTAATGTTGAAAAAGACCTTGTTGTCCGTGGTTATGAAAAACAGACGTGACGGATCTTGTCTTTCATTGAGAATGGGATTAAACGACGCGATAGAGTTTTCTGATTTGTTGAAGACAAGGAACATCGCATCCTTTAAATCTCTTCTCTCAACAAACGTTGTTTCGGGCGCCTTCTTC